>Ga0209168_10000235_pt1 | contig 62146 bp, 64 predicted proteins | sample Coa_R1_FD_187156 | JGI IMG/M metagenome (GOLD analysis project Ga0209168, IMG submission 187156) | Surface soil microbial communities from Centralia Pennsylvania, which are recovering from an underground coalmine fire - Coalmine... | ecosystem: Environmental > Terrestrial > Soil > Unclassified ...
TGTTGGTGCCGTGATAGTGGATGTTCATGGAGCCGCCGGACATGTTAAAGCCGGCTGCGTTGGTGGCTGGCGCCTGCGCTTCAAACAGGGTATCGCCGCAGGTGGGGCTGAATTGAGAACCGAAAACCTCAGTGCTATCGCCTACGGGGTTAAAGGGAGTGTTGTTGGTTACGGTGATATTAAGGGTATCGCCCGGATTCACGTGCAGGGTTGGGTTCTGCAAGCCGTTTGGGGTCACGAAGCAAAATGTCTGGCGGCCGATCGAGTCGGTGCTGGCCTGGTAAGAGAACTGCACGTTGAGCACGCCGTTGTAGCTGAACAGGGCCGGGGGCTGGTGAATCGCGCTGCCGGGACTGAAACGTGTACATGTGGTGTTAACGGGGGCAACAGGCGACTGGGCGAAGGCACACAATTGTGCCGTCACCAGGATCGCGATGCCAATCGAAATGCGAAAGAGACTATGCTGAAGTTTCCTCATTAAATCGCTCCTGTCGAAGGACTGGAAAAGCTATTTTGTATTTTTGAACGCCATGAGTAGCGCCGGCCCCTCTGGCTTGCCGCCGCGACTCAATTTTTTCACTGTTTATTCAGGGGGAGAGCAAACGCCGGGTGCCATCGAGCAGAGCGCTGGTTCATCCCACCGCCAATGCCCCATCCGGAATCTGGAGCAGAAGAGCGGTAACTTTAGCGCAGAAGCGGCAGACCTGCAACAAATTTGGTTAGGCAGTTCTAAGAAACGGAAAAAACCATTGATTCTATGTAAATAGCGATCTATATCAGCGGTTAATAAAGTCAATACCTATGTATATTTTACGTTATGCAAGCGGTAAAATTCATCAATTCCGGCCTGCCGGAATTTTTCGGTCAACATTAGAAATTTCAAATAAATGTCATACCGCGGAATCATAGGAAACTCTTCTAAAAGCCATACTAGACGAATATGACAAATTGAAAGCAAACTGCGCACGAGACACTGTTACCCAGATTCCTTCCTCTGTCAGTTATACCCAGCCCCATTCGCGCATGAAATTATGGATTCGCCCCCGCTAGAGATTCAGGCTTTGAATTTGCTAAATACTGAATACCCTAAATACCAAGTACTAAATACTTTCTTTCGCCATAACCTGCCACCTGTACTCTATACGCATGAGAGTTCTCACTTGCAACGAAGTGCGAGATGTGGAACGCGAGGCCATAAGCCGGCCGAACATGTCTACGCTGCTGCTCATGCAGCGGGCCGGCTATGCTGTGGCCCGGTTTTGCCTCTCGCACTTCAAGTTCAGCTCGGTGTGCGTGGTGTGCGGCAAAGGCAACAATGGCGGCGATGGCCTGGTAGCGGCGGAGGCGCTGCGGGACGTTGTGGCCAAGGTGACCGTAATCATCCTGGCCAAAGGTGTGAGCGAACTGAGTGCTGATGCCGCAGCCATGTGTTCCCGCCTCAACGTCGAGCCGGTCTGGGTTGCAAGCGAAGCGGATTTTCAAAAGGATGCAGTTCGCCAGGCGCTGGCCGCGGACCTGATCCTGGACGCCATTGTGGGTACCGGCTTCAAGCCCCCGCTGCGTGGTCTCGCCGGGCAAGCGGTGCGAGCTATCAACAATGCTTCGGGAACCATCGTCGCCGTGGACTTGCCCTCCGGCGTTGACGCCGATAGCGGGATCCCGATCCACGAATACAGCGCAGACACTGTCTTCGCTCATGGCATCGTCACTTTTATTGCGCCTAAGCCCGCTCATGTTTTTGGGGAGCTGACTACGGGACCCATCGCCGTGAGCGAACTTGGAGTCCCGCCCGACCTGCTTTCCAATCCAACCGGCCTGCAAGTCGCGACCGGACAGGAAGTGGGAATCACTTTTCCCCCTCGCTCGCGGGACGCCAACAAAGGCCAGTTCGGCCACGTCCTGGTGATCGCCGGGTCACGCGGAAAAGCTGGGGCTGCAGGCCTTGCAGGAATGGCGGCGCTACGCAGCGGAGCGGGTCTGGTGACAGTTGCTTGTCCCCAATCCATTCAGTCAATCGTTGCCGGCTTCGCTCCCGAACTTATGACGGAAGACCTGCCGGAAACCGGCGATGGCGCAATCTCGATTGCAGCGGGAGAGAAAACGGAAGCGCTGCTCATCGGCAAGAATGCGATTGTGCTGGGCCCGGGACTCTCACGCCATCATGAGACCGCGGAGTTTGCCCGCCGGTTGGTGACGCGCTGCCATCCGCCGCTGGTCCTGGATGCGGACGGCCTGAATGCATTTGAAGGACGCATGAGCGAACTCAATGCCACCCCGAGCTTTCGCGTTCTTACTCCCCATCCCGGAGAAGCTGCGCGCCTGTCTGGTACACCCGTCAAGGAGATCCAGGAAGACAGATTGGAAGCAGCGCGACGCATCTCCAACCTGACCGGCTCCTGTGTAGTGCTGAAAGGCTCGAGAACAGTGGTGGCGGGAATCTCCGGCGAAACCTGGATCAACCTGACCGGGAATCCGGCCCTGGCCAAGGGCGGCTCCGGCGACGTGCTCTCAGGCATGATCGGCGCGGCTCTGGCCAGACGCCCCGCTTCGCCAGACTCTTCCGCTCCGGCAAAAAGCGATGAGGATCATCAGCGCAATTCCGGAAAGGCGTCTGCCTTTCTCCACGATTTGAATGTGGCCGCGGCAGTGCACCTGCACGGCCTGGCCGGCGACTCTGCCCGCGACATGCTCCAGGAAAACACAGTCTTGGCAACTGACTTATTGGACAATCTCTCTGAGGCTTTCCGGGACTGTGGACAGCAAATGGACCGTCGATTTTTTTACCTGCAGAAATAGACTGGACCGTCTCTCCCAGAATTCCGACACACTGAGGCCAAGCCGCCCGATGCGTTTTTTTAACTCTTTGGGAAGGGACTGCCGCGATGGTCTTGGGAAACTGTTATGGCTCGATGCCGCGCAGGAAGACCTCCACTGCGGTGGCCACTCTTTCGGAAAAGCTGTGGGGGCCGGTAATATCTCCGGCCCATTTCCACACCAGTACCTTATACAGCCCATCCATGACCTGCGCCAGATGGAGAAGCGGAAGGTCGCGGGCAACCTCACCTCGCTCCTGCCCTTGAGCCAGGATTCTCTGGAGCACGGCGACCATCTTTTCGTCCCACTCCCGCACCTGGGGGGAAACTACGGGATCCATGGCGCCACTGAGCACCACCGCCCGCCATAAAGGCGGGTCGGCATCGATCCTCAGGGCCCGTCGGCTAAAGAACCTGCGCAAGCGCTCGGCTGTAGTGGTATCGTCGGCGAACTCCAATTTCAGCTCTTCGGTAACCCGGGCAATGCCTTCGAGAGAGAAGTCGATCAGAACGGCGCTCTTGGTGGGGAAATAGCGGAAGAAAGTTGGCTGGCTGATCTCCAGGACTTCAATGATGTCATCAATTCGGGTGTTCTCGTAGCCGTGCTTGCGAAACAGGCGGATGGCGGTATCAATGATTTGCTGGCGCAATCGCGCCTTTTTACGCTCGCGCAGGCCGGGTATTTCCGCCAGGGCTGCATCTTTTGCTTGGCTAGCGCGCTTGGCTGCAGCTTGTCCTTTGGGAATCCTTCGAGATGACGCGGAGGACCCTCCGGCTATATTGACTTCAGCCATAACTAGAACCTCCCTTGGACAAAGGAATGAATGCAGCTCCTGGCCCGATTGCGCTGTGCCGTAGGTTGTCCAGATGAGGCACAACTACGATAACATACGCAGAATCTTGCATTTACAGCCTTGGAAGAGAGCTGAAGGTTCATATGAAATCGCCCGTACCTTGGCGCGGAAGCCCGCAAGAACCCCAAATCAAGTTGATAACGAGCTACGTGCAACCAAAATCAAAGAATTCTAATCTAAGTCGGCACTCTGATCTTATCGACTATAAGGTTCCAGGGCAAGGAGAGGAGACTTCAGGTAGTGGCTGCTGCTGTCAGGAGAGTAAAGATGCCGTCGAATACGCGGCTCACGGTCGGCAATTACATTGCCGACGTTCTGGTGGACAGCCGCCAGCCCTCCGTACTCTGCCACTGGATTGTCCAACGAATCGGCTCCGCTGAAATCCTTCACTGGGGACAAGAGAGCACTTTTGCGGAAGCCGAGGAAGCCGCCACGACATATCTTCGCGCACTTGCCGACGACCAGCAAAAACATGCCTGAAGAGAAGCGGAGAGCAGTTAGGGCTCGACACTAGCCCAAGACACCTTCGCAGTATTGAGCCGCGCCCGAAAACCAGCTCACGAAGCTGACAAGGCAGTCTGCCATACCCGGGCATTGCGGTAGTAAAATAACCGGTTGACCCGAATCTTCTTTACCCACCTGGTGAAAAAGGACAAGACAAAACATGGCTACAGCTGAAACCACGACTGCAACCCTGCGTATTCCTCCTGGCCCATTTCGAAACGAGCCGCCCACGGACTTCACCCATGCTGAGAATGCGCGGCGTATGCGCGAGGCCCTGGCGAAAGTTGGAGCTGAGTTGGGGCGCGAATATGACATGGTGATTGGAAATCGCCTGATTAAGACCGAACACAAAATCACCTCAGTGAACCCTGCGTTGCCATCGCAGGTGGTTGGTGTAACCCAGGAAGCGGGGCGCGAGTACGTCGAAGCTGCGGTCCAGGCGGCCGCCGGCGCCTTTGAGAAGTGGAAAAACACCAGCGTCCAAGAACGGGCCGAGTTGCTCACCAGCGTGGCGGCAATTCTGCGCCAGCGCAAATTCGAATTTTCCGCTTGGATGGTCTACGAAGTGGGAAAGAATTGGGCCGAGGCGGATGCCGACATTGCAGAAACGATTGATTTTGCCGAGTACTATGCGCGCCAGGCGGAACGCCTGAGCCATGTGGGAACGGACGTTCAATTGCCCGGTGAGCGTGACAGCTTCATGTATATCCCACTCGGTGTGGGCGCGGTGATTCCACCGTGGAATTTTCCCAGCGCACTCATGGCCGGAATGACTCTGGCCTCCATTGTTTGTGGTAACACCGTCGTCCTTAAGCCTTCGCACGATTCACCCATCATCGCCGCAAAGTTTTTCGAGGCATTGCAGGAGGCCGGGATGCCCGATGGGGTCGTGAATTTCTGTCCTGGCTCCGGCTCTACTTTCGGCGGCGGCTTGGTCGAGCATCCGCAAGTCCGCTTCATTGCTTTTACCGGGTCCAAAGAGGTGGGACTGGACATCAACCAACGAGCGGCGGTGCCGCGCGCCAGCCAGAAGTGGATCAAACGCACAATTCTGGAGATGGGCGGCAAAGACTCCATCATTGTGGCTGACGATGCCAACCTGGACGCGGCCGTGGAGGGCGTTGCACAGTCTGCTTTTGGATTCTCCGGCCAGAAATGCTCGGCGTGCTCGCGAGCCATTGTTGACGAGGAGATCTACGACGTATTCCTGAAACGTCTGAAAGAACGCGTCCACAAGATTAGTGTGGGCGACCCGGCGGAGAACAAAGCTATGGGGCCGGTAGTGAGCGAGAAACAATTCAAAAAAGTGCTGAGCTACATCGAGATCGGTAAGAAGGAAGGTAGACTGATTGCCGGAGGAGGACCAGTTTCCGAAGGCGGAGCTGGCTACTACATACAGCCGACGGTGTTTGCCGATATTTCTCCTACGGCCAGGATCGCACAGGAGGAAATCTTCGGACCGGTGCTTGCGGTTATAAAGGCCCGTAATTTTGAGGACGCCCTGAAGATCGCCAACAACACTGAGTTTGGTCTCACCGGCGCCGTCTATTCGACCTCGCGCGAGAAGCTGGAGCGGGCGCGCCGCGAGTTCCAGGTGGGCAATCTCTACTTCAACCGGAAGTGCACCGGTGCAATTGTCGGGGCGCATCCTTTTGGGGGCTTCAACATGTCCGGCACCGATTCAAAAGCTGGTGGACCCGACTATCTGCTGTTGTTCAGTCAGGCTAAGTCCGTGGCTGAAAAGCTGGGTGAAGCGGACCCGGTTGCCTGATTTTGAATCATACAAGCATCAAGCTGTCCCGGACGCGAATGGAGAACAGGCCAAAGAACCCTTTTGGGTGTCAGATTGAGTGGTGGTTCGCGAAAACAGGAAATTACCCGCCCACTGATTTGACTTTGCCGGGACTACTGACTGAGAATTAGAGTAATTGGTGGGAGTACCCGCCGGGATGTGCGCGCCGAGCCCGATTGCCCAGGCGTCAGAGGACGCATTTATGGCTAAGATTCTTTGTGTGGACGATGAACCCCACGTTGTCAACCTGAAATGCGCCATTCTTGAAGGAGCCGGTCACACGGTGACCGCTTCTACTTCAGCGCGTGATGCCATCGACAAACTTGAAAAGAACACTTACGACGCGGTCGTTACCGACTGGCGTTTGGGCGATGCCAATGGACGCGCCGTAGTCCAGGCGGCCAAGGGCCACAGCAGCGTGCCCGTAGTAGTTGTTTCAGGATATGTCGCTGAAGCTTTTCAGGCTGCGGAGCCGCTGGCGGATCTCTATTTGGAAAAACCCGTCAACCCTGAGGAGTTGGTCACCATCGTGAATGAGTTGCTCAAAAGCAGCGAACGGACAACCTCAAGATAAAGCAGCTAACGAACCAGCTTCCGGCCACTGGCTGCTATGCTTTTTTAATCTTCCCTTTTATGAATTGCACCTGGCCTTGTATCGGCCCGCGTTTGGACCGGGACTTTCGGCTGGAAGGCGGTAGCCGACCGTTTGTTAACGTGTACCAGTCGCGACTGAAGTGGCCGCTGCTTCCGCCAGAATACGGTGATGGATGGTAAACAGCGCCAATTCCAACCGGTCGGAAACACCGATCTTGTCGTACACATTCCGCAGGTAATTCTTGATGACTTGCTCGGTGGTGCCAAGCTGCACCGCGATCTCCTTGTTCTTATAGCCCTGTACGATGAGCGCGACGATCTTAAGCTCTTTGGCTGTTAGCCGGTCTCGCACGCGCGCTCCCACCAGATCGTTTTCCGCGGTTTCTTTGCTCTCATGTGTATCCTGGACCCAGGATTCACCCTTGTTGACCTTGCGGACACACTGCACCAGCGCTTCTCCGCTCACGTTGCGGTAAATGACGCCGTTAATGCCGTTGGCCAGATAGTGTCTCGAGTCCTGCCCGGTATCTGCGATCAGCACCAGCTTGGTTTTGAGCCGTCTGGCGGCCTCAACGATTTCCTGGAGGTTGGCCTGCATGTCCGAGCCGAAGATCATGACCGACGCGTGGAATTTTTCCAGCGCCATCATCATCTTTTCTGAATTCTCGGCCTGGGCCACGATACGTAAATCGTCTTCAACCGCAAGAACTTTGGCTACGCCCGTGCGGAAGATTGCTTGGTTATCAGCCAGGATGATCTTCAGCATTTATTTGCTTCCTTTGTTTTTGCGAATGAATTTGTACTGGTCAATTACGCAAGCAACGCCATTCTTCTTACTACTTTTGCCGTTCTTGCTGCTCGACTCGCGTCGTACTACCCGGCCGGTGCAATGGACTTCCACGTCAGTGGGTGTGCCCAGAACCTTGGCTGGTAAAGTAATGTCGAACTCAATGGAGGAACCAACCGCGAGGTCGGTATTGGCCTGGATGTACACGCCCGCGGCACTCACGTCGGCCGTGGTGCCATCGTTTCCAGCCGTAGCTCTCTTTTGCCGGATGCGGATGGGCAATTCAAGAGGGAATCTCTTGCCTGTCCTTGCTTCTGCCATTTCACTCCTCACATGGACCCAGGGCGTTACAGGGCCGCTATAATTCTTGTAATGATGTCAGGTTTATATCATGAAAAGCCAATGCTGGACAGAGCATTCACCTAATTAGGCAATAGTACTCAAATGCGGGCGAGGCCGCCATACGTGGATCCAGATCTTCCAACACCCTGCGGCTTCCAGCGGGAAAGTCAGTCTCTGGCGAAGATTCCGCTGATGGCGTAACCCAGGACGAGTCCGGTCAGAGCCAGAATCCCAGCCGCCGGCCATACATGCTCCCTGAGATTGCGTTTGACGTCCAATTTTCCCTTCATTGTCTGGCGGAGCTCGCTGACTGAATTATGAAGGTGGTGGCGCTGGTCTGCCGCCCGTTTTTCAAGTACATCAACAGGAATTCCGGAAATCATGCTGCCCTCGTTTCCTTCTGGATCCAAGCCTGATCTTGTTTCAGTACTTGCAAAGTGTGTTTGGGTGTGATGCCTGCGGCACGCAACTGGCTATAGGCATACCATCCAAGCGCCGCGCCGGCAATCAAGTAGACGGAGGAGACAATCAATCCTGCCCAGAACCAGGCATAGGCGGCAGGCAGGAGCCATTGGCCCACTACGGCCACAAACGCGAACGAGAGCACCATCCAGCCAAGCAACAGGAGTCCACAGGCCAGCAGCAACAAGGGCACGGAATACTTCCAGATGCCCAGCTTCTCAGTGATCTCAGCGTGCAGGATCTGAAGGCGCGTTTCAATGAATTCCTTCATTTCTTCCCTGGTTTCAGTCAGAACAGCGCCGAGTGATTTTTCAGTATTCACGTTTTGACCTCCGCATGCGCAGTCCCACCCCGAGCAGAAATCCCACGGCGCCCGCTCCCAGTACCAGACCGAACGGGTGCTCGCGCACAAGCTGGTTGGCGCGCAAGCGCGTCCGGTAATAGCCGGTTTTGACCCGCGAGCGGACCTCGGCAACTTTTTCCAGAGTTGCTTGTTGTAGATGCCCGGCCTGTGAAGCCGCTGCTGTGCCCCACTCCTGGGCTTTACTCTTGACTGTGTTGGACATCCTATTTTTCACTTCTGCTACACGTATGGCTGCGACTTCGCCGGTTTCGCAGGCGATATCCTTGATAGTGCCCTGTGCCTGCCGTAGCGCTGCGACTCCTTTGCCCAACGCACTTCCAATCTGCCGGGCACGCCGTTCCAAAGCCGGGTCGCCTTGGAAGCGAGAAGGAGCTGTAGGGATCCCTGCGGGATAGGTATCAAAATCAGGAACGTCTGGACTTCTATACAGTCTCTCAGCCATGAAGAACTCCTTTGGAGCAGTTTCCCCCGCTCTCGGGTCGTTCTGGGACTCATAATGCTCTGGGACTCATAATCCGGGACTCATAATAATAAAGACGCGTGATTAGAGATGCGCAATTAAAGACGCGTAATCAATAGGATGTAGGAATTGAGCCGTATGTTTGAAGCCGGATAGAAGGAATCGAGAACGGTTGGGGGAAGCCGGTCAGAACGCTCCGCCGCCGCCCCCGCCGAAGCCGCCTCCGGAGAAGCCGCCGCCGCTGAATCCGCCACCGCTCCAGCCCGAAGAGCTGGAACTTGACCTGGGAGCGGCTACGAAGGCTGAACTTGCGGTCTGCGACATTGTCCCAAGACTATTGATAAACAGGTAGGAATTGAAAGTGTTGCCCGGGCCCCAGGCGCTGCCGGACTGGTACCAACTCGGGGGATTCTGGACGATCCCATCAAAGGCCTTGGCCCAGCGATGTTCCACGCCGAGGGCCATGGCATAAGGAAGAAATTTTTCGAATGTATCCGGCGGCATGCGTTTCAACCGGTCGGCATCAACGCGGTTCATGAACTCTTCAAAGCCAAGCACCTCCACCCGGGTCTTGGCGCCCAGCAGGCTCTTGGCGGTAAGCTCCCGGCCAAAAAGAAATACGATCAAGAGAGCCGCGGCAATGGCCACAATTGCGGAGGTGACTCCGCTGAAGAAGTCAGCTATCCCTAACCATTGAAGAGCGGCGTAGGGCGCAGCCACCAGGATGGCGCCCACCACCCACAGCCCCGCGGCGGAATCCGGATCCAGCGTGTACATTCCCTTCCGCTTCAGGGCAGACATGATCTGGGTTTTCAGCAGCGGCACGGCAGTGTAAAACCGATTACGCAGCTCGGAGATGTGAGTCATGCTGCCGCCGGAAAAAACCTGCTGCAGCAAGGTCCGCTCGTAGTCGGTAAGCTCTCCCCATTGAGCCTGCTCTTTGAGCAAATGCAGTTCGTAATCCTTGTGGGAAAACAGAAGTCCTTTGTGGTCTACCTCCACAATCTTGATGTAGCCGCGCACGGCCAGGTCAACCAGGACGGAAGTGATATCGCGCGGCTCAACCCGGTCCATCACCAGAGTCCCCGCTTCCGCCGGTCCCATTTTGTCGGGTGGCGCATACATCGGGGCCACGGACATACCGGGGTCGGGGTCCCGGCCTTTGACCCACCACAAAGTGAACATCACCGCAAAGGCCCACAGAGGGAGCGTCAAAACAGGATTGCTGCGCAGGAACCAGTTCGCGCGCGTGAGTCCACCCGGCTTATGAAGGATGTCCTGCGGGATGTAGACATCAACTGTCAGTCCGCCATGCATGGGCAAGGGATTGGCGGTTTCGCAGGTCACTACCGGGCCTTCTGCGCTGCATGGCTCTTTTTGGTTAGATCCATAAACGCCACCGAAAGCCTGGGCGCGCAACTGGCCGGAAACCTCCGCAGGAAAGTAGATGGCCGCGGAAGCAGAGTCAATCGGCACTTCCCAGTCATTCCCGGTGACGTTCCAGTAAAACTCGTCATGGTCGTCAAAAAACTTGGTCGCATCCAGAACCGTGTACTCAATATTCACCGTCCGGTTGGTGCTGGCTGCGCCAGGGACAAAAATCTTGAGCTTGAGATAACCGTTGCTGGTGTGCTTTTCATACTTGAGCGGGGAATTGTGGTCATCGGTGACGCGGTTGACGCGGATAAACAGCGAATAATTGGTGCCGTTGGGACCGGGATATTCCACCGGAATGCTGCGATAGACCCCCTGAAACTCCCCGACGAATGCAAAGGTGACTTCCTCAGTCACGCGCGCTGAGCCATCCTGGTCAACGTGAATGTCGGAATTGAACTTGGCAACGTGATAACTGCGCGACCAGGCTGGAAGACTGACAATGAACAAAATGAACAATAAGAGAAGGACGATCCATCGCGACGATTGGAAGGCTGATTTGGGCTTCATCTGTCAGAATTTGACAGCCACATTCTGCCTGTCTTCGGCGCTATCGATCTCAAAGAACTGCTTGACGGAGAAGCCGAACATGCCGGCGATGATATTAGTGGGAAAGGACTGCACGCGGGTATTGTAGTCGCGGACCACCGCGTTGTAATAACGACGGGCGTTCTGGATGTTGTCCTCAATCGAGTTCAATGAGTTCTGAAGCTCCGTGAACTCCTGCGATGCCTGCAATTGAGGATAGCTTTCCGCCACGGCGAACAGGCTCTTCAGAGCTCCGGAGAGCTGGCCTTCAGCCTGGGCCTTGTCCGCGGGGGTTGTGGCTTGCATCGCCTGCGACCGGAACTTGGCGACGTTTTCAAAGGTGCCCTTCTCGTGTGCGGCATATCCCTTCACGGTTTCCACAAGGTTGGGGATCAGATCGTGCCGGCGCTTCAACTGTATATCGATGTCGGACCAGGCGGACTCAGTTCGCACCCGGAGTTGCACCAGGCTGTTGTACATGCCGGCCAGAATGAAGACCGCCAGAGCGACCAGCACCAACAGTACGATGAGCCCCATAATGTTCTCTCCTCCTGCAAACTTGGCTTCACTGACCTTTGAGCGGAAGTTATCATAGCCAATCTGCCAGACGCAAATGGGGCCTTGGCTAAACAGAATTTTGTTGCGAGTGTTTTGTTAGCAGATTTAGAAAACCATATAGAGATGGCATTGGTCTATGAGAAACAATATGAAAGGTCGTGGACTAAAGTAATGTAATGCGATTTTATGTCTTTGTTTTCAAATACTTGAACTAGCTGAACAAGTGGAATGACTCATGCAGTTGATTTTGTGAAGTTACTTCATGAAATCAGGGTCACGACTTCAAAGGTAATAAGGGAAAAAGTAGAAATTATTTCTGCCGGGACCCAGGTGGAAGTGACGGAATCTTATTTGGAGGCGACGAATGAAAGTCGTAAGAATTTTTTGCCTTGCAGCCGTAGTGCTGGGCCTGATTTTTGCTCTACCTGGGTTTGCCCAGTCGGTCACATCCGGAGATCTGGGGGGTGTGGTTACCGATCCCTCCGGCGCCGTGGTGCCGAACGCAAAAATAACCGCAACCAGTGATGCCACAGGCGCGGTGCACACCGCAACCACCAATGGGGATGGGTCGTATAGGATTTCATTCCTCCAGCCCGGCAGTTATACCGTGGTTGTGAATGCCGCAGGATTTCAGCAGACAACCCACAAAGTCCAGGTTGCAGTAGGACAGGCAGCCAACGGGAATATCGCCCTCGCTGTGACGGGTGGGAGTACTGTTGTAGAAGTAACTACGGCGCCGACCCAGATCGATAATGCGGACCTGTCAACCAACTTCAGCCAGCAGCAAATCTCCCTGGTGCCGAATCCGGGCAATGACCTCAGCGCGGTTGCGCAGACTTCTCCGGGCGTCGTGATGAATACCCAGGGCGGATTCGGAAACTTTTCCAGCTTCGGCCTGCCGGGTACATCCAATCTGTTTACGCTTGACGGCCAGAACGACAATGATCCCTTCCTGAACCTGAACAACTCGGGCGCCACCAACCTGCTTCTGGGCGCCAATGAGATCCAGGAAGCCACCGTTACCAGCAACGGCTACTCCGGGCAGTTCGGCCAGCTAGCGGGAGCGCAGGTCAACTATGTGACGAAGTCCGGCGGTAATCAGTTTCATGGCAATGCCGTTTATTACTGGAATGGTCGGGTCATGAATGCCAACGATTTCATCAACAACGAAACCTCGACCAAAAAGCCGTTTGACAACGTGAATCAATGGGCGACCTCGTTTGGCGGGCCAATCGTAAAAGACAAGACATTCTTCTTCTGGGATTATGAAGGATTGCGGGTCGTTCTTCCCACCAGCAGCCCGGCGTTCATTCCCAGTCCGGCGTTTGAGACAGCCACTCTGAACAATTTGGCGACTCACACTGACATTACAACGGGAAAACCGCTCTCAGCCTCAATACCGTTTTATCAGAACATCTTTAACCTCTATAACACCGCGCCGGGTGCCGCTGGTGCTACACCTTCGGCTAATTGTCCTGTGAGCATACCCTCGCTGGCGGGAACACCCTGCGTGCTGACCTTCCGCTCTACTGCCGGCAATTTCACCCATGAATACCTGATGGCGCTACGCATTGACCATAAATTCAATGACAACAATAGCATCTTTGGCCGCGTTCAAACCGACCGCGGGGTGCAGGCGACCATTACGGACCCCATCAATTCTGTATTCAACGTGCAGAGTAACCAGCCGGAGTACCAAGGACAAATGGGCTGGACGCACATCGTCAACTCTAACTCAGTCAATGAGTTCAAAATCTCAGGCCAGTGGTACACCGCCATATTTACCAATCCCAGTCGGGCCGCTACGCTGGCTGCGTTTCCGACCACCCTGCAGTTCGGTGATGGCTCATTCAGTAATCTGGGCGGCGCGCTTGGCGAAATCTTCCCTCAGGGCCGCAACGTGACCCAATACCAGGCCGTAGATGACTATTCCTGGACCCACGGGAACCATACCTGGAAATTTGGCGTAAACTTCCATCGCAATCTTGTGACGGACTACAATCCCCAGGAATTCACTGCTGGGTTTGTGGAGCCGTTCACGATCACCGATTTCTTCAACGGAGGCAGCACCAGCCTGGTAAATTCGGCGGCGAAGGCGGGTGACATCATCCAGCAGAACTTCCCCACCAGACTAACGCAGCCCATTAATGTGTACGGCCTCGGTGTCTACGGACAAGACGAGTGGCGGGTGACCAAGAAGCTCAAGTTAACGCTGGCTTTGCGCCTGGATCACAACTCCAATCCTGTGTGCGTCACCGACTGCTTCGCACGGTTGGCCTCACCGTTCACCACCTTGAACCACACCAACTCTGCCAACATTCCCTACAATCAAACGATCCTGACTGGGCAGAGTCAGGCTTATCCCGGTACCGACATAGTTGTTTGGCAACCCCGCATAGGCTTGACCTGGAGTCCGTTTGCGAGCAATAAGACCGTAATCCGGGCTGGGGGCGGCATCTTCGGTGATTCCTTCCCGGCAACTGTGGCCGATACTCTCCTAGGCAATGCTCCGACCCAGTCCACCTTTGTGGTGCCTGGGGCGGCCATTTCCACGGCGCAGCCTGGCAATCTATTCACGTTGGCATCCAATGCGAACCAGTCTTTCCAGAATGCCTTTGCTACCGGTGGTACCTTCAATTCGATTTCTCTTGCCAACCCCTTCTTTGCCGCGCCTGGATTTACTACTACCGATCCCAGGGTGCGCCAGCCGCGCTACCAGGAGTGGAACCTGGAAGTCCAGCAGGAACTGCCCTGGAGTACGGTCCTGAGCGTGAACTACGTTGGCAACCATGGGATTTTTGAGCCGGTGCAGAACAACGGGCTGAATGCCTTTGGCTTCGGAAACCTGCCTGCAACAGTTCCCGATGCTCGTTTTGGCACCGTCAACCAAATCCAGAGCATCGCGGTTTCCAATTACAATGGATTGGTTGCCAGTCTGCGGCATCAGTTCAATCGCGGGTTTGCCTTCCAGATTAACTACACTTGGAGCCATGCGCTGGATGAAATTTCGAACGGCGGCATACTGCCGTTTAACAACACCACCAACGTGAGTTTGAGCAATCCTACGGATCCGTTCAACCTCCGCCAGATGTATGGCAGCGCCGACTACGACGTTCGCCATTACTTCAGCGCCAACTACGTTTGGGAGAATAGCTTGCGCCATCTGTTCCACTGGGGTCCGAACGCGATCTTTAGCGGGTGGACCTTCTCGGGAACGGTGTTTTCCCGCTCCGGCCTGCCCTTCAGCGTCATTGATAACGGGTTGAGCCAGGGCTTGCGCGGCAATAACTATGGCGGATTCGTGCTGGCTACCGTAACAGGACCCACCACTACCGCAACATCCTGCGGAGGAGATGCCACATCTGCTCTAAACAGTCCGTGCTTGAATACGGCCGGGTTCCTGGCGCCAGGATCGGAAACGGGCTTCGGCAACCAAAGCCGTAATTCTTTCCGTGGGCCCAACTACTTCGATACAGATTTCACCGTGATGAAGACTGTAAAGCTCAGAGAGCGGGCGAGCCTTGGCTTTGGCGTACAGTTCTTTAACTTGCTCAATCACCCCAACTTCGATCAACCAATCAACGACATCTCTAACGCCAATAATCAGTTTGGTTTGATCCAGCGTACGGTGAACACACCCACCAGTATTCTGGGTTCGTTCCTGGGTGGCGATGCTTCACCCCGCTTGATCCAGTTGAAGGCGGAATTCAAGTTCTAAACAGCCAGTCGTCTCTTTGCCGGAGCAGCTCTTCATGGGCTGCTCCATTTTTTTGTGTCGCTTCGCTCCCAACCGCTTTGACCGCCATGCGTCCTCAGATCCGGTGTCGCTTTGGATTTACCGCCCAATGACTCGATTGCCAAATAAGTAAGGCTCCGCCCTTAATATCCCTTCGCCTCGTTTGGATTTTTTACCTTTGATCTTCAATTGCCCAATTACCCAATTCTCGAGCGAGAGATATCACTTGCAGAGCAACAAACAACAAAACTCCCGTTTCAGACTGCATAGCGGTCTGTATGATCCGCTTACAAATTTTTCAATTGCCTCTAAGCTACTGAAAAATGAAGGAGAAAATTAGGTGCACCAAAGTTGCGCGGGCAAATCTCAATTCGCTATCCTGCGCCTGATGAATAAAAGGAAAGCACATTTACTGGGAATGCTGTCTTCCAACTTGTTTGCTGACGCGGAAATGCCGCTCGGTCAGGAACCACCATCTGCGCCATGGACGCGGATTTCGGAGGAACGGGGGAATTAGGGGCATTTTTAGAGGTGCTGTGCGAACTGTGATTCATATTGGACGCGAGACGCCAAGCGTGGCGGCGACTTGACGATTTGGAGTTTCCTGCTGAAACCACTTACAATTTGCTTAGAACAGACTTCATGCGCAATGCTCTCCATCTGGCTTTCCTGGGACTCATCTTTTGCTCCTTCCAATTGATGGCGCAGGACCAGGGTTCCACTTCTTCCAAGACTCCCACCCGGGAACAGAGGCCGGCCGAGCACCGTGATACGGCGGCGGCCAAGGCTGCGGAGGCCGAAGGACAGGAGTTTCTGTTCCAGAAGCATGACGCGAAGAGCGCAATTGAGAGCTTCAAAAAATGCATCAAGCTGGATCCATGGTACGGACACGGGTACATCATGCTCGGCGTCGCTGATATGCAGACGCAGCGCTGGGATGATGCCCAGTGGGCCTTTGAAGAAGACGCAAAACTTGAGCCCGAAAATCCGCAGGCCTGGCTCGGCATAGGATCGGCCCTGAATGAGCAGAAGGACTATGCGGGCGCGCAGAAAGCGCTGCAGCGTTGCCTGGACTTGAAACCTGATTCGGCCGAAGCGCACTATGAACTGGGCCGCACCTTATTGAGCCTGGGAAAATTGCCCGCCGCGGAAGTGCAGGCGCGTCGCGCCATTGAGCTGAACAAAGAGTACTCCAGCCCGCATGTCTTGATGGCCAATATCGATCTGGCGCTGCTCGACGCCAACTCCGCTCTCGCGGAATTTCGTGATGCCCTCAGGCTCGATCCTGATGGACCCGAATCGCAAGCCATCAAAGAAAACATTGCCATGCTGCAAAAGGCCATGAATCAACCGGCGCAAGCCAGGAAACGCTGACGCGCTGACGCTCGTTCGGTTCCATCGCCTTCGTGATGAGCCGCCGGCCTCGAGCCAAGGTATGATATGAGTATGTCTAGTGCCTGTTCCGCGCTGGTTGAAGTTGCTAACATTCAATCCGAATCGGCCAGTTGGTGCTGCGACCAACTGGAACGGGGAAAGATACTTTTCTTCCGCAAGGTTCCCTTTGATTTTCCCCAGGCTGATTGCGATTTTCTGCTGTCCCAGAAGCAGACAGGCTCGCGTTTTCATAAGAACATCTCCTTTCGTCCCGCGCAGGACATTCTCAAGGGCGTCTCTTCTGATTCTCCGGACCGCGAGCGCCTGCATGGCGTGATGCGCCATTTTTCGCGGCAGGCGGCCGCATTTGTTTCCAGCTTCCTTGCGCCCTACGCGGGGAAGTTGAAAATGGACTTTGCCAGCTTCCGTCCCCTGGAGGAGCAAAACCGCGACCTGCCGCTGCACAAGCGCAACGATCTGCTTCACGTAGACGCCTTTCCCACTCGCCCCACGCGTGGCGCGCGCATACTGCGGTTCTTTATCAACATCAATCCGTTGGCGGAGCGGGTATGGAACGTGGGCGAGCCGTTCGATTCACTGATGCCCCGCCTTGCCCAGGCGCAGAGCATTGCACCGCCATATCGCGGAGCCCTGTCGCGGACGCTGGTTCGCGCTGCGGCCAGCATCGGCCTGCCGGTGGCTGACCGCTCCCGCTACGATGAGTACATGCTCTACCTGCACGACTGGCTCAAAGAAAATGCGGACTTCCAGCAGAACTGGCCCAAGCAGCAGGTGGTCTTCCCCCCTGGGTGCACATGGATGGTCTATACCGATGGCGTTCCCCACGCCGTGCTCTCCGGCAGGTATGCGCTGGAGCAGACGTTCATTGTTCCCCGCGAAGCATTCGTGACCCGCGAGGTCGCGCCCGTCCACGTGCTGGAACAAATGACGCACACGCAGATGGTGTAAAGGCAGCTATTAGTGCTTGGTATTTGGCATTTAGGAGAATTCCCGATTGCTCGCCCTTTTCTGGTTGGCGGTATCAGTGGAAATCAGTCAAATCACCGTTATCAGTGGTAAGGTTTTTGAAGCTTTCATTTTCGCGCCGGCGACTTTCTCAAGAATTGCCATGACCGTCCGCGGACTGAATGCCCGCCGCGGCGGGCTGACTGCTGATTGCTCTTCCGTTACAATTCTCCGCTGATGAAACCTCCGAAACTCATTCTGCTGTCTGTCTGCTTATTCACTGCGTGGGCGGCCTTCGCCCAGGAAAATCCAATCACCATTCGTGCCGGCACGCTTCTGGATGGTAAAGGCCACGTTCGGCATGACGTCGATATCGTGGTGCAGAATGGCAAGATCCTGCGTGTGGAAGAGCCTCGTGGCCATGTCATGTACAACCTGGTCAAGCTGACCGTCCTGCCCGGCTGGATTGACGTTCACGATCACATCACCTGGCACTTTGGCCCCAACGGCCGCGCGGAAGATAAAGACGAGACTCCAGCGGAAGCCGCGCTTGCAGCCGCGGGCAATGCCTGGGCTACTCTGATGGCGGGATTCACCACCATCCAGAGCCTCGGCTCGATGGAAGATAAAGAGCTGAAGGCTGCCATCAATGCCGGCGAGATTCCTGGTCCCCGGACACTTACTGCGCTGCGGCCCATCAGCGATCCCAAGCTGACCCCGGAGCAGATCCGCGAAGCGGTGAGAAAGCTTAAGGCCGATGGCGCCGACGTGGTGAAGATCTTTGCCTCAAAGAGCATTCGCGATGGCGGCGGCCAGACGCTGAGCGACGAGCAATTGCAGGCCGCCTGCGGTGAGGCCAGGGCGCAAGGGCTGCGCAGCGTGGTCCATGCTTATAAGTCGGCGGTCCGCGCCTCTGCCCTCGCCGGATGCACCGAGGTGGAGCATGGCACCTACGCAACGGATGAAGACCTGCGCGCCATGGCGGAACAAGGCACGATCTTCGATCCGCAAGTCGGGCTGGTGATTCACAATTATCTCGATAACAAAGCCAGATTTCTCGGCATTGGCAACTATACGGACGAAGGTTTTTCCAAGATGCAGGAGGTCCTGCCGCTCAACCAGGAGATGTTCAAGCGCGCGCTGGCCACCAAGGGGCTCAAGATCGTCTTTGGAACGGACGCTGTGGCCGGCGCTCACGGCCGCAATGCCGAAGAATTCATCTATCGCGTGCAGGCTGGGCAGGAAGTTATGGATGCCATGATTGCCGCCAATTCCCGTGCTGCCGAATCGCTTCACATGGAGGACCAGATCGGCGCTATCGCTCCGGGGATGCAGGCGGACATCATTGCCCTGGATGGCGATCCGTTCAAGGACATCACCGCCGTGCGCCGCGTGGTGTTCGTGATGAAGGGCGGCAGAGTGTACAAAAACGTTGCTGTAGGCGCTGACTGACTGCTCCTACTGAGATCCGGCTCTGCGATAGCTACGTAGATTCCAATTGGATTTGACTTGGATTTTCCGATGCTCCGATAACCCGATGCCCCGATCTCCTGTACCTGGTTTCTTGCCAACCTCTGACGGTTCCAATTAAGCTAAAGGCTGTCAGTCACTTGCCTACCTCAAGCCGGGATGGCGGAACTGGCAGACGCAGCGGGCTCAAAATCCGCCGAGGTTCACCCCTCGTGGGGGTTCGACTCCCCCTCCCGGCACCAGCGATTTTTTCCAGGTAGTTTATTCCGACAGCAGGGAGGAATCCCTGGCGGCATTCAACTTTCTGCCTGGCTGTCGGCAAGGTCAAGAGCGGGATAACGGAAAGGGTAAGGAAAGTGAAGAAGGGTTTGCGGTGCCGGAATTCGTGACGGCCACTCACGCTGGCAGTCTCTTTGATGGGAAGGTTGGTTAATCGATCCCTTAAGACTTTCTCAGGCCGCGGTGTGGCCCGAGAAACTAGGTCTTTTGTGCCGCGATCTTGGCGTTCTCCATCGCCTGTTTTTCTTGCGTACGGTGATTTTTTGCCGCGGCTCGGAGCCTCTTTCGTTCCGACTGGTTTTTGGTATTGTCGGCGCTCGCGTCCAGGTCGGCGGCTTTCCTTCGGTGTTCGCGGGCCTTGTTCTCGTGCATGGCGGCGACAGGGTTTTCGGCTAGGTGTTCAGTCATAGGCCAAATTGTAACAGGCCTACGGGTACAGGGGTTCCCGGCGGGTGTTCGCTGTCGTTCAAGTATCCAGTCCATCAAGTATCCGTAGACTACAGAGCCTCGTATGGAGCCGCAAAATCAACCTAGTCTCGAGGATGAAAAGGGGAACTGCAAAAGATGTGGCCATCCGTTTTCACCGCATCTTGTAATCGCGTTTGACACGAAGGATTTCACCAAGGGAGGGGAACTCCGCTGTCCGGTCCAGGGATGCAATTGTTTCATGACGCTCAGCTTTGATCTTAAAAAGAATGAAAACGTCGAGTCAGAGTAGCGAACATCTGTCATTCACACAATTGTCTAGATGGAGGCAACCGGCAGGTGCCGTTCTTTGCTGCGAGTCTTACAGCCGTGAGGCGGCCCGTTCCGCCAGGTAGCGGGTGGCCTTCCCGTTGGCATCATCGTTGTTCGTGACTGCCCCGAAGACCTGAACATATTTGTTTCCCTTGCGGACGTTGTAACCGACGGCCCTTCCCTCGAATGCATCCTCGCCCAGGCCAGACACAGTCCTGGCATCGCTGCTCGGCGGCAGCATTGCCTTCTTGATAGAATCCCACTGCTCTGCCGTGTGGACGACGATCAGCACTTCTTCGATCGCTCCGGTGCTTGCCGGTTTAAGGCGGCACTGGTGCACGCCGAGACGCGGATTCAAGAAATCAGTCTTGGTAGCCCCTTTTCCCAGAGCATTTTCCACCTCTGCCTGCGTAACCAATGAGCAAGGCGCAGTTGGCGCTCCGGAAACTGCCGCAACAGATTCTGTGGTGGACGCGATGGTCGAGCCAGTGCCCGGAGCCGAACTGGAACAGGCGGCAAAAAAGAGAACGAAGATGGCCAGTAGAAACCAGGCAACCAATGAACGCCTGGCAAATATAGTTGCTCTTCGAGCTGCAAATTCCTTCATGCGATTGGCTCCTGTTATTCCTGGTTTCGTGCCGTGTAAACAGTATGTTGCACATGCGAAGAGGGCCGCAACCCAAAAATCAACTGCAGTGAAAAACAAGGTGTTACCGCTGATTCATCGCATGAGCGCCAGTCCCCAAAAAAAGTGACTCATTTGGCGTCCATGGCGACCCCGGGCAGCACCAGTTCGAAATATATCAGCGGGTTTCCCTTGTACTTCACGCGGGCGACCTCGCGGAAGCCGCACTTCGAGTAGAAATTCCCCGCGCCGGCTTCGGCGTCAAAGGCATCAAGACGGATGGCATCGGCCGGCCACGCCTGCGCCATGGCTTCAGCCTCCTTCAACAGAAGACGGCCAACACCGCCGCGCTGAATATCGGGATGCACGGCCATGCTGGTTAGATACAGGGGCCGTTTCGCCGGCGTGAAATACGCCGTATCGATGGCCCAGGGCTTCTTGGTTGCGAGGCGCAGGGTAGCCACGATGCGCGCACCACGGCGGGCCATCAGGATCCGCGAGAATTTAGGCTTGCGCAGATCGTTGAGCACGCCCCGTTCCGTTTGCGCGGACGACCAGCGTCCCTGCCCATACTGGCGCGTCAGGTGTTCCGAGACAGCGCAGTGCAACGCCGCCAGCTCGGCTGCGTCAGAGCTGGTCGCGGTTGCAAAGGAGCGCTTCATCTTTGACCAGTGTAAAGGGCAGGTGGCCTGCGACATCGCTTCAGGGCGTAGCCTCAGCCCTTCTTTTTCTTCTTGAGAGGTTTGGGAAGAGTTTCGGGGATCGGGACGAGCCGGAAAAGCTCCATTGGTTTCACCTGAAGGGCATAGGCGAGTTTGAGGACACGTTCAAAACCTATATTCGTCTCAGCTCGTTCAACCCGTCCAACGTAATTCCTGTGTACTTCACACATCTCGCTCAACTTCTCCTGAGACAGCTTTCGCTCCTCCCGCAGTTTGCGAATCTGCTTGCCGAATGGGATGAGGGAACGTTGCACGACATAGAGTCTTTCGGCATTTTTTCCGAAAATCTACCCCGTGCATGGTTACACCATATATGTTGTATAATCATTCCGATGTACCAGTACGAATGTCCCCTGGCGCGGAGGCCGGAATTCTCAGGTCCTTGAATGGTCAAGAACACCGGAATTTTGCCTCCGGCCCCAGGATGTAGAAAAGAACGGTCAATGAAAGCCTCTATTTACGAGTCCCTACATGCCATCAGCCAGGCGGCGGAGCAGATCAGCCAGCACATTGAGCGCTTGAAAGCCGAGGGCGTCCTTGCTCCCGCGCTGGCTGACATTCGCAAACTTGCGATCAAACAACTCCGGGCGGAAGTCAGTCTCAACAGCCTCTTGATCTTGGTGGACCGCGAACAGTGATGATAAACAAAATTCCTGGCGTATAAGACCCTTTTTGACTAACCTGTGCGATGGAACGTCGACTCCATTACAATTCCCTTTATGCTGACCCGCCTTCTCTGCGACAACTACAAGTGTCTGGTAAATTTCGAGTTCCGTCCCGGGCCCCTGCAGTTGCTTATGGGGCGCAACGGCGCGGGAAAATCCACCGTTTTTGAAGTGTTAGAACTGCTGAGAGACTTTGCGGCGCGTGGGGAGCGTTGTGAGGGCCGTCTCGCCGGCAGGACCCGAACCCGCTGGCAGGACGTCGAGCAGCAGCGGTTCGAACTCGAGGTTAGTGGCAACGGCGGTGTGTACCTCTACGAATTGCTCATTGACGAATGGGGTCAGCCGGCCTACCCAAGAGTTCGGCGCGAGGCGGTCTCACTGGACGGTAAACCCCTCTTCAAGTTTGAAGAAGGCATGATGCACCTTTACAACGACCTATTCGCAGAGCGAGTGCAATTTGCCTTCGACCGCCGGCGCTCTGGCTTGGCCATTGTAGAGTCCCGGCCGGAGAACAAGAAATTGAGCTGGCTTAAGGACTGGCTTGGGCGGTTGCTCTACGTCCAGATTGACCCTAAGCGCATGGGCGCGCGTGCGGACAAGGAAGCCGTCCATCCAGCCTTCGACCTTTCGAACTTTGCCGAGTGGTACCGGCACCTGCGCTTGGCTCGAGGGAGGATAACCGAGGAGATCCGGAGCTCTCTGCAAGAGGTTGTTGGAGGCTTTGAGAGCCTCGACCTGGAGGATGCGGGCCTCAACGTCCGGCAGCTTCAGGTCGAGGTTCGAGCTAGCAGCGACCTAAACAGCAAGTCGCTGCGGTATTCCTTCGACGAACTTTCGGATGGACAGCGGGCCTTGGTGGGACTGTACACTTTGCTACATGCCGCCCTTGCCAATCAAACAACGATTTGTATAGACGAGCCGGATAATTTTGTTGCACTCGCCGAGATTCAGCCCTGGCTCTCCCGGCTGCGAGATCTACAGGAAATCGGGTCACAAGTTTTGATAGCCTCCCATCACCCGGAGCTGCTAAATGAACTCGCCACCCGAAACGGCGTAGTTCTGGATCGCGTAGATGGCCGGCACACCTTGGTCAGGCCGTGGGCGCCACCGAGCGACACAACCCTCACTCCGGCTGAGATTGTGGCCAGGGGGTGGGAACGTGGCTGACCGGGTAGCGAACATCATCATTCTGTCAGAGGATCAGGAACATGAAAATCTCATAAGAAGGTACCTGCAGCGCGCTGGCCACAGTGACCGGAGTTTTCGTCCGGTCGCGCGCCCCGGAAACCGGCTATGCGGATCGCAGCACGTGCGTGAGCGGTTTCCCGAACAGGTGAAGGAATGCCGGGGTACACTCGGCCGTCGAGCATCCTGCCTTCTTATCGTGATCACTGATGCGGACAATCTAACGCCGCCGCAGCGAGAGCAGACCCTGCATGCCGAGATTCAGCAGGCTGGGCACGGTCCCGTTGCGCAGACAGAGCCAATCGTCATCCTTATTCCGAAATGGCAGGTGGAAACCTGGGTCAAATGCGCTCTGGGACAAACGATGTCCGAGGAAGACAGAGATAGCGATCGCCCGCCTGTTGACGCTGATCAGATTAAAAAGGCGGCTCACATAGTCTTCGAGTGGGCGAGATCTGGTGCCCAGGTGGGAACAACATGCGTCCCCTCTTTGCATTCGGCCTTACCTCGATGGCGGCAAATCGGATAGCGAGCCTGATACAGCTCGAACAAAGCCTAGATTCGCCATAAAGCCGACAGCAGGTCGGCGCCCCGAAGCGCCGAATGTAGGAGGATCCGGCGAGGGATGCAAGACTCCAGCGCAATTTATTGACATTTTAAGTGTGCCGCACGCCATCATTCTGCGTCAACATCCGTGACCAGCCAGTCCAACGCTTCGACGCGTTCCTTGAACAGCCGAATGGGACGTTTGGTTGCATTAGCGATGGTTTGCAGCATGAAAGAGCGAAAGCCGCTCACGCCGCTCAACGCCGTCCGCAGCGAGTACGCTTGCCCCATCTCGGTCAGTTCAGAGCCCACTTTCAACGCATCAGGATGGAAGGGGATTCCTTCCACCTCAACCAGTGAAAGCACGGAATGAGCAGGCTCCTGTGACATAACGTGAAGGCATTCCGCGGCCGTGGCCTTGACTACCTCCAGTTCAGCCTCGAAGAAATCCACGAAAAGGATGCGCCTGCCTTTGTGTTCGATAAAGCTCACTCGCTTGGCGGCGAGCTCGTGTGCGTCGCGATAAAACTCCGGAGAATGCCACGCGGGTTGTTTTTCGCTCACAGAAAAGGTCCTTGTATTTGGATTGAACGCCCACTTCGAATTACCTTCAGTTGCCGAACCTTGCTGCTTGCTGACTGATTTTAAGGGCCTAATACTACCACCCACCCGCCTCCATCGTCACGATTGCGGCCCTGAATATTTCCCAGCTAAAATCCCGCAATGCGCAGTGTCATCCTCGGTCTCGGTATCAGCCTGGATGGTTACATCGCGCGTCCGGACGGCGCGGTCGATTTCCTCTTCATGCCCAAGGACTTCACCCTCGTGGAAAACAAGACCTTCTCCAAAGGCCTGATCTCACTTAAGTACAAGCGATCACGCGCCAAACCCAGGCGTAAGGCCTGATCCGCGGAGCGCCTACTGATGGTGGCTTCTCTTATTGGCCTTGGGTTGGGCGCTTGTTGTATCTCCTGGATGCCTCTTCAATCTGCGGCGAGTACTTGCGCACCAGGGCCAGATCGCTATCGTTCAGCGAGTTCTTTTGCGGCTTATCCATATTCTGCAGTGATTGTTGCCCGCTTGTAATCTGCTGCTCGTACACCTTGCGCATTTCCGGCGAGAGACTGGGATTCTTGAGCTGCTCCTGGGCGCTCTGGATGCTCTTCTCCGTCATTTCTCGCAAGCCCTTCTTCATGCCCTCGGCCATGATGGACATTTCACCAACGGCGATGCGGCCCCACACGGCCATGTAATCCTGGTAACCTTGGAAGCCGTACTTGCGCGCGAAGGCGTCCAGCGCTGCTACCTCTGCGGGAATGCTCCCAGGAGTCTTGCCCGCTTGGGCGAACATTCCCTCAAAAGGATTCTGGGCCTCACTCATGGATTGGAGAAACTTTTGCATCTTATCGTCGGTCAGGTAAGGCGCGCTGTAGTCCCGGGATGCAACGCTGGTAGAAGCGGGGCTCATGGACTGCGGTTTCGGAGACGGTGATTTGTTGCAGGAAACGCACGCTAGTGCGAACAGGATGGCGAGAGTTACGCGTCTGGAATTCATGGATGGACCTTTCAACTTATATGTCTGGGGATATCGGAACCATACGCTGCGCGCAGGAAGTGGTCAAGCGACTCGTTAGGGGCCGGTTATAACAGGAGCAAAACAAGCCAGCCGCAGATCAGGCAGATTGGAGCAGATAAGACCAGCAATGACGTTTTCTGCCGAGTCATGGCAGCTTCAGCTCGAACTTCTCGCCAGAATATAAATCATTTGCGAGCGAGTCTCTGACGAGACCTCAGTGACACGGCTTCTATTGATGGTGAGCAGCCTGTGGTCGGCGACGCGGAAGCCGCTATCGTGTAACGCGTGGGTAAACTCCTCCACAGTAAACTTCTTGTAGATATTGTCGGAGGCAAAATTCGTGGGATAGGCGGTTACCAGAAGGCGGCCGCGCTTCTTCAGCACGCGTGCTACGCACGGAAGCACTTCGTCCAGGGCAAAATAGCCGATGGACTCCGGAAACATGACTAAATCAAAACAAGATGAGGTGAAGGGCAGTTTGAGCGCGTCTGCCTGGACCACGTTCTTCACCCCACGGCGTTTGGCGGATTGCAGCATCTCAAAGCAGATATCGAGGCCGGTCACTTGGCGATTTAGTTTGATCAGATCGCGCTCCAACTCCCCGCTCCCGCACCCGATGGAGAGGATTGATTTGTCCCGCGCGGAGAGTTGCGCGATAAGCCATCGCCGCAGGATCGGATACCCGGAGCTATAAGTGAAATAAGGGCTGTTGCGCCAGCCCTTAAGGGCTATGCGACGGAAGAACGCGGGGACACGGGCTGAGGCACTGGATCGGGGCATGACAGTACATAGTATTGAGTAGTTGGTATTTAGCCAAATCAGTGAATCGGGAAATCGATTAGCATCCTGCTCTTGCATTAGATTCGTTCAAACTCGTGGCCGTTCCCACCTGTAACCTGTGCCCTGTGCCCTGTCACCTGTCCCCTGTTCTTAAGCGGCTTTGGGCTCATCGTTGACGGGCTGGATATTGGGAATCCCGGTGCCCACGAGTCGCAGCTTGGGAGGTTGCGCCAGCGAATGGAGCAGTTCGCGGGTGATGCGGTCGTCAACTTCGGTCGCGCTCTCCAGTTCGACAGGATAGCGGATCACCACCTCAAGGCCGGTTTGCGTCAGCCGCAAACGGCTTCGCGGCTTGGGCGCCGAGACGGCAACACTGAGAGTCCGCTCCATCTCCCGGTGCTGCTGTTCGATTCTGTCCTTGTAGTCAGAGTAAACTTTTTCCACTGCATCCAGGACGCGCTTTTCCGCCAGCGCATAATCGCTCTCCGGCGCCAGCGTGAGTGAGACTTCATGCCAGACAAAACTCGTTCCGGGAATCTGCTTGTAGAAGCTCGCGCTCGGCTGGAACACAACGGCATTGGAAAACACCACCACCCTGCCGGTGGGCTGGCGGTCCGTTTCCGTGCCGCCAACTTCCATCAGGTGCAGGCGGATCAGTCCGATATCAATTACGTCCCCGGTCACTCCCGATATCTGGACTCGATCACCCACCCTGACCCCATACTTGCCGATCAGGAAGAAATAGCCGGCAACGGCCAGGATCACATTCTGCAGCGCAACTGCAATTCCTGCGGTAATCAATCCGGCAAAAGTAGCAATGGAGCCAATCTCCGTGGCCAGCGCGAAGGCAATGGTAATGGCAATGGCAATCCACAGGATGATGCGGCGCAACAGCAGGAACTGGTAGCGCCGCCGGGGATCGTGAACATAGCGAAATACGGCCCGCCGCCATATTTGCGATAAGGCAATCACAACAGCCAGCGCAATTCCGAAGATTGCCAGTCTGGTGAGCAACCTTCGCAGGTCGGCGGAGTATTCGCTCTTGACCACGCTGCGCCAGCGCCCAAGATTGCCTTTGTATAGATCAAACAACACCTCTTGCTTGCTCAGCGGCAGGACGATCGTAGATGTCTGCTTGAAGCTGGCCGTAAGCGCGTCCAGATCATGTTTTAACTGCTCGAGCTGGGCCGGACCGCTTACGTCCGCCTGCTTGGCGGCCTCTTCGCCACGTTGGGCGATTGCCGTGAGATTCGCCAGAAGCGGCGCGCGCAGTCGCTCGGAAGCCCGCGACAGTTCATCCGTGGATTGCGTCCGCTGATCAATGGCGTGGATTTGACTGGAAAGAGAGAAGAGATCTTCCGCAAGGTTCAGAATGCCGGAAGGCTCTGACCGGCGATTGAGCGCCCGCGACAGAGCGTTGTTGTTGGGAGTAGATGGAGTCGTCTGGGCCCCGGCGCCTTTGGCATTGTCCGCTTCCACTTCAGGAGCTGAGCGCTGGAGCTGATCGATTTGCTGGGAGAGATTTCCACTTGTGCCGGAAGCCCCGCTCACAAACTGTAGGATGTCATGCAGAATTTTGCTGCGGCTCTGAGCAAGATCGAGCTCGCTCTGCAGTTCGTCTATCTCCGACTGCAGCCTGTGCCGCTCGCTTCCCCGGGCCGTCTGCAGGTTGTTCCTGTCCGAATCCAGCTCAGTCTTTGTCTGCTGCGCCTCGGTGTCCGCATTCTGAGCGGCGCGGACCAGAGAAGCAAACTTTCCCTGGCCGGAGGGTGCACTCTGGCCTTCAGCCGAGCCCTGGCCGGCAAGAAGCTGGGCGTCGGCGCGGGCAAAATCAAATGAGAGATGCAGGACCTGGCCTGCCGTCAGGTGATCGTCATTCAGAAATAGCACATCGCTGGGATCGGTTGAAACCTGTTCTTCAATCGTGAGCTGGCGATACCAGTCGATGCTCTGATTGAGGTAGCCAATTACCTCCTGGCCGCGAGGAAGCTTGGAAGGTTGAGTTTGTGCGAATGCAAGCTGATAGAGCGCGCCCATGGCCAGTGCTGCCAGGCCAAAGCCAAGGACAGGGATCAAGACGAATGGAACCAGCTTCCGGGTTCGAGCCTTCGGAGGAGTTTGTATCACTCGATACTTAGACGCACAAAAGCCGAAGTAAGCTGCCGGAAAATCAAGCTTGCAGGTTACGGCGTAGGAAAAGGCCGTGGAGAAACCCACAAGGAAAAGCGCGAGGATAACTAGCCGACGCCCCTGATCCCGACGACTGGATCTACGTTACCATTGCGTAACTTGGGCCACTTTTCCCTTTTCTGCATTTGCCAGCTGCAGATACACTTTGAAGATCAAGTCAACATTATTGCCGAATCGCTCGGCAACCCAGCGAGATTCCAACAGGAGAAGACATCTTGGGGGCGGTCTACGACGAGTTTGTCCGTGAACTGGAGGGATTGCGGCTCAAGCATTCCGGCCAGCCGCGGCGGGAAATGATTTTTCTGTGCCTCCTCTCGCTGGAGCGGGAAGAGATCGTCTCCGTAGCTTATCGGGAAGAGGTGTTCTTGCGCCGGCTGGCGGCCATGCCCATCCCCCAGGAGGTCCGTGACCTCATCCACCATGCGCTGGTATGGGCATGGAAGGATGAGGAAATGCATGCCATTTACATCCGTGGCACGCTCCTCAAATTGGGCGGCCCGCTGTTGCGGGCACAGACCTTTGCCCGCCAGTTCGCTGGGGCCGTGGGCGGATGGTCGAGTTCCGTGCGGCAACACCTTCGCTGGTCTGAAGCTCCGTTCTCTCGCGCGCTGGCTACGGTCATTACCTGGGGTGGTATCGCTACCGGCAAAGTTCCGCGCGACGTCAAACAGCACCTCGACTACGGCAGCTTCCGCGATTTCTGTTTCTTCAATATTGACGCGGAAAAAACGGCGTGGCTTTGCTGGCGCCGCTTGGCCGAACTGGCCGTGTCACAGCCTGATATCAGCGCCCAGATGCACGCTGACTTCCAACGGGTACAGGATGATGAGGCCCGCCACGAACAGATATTCACCATTATTGCCGGCGCTCTCGATGAGCAGAACAGGCTCATTCCCGGCGAAACTGCAGAATCCATAGCGGAGAAGATCGGCGCAGTAGGAGAAGTTTTCCTTCCCCGCTCCCGAAGAAAACTCGCGACCCAGAATCCCCTGGGTAGCGGAGCGCCGGTCTGGGTGGCCTCAGGCTCAAGTGCGGAAGAAAAGCTCTCGTTGTTGCACAAGCTGATGGATGATTCCGGTTTGCTTGCGGTGATGGAATCACGGGCGCAAAAGCTGAACAAGAGCATTGGCGATCTTCACGTGGCGATCAAAGTCTCTTTTATGTTGGGCTATGACCATCGCGATACCTCAGTCATCACCGACCCGGATCTCGTTGCGGCGCTGGCTGAGCATCTGGCGGGTTGGGGCTGTCGCAACATTGATGTGGTCGAAGGCAGAAATGTCTACGATTCTTTCTACCGCAACCGCACAGTGGCAGATGTTGCCCGCTATTTCGGCTATCAGTCGGCTCACTATCGCGTTGTCGATACTACTGAGGAACAGATTGCTCACGAATATTTCCGTGGTATGGCTGTGTACGGCGTGGGCAAGACATGGAAGGAGGCGGATTTCAGGATTACCTTTGGCAAGCTCCGCAGCCATCCTTCGCACGTGGCTTACCTCGCGCTGGGGAATGTTGAGGGAGTGGGTGCGCGCTGCCACGATTTCATCTTTACTGACAGGCAGGCCCACCGGCTCACTGCCATCATGATGCTTCTCGATGAGTTCCCGCCACACTTCGCCTTGCTCGACGCTTATGATTCTGCTGCCGACGGCCTGATTGGGGTGATGGGCTGTTCCAAACCAAGAATACCGCGCCGCCTGTATGCCAGTGCTGATGCTCTGGCCCTGGATACGGTGGTTCTAAGGCATATTGGACTCAAGAACCCACGCGACTCCGATATTGTGAACGCCGCCTGCCATTGGTTCGGGAGCACAGCAGACCAGCCGGAAGTTCGCGGCGTGGACGAACCCGTTGTCTGGCATGGACCATATGACGATGAGTTTTCCGCCTTCCTGAGTCTGATGTCTTTCCCCGTCTATGTTCTGGCCAGCCGACGCGGAGCCTTGTTTGTACCGGCGATGGACAAGTATGCTTTCCCGCCCATTGGCCGCGAAGGCCTGGTGCTTCGTTTCTGTCGCCGCACGGCACAGTTGGTTCTGGGGCTGCACCCCGCGAAATGAAAAAGATTGTCGTGATCGGCGCGGGAATGGGTGGCTTAACCGCCGCCACTCGGCTTGCTCAGCTTGGCCACCGCGTAACCTTGCTGGAAGCTCGCGACGTGCCCGGAGGACTGGCTTCCGGATTTGACCAGAGCGGCTTTCATTTCGATGCCGGTCCTTACATTCTGCTCGATCTCCCCGGATTACAGTGGGCATTTCAGGCGCTCGGCATCGATGTGCAGCAGCGCGTTGAGCTGCGGCGCATTGAGCACGTCTATTCTGTAGCAGACCAGACCGGGCCGGTCGTACATTTCTACGCTGATGTGCAACAGACAGCGGCGGCGATGGAACAACAGTGGCCCGGCTCAGGCGCTCGCTATGTCAAGTTTGTGGATTCGGCAAGCGCCATCTACCAGCGTCTGAAGCCGATGCTTACCATGCCTGAGCCTGGTCTCGGCGGGTTGCTGCGTACGGGCGCGTGGCGGCATGTCACCTTTCTTCTGCGTTCTCTGCAGAGCATCCTGGCTGGCGCCGGCTTGCCCGCTGCAGTGGTCAATGCCATGGGAATATGGACCCACGTAGCTGGTCAGCGCATGAGTACCGCGCCGGCTCCCATGGCTTTTGTACCGGGTCTGATTCATGGTGTGGGATCGTATTACCCCGTGGGTGGCATTGGAAGGCTTCCGCAGATAGTGGCGGCGATCGCCGAGTCATCAGGAGTGGAGTTTCGCTACAGGACCAAAGCACGTTCCATTCGCTGCAAAGATGATCACGTTACTGGAGTCGAAACCCACAGTGGCGAGTACATCGAATGCGACGCCGTAGTTGCCAACTGCGGGGGCGTGGGTGCTTACGTCGAGTTGCTGCCATCGCTTCCCCGCGCGATCAAAGAGGAGATGGCCCGGCTGCCTCTGCAGTCTCCAGGTATCTGCGCCTACCTGGCCGTGCGGGGAAACATCGCGCCACCTTACTTGAGATTCTCTTTATCCGGTAAAGAGGATGGTTGCCGCTTGATCATCGCGCCAACCGTGATGGAGCCGGAGCTGATGCGTGACGGCTGGCATCCGGCGCGGCTGCTGATGCCTCTCGATCATGGCCGCGCCACCGCCATGGGAGAGGCAGGACAGAGGGCGACCCTGGAGCGGTTGTTGGCGGAGAAGTGGTGGCAGGAAGGCGCTACTGACTTCAGAGTCCTTGAGAGCCGCATCCCGGCCCAATGGGGCGTGGATTTTCACTTGTACAACAACAGTATGAATCCGGTGATGACTGCGGCGTTCATGCGCGCGGGAAGGCTTGCGCATCGCAGCCCTTACGTCAAAGGCCTGTATCTGGCAGGCAGCGCTACCCATCCTGGCCAGTGGGTCAGCTTCTGTTCTATCTCCGGCGTGCTCTCAGCCCAGGCCTTGCACAAGGACCTCTCGTGATGCTGCCCACCTCCATCGAAGTGCTGGCAGGTGGCCGGAAGCTGCGTGTTGCGCGTATGGGCGCAGGGCAACCGGTGCTGCTCCTGCACGGCTATCCCGATAATCTTCAGATATGGTGCGAACTGGCGCCTCGTCTCGCTACGCGCTTTCGTGTGATTGCAGTGGATTGGCCGGGAATGGGTGAAAGCGACCCATGGCCCGGAGGCACTACTCCCATGCACCTCGGCGAACGCATTGGCGCGCTCCTGGATCACTGGAAGCTGGAACGCGCTCACCTGCTGGCGATGGACATGGGCGCCCAGCCGGCCCTGGCCTGCGCTGCGCAGAGCCCCCAGCGCGTGATGAGCGTCGTGGCCATGAACTCGCTCGTCCTGTGGGATGAAGAGACCTCCTGGGAGATTGGACTGCTGAGGAAATTTGGCTGGAACCGCTTTATCCTGCAGAACCTGCCTCGCTTGGTTTTTGGCCGTGCAGAGCGAACCTTTCTTCCCAGGGGCGCAAGGCTACCCGCAGAACTGCGGGCCGATCTCTGGAACTGTTTCCGTCGGGCCGAGGTGAGAAGCACCATCGCCAAAATGTGCGCCGGCTATCAGGGAACTCTGCCTCGACTACCCGACCTCTATAGGCGGATCGGTTGTCCCACGCTGGTGCTCTGGGCGGAAAACGACAAGCATTTTCCGGTAGAACAGGCACAACGCCTGCATTCCCTGATTGCGCACTCGCAATTGCAGATCGTGGCGCGTGGCCAACACTGGATGGCCTGGAACATGGCTGAAGAACTGGCAGCCAGGATTCACGGCTTCCTCGGCGCACTCGAAGGCTAAGTTGTGGCTCCAGTTTGTCAGTACCAGTGCTTCGTCTTTTTTGTCCAGGGAGAGTCTGGATAACGGGAATGCAGGAGAGTGAATATCTCCCGGGTGCGGTTCTTGGAATCGTCGCAAGAGAAGCGATTCACCCGCCACGCGAAATGCAGCGCTTCCGGAACACGAGAATCGTCTGGATGTTTCCTGGCCCAGTCTATAAGGATTGCCGGCATCCAGTCTCCGGGGCCGCCAATCTGAACAAGCTGCGACCGCTCCTTGAGAGCGACATCTCTCTCTTGAGCGGTAAGAAACGCCGGGTCAGGCACGGCGCCGACCTTCTTCTTGTTGTAGCTGGAACCCCAGGAGAGCTCCTCCAGTTCAGCGTCCTTGCACCACCAGTTGTCACGATAGTTGTCCGCATAATCAAAACGGGTTGCGCGCGGAGAGCCGTCTTCCACCAGCGGACGCAATCCCGGAAAATGAGCGATCGCGAAAGCGGCAAGAAATTTTCGTTCGGCTGGATCCTTTGCCTGCTCATAAGCGGCGATGAAAGGCTTCAACTCAGGACGCAGGCCTCCGACGTCAGAGGCCATCGTCCGCGCCAGGTCGGGACGGTCAAGCACTAGCGCCCGCGTCCAAATCGCGGGGGCCAGACGCAGGCGCAGATTCTCCGGAAGGCGTGGCGAACGGGCTACCTGCACCAGCGTCTCGATTGGCATCCGCTGGTTCAGAATGATAGCTGCATTGAAATCAAGCTGAGGATAGAACTCCTTTCCTGGCCCCAGGAACAGGTTCTTTTCGCACTTAACATCCCAGCCCGTATCTTCGCAGTACTCGCTTTCTCCTTTATCAACGGCCCCGTTGCTGAACTGCAGTGGCCGGCTGCCAAGGAAACTGACAAACTCATCCAGACCCGCCGCGACCAGAGATCGCTCCTTTTTGATCAAGTTGAAGGCGGAAATCGGCCCATCCTTCGCCTGCGCCAGCCCAGCATCCAGGATGCGCCTGGCTCGCTCGAACTCTCCTCTCTCCCGCTGTAGACGGCCGCTGTGCATGGCCAGGGTCAAATAGGCTGGCGACTCTGGCGGGACATGGGCGGCTGCGGCAAGCAGTTCGTCGGACCCGGGATCACGCCCGTTCGCTTTGCTGATTGCAGCTACCAGCCATGGCAGCGTCTTACCGGCGCGCCAGCGCGCCAGGGCGTGCTGTTGCGACCATTCTGACCATGAAGCCATGGTCAGAATCCAATCGGCAATCTCTTTGCCTGAACTCTGCTCGTCTATTTTGTGGTAGCGTTCCTGCCGCCAGGCAGCCAGTTTGCGGTCGTACTCCGTCGATCCGTCTTCGACGTCGGGAAAATCCGGTTGTGGGCCGATCTTATTCTGCAGGAGATAGCTGACGTCGGAGACATCCTGGCCAAAGTCGGCATCAGGCTGGAGAATGCGTGCGCAGAGGGTCCGCAACTGCTGCTCCGGCTGCAGCCGGGCAGCGATGAAATTAAGCAAGCCGAACGCGCTGTGACGCAGGCCCGCGTCTTTGGTCTGCATGGCAAAGGCGTGCATGCGCTCCTGCGCCTGTTTGAGGATCTCCACGTTTGCGGCATCATCGGGTTCACTGATGGTCGCCTCTTGGATCAAGGTCCGGGCTGCCAGATACCGTCCGAGTTCATGCCACGGAGAAGTGCTATCGCGTGCGATCGCCTCGAAGTCCCGCAAGGCGTCGCCAAAGTGATGGGCGTAGAAATGTGCAGCCGCAATCTGATAGGCGCGATCGGCGTGTAACAGGCTGTCTGCCGTGTTCGGAAGGCTCTGCGGGAGCACCTCTCCCTGGGATATCCTCCCCCACAGCGGGCAGTTCATGAATACCTGGTCCTGCCCGTTAATCCATTCCTGGAGTTGCGGGCTGTTGGCGCCGAAGCGTCGTGCCCGGTCGTGAAGTGTCCGGATCGCCGTATCAAAAGCCCCGGCGAGACAGCCGTCACCATCGGTATATTCCCACCAATCGGCCCCAGGCTGGTTGGTAGGAGGCTTGGTGTTGCGGAATTTCCCCCGGGCCTTGACCCATCGTTGTGGCGGCCCGAGGTGTTCGTACCGCCAGTCGAACGGTTTCAGGGCGAAACCGGGATGCAAATCCTTCTGCGCCAGGAACGACTTCTGCTCGACAGCACTCAAAGAAGTGCCGTTGAAGTACCGGTAAGCCACCACCAGGTAGCCCCACGCCCACGAAGGCTGAACCACGCCAATGCGTCCGGCGGCAAATCGTGAGACAGGGCGATCGGGATAATCGGGGCTGACGAAAATGACTTCCGGCCGGTATGGCACATGGCTTTCGGCCAGCCAGGGAAAAGCCAAAACGGCGGCGGCACATAGGAAGGCGAAGAGACGCTGATGCTTGGTCATAGTCCGAGTGAATGCTCCAGATTGTTCAAAGCGATTGGGTTCCAGGGCCGAGGATGGAACATATAGAGCCGCGTCCCCGGCGAAAGTTCAGGCCAGGCCTCATCCGTGGAGACGCCGGCAACGCCCCGGCAGAACGGCTCGTGGATCGGGTACTGCCAGCCGGAAACCTGGGCTGGCGGATGTTCAGGTCCCATGCGGAAGAACATGGGAACGGCTTCATCGACCGGCAGTTGGCCGATCCAGTCGTCAAAGGCGCACCAGGAAGCCAGCGCTGTAATGGACAAAGGCATTTGCGCCGGGAGCCGGCTTCTGAGTTCGCGCAACATCTGGCCGTAGAAAGCACGCTGGCTCTGCGTGGCGTCAAAGTCCACCTGCACCGCTGCCGTCCTGCCATCGTGGCCCCAGGCGGAGATAATTCCGGCGATTATGCCGGGAAGGCCGGGATCGCTTAGATTGGCATGACCGGAGTGTGCCTCGATCCTCACCACCGCGATGAGTTTTGCGCCTGGCGCAACCAGGAGTGGCTGTCGCCGTGCCACCGTGCTGACCTTGTCGCCGATGAAGATGGTCTCGGCCAGATAAGCTACCGCGTAGCGGGAAGGATCAAGGCGGCGCAGATCCTCATGGCGCTCCCAGGCCCAAAGCGTGATCGCAGGAAATGAGCATAAACGGACGGCGGTTCGCGGGCCATGGCTGCCGAAAAGGGCGGAAGCGGCCGCAAAGAGAAGGATCCGGCGCAAGAATAGACTGCTGTGTTTCAAGATCGGTTGGAATGCCGCCGGGCAAATCGATCATAAGTCGAAACAGCAGAATGTCAAGAGCTATGCGGAAGTCACCATAAGACAGCCGATTAGCACAGTTTTCTTGGTACTCTTTTTTCATGAGGCAACTGCTATTCCTGCTTTTCTGCTCTTCGTCGCTGTTTGCCCAGCTTCCCTTCGATATCGAAATTCTCCATCGCACAGTTCAGCTTGACGGAGCCAATCTTCACGCTATTGTGACCAGGCCGAAAGCTCCGGGACGGTATCCGGCCGTGTTCGTGATTTCTGGCCTGGGTTGTTATCCGCTTGATCCGCCGGAAGAGGACAGTCCCTTGAATCAGCTTCGCTACGGCCTGACCCGAAAGGGTTATGTGACCATGTGGGTGGAGAAAAACGGTCAGGGTACGAGCCAGGGACCTCCGTGCGACAGCCCGCAATCCGATCTTTAGTTTGCGGCTCGCAGGTCTGTTACAGCTCTCAGGAATCTGGCCGCTTACGATTTCGTTGATAGTGACAATATTTTCATCTTTGCCCACAGTATTGGCCCTCTGGAAGGTGTGTTGGTGGCGCAAAGATTTCCTGTCCGTGGGTTTGTTGCGGCGGAGACCATTGGCAAGAGCTGGTTGGAATATGAACTGGAAAATGCGCGCCGCCAACTCCTGCTCCTGGGCCGCCCATATGATGTGGTGGACCAGTACGTTCGCGTGGTGGAACGTTGCCAGCATCGCTTTGCCATTGAAAAGCAGAGTTTGCCGGCATGGGACACGGCCTGGATTTATGGCCTTCACAGCGCGAGTGGCTTGAGGGCATCCGAAAGAAACAACATACGGAGTTCGATACCGAATTTTTTGAGCGCGTGGAAAAGTGGATCAGGCACAACCTGGCCACTGGGTCCAAAGCCCCCATGCCAAATCCTGTCAAATGACGACCAAAACCAGGACGGAAAGCACATTTTGCCCGGGTTTGACTTCCATTTATGGCTCTGATTAGACTGAAAGCGATGGTTGCCGTGCGTCAGAACGACTGTTGTTGTTGCACCTCCGGGCTGCATTCTGGTGAGGTTCGGCAAACCTGAAAAGATCTTAAGCTCTTTCAAGCCGACCCACTCACCAGTTGAGTGGGTTTTGATTTTGGAACAGGATGATTTACCGGCTGCGTGGTTGAAAACTATGCTCATCATCAAGAAGCCCGAATACGAATCGCTTCGGCGGCACGGCGAGGAGACCTATCCTTACGAATGCTGCGGCGCGTTGCTGGGGACGTTCCGGGAGTCAGATCGGGTGGTGCAACAGATCGTGCGCTGCGGCAACACGCGCGACGACCGGCCCCAGGACCGCTACAATATCGATCCCAGGGAGCTGATTGCAATTCAGCGCCAGGCCGCGCAGCAGGAGTTGGAGATTGTGGGCTTTTATCACTCGCACCCCGATCATCCGGCGCAATGGTCGCAGACCGATCTGGCTGAAGCGCACTGGATAGGTTGCTCTTATGTGATTACCGCGGTGGTAAAAGGTGCGGCCAATCTCACCAACTCCTTTGCCCTGCTGGGTGAGAGCGAAGATGACAAGCGTTTTGAGAGGGAAGAGATCACGGTAGAAGCCATAGTGGAGGACCAATCCGTATGTCATTGAAAGTAAGCATTCCCACCCCGTTGCGCCGGTATACAGACGGCCATGGGGTGATCGAAGTTTCGGGCGGCTCGGTTGCTTCGGCGCTGGAGTCGCTCCTGCAGAAGTATCCGGTCCTGAAGAAGCAACTTTATACAGACGATGGACGGCTGCGTTCCTTCGTCAACGTATACCTAAACGATGAAGACATCCGCTATCTGCAGAAGGCGGATACTGCGGTCAAGGCCGGCGATACCATTTCGATTGTGCCCTCCATCGCAGGAGGGAATCTCGTCGTCGGGTGATCCGGCGGAGCAGGACCCGAAATAGCTTATGCATGCCACTGCTCCAATCAAGGCCGCTGCACACGGGACCAAGCCTTTGGCCCGTGTCGGGAATACGCCTCTGCTTCGATTTGAAAGCCTGACGCGCGAGTGGCTGCAGATCGAGATTCTGGGCAAAGCGGAATGGGCCAATCCCGGCGGATCGGTCAAGGACCGTGCAGCGTTCAATATCATAGAAACAGCATGGCAATCCGGCGCGTTGCGCCCGGGCAAACGGCTGCTGGATGCCACCAGCGGTAATACCGGCATTGCCTATGCCATGATCGGCGCGGCTCGGGCTATTCCCATCACCTTGTGTGTTCCGGCAAATGTCTCCATGGAACGCAAGCGCATCCTCGCCGCCTACGGCGCGGAGGTGATCTGGACTGATCCGCTTGAAGGCTCGGACGGCGCAATTCGCAAAGCTCGGGAGCTTTATCAGGCTGATCCCGAAAAATATTTCTACGCCGATCAATACTCCAACGACGCCAACTGGCTGGCCCACTACCATGGCACCGCGGCCGAGATCTGGTCACAGACTGAAGGCGCAGTCACTCATTTTGTCGCCGGACTGGGTACCAGTGGGACATTTATGGGGACAGCCCGGCGGTTGAAAGAATTGAACCCTGCCATCCGGGTGATTTCCTTTCAACCTGATTCAGCCTTTCATGGGCTTGAAGGATTGAAGCACATGCCCAGCGCGCTCGTTCCCAAAATTTATGATCCATCGCTGGCAGATTCCGAACTGGAAATTGGCACTGAGGCGGCCTATGAGATGGTGAAGCGAGTGGCCCGTACGGAAGGCGTCCTGCTGGGAATTTCTTCGGGCGCTGCCCTGGCTGCTTCGCTGATGGTGGCGCAGCAGGCCAACGCCAGTCAGGCCGAATCGGCCACCATCGTTACCGTGCTGCCCGATTCGGCGGACAAGTATCTGAGTGAAAGCTTTTGGAGTGAATAGGGAACCAAAAACAAGCCACAAAAAACCAAAGAGTGGACCGCAGCCGCCCTCGGCTGCGTCTTTGTCGGCACTCCGAAGATCTCCCTGGTCGCATCGAGAGATCTCGCCTTTGACTTTCAATTACCAAGTTACTAAATTACCCGATTACCAAATTCTCTGCCGGGTCATTACCGCCATCCTCGCAACGGGAATGGAATTCTCGTAACCGGCAGCACAACGAACCATGCCCACCATCAAAGTCAACGGTGTAGAGTTGTTCTACAAGGAATCGGGCTGCGGCCCGGAGACGATTGTGTTTTCCCATGGGCTGCTGATGGACCATTCCATGTTTGAGGCGCAACGGGCGGCCTTTGATCCTCACTATCGCGTCATCGCTTACGATCATCGCGGACAAGGTGAGTCGCAAGATCCCGGCAGCGGCTATGGCATGGAGACTCTCACCGAAGATGCTGCAGCGCTGATCCAGGCTCTCCATGCCGCGCCCTGTCATTTTGCCGGGCTCTCCATGGGAGGCTTTATCGGGATGCGCCTGGCTGCGCGGCGGCCGGAATTGCTGCGTTCACTCACCTTGATGAACACAGGCGCCGGACGAGAACCGTTGCCGGGCCGCATTCGCTACAATTTCCTGGCACAACTGGTAAAGGTGGTGAGTCCGGCGCCATTTGTCGGGATCGCCGTCAAGGAGCTGTTCGGCGCTTCTACCCGCAAGGACCCGGCGAAGCAAGAGATGCTGCAGGAATGGACGAAGAAGCTGCGCTCCCGGCCACGAACCGCCGCCAGATCGCTGTTAGGAGTCATGAATCGCCGCGATGTCTCTGCCGGCCTCGGGGCGATCCAATGCCCGGTGCTGGTGATCACCGGAGAGGACGATATTGCCCGCCCGCCTCACGACTCGGAAGAGCTGGCGGCAGCGATTCGCGGGGCCAGGCTGGTGCGCATTCCCAAATGCGGCCACAGCAGCTCGCTGGAAGCTCCGGAAGCGGTGACGGCAGCCATGCGGGAGTTGCTTACAACCATCGCCAAGGATTTGAAAGGTTCTAGCGTCAACTAGCCTTTGCAGTGAGTCTCAGGGCAAGTACGACCAAGGTCCCACACTGACACGCGTGTTCCCACGACTGAGAATCCAGGACCAATGAGCCAAGAGCCAAAAGCCAAGAGCCAAGAGCCAAGAGCCAAGAGCCAAACGCCAAGAGCTAACTAACTAGCAATGGCAATATGAGGGATGCTCTTACTGGTAAGAAGCAACAGCGGATTTCCCGGCCGAGGGTCGATGCGTACTCCGGGCGCAATACACAGAACCATCTGATCGCGGGCGTATTCCGTGATTGAAGGGCTCGTCAGCGTGCCTGAAGCGGCCAGGCTGCGCGCCTCTTCCATCTCCGGCAGGAACGCGGCATCAAAATCCGAGCCGGCTCCAATCTGCTTAAGCAGACTCACCGAATCTGTGAAAGTAAGGCTAATACGATTGCCTGTTTTCTGCTCGAACCGGCGCGCCAGTTCCGCTAATGCGGAATTCAGCTCGTCAGGGGCTGCAACCGAAAGTTCGACACCTGCTGGTGAACAGCTTGCGTTGAGTCCGCGTTCCTGATGCGGAACGCCGCCCCAGGCTGTAAGGGCCCACATTACGATGACGAACAAGGATTCCGTCACTTGTCTTTTTCTATTAGTCATCGTCTACGAGGCATTCGAAGGTTCTACCCGTGATTCGAAGTACGGAAGCCGCAGATTCGAATCGCATGATCCCCGCCATGATTCTACATAAACAAGCTCGCTTTTTTCTGCCGCGCGGTTCAGAATATTGTTGAAGCAGTCCCCATGAAAAACAATAATTTCAAAAAAAAATATTTCACGGACGAGGCATGGGCCCGATGGCAGGAGCTGCGCAATCGCGAGTCCCAGCCTGAGATGGCCCGCAAATGGGAAGAGCTGTACCAGGAAGCCGGGCGCCTGGTGGCGGAAGATCCGGCAGGAGAGATAGCCCAGGAATTTGCCGAGCGCTGGCACCAGCACTGGGAGCACTCGACGGCGGGTGATGCGGAGATTCAGGATGGACTTCGCAAGGCATGGGCTGATCGCAAGAATTGGCCGCCTGATGCCCGGGAACGTCTGGCCCAGCGTTGTCATGAAGAGGTTGCGCTGTTTATCAGCCGGATCTTTGCCGCGCGGGCGTTCGACCTGCGCCTTAAGAAACACTACGGAGAGCATCTGTGGTCCAGGATACAAAGGTTCAGGAAAGCCGCATCCAAAATGCCCAAGCCGAAATTCCGGGACCCGCGCGAGCGTCCAACGGCTGAAAGCCGCGAACAGATTTTCCGCTCGTTTATAGAGTTGTTGCATTTGGTGCAAGCGGCCCTCGGGCAGGATCCGGCAGGACCAGAAGCGGAGGCCCTGGCGGTTCAATGGACCAACTTATGGGGAAGCTCAACCACCGGAAAGCCGGCCATTAAGGCCGAATTACAGCAAGCTATTGATGGGCCGCAGCACTGGCCGCCGGAGTTTCAAGCGAACATTGCCGATCTCGATTTTGAAAGCATTTCTCAGTTCATCAAGAAGGCCATTGCCTGTTGCCTGAAGCGGCGATACAGAGAGTCACAGGAAATGGCCCGCCACATTGGCACAGCTCAGGCCGCCAACTCATCGCCATCCGACCTGTGGCTCAACCTCCTGCAGCACCTCTGGCGGCGCGCCGGTTTAGCTCACTAGCGCGGGATCGTGCCAGAATTAAAGCGATGCCAAACCAACAGCCGTCGTCCGCGCAACCATCATCCGCACGACCATCGCCTGTGCCTGATTTCCTTTACGGCACCGCATGGAAGGAAGACCGGACTCCGGCCCTGACCGAACTCGCCCTCCGCACGGGCTTTCGCGGCATTGACACCGCTAACCAGAGACGCCACTACTACGAAGCAGGGGTCGGCGAGGCGTTGGCTGTCGCCTATCGCGCGGGAGTGGTGACGCGTGCCGATCTTTTTCTGCAGACGAAATTTACCTATCAGGGCGGCCAGGACCACCGTTTGCCCTATGACCCCTCAGCCAGCTTTTCGGTTCAGGTAGCTCAGTCTATGGCCAGCTCGCTTGAACACCTGGGGACTGATTACGTCGATAGCTACGTGCTCCACGGGCCCGCCTCCGGCTATGGCTGGAGCGATGACGATACCGAGGTATGGGAAGCCATGATCAAAGAGCGCGATGCCGGACGCGCGCGTCTTCTCGGTGTGAGCAACGTTTCCCTGCGGCACCTTGAGCAGATGGCAGCCGCCAGCACGGAAGTTCCTGCATTCGTGCAAAACCGATGTTACGCCCGCCTGGGCTGGGACCGCGGTGTGCGGCTGTTCTGCCGGGAACGAAAGATCGTCTACCAGGGATTCTCGCTGCTTACGGCGAATGTAGAAGTTTTGCACCATCCTCTGGTGACTGGCCTTGCCCAACAAATGCGCGTCACACCCGCACAGATCACCTTCGCCTTTGCGCGGGCTCTGGGGATGCTGCCGTTGACGGGCACCTGCAACGCCGAGCACATGAAGCAAGACCTGGCCAGTCTAAAGCTGGCGCTCTCAGCGGAGGCGGTGCAGGCCATTGAGGCTCTGGCGGGGTGAGTGGTCCGCCAACCGATTCGCCGCAGATTTTCATAGATGGGCGCAGATAACAAAACAAATTTGGCCGCGAATGAACGCGAACGGACGCGAATTCACGAAAGGGCCAGCAGAGAATGAAGAAAAAATCGTCTCAGGCTACGAAGATTTTGGGGAATCGTCGTGCAGAGGAAAAGAAATCGGTCACCCCGCTTCTGCCAGGATTATCGGTTGATAGAATCCGCTTTCTGCTGTAAAGAGCCAGCGCATATTGATGAAGCCCGCGCGCTCGAGGGCCTCCGCGAGTTCATCTCTCAGCACGGCACGATAGGTTGCACAAGCGTGAAAGGTCTGCCAGCGGTTCTCAATTTCGCGCGTGATATAGAGATGAAAGATATATCGACGATCATCCATCCAATCCCAAACCTGAAAGACAATCCGCCGATGCCCGTGGTCGGAGTAGAAAGATGGTCCTTGCGTGGCCGGCCTTTCCGCAATCAGCCGATCGTAATCCCGAATGCTGGCCATGAACAAACCCTTGGGGCGCAGCCTGATGCGAATTTGGGCCGCTGCCTGAATGAGTTGGTCCGTGTTTTCCAGGTGTGGAAGCGCATTGTCCATGCAGATCACCGCGTCGAACTGAGAGCCTTGGAGAGAGGTCAGATCCAGCATGCTGGCCACTGAGAGTTGCAATTCTGCGCCTCGCCGGGAACTCTCCAGCCGCGCGCGTTCAACCGCGCGGGGGCTCACGTCCCATCCAGTGACGCGGAATCCCAGTTTGGCCAGGCCGAGCGCCTGGGTTCCAATGCCGCAGGCACAATCCAGAATGCGAGTTGCGCCCGACGGACCACACTCCCGTTCGAGAATTGGGCCGAGCACTGCGGCCTGGCGCTCGATAGAAGAGTCCCAGTTCTCAAATATCAGATGGTATTGGTCGGCAAGCTCGTCATAGCATTCCCTGGCATCCATGGGGGTCAGCTTATTCTAATGTCCTCGGCTTTTCCTTTGTGGCCTTTGTGGTAAGGTTTTGACTCTGTGTTCAAACCTTTAACCTGCTGAAAGCCCGCCGTGGCGGGTAACCTATACCCTGGTCTTATGTTTCGAGCGCGATTCAAGAAGGAAATCGTTGCCGAGTTTTTGCCGCCTACGCGCTCGCGTGAGAAGGATCGAGTGATTCTTCTCTGCGATGGCATGCCCTCCGTTCCGCGCAAACAGCCTCTGGCGCAATTCTTGGCGCAAAAGGGATATTGGGTCTTCTATCCCCGCTGGCGCGGAGCGTGGGAGAGCGGAGGCCAGTTCATGGAACAGTCTCCGCAGCAGGACCTCAGCGACATCCTGGACGAACTACCGAAGGGCGTGCGCGAAATTGCTTTTGGGCAGAAGTTCAAACTATCTCCGGACGAGATCTTTGTCATCGGCGGCAGCTTCGGCGGCGCGGCAGCCATTCTTTCTTCCCTCGATCCCCGCGTCAAGAAAGCTGTTGCCAATTGTCCCGTGGTGGATTGGAGCATCCTGGCGCAGGAGCAGAAAAAAGAGACCTCCAACAAAAGCTACCCTGCTTACGTTCGCGAGGCGTTCGGTAATGGCTACCGGCTGTCAGAAAAGAACTGGAACAAGCTGAGTTCGGGGACCTTCTACAACCCTGTGCATCATATCCAAGAGCTGACGCCAACGAAGTTGTTGATCTTCCACGCCAAGGACGACCCTTACATTCCGTGGAAATCGGTAAGCAATTTTGCGGCTTCTGCCGGGATCAAACTTCGCCTGCTTGCCCGTGGCGGACACGTAAGAACCGAGCACATCGTCCAGACATACTGGGCCGAGATCAAACGCTTCTTTGAATCATGACCGCTGTGAATCCTGACCGCTGTGAATTTTGAAACCTGTGAATCCTGACACCATGATCCCTGGCGCTCCCAATGCAGCTCGCTGGGTCCGGCCGGCGCCGCGCCGCGCTTTGCCGTTACCGCTCCTGGAACGGATGGTTCATGCAGCTTTCCCACGCTGCCGCGTGGTAAACGCGCAGCCGTTTCCGGATGGCTTGCGCAACGCAAATTTCAAGATCCAGCTCGACTCCACGCCTGAGTTAGTTGTGCTCCGCATCTACGAACACGATGCCTCACTATGCCAAAAAGAGGTTGACCTGATTCGCTTGATTGGCCACTCGGTTCCTGTGCCGGAGGTGATTCACGCGGAGCCTTGCGGATTGGAGGAGCTGCCGCCCTTTGCGCTGATGAGCTACATCCAGGGCATCAGCTTCCACCAGCTAAAGCGCAGCGGCAGTGCGGACGCGATTGCACAGGCCGCATACTCCGCAGGTGAAACCCTGGCAGCAATTGGCCGCATCAGGTTCCCGAAGGCAGGATGGCTCGCTCCCGGGCCGTCTGTCACTGAACCATTGCTGCAAGGTGCAAACGTCCTGCCACGGTTTGTGGATCGGTGCCTCGAATCGCGCAACCTGCAGCAGCGCATGCCGGAGGATTTGCGGGATCGCGCGCATGCCTTGCTGTGGTCGTGGGCAGCGCAGCTCGCCAGTCTGGACGACGAGACTTGCCTCGTTCACTGCGATTTTGGCAAACGAAACCTGCTAGTGCAGCGAGAACTGGTGCGACAGGGAGAAGGCCGGTGGCGTGTGGCTGGCGTGCTCGACTGGGAGTTCGCCGTCTCCGATTCCCCGCTGATTGACCTTGGCCATTTCCTCCGCTACGAGCGCGCGGCTCGTCCGCTGCTCGAGCCCCACTTCTCGACCGGGTTCCTGGCCGCCGGCGGTACATTGCCGCAGGAGTGGCAGAAGCTTGCGCGACTGTTTGATCTCAGCGCCCTATGCGAGAGCCTGACCCACGACGAGCTTCCGGATGCAATTGTCGCCGAGCTGCTTGAACTGGTCCAGGCTACCGTTGAAGATCGTGACCCGCAATGGGAGTGATGCGTATTGGATGCAAGAGACGAAAAAGCCCGCCAAAACTGCTGGCGGGCTTTTATCAGGCGCCGTACTTCGAAATGTGATTGCTAGTGAGAACCAGCTCCGAGCTTGGCCACGGTGTGAGTTTCGCGGAAAGGAAGCACCACAATGGCTTGCTCAATCAGCGGTTCGTTAAATCCAGCCAGCCGGGCGGTTATGCGAGCTGCCTTGTCCTTGTCCCCGGTCTTTTCGTAAGCCACAGCCAGCCCACGCAAGGAGAAGGGGCTTCTTTGATCTTCTTCCAGCTGTGAAATTGCATCCTCGTATTTGCCCTGGGAGACCAGCACGGCTCCGGAAGCGCCATGGAAAGAAGCCTGGATCACTGAGTCAGGATTGGAGCTCGCCAGGTCCTGGAGACGCTTTAAATTGGCGCCCACAGCGTCCATGTCTCCGTTTTGCAGAGCAAGGTCAACTCCGGTGCGCAAGATTGACGCCAGTTCCTGGTCCAGAAGCGCCTGTGGCACCTTGTGGCTTTCACCCAGCGCCCCCTCGGCCTTCTTCAGTAACTCTACGCTTGCAGCGCCATTTTTCTGGTAAAGGGCCATGCTGCGATAGGCCTCTGCTTCCAGGTTGGCAAAATCATCGGCATGAGCCTGCGCTGCAGCCGCCTGGAAGGCGGCATCTGCATCGCCTGGTTTGCCTTCACGAACGTAGGTTGCGGCGAACTGCAAAGACCACAACACGCCCTGCACCTTGGTCCCCTTCTGGATACCAATGGCGTACTCGGCGCGCGCCTTGGCTTCGTTGCCCATCAAGGCATAGGTATCACCCAGGCCAAGCTGCGACTCAATAAAGGTGGGATCCAGCTTCAAGGACATCCGATAGTGCGTCAGCGCGTCATCATACCGGCCCGCCATGCGCGAGAGCTCCGCATAAGAGTCCTGCGGATTGGCTTCATGGGGCAGCATTTCCGCGTACTTCTTGATATGTATGAATGCCTTGTCATAATTTCCCACGCGGGCATAGCAGTAGGCTGCTTCATTCCACGGATCGGCGAATTTCGAATCCAGCTTGATGGCGCGTTCAAACATCGGTATCGCCCGGCCAGGCTCATCCTGTGCCAGCATCAGCCACCATCCCGCAAGCCACGCCAGATGTTTATCCTGTTTGTATTGTTCCAAAGCCTCATTCATGGCCTGGATCGCGGGCACCATCTTGCCGTTGCCGCCGTTCGCCAGCCAATCGATGATGAGTTGCTCCTCGGGGCCAGCCGATTGTCTGCTGGCAAGAGCCTTTTCGCGTTCAGCAACCTGCTCTGTCGGGTCCTGCGCAAAGTAAGCAAGAAAGATGTGTGGAAGGGCGAAATCAGGGTCAGCCTGGGCTGCATCGCGCCAGTTTTGCAGCCCTGCCTGGATGTGCAGGGTCTCCATCTTGGCCAGTCCTTCTTCAAAGAAGGCGCGCGCCTTGGCTGACTTGGTGGACATCTGCATTCCGCCGGTCTGGTGCTCGGCAGCCGCCGGCATCACCGCGAGAAGCAATGCAATGATAATAATTTGGATCCGAGTGGGGACCATCTCGATTTTGATCTCCTTAATGGGTGCCCTGCTTCAAGCCACATGCGGTTTGGGCTGGCAACTTGGCAAAACTACGAATGAGAGTAGTTAAAACTGAACCAGCACTGGGTACAAGTTACAGAGGTAATCGAGAAGCAGTTTAGCTATTGGCTATTGGCTTTTGGCCATTGAGCTTTTGGCTTTGGCCGGCTTGACAAAGCTCGCGTGGCGCAAGCTCGGTAGTGCCGCAAAAGAAACAAAAAACTAAACCGGAGCGGAGCTGCCCACGGCTGCGTCTTCTATACCCCATCGAAAATAACTCGTAGCACGCAAACAATCTGCCGCAGTAGTGATAATATTCAACACTTTCAGTGGAGTTCCGGATCAGCAGTGTGAGCGACTGATCCATGGGTAGGAAAGAGACAAAGATCCAGGAGGGCGTCCGATGATCGAGTTCCTGTTCGGCTTTGCTCCAGATAATGGCGATAGCTCCCTTGAGCTAAAGCTCCTGGCGATTCTATTGAGTGTTTGTTTTTTGTGGTTCCTGAGAATTGCTCGCGGGAACCGAAAGGAGGCAAGACATTGAGCCAATCCAAGCCAACTCCGCCAACCCATCCGCCTCATCCTCATCCTGCTCATCCTGTTGGCGTGGCCAGCGAGACGCTCGGGCCGCACCGGCTCACGGCTGAAGTCATGGCGAGAACTAAGGAGCATCGCGCCGCTGAGCCTCCTCCACCGCCTGACGCGGAGATGCCGCGAGCCAAGGCCACGCCTCACCCCAGGATTGTTGCCCACGAAGATAAACCAGAGAAACCAAAGGAGCGAAAATGATTACTCCGTCTCCATCCGTAAGTTGGCAAGCCTCCGGAGGCCTGAATGCCGGCGGCGAAGGCTCGGACCAGCAGATCGCCGTAAGCAGCACACATGTGGGCGTGAGTGGCCGGGCGGCCCTCGCCTTCTACACCAAGGCCGGGAGCAAGGTGTACGGCGTCGCCAGCGCGGAGACATTTTTCGAATCTATTGGCCTTCCCAAGGCGCCGGGCGGTGCCGGCATATTTGATCTGCGCATGATCTTCGACGAGTACCGGAAGCGGTTTTGGGTCTGCGCGCTGACCAGCAATATTCTTCCCGGCCGTATCGTCCCTTCCTTCCTGGCCGCTGTTTCGGTAACGGAAAACCCCACGGACGGCTTTTATTTCTACTACTGGGATGCGGTGCCCACCGCCGCAGGATCGGGATACCAGGCTGGAGATGCCGCCGATTATCCCTGCATCGGGATTGCACAACACATCTTTGTGCAGACGAACAAGGTGGCCAACGGCTCTACCTACAAATATTGGCGGGTGCTTCTCCGCAATGCCGACAAGATGGCGCAGGGCCTGCCCGGAAGCCAGATCGACGGCTGGGAGTGGTGGGGCTGGAACAACCCCGATGGAAACCCTACCTACATCATCCAGCCGGCCGTGCATCACGGGCCCAGCTCACGCATCTTTCTGGTCAACAAGTGGAACAACAATGCCGAAATATGGGCCATCGACCACGCGCTCACGCCTCAGCAAAGCTACCAGCGGGCGGACATCTCACTTCCTGGCGTCTCGGGAACGCTCGTCAACGCGCCGCAGAAAGGGAATCATGTTTCGAATCCGCCGCCCATCGCCATGGGTCCACAGATCGGTGACGCCTTCCTGAAGGCGGTATATCGAGACAACAAGTTGTACTTTACCGCCAACAATTCCAAGAATTGGACCGGAAGCGGAAACCTCGCCTCCGGACGCCTCATTCGCGCCAATGTAGCCAAGTACCCATCCGTCAACATCGAGATTGATCGCACTTTTGGAGAGGCGGCGGAAACCGATCCCAAGGGGCACATCTCTCACTATGCGTGGCCCGGCGTGGAGGTGAACAAGCATGGCGATATGGCGTTCTCCACCACGCGCACCAGCGCCGCCATCTATCCTGAAGTTCGCTTGAGCGTCTATTACGCCAAGGAGCCTGATCTCCGTTCCAGCGTTCTCCTTCAGGCCGGTGGATCTCCATACTTCGAAGGATCGGGCCGCTCCTACAATTATTATGGTGAAACCACCGCCGCCTGCGTCGATCCATCGGACGACACGGCGATCTGGGTAGCCGCGCAATATCCTTTCAAGACCGACAATCCGAACATCGCGAATTGGAGCATGTGGGTGGGGAAGCTCGGTTAATCAAAGTTGGCTTACGCGCATTTGCTATCGCTCACAATTGAGCCGTTTTGTGAGCTATAGAAGATCCCGCTATCGCTCATGCAACGGAACTTGCAACGAGCATATTGGTCGAATGCTGGGTACGGTGGGCTGGCTTTTGGCCAAAGACCAAGAGCCAAAGGCCAAAAGCTAGTTTTTATCTTTCTGCGCCACCAGGTTTTTGCGGAACTCAGGCACTACTACTGCCTGTTCTACGCTGGGATCGTAGTAACGCGAAAGCCTCTCCGTGAGCCGTTGCGCGTCTGCCTTCGCCCCGGTCTTCTCGTAAGCGACGATCAGCCGCTGCATGGAAAATGGGTTCTTGTCATCCTCTTCCAGGCGGGAGATTGCCTCCTGGTACTTGCCCTGCGCCAGCAGGACCGCTCCAGCCGCTCCGCTATAGGCAAACTGGACCCGGCCGTTATCGTTCGAGGCAGCCAGGGTGGCAAGTTGCTTGAGCGCCGCCTGGGCTGCCGCCATGCTGCCATCGTGTACTGCGCGTCCTGCCCGCGTACGCAGAATTAAGGCAAGCTCCTGCTCTCTTGCCGCGGGGCTCATGCCATGGCTTTCCTGTAACACGTCGGCAGCCCGCTTCAGCAGGTCCATGGCTTTGGCATTGTCTTTCTGGTACACGGACATCATGCGGTAAGCCTCAGCTTCCAGCGTTCCCACGTCCTTGCTGCGCGCCTCCCGGGCAGCGGCCAAAAAGGCGGCGTCGGCGCCGGCAAAATCCTGTTCGCGAACGTAAGTGGTCGCCGACTGCAGGGCAAAGCTGATGCTCTCGACGCGAGTTGTGGCTTTCGCCATGGCCACGGCATACTCCTCACGCGCCTTGGCCTCTTCCCCCATGAGCGCGTAGGTATCACCCAAGCCGGCTTGCGACTCGATAAATGTGGGATCGATCTTCAGGGAAGCATGATAGTGGGTGAGCGCATCCTCGAACCTTCCCGCCATGCGTGAGATTTCCGCCAGAGAATCCTGCGGATTGGCCTCATAGGGAAGCAGCGCGGCGTAGCGCTCCATGTCCGCAAAGGCCTTGTCAAAATTCCCCAGACGCGCGTAACAATATGCCGCCTGGTTTAACGGGTCGGCAAATTTCGGGTCGATCTGGTTGGCGCGCTCAAAGAGCGGAATGGCGCGCTCGGATTCCCTCTGGTTCTCCAGCCATAGTCCGGCAAACCACGCCAGGTGCTTGTCCTGCGGGAACCGTTCCAACGCCTCATTCATGGCCTGAATGGCGGGAATCCACTGGTTCTGGTTGCCATGGCTGATCCAGTCAACAATGAGTTGCTCTTCCGGCCCGGCAAATTTTCTTGCAGCCACGGCTTTTTCGCGCTCCGCCACCTGCTCGGCCGGATCGCGTGAGAGCATGGTAAGAAAAATGTGCGCCAGGGCAAACTGCGGGTCAGCCTGCGCTGCCTTGCGCCATTCCTGCAATGCCGCTTCCCAATGCAGAGTCTCCATCTTGGCCATGCCCTGCTCAAAGAAGCTCCGGGCCTCGACCGACTGGGTGGTAAGTTGCATTGCGTCGCTCGGTTGCTGTCCAAAGACCGGCAATACTACCGATAAGAATAAGCCTATGAAAACGCAGAGACGAACTGGGGTAATCAAAGGTCTCTCCTTGCAAATTTCCAAAATGAAATCTGGTGCAAGCGCGCAGAAGGGTACGGCTCTTCCGGGGGATATATAAAATTAAGGCGGACCAGCGCTGATAACAAATTACTGAGGTAATGGGACTGTTGGCTGTTAGCCAGCCCGCAACTCACCGCTTTCGGCAAAGCTACCGTGCAGGCTCTCACGGCCGTCCATATTTATGATTTCGAACTAAAAAGAAAGTTTGTCGTGGGGGCGGACGTTGCGGAGGCCGCGCAGTTCCTCAAGCGCGGCAGCGCGGATGTGGCGTTGCTTCCGGAAACCGCTATAAAAGCGTATCAATTGAAAAGCAGCACGCGAATGCTTCTGATCCCTTCCAAGGTGCACAGCCCGGTCCGCAAGGGAGCGGGCGTGCTCAGACGATCAAAGCACCCCAGGCAAGCCTTGGCATTCCTGAAGTTCGCCACTTCACCCGAGGGCAAGGCCATATTTGCCTCTGACTTTCAACTTACCAACTTACCAACTTACCCAATTACCAAATTCTCTGTGGTCCCATAATACTGTCTTCGCAAAGGAACAGAACTGGCCGAGGACCGCCTAGGTCAACGCCTGTTTCACGAACTTGAGCGTCCGGTCCCACGCCATCTGCGCGGCTTGGGCATCGTAAACTTCTGGGCGGGCCTCGTTCATGAAGCCATGATGGGCGTTGTAGCGGTGAAGCTCATACTTTGACTTCGATTGCTTCAGCCCGGCCTCCAGTTCATCCGCCTTCGCCGGGGTGCACCAATCGTCATGGTCGGCAAAGTGGCAGATAAGCGGGATCTTGACTCCCTTGGCATTGAAAACTTCAGCTGGCGGGATGCCATAGAAGCAGGCGCCGGCATCCATCTCAGGCACGCGTGCGGCCGCCAGTAGCGTCAAGGCGCCGCCCATGCAGAATCCACCCACGACCGCCTTCTTCGAGGTCTGCTTAAGGTATTGCACCGCGCCCCGGATGTCCTGCTCGGCGGCGTCAAGAAAGTTGAGGCTCCCCATCAGGTGGCTGGCCTCGTCTGCTGCGGTGGCCAGCTTGCCCCGGTAGAGGTCAGGCACCAGTGCCCGGTAACCGGCTTCGGCCAGGCGGTCGGCTGTTTTCTTGATTTGATTGTTGAGCCCCCACCACTCCTGGATCACCACAAAGCCGGGCATGCTGGCGTCGTCTTTGCCGGCGGCCAGGTAGCCTGGGCACGTTTTTCCATCCGGACGCTTGAACTCGATCGTCTTTCCCATGAGGTCCTTTTCTAGTGCCGAAATGAACAACGTTCCATGCTACACGCAACCACGTTCTTCCGGCGAGGCCGTTGTTGTTGGAACCCAATGCCCAGGGCAAATCAGATCGGGCCACGATAGCGGCGGAGCCGCACCGCTGCCACCAGGAATGCCGCGGCGATTGCCAAGCCGGTCCACAGGCCCGGTGTGCTGAAAAATTGCGCCGGAGTGAGTGCCGCCATCACGTCCATCAGGCTGCTGCCGGGCGCTGTGAGGGCCTCCGGACCTGTCAAGCGGTACTCCAGCATGGCGAGGAAATACGAAGTGTTGAAGGCAATCTTCTCCACGCCCCAGATCACGAACGGCGGCAGCACGGCCCATAGAAATGGCGCGCGCGAAGCCCACGCTGAAATCAGCAGCAGCCAGCCGTAGATCGGCGCGTACCACAGGCCATGAACGGTCACAATGTGGTAGAGGAGCATCAGTGACACGTGGAAGAACGATGATTGTGTCCATACCGTCGCCATGCTCGCGCCGCTCCCCAGCAGTATCAAGCTGCTCCCCAGCAGCATGATCAGCTGCGTGACAACCGTGACGGCGAAGGAGAGCAGTGGCAGAACGGCCAGCGGAATACTTAGCTTCGAAAGCACGGTCGTGAGATCGGAAACCGGCAGCGACTTCCAGAACAGGATGCTCCGGTCGCGGCGCTCTCCGTACAGCGCATCCAGAGAGTAAAAGAACCCGATGATAACAGCCGTTCCCATGATCAGGGCTGCCGCCAGTTCGTACGGCGCCGCGAACACGTCGTGCTGGTCCGCCGCGCTGAGCACCCATGCCCCGTGCCTGCGGTACCGCAAAACCATCGTGTGAATCATGAAGACGAACAGGAAGACGGCGGCGGCGCCCAGCGGCGCAATGTAGATGGAACGGTTCTCCCACAGCTCACGTTGCACGGACCAGTACATGAGCCGGGTCCATGGGATGGGCGTGGGCACAATTCCCCGCGAGTCGATTCCCCGCGAGCCCAGGGACTCCGGCACGGCGCTCGATTGCGTATTCATACAGCCGCTCCTTGTGTTTCTCCGGCTTGATGGCCCACCACCGCAATAAACAAGTCGGCGATGCTGGGCGTGCGCACCTCGCCCAGCGCGGCCAGTTGGCTTCGATCGGCATGATCGAACAGCAGCACGCTGCGCCCGAACACCTCGCGCTCGTGAATCGGCTTGAGCGCCCGTGCTGCGGCAGTCTGTTCCGGATGCACCATCACTTCCACATAGCGCGCCTCGACTTCTTCCATGCTGTAATCGAGTACGATGCGGCCGCGGTTGATGAACATCAGGTCCGTGAGCACGTCCTGGATCTCTTCCACCTGGTGCGTCGCCACGATGATGGTGCGCTTGCGATCGAAGTAGTCATTCAGCAGCGAATCGTAGAACTGCTTGCGATAGAGAATGTCCAGGCCCAGCGTTGGCTCGTCCAGCACCAGCAGTTTCGCGTCAATGGCCATCACCAGGGCGAGGTGCAGTTGGGTTACCATGCCCTTTGATAATTCCCTGACCTTGCTGTTGCGCCGGATGTTGGTCTTCGCCAGAAACCCTTCGGCCTTCGCGCGATCGAACCGCGGATGCACGCCGGCAACGTAGTCGAGCGCCTGCGAAACCCGCAACCAGCGCGGCAGCACGGCAACATCCGCGATGAAGCACACATCGCGCATGAGTTCATCCCGCTCGGTCCAGGGGTCGCGTCCAAGCACTCTCAGCTCTCCCTGATATGGTGTCAGACCGAGAATCGCGTAGAGCGCCGTCGTCTTGCCGGCTCCGTTGGGACCGATGAGTCCCACGATGCGGCTCTCTCCGACACGCAAATCGACGCCGTCCAGCGCCATCGTTGTTCCGAACCACTTACGCAGACCGCGTGCTTCGATGCAGGCCATGTTTCAGCGCTCCTCCTGTTTGGCTTTCGACTTCGCCTGGCGGGTTGTGCCGGCGGCATCATTCAACAGTTCTTCCGCTGTCAAGCCGAGTCGCACCATGGTGTCGCGAATCTTAGGCCATTCTTCCGCCAGGAACCTCTTGCGTTCGCCCTGCAGCAGCAGATCCCGCACTCCGGCCTTAACGAACATGCCCAACCCCCGCCTGCTCTCCACCAGCTCCTCGTCCACCAGTTGTTGATAGCCCTTCAGGACCGTGAGCGGATTCACCCGAAATTCGGCCGCCACAGTGCGCACCGATGGCAGCGGATCGCCTTCCTTCAGCACCCCGTCGAGTATCATCGCGACGACACGGTCGTGAAGCTGGCGGTAGATCGGCTGATTGTCGTTCCACTCACGGTCCATTGAGTTTTCCACGTAGACCTTAGCTGAGATCGGCGCGTCTTAGTTGGTCCGGTGCAGGTCGAAGTGCGCGTGCACCGGCTTGTCCTTCATCATGAACGTCCAATCCTCGGTGTGATGGTTCTCATCAATGATGGTGAATAGCGAATGGTGCATATGGTACTCCGTGCTCCCGCTGATGTCCTTGAATTCAAAATCCACCGTCTTCCCGTCCGGCGACATCTTGCCCGTCATGCGCGGCCGGTTCCCAGCGTCGCAATAGTGAATCAGCGTGAGCTGGTCTCCGTCCATGTAAAGCATCGTGACCGGATGGTCGTACTTGGTCGCATCCAATGGCGTTCCTGCTTCCTGGAACTCGTGCACCAGGACGTTTCCTCGCGACGTCACGCGCAGTGAGGCATGGATCAGCGTGCCTGACATCTGCGGCGCGTCCTTGACGGTGACGACGCCCTCCCACTCCCCCGCCAGGCCTTTCATGGTTGCGAACGACTTCTGCGCCTCGGACGGCACAGGAGCCACGGCGGACTTGTGCGTGTCCGGCTGGGCAAAAACTACGGTGGATAGAGACGTCAGAACAACGAACAGCATAATACGAAGCGATTTCATGGTTTCATTCTCCTTGTGGTTCATTTCTTTCCTCTTGAGGCCAGGGGTTATTCGCTGGCCCTTAATCAGTTGCAAGCGGTCACCTCTAATAAAGGATCGCTGTGTATGTCATGTACTGTTATAGTTAACTATAACACTATGACTCATGTCAAGCTTTTTCGGTGGAAGCTCCGGACTTTAGTCTGGGGAGCGGGTTCTTTAGAGCCCGCGAAAATGGCTTTCCTGCGACCTCGGGCTTCAGCCCCGGTCTTCATTTTTGTATGGTTGCAAGCAGAGGCTCGCGGCGTCTGGCCTAATCAGTTCCACCTGAGCGCTGCTCTCGCGCAGGCGTTGTGAGCTATATGAATCAGCAATAAACCGGCCCCAGGCGCATAGTTGTATCTGCCTTGCTTCCGGGAGCGGAAACATAAACAACTGGAAGGCTGTAGTCTAAGCGTGCCCGCCAAGGCAGGGTTCGATTGGAGTCTGCTGTGCGTAGAGTTGGAAGCGCTGCTTTGGTTCTGGTTGTCTTTCTGTTTTCTGCCCTTGTTTCGCCCCAGACAGTCTGGGCCCAGACAGCGGTTCCGGCCAATCAGGGCGCCCGTGCGCCGCAGCAACCGCAATCGGGAAGCACCGGAGATTCCACATCGCTATCGGACGCGAGCAGCGAATCCAATCAGCAGACGGCGCTAGCTGCGCCTGCGGTCCCTGTCCCAGCCCGCCAGGAAACGGATGATTCCGGAGGCAAACAAACCAAACGCATGTTTTGGATCGTCCCGAATTTTTCGGCCGTGAGCGCTGACACCAAGCTCCCTCCGCTGTCTGTGCGAGACAAATTCAAGCTGGCCAGGCAGGATAGCGTGGACTATTCCTCGTTCGTTTGGGCGGGACTGCAAGCCGGCCAAAGCATGGCTTTGAGGTCGGATCCGGAATTGGGCCATGGACTCGCTGGCTATGCCCGCTATTATTGGCGCGCATTCGCGGATCAAGCGTCTGGATCTTTTTTCACGGAAGCAATTGTCCCCGCGTTGACCCATGAAGACCCGCGGTACTATACCGCTGGCCATGGAGGTTTTTTCCGCCGAACAGAGTACGCGTTATCTCAAGTCGTCCTGACCAGGACCGATTCTGGAGGCGTAAGCTTTAATTTCTCTGAGATTGTGGGCAATGTCATGGAAGCGGGCCTGGCCAACCTTTATTACCCCCCACAGGAGCGTGGCTTCCGCAGGACGGCCGAGAATTGGGCCACCCAGATAGAAGCTGCCTCCCTCAATAACGTCATTAGGGAGTTCTGGCCCGATATCCGCCATAAAATTCTTCGCCAGAAATAACTACAAGTACCAAATACCCGCCTTCGTGACACGGCGGGTTGGCTAGAAGCTTGCAGCTGATCCTTCCATGCACGTGTGGCGCCGCCGCTGCACTCCCTGCGGGAGCCCCGGCGGTGTCTTGGGTTTTGCGCGTGTTGGGGCAGAGCCGTCCCCGGCTTGCTTAAACCAGAAACTTGACTCCTCGGCGATAACCTCTCCCCTTGTGCCGAAGCATCAAGATGCGGCTGATCACGGACGCCCTGTATAAAATGGTGAAATGGCATGGCAGTTCATAGCGGCGCTGGCGTTAGCCGCGGGCTTACCGCAGCCTCAGCACGCCCGTGTTGGAGAGATTGACTTCTTTGGAACCGCTGGCATTGACGTCCCAGCAATCCGGTCGGCGCTTCCCATTCAAAAAGGAGACACAATAACTGAAGATCAGATAGGAGGCTTTCGAGAGCGCATGAACCGGGCTGCCGAGAAAGCGCTGGGACATAAGCCTACGGACGTCGCAATCCTCTGCTGCGACGGTCGGGGTGATTTCACCATCTACATCGGCCTTGGAGGCAGCAATACTGCGATCTTCCCGCTACTCCCTGCTCCTACAGGCCGTACCTGCCTTTCTAAATATGCAATGGGCCTTTACGACGGCGTGATGCTTGCATTTTCGCGGGCGATTCAGAAGGGGAACGGTGGCGAAGACCACTCCAGGGGTTATGCGCTCGCCAATGATGCTGTTGCGCGGTCAAAGCAGTTGGCTGTGCACCACTATGCCATGGCTCACGAACAACGCACAGAGCAGGCCCTCCAATTCTGCGGAAAGCCAGAGCACCGCCAGGTTGCGGCCTGGATTCTCGGCTATGCATCGAAGTCGAAAAGCCAGATTGCAGCCCTCGTATCGGCCAGCCGCGATTCCGATGAGGAAGTTCGCAACAATGCGGTGAGAGCTTTGTGGGTTCTCACAGGATCAAATCTGAGCACGGCTTCAGAAATACCTGCGGACAATCTCGTCGATATGCTCAATTCCAGCCTCTGGACGGATCGAAATAAGACCGGATTATTGTTGGTGGAACTTAGCAGAGCCCGAAATCCACGCCTGCTCGATCGGCTCCGGTCTGAAGCCGCTCGCTCGCTGATTGAGATGGCGCGATGGGAGAATCCCGGCCATGCCTATGCGTACAGAGTCCTGCTTGGCCGGATTGCAGGATTGGAAGAGGCTCGAATTCAGCAATTGATAGACAGCGGAAAAGTGGATGCGATTATTGCAGCCGTCGGAGGCCTGCCTTGAGATGGCGCTAGCAGCAATACTGTTCACTTAAGGTGAACAAGGTGAACGATTAAAAAACAGTTCGTCATCCCGAGGGTTTACCCACGCGTCAGCGGGGGTAAATCGGAGGGACCTTGAGTTTTGTCATTGACTCAAAAGGTTGCAAACTCTTTAAGCGAACAGTATTGGAGCTGGCAGCTGATCCTTCCATGCACGTGTGGCGCCGCCGCTGCACTCCCTGCGGGAGCCTCGGCGGTGTCTTGGGTTTTGCGCGTGTTGGGGCAGAGCCGTCCCCGGCTTGCTTAAACCTGAAACTCGACTCCTCGGCGATAACCTCTCCCCTTGTCATCCTGAACGTAGTCCGCCCCGACGTTAGGAGCCCGGCAAAGTTGAAGGATCCCCAGAACCTGTCCCTTGCCATGCTGCATCAGGGGCGTTCTCACAAGACTGTCAAACCCTTGGGTTTCGGTATTGATCTTCCCCTGCTGAAAGCTCGCCGTGGTTCCCCGGCTGCGTCTTTGGTTGTTTTTGCCAAATACTAAATACAAAGTACTGCAGCGTGTTCCAAAAATAGATTTGGGGCATCCATCGGTGGAAGCCCCGGACTTTAGTCCGGGGAGCGGGTTCTTTAGAGCCCGCGAAAATGGCTCTTCTACGACCTCGGGCTTCAGCCCCGGTCTTTCATCCTTGTATGGTTGCAAGCCACAGAGCCATTTTTTGAAACACGCTCTACATACCCGCCTTCGCGACACGACGGGTTGGCTAGAAGCTAGCGGCTAGCGGCTGCTTATTTCGTCCACTCCGTCCACCGCTTGTGGTCACAGCGCCGAAAAGGTGCGAAAGTACTTAGCCTTAGGCCGGCACAAAAGAATTAGAGTGGACCGCGGCCGCCCTCAACTGCGTCCTGGGGGCCCGAGTTGGCCTGGCAGTGCGCGCCCGGGAGCACCAGCGATCGCCGCTTCTGGCTTCTATTTTCTAATGTCGATCACAATCGTCTCGGCGAGTCGATCCTGCGCACACATCCGATTACGATCCCAAAAGAACTGTAAAAACCCCAAACCTAACTCCAGCAGAGCTGCACCGTATCCCAACCCGCGTTCCACGGATTGCCAAAGTCCCATGCGTTCGCTCGTAACGGACAGAACTCTTGTGCGCGCAACCCACTTGCCTGGCGTTTGTCCGTTGCCAAAATAATTGGCCAATCCCCAATACAAAACCATCATCACGATGTTCCCGACTTCGTGAAAGTCCCAGACCATGTCAAAGTTCTCCTCATGAAGAACAAACTTTCGCCACGAGAATTCAAGAGGGACCCAGATCATCACAACAACCAGCGAATCCACGCAGAATCCGAGCAGCCGTTGCCAAAAGGTGGCCAGTGGAAGCCCCTCGAGCGAATCTGCACGCGTACCTGCGTGAGCGTGAAACCGGCGTCTCCCCTTTTCCGATCGCTGGGTCATCGGGATATTCTAGCGCGCTGAGAAAGGCAACGGCCACTTTCCGGAAGACATCCTGGTCATTGCGCGGATGCCGTCAGAAGAATGAGCCAGGAGCTAGCCGCGCGCGGGGTTTTCGTCCACTCCGTCCACCAAGTCCACCCCGTCCATCACGTCCACTCCGTCCACTGCTCGTGCCACAGCGCCGAAAGTGCGAAAGTACTCGCGCGTGATCCGACCAGGATTTAAGCACAATATTGTTCACTTAACGTGAACGATTAAAAAACGGTTCGTCATCCCGAGGGTTTACCCACGCGTCAGCGGGGGTAAATCGGAGGGACCTTGAGTTTTGTCATTGACTCAAAAGGTTCCAAACTCTGTAAGCGAACAGTATTGGAGCTGGCAGCTGATCCTTCCATGCACGTGTGGCGCCGCCGCTGCACTCCCTGCGGGAGCCTCGGCGGTGTCTTGGGTTTTGCGCGTGTTGGCGTAGAGGCGCCCCCGGGCTGCGTCTTTGGTTTGTTCTTTCGTTTTTGCCAAATACTAAATACAAAGTACTAAATACCCGTCTTCGCTCGCGCAGCGCTTATAAACAAATCGTTGGAGCGACCGCGCGCGGAATTTTCAGCCACGCCGTCCACCAAGTCCACTCCGTCCATCACGTCCACCGCTTGTGGTCACAGCGCCGAAGGTGCGAAAGCACTTAGCCCAGGCCGAAACAGGGGTTTGCTTGAGGCCTGGGTTAACCGGGAAAAGAACAGTCGAGCCCCGTAGGGGCGGCACAGACCTGCCGTTGACCATAAGGATTTTAGGTTGTCCTCAGTGTTCCTCCGTGCCCTCTGTGGTTAAAAGATGTTGCTGTTGATTTCCCCTAACCTGTGACTCTTTTTGGCCGCTCGCTAGACTCTTCTAGAATCAGGCCGGCAATGTTTTTGCCGCTGCCTTTCAATTTTGGCAATTTTGGCAATTACGGCGATTTTGGCAATCTCCCGCCACTCACCGCTCGTTCAATTCGGTCAAAAATCGGTGGCGGGGCTGTCCCCCGTCCCCTGTGACCTGCTGAAAGCCTGCCGTGGCGGGTCATGGCAATCCGGCCAGTCTCCCACCATCGGCGGTGGGCACGGCAGCGGCCATCCGTCTTGGCCATAAAAGCTCCGTGGTTCGTGCGTCACCATGAAAAGCGTCACGAGCAGAATCACAAGAATCCAGACAAAGGCTAAGGCTCGGGCTCCTTGATCGAGCTGTTTTTTGATGGAGAGCTGCTCCGTGGCTTCCGTATCCGCCTGTAAAAGATTGTCGGGCTCGATGTCCATGAGTTGCTTGCCTCCAGGGACGAATATTAGGAAAACCCAATATGAGGTTAGGATAATAATGCCGAAACTGAAAGGATGTCTAGAGATATTGTTCGAAGATTCGGCAGGCGCGTCCGGCAGTTGCGAGACGCAAGGAACATGAGCCAAACCGTATTTGCGGAAAAAATCGGAACGGACCAATCAACCATCTCGCTGATTGAGAACGGCAAACAGGAGCCGCGTTTGCGGTCGATTGATCAGATGGCGGGCGCCCTGAAGGTGTCGCTCTCGGAATTGTTCACGGATTTGTGAAGTACGATAGGTACGATCTCGAGATCGGTCAGGGGCGTATCTCGTAGATCTGCGTGCTGGAGATGTGCCTGTGGCCCTTCGCTAAGTTTTTTCCCCGATAGGATTGGATCAATCTCAACGGCGCTCACCCTGTTTTCAGGAGCCATGCACGTGTGGCGCCGCCGCTGCACTCCCTGCGGGAGCCTCGGCGGTGTCTTGGGTTTTGGGCGTGTTGGGGTGCCCCCGGCTTCGTCTTTGGTTTGTTCTTTCGTTTTTGCCAAATACTAAATACAAAGTACTAAATACCCGTCTTCGCTCGCGCAGCGCTTATAAACAAATCGTTGGAGCGACCGCGCGCGGAATTTTCAGCCACTCCGTCCACGCTGTCCACCAAGTCCACTCCGTCCACTGCCTGTGTCACAGCGCCGAAGGTGCGAAAGTACTTAGCCCAGGCCGAAACAGGGGTTTGCTCGAGGCCTGGGTTAACGTAAATAATGATGTCGAGCCCCGGAGGCGGCGACACGAGGGTTAGCTGGAAACTATATAGAAGCCAAGCTAGAAGCCAGGAGCTGATTCCTCCCATGCACGTGTGGCGCCGCCGCTGCACTCCCTGCGGGAGCCTCGGCGGTGTCTTGGTTTCGGTCTTTTCCATGAGTTGCTACCGCCAGAGATGAATATTGGGAAACCCAATACGAGGTCAGGATAATAATGCTAGCCGCGCGCGAGGTCTTCGGTCACTCGGTCCACTGCGTCCCTTCAGTCCATGCGGTCCACTCCGTCCACCGCTTGTGGTCACAGCGCCGAAGGTGCGAAAGCACTTAGCCCAGGCCGGCACAAAAAAATTAAAAGTGGACCGCAGCCGCCCGGGGTCCCCAACACGCGCTTGGTTTTGGGTTTTGCGCGTGTTGGGGTGGAGGCGCCCCCGGCTGCGTCTGTGGTTGTTTTGCTAAATACCAAATACTAAGTGCTAAATACTGATCTTCGCGACACGAGGGTTAGCTGGAAACTATATAGAAGCCAGGAGCTGATCTCTCCCATGCAGGTGTGGCACCGCCGCCCTCGGCGGTGTCTTGGGTTTGGTCCTTCCATGAGTTGCCACCGCCAGAGATGAATATTGGGAAACCCAATTATGAGGTCAGGATAATAATGCTAGCCGCGCGCGGAATTTTCAGCCACGCTGTCCACCAAGTCCACTCCGTCCACCGTTTGTGGTCACAGCGCCGAAGGTGCGAAAGTACTTAGCCCAGGCCGAAACAGGGTTTGCTTGAGGCCTGGGTTAACGTAAATTAAAGATGTCGAGCCCCGGAGGCGGCGACACGAGGGTTAGCTGGAAATTATATAGAAGCCAAGCTAGAAGCCAGGAGCTGATTCCTCCCATGTACGTGTGGCGCCGCCGCTGCACTCCCTGCGGGAGCCTCGGCGGTGTCTTGGTTCCGGTCTTTTCCATGAGTTGCTACCGCCAGAGATGAAATATTGGGAAACCCAATACGAGGTCAGGACAATAATGCTAGCCGCGCGCGAGGTCTTCGGCCACTCGGTCCACTGCGTCCATTCAGTCCACCACGTTCACTCCGTCCACCGCTTGTGATCACAGCGCCGAAGGTGCGAAAGTACTTAGCCCAGGCCGAAACAGGGGTTTGCTTGAGGCCTGGGTTAACCGGGAAAAGAACAGTCGAGCCCCGTAGGGGCGGCACAGACCTGCCGTTGACCATAAAGGTTTTAGGCGGTGTGCATAAATAAGTACTTCAACTGAAAATTGCAATGTGATAGCGTTTGCGAATGGTGATGTCTGCGGCAGGCATTCGGCGGCGTTACGCGGAATTATCGCCTGTTTTGGATGAACGCGGACGGCGTCGGTTTGCAGCCACAGAGGCCCGGGCCTACG
>Ga0209168_10000237_pt1 | contig 61339 bp, 65 predicted proteins | sample Coa_R1_FD_187156 | JGI IMG/M metagenome (GOLD analysis project Ga0209168, IMG submission 187156) | Surface soil microbial communities from Centralia Pennsylvania, which are recovering from an underground coalmine fire - Coalmine... | ecosystem: Environmental > Terrestrial > Soil > Unclassified ...
GAGAAATAATCTGGACAGCATCCCATAACCCTACACGAAACCTGGAGACCAACCTGCCCTCGCTCAAATAGCGCCTAGCATTCGTATGTCTTGCATTTTCAATCGCCCAGTACGTAGATCTTCAGTTGATTTGGACAGTAGTGTGACATTATCTCGTTGCAGCCTCTGGGCTCGACCAGCTGGCCGAATCTAAAGAGCAACCGAGACCGTAGTCCGTTGGATCTCCGAACCTTTGGCCCTGCTCCGAATGCAAAGCTTCTGGGCGTCGTTGCGTCCAATTCTCCGCCAATCGCCTCCGCACGAGCCTGCATCCCCGGTCAGAGATGAGGCAACTCAAGCGAGCAGCGCCTTCCTTTCGTTATCGGCGAATGGAATTGCTCAATTTCGGAACAAACCCCGGTTCTTGCATTGCAGGATTCCCACAGAGGAATGGAAATAATTAGAGAGCACCAACAATAGATTATTTTCTGTGATATTTAAATATAGGTTATTTTTCTGTAACAACAATCTATAGTGATATTCCCATTATGAAATATTAATAGTTCCATTATAGAAATAAAATAAAACTATTTCTCACTTCCATAGCTTCAAGCATCAGCAATCGTGATAGACTCCACGCCGCTGTCGCAGCTTAAGAACAGGCTGTCGAGGCGGGAGCGTTTCCATCCACGCTGTAAACCATAAAAAATCCAATCATGCCACCTAGGAGCAAACAATGCGAGCTTTCATGTGTCGTTGTCACAGAAGCAGAGCAGCTGCAAGACTTATTGTGTGTTTCACCATCGCCACGGCATGCCTCTTGTATGGCATCGCGGCGCAGGCCCAGGTCGATCCTGGCCCCAGACCGGGCGCACCTGGCGCAGGAGGTCCCGTCCCAACACTCAACCCTAATGAAGTTCGCTTCTGGGACGGCGGGCTCAGGCTGTTTGCGCAGACTGACTCCGTAAGGGGCGCCTTGCCGGGAGAGCCGGGATCAGGGCTTGGGCCGGCATTCAACGGCAATGGCTGCGGCGAATGTCACTCCCAGCCGGCCATCGGTGGGAGCAGCCCGGGCCCTGCCAGTCCGCAAAACCCCATTCCCAATCCCCAGGTGGCTCTGGCCACCCTCGATGGCGCAACCAACATGGTTCCCCCTTTTATCACTCCGGCTGGGCCCGTGCGAGCAGCACGATTCATTCTCACCAGCACCGGCACGCTGGATGGCGGCGTGCATAACTTGTACACCATCCAGGGCCGGGTTGACGCGCCAGGCTGCGTTCTTGCGCAACCGAATTTTGCGGCTGAGCTGGCCAATAACAATGTGATCTTCCGAATTCCAACTCCAACTTTCGGTCTGGGCTTCGTGGAGAACACGCCGGATCTGGCCCTGCAGGCCAACCTCGCCACCAACGCTGCATTGAAAGCGACTCTTGGTATCGCAGGCACTTTCAATACCAACGGCAATGACGGTACGATCACTCGTTTTGGCTGGAAGGCGCAGAACAAATCACTTTTGATTTTTTCCGGCGAAGCCGAGAACGTGGAACAGGGCGTCTCCAATGAATTGTTCCCCAATGAGCGGTCTGCCGTTGCGGGGTGCGTCTTCAACAGTACTCCGGAGGAAAGCACCAACATCATTGTACCGCCAGGGCCTGGGCCGGGTGACGACGCCAGTCAGATTTCCTCACTGGCCGTCAACTTCGGGACTTTCATGCGGCTGAATGCTGTGCCGCTGCCGGCCACGCCGTTCACCGCCTCTCAAGCGAATGGCCAGGCGCTATTCGGCACTACCACGTCTCCCAGCGTCGGTTGTGTGCTCTGTCACGCGGATACTCTTGTATCCGCGTCCTCGCCCTTCACTGGTATGAGTTCTGTTGCGTACCATCCCTACTCCGATTTCGCCCTTCACCACATGGGCTCCACGCTGGCCGACGGCGTTACCCAGGGCAATGCCGGCCCCGATGAATTCCGCACAGCGCCCCTTTGGGGAGTGGGCCAACGGCTGTATTTCATGCATGACGGCCGCACGAGCGATCTGCTGCAAGCCATCCACCTGCACTTCAGCCCCACCACAGATTGCGTTACTACCAGTATGTCTCAGGGTTTCAAGGTCAATGGCATTGCCAAGGCGCCCTCGGTCACTACCTCATTCTGTGGCTCGGAAGCCAACAATGTTGTAAATAATTTCTTTGCGCTGACGCCGGCTCAACAGCAGGACGTGCTCAATTTTCTGCGGGCGTTATAGTTTTCACGGGGCAGGCCTTCACCGGCCTGCCCTTGCGAATCAAAGGCACTTTAGAATTAAGATGCTTGGGTTGCTACAACCACTTTGACACCCTGCAAGTTGCGGGACGTTGAGGGTTGGTAGTAAGCACTTTCCCATCAGACAGGACGAGCGAGAGAGTAGTGCCTTTCCGCATAAATCAGCAGGTTCTTAATTGTCTCGACTTCAATCCCCAACTGTTTGGATATCTCGTCAACTGAAGCCCCGGACTCATATTTGGAGATAATGTCCTCGACCGGCAAATGCGTATCTTTTAGAAGTGGCCGGCCGCCGGCCCGCAGGGGATCAATTTCAACCAGTTCGCACTTTGACCAATTCAGCTTCATCTGTTTCTTTTTCTCGGCCAGTTGTTCGCCGGCGGCGATGAGCGCCAGGGTACGATCACGCAGCTTTTCCAACAGCCTGACTTTTTCGGTAAAGCTTAGTGCGGCCAGTTCCTCGCGTCCTTCTTTATTCACCCAGATACCTCCGTTGGAATTTCTCCCACTTAGGCATTAGTGCATGGTGCATGACGATGCTTTCCATCTTGTTGCGATCAATCGCGCCTTGTTCCAGGAATTGTAGAATTCTCGCATGGTCCTTCGGTCGCCCGGTTTGTAACGCAATGGCAGCCAGATGCTCCGCCGTCATCACCCATGTGCGGACGCCCTCGACCTCGGTCTGGACACCCGCGGCCACAGCTTCCGCTTCCAACGCATTGGCCGGCGGCAGGAACTGCACCGGCCATGTTCCGATGACGATGTGCTCACCCTTAGCCTTGTATTCTAACGCTGTCAGATATTTATAAATAGCCGACAGGTCCACGAGTGAACTGCCAGAACCACCGGGAAGCATCACAAAGATGTCCACATCCAGTGTGGCCGAAGGCTGCAAATACCATGTTGCCCCAACCGCACCGCCGATGGCGTATTTGCCAATGACGCCATCCGCCTGCATCTGGTTGATGATTCTCAGAGTCTCTTTCATTCCACCTCACCGGATGTTATGACAGATCTGCCAACTGCTATGTGCCAATCGCTCCCTTATATATCGCCATCCCTACCACCGCATCCACTCCCATCGCGTCCAGGGCCTGCACTTCATCCATTGATTTAATTCCACCGGCAACAATCAGCTGCCTTGCCGTAGTTTCGCGCAATCGGCGAGCGACCTCCAGCGGAAACCCGGTCATTGTGCCTTCCGTATCAATGTGCGTGTAGAGGAATGCACTGCAATACGGCTCCAGGATGCGAATCATCTCCAGGGGATCAATCACGGTGTGCTCTTTCCAGCCTTTGATTGCGACCCTTCCGCCGCGCGAATCGACCGCAAAGGTCAATGGTCCCGTTCCAAATCGTGAAGAGGCCTCTCGCGCCAGAGCAACATGAATCTCGCCATCTTTGAGCAGGGAAGAGCCAAAGATGACTCGCTGCGCTCCTATTCCCAAATCAAGCAGTTCACGAGCGCGCTCGATACTCCGTATGCCTCCGCCAACCTGGCATGGTAACTGCTTGCAGATCATGGCAAGGAGTTGATGATTGCCGCCATTGTCCATGGCTGCATCCAGGTCAATCAACTGCACCAGCGGGTATTCAGAGAAACGCTCGATCCAATAGCTGAAGTTCTCAAATTCCAGGGCCTTCTTCTCACCCTGCACCAGTTGGACGATCTTTCCGCCCATCAGGTCAATCGAAGGAATCAGCATGGCCACCTCATGGAAACTCCGGCAGCCAGCAGCGTCTGTTTGAGTTCTGCTACTGCATGGGTGCCAAAGTGAAAGATGGAAGCGGCCAAAGCGGCATCTGCCTTGCCTGCCGAAAATACCTCAACAAAATGTTGTGCGTTGCCGGCGCCGCCCGAGGCGATCACAGGAATCGAAACCGTTGCCGCCACCGCGGCGGTCAGTTCGCAATCAAATCCCATGCCGGTGCCGTCGCGATCCATGGAGGTAAGAAAAATTTCGCCGGCGCCGCGCTCTTCTGCTTCCCGCGCCCACTGGAGAACTTTCTTGCTGGTGAGTTTCCGCCCGCCTGCAACCCAGACCTGTGCCTCCTGGACGTTGCCAGCGCCACGCTTGCCATCTATGGCAACGATTACCGCCTGGGAGCCAAAACGGTTCGCAATCTCGCCGATCACCTCCGCATTGGCAACCGCCGCGGAGTTGATGCTGATCTTATCCGCTCCCGCGTCGAAAATGCTGGCCGCGTCTTGCAGGCTGCGGATACCGCCTCCCACAGTGAAAGGAATAAAGAGCTGCCGCGCAGTGCGACGGACCGTTTCCACCAATGTCTTTCGTTCGTCGGAAGTGGCAGTAATATCCAGCAAGACGATTTCATCCGCGCCCGCTTCCGCATGAATACGCGCCAGTTCAGCCGGATCACCGGCATCGCGCAATTGCTGGAACTGCACACCTTTGACCACTCGTCCTGCATCCACATCCAGGCAGGCGATAATCCGCTTGGTTAATTGCTCAGATGGCGTAGAAGTTTTCAAGGATCTTCAATCCCGTCTGTCCTGATTTTTCCGGATGAAATTGCACTGCAAAGATATTGGCGCGCTCCACTGCGGCGGAGAAACTGCCGCCATACTGTGTGGTGGCCACTGTGTCCCCAACTACCGGAGCGCGATAGGAATGGGTGTAGTAGACAAATGCGCCGGACAGTATTCCATGCAAAAGACGTGAGCCATCTCTCACCTCAATTCTGTTCCACCCCACGTGAGGTGATTTCACCTCTGTTGGAAAACGTGAGCATTGGCCGGCAAACAGCGCCGTTCCCCGGGTGTTCGGCGCTTCAGTGCTGCCTTCAAACAACCATTGCATGCCCACGCAAATCCCCAGGAACGGCGTGCCTCGCGCAATGGCCTGCAACACTGGCCCCCGCAAATTTACATTCAATGCCTCGCAGCGGCAGAAGTGGCCCACGCCTGGCACCACAATTTTTTCCGCCGCCGCAATGATCTTGTGGTCGGTGGTGACCTGAACCTGGGCTCCCACGTGCTCCAGCGCTTTTTTTACTGAACTGATGTTTCCCGCGCCGTAGTCCACAATGGCGATCATAGGAGTCCCTTGGTGCTGGGCAGCATTTGACGCAGACGGCGATCGCGCGAACACGCCACCCGCAAAGCCCGGGCAAATGCTTTGAACAGCGACTCGATCTTATGATGATTGGAGCGGCCATAGAGCACCCGGGCATGTACATTGGCGCGCGCGCCTCGGGCAAAACCTTCAAAAAAATCATGGACCAGTTCTGATTGCAGGTCGCCCACCAGCCGGGTTCGCACTCGAGTGTTCACTACGGAGGCGGCGCGTCCGCTAAAGTCCACTGCGGCCAGCCCGAGAGTTTCATCCATAGGCATGACAAAATAGCCGGCGCGCATGATGCCGCGTTTATCGCCCAGCGCGCTGTGAAACGCCTCGCCCAGCGCTATGCCCACATCTTCCACCGTGTGATGCTGGTCAACATCCAGGTCTCCTTTGGCCGTCAACTTCAGATCAAAGGCCCCATGCCGGGCAAAAAGTTCCAGCATGTGATCCAGGAACCGGATTCCGGTGGATACCTCATATTTACCGCGGCCTTCAACAACCAAAGAGAGTTGAATATCTGTCTCGGTAGTCGAGCGATGCAGCCTGGCTTTTCTCATTTCGCAACCTGCTGTACCACCGGCTTTTCGACCATGATTTCCTTGAGCACCGAAACCATTCTCTCTATCTCCGGCGGAGTGCCTATGCTGATGCGGATGCAACCCGGACAATCCGGACGATCGCGCAACGCGATTCCTCTTGCGGTCATCGTGTCCAAAACGCTCTGCCGTAACTCTCGAAAGTTCACCAAGAGAAAGTTTGTGAAGCTGGGCCAATACTTCAATCCCATTGCGTCCAATTGCTGCCCCAGCGATTCGCGCGTGGAACGCACCTGCTCCACGTAATTCGCCACGAATTGCCGGTCATCCAGTGCTTCCTTGAGGCACTCAATAGCAAAGGCGTTGACGTTGAAGGGCGCAATGATGCGACGCACAACGGACATCTGCTCCACGGCGCCAACCAGCGCGCCCAGCCGCATTCCTGCCAACCCGTAAGCCTTGGAAAAAGTTCGAGCAATGAAAAGATTGGGAATCTTGCCAATCTGGTCCATCATGGTCTGACCATAAAAATCAAAATACGCTTCGTCCAGCAGGACCGCCGCACTAGGCGCGGCCTGGAGCACGCGGAGAATGTCAGCACGATCGACCGCCAGGCCGGTAGGATTGTTGGGATTGGTAATCACGATCATCCGTGTGCGCGGCGTAATCGCCTGGAGTACCTTTTCCACGGAGAAGCTGAGATCCGCCGCCGTCGACACCCGAACAATTCTTGCGCCCGTACTTTGCGCAAAGACTTCATACATGGCGAAGGCCGGCACAATGATAATCAGTTCATCTTCAGAATCCAGATAAGCGCGGCACAGCAGGTCAATGCCTTCGTCCGCGCCATTCGTCAGCAGCAGTTCCTCAGCTTTCACGCCCAGAAAATCCGACAGCAGCTTCTCTCCGGACTCCCGGTCCGGATATAGAGCCAGCAGCTTTGCATCCAGGCTGCGTATTTTGGCCAGGACGCGCGGCGAGCATCCGGTAGTGCTCTCGTTCAAATCCAGGCGCAGATCGATTTCTGGACCGCACAACGGCGAATGATATACACGCATCTCTCTCACACATTGCCGCGCTTTAAGCACGCTCGCACCTCACACGTATGGATTCGGCATGGGCCTTAAGCCCTTCAGCTTCAGCCAGCGTTATGACGACGGGAGCAATCTGCTCCAGCCCTTCGCGGGAAAGCTGCTGAATGGAAATTGTCTTCAGGAAATCTGTCACACTCAGGCCTGCGCGAAAGCGGGCTGCGGCCCCCGTCGGCAGTACATGGTTGGGGCCAACTGCATAATCGCCTGCTGCCTGCGGTGAATGGTCGCCGACAAAAATCGACCCCGCGTTGCTGATGTGCGGCAGATCCTCCTCTTCCACCGTAATGTGCTCGGGGGCAATGCGGTTGGCAAATTCCATCGCCTGTTCACGCGAGCCGGCCACCAGGATAACTCCGTTTCGGGCCAGCGAAGCCTGCGCCGTCGCATTTCCCGCAGCAGCGTTATTGACCTCCCGGCTAACCGACTCCGCAAATCCCTTTAGACTTGTGATGAAAATTGGCAAAGCGTCGGGGTCGTGTTCTGCCTGCGCCACCAGATCAGCCGCGATATATCGTGGTTCGCCGTGATGGCCGACAATCACAACCTCCGTGGGCCCGGCAAGAAAATCGATTGCACAATCAAATGCCACCAGCTTCTTGGCCGCGGTGACAAACAGGTTGCCGGGGCCGACAATTTTGTTCACTCGTGGCATTGATTTTGTTCCATAAGCCAGTGCAGCAATCGCTTGCGCGCCGCCGATCCGATAGAACTCCTGCACTCCCAGGAAAAACGCAGTTGCCAAAGTCTCCGGGGCAGGCCGTGGAGAGGTCACACGTATTTCGCGCACGCCTGCCACTTGCGCGGGAATCACCGTCATCAGCATGGTGGAAGGCAGTGGATATCTGCCGCCCGGCACGTAACACCCCGCCGATTCCAGCGGACGCACCACCTGGCCGACTTCAATCCCTGGATAAGTTGACATTCGCCATTCTTGCGGCCGCTGGCATTCGCAGTAACGCCGAATGTTCTCCGCTGCCGTGGCCAACGCGCGCCGAAACTCCTCAGAAACAGAGTTCCATGCATTTTCCAGATCGGAGGGTGATGCGCGCAGCGGCTCTGCGCGTCCAAGTCCATCCCATTTTTCTGCATAGTGCCGCAGCGCGCGGTCTCCATTGACACGGACGTCCTGCACAATCCGTCGCACCCGCCCTTCCACTCGGGCCAGTCCCGCCGGACCGCGCTTTTCCAGCGTTCGCACCATAGTTTCTGCCCGTTTTCCGCTTAAGATGCGCATTACAGCACCACCTTGTTCAGCGGATACTCTACGATACCTTCGGCCTTTGCCGCTTTGAGTTGTGGCATGATCTTCCAGGCTGTAGTCTCTTCAATGATGGTATTCACCGCTACCCACTCGCCATCACTCAGTGCAGAGATAGTGGGCTTTTGCAGCGCCGGCAGCACGGCCAGCACGCCGGCCAGGTCATGCTTGCGAACGTTCAGCATCAGGCCGACTCGTCCTTGAGCATAGATTGCGCCACCCAGCATCAGACCAAGGTTCTCAATCTTCTGGCGCTTCCAGGTGTCGCCCCAGGAACTTTTGTTGGCGATGAGCTGGGTGTTGGATTCCAGCACCGTATCGATGATCCGCAGGCGATTGGCGCGCAGGGAACTGCCGGTTTCAGTAATCTCGACGATCGCATCCGCCAGGGTGGGCGGCTTAACTTCTGTAGCGCCCCAGGAGAATTCCACTTTGACAGGCACGTTACGACTGGAAAAATAATTCCTGGTCACGTTTACCAATTCTGTGGCTATGATCCTTCCTGCCAGGTCCTCAGCTTTCTGAAACTTTGAATCTTCCGGCGCCGCCAGCACCCAGCGCACCTTGCCCAGGCTTTGCTTGGCATAGATCAGTTCTGCGGCGGTTACTACATCCAGGCCGTTTTCAATCACCCAGTCTTTGCCGGTCAGGCCGCAATCCAGGGCGCCATGGTCTACATAGCGCGACATTTCCTGGGCCCGGATTAGCATGCACTCAATCTCCGGATCATCGGTGTTGGCAAAATACGAGCGGCTGCTGGTGTAGATATTCAGGCCTGCGCGCTTGAGCAGGGCAACGGTTGATTCCTGCAGACTGCCTTTCGGGATTCCCAAACGCAGCTTCATTGCGGTTTCTCCGCCAGTTTGATGGCCAAAGCCTCGGTGAAGCAGGATTTGGTTCCAGTGTGGCATACAACGCCGTCGCCTTCCACCTGCACCCGCAGCAGAACGGTATCCCGATCGCAGTCGGTGAACGCTGAAGTCACACGCAGGCGGTTGCCGGATGTTTCACCCTTGGTCCACAACTTTTGCCGTGTGCGCGAATAGAAGGTCACGTAGCCTGTCTCAACCGTCCTGGCAAAGGCTTCAGGGTTCATGAATCCCACCATCAGCACCTCGCCCGTCGTATCTTCTTGGACAATGGCCGGGGCCAAACCATCCATTTTCTCAAAGTCAATTTCCATATGGTCCTCAAGTCTTGAGCGCAAACGAAAAGCCCGCCGATTTTCGCCGGCGGGCCTCAAATCCTATGATTGCGCTGGATTATCCGCTACAGGCCTCCGCCGGCACGCTCGTCGCGTGATGATGGTGATGATGACGATGGATCAGCGAAGTCATGCGCTAAATGCTAGCGAATGGACTTGCGGAAGTCAACATGGAGGGTCTGCTTTTTTTTTGAGCCTTAGTGCAGGAAGCCGCGCACCCGGCGTCCCGCCAGAATTTCCTTAATTGCGCTCAGCAGTTCGTCAGGCGAGTCGGAAAGGATGAAGTCAACCCCCGGGATCTCGGGCGAATGAAAACACAATTCCAGAATAGGGAGCCCGGGAAACTGCTGGTTGATCACATTGGCTATCTGCCTCTTGTCCGACCCGCGAAAACCGTGCCCGATGACCGCAAGATCGAATTTTTCGTCCTTCGCAAGCGTCTCATCTTGTGGAGCATCGGCGAGCGAACAGACCTGGTAGCCTTCCTTCTGCAGGACGAGATGCCGGGTTGTGCGCAGAACCTCTGAGGGTGAGATGGAGAGGATTCGAGGCATGGAGATTGAGATATTTTGATTTAGACGACCGAATTATATGACACAGCAAGGGGGATAGGCACGGCCATTCGACAGCAAGGAAGCCCCAGCCCGTTTTTCAACAAAAATTTACAAGGACGCAGCAACGCTAGCATCGCCGAAATGAGTCAACTTCAAACCCTCGATTGGCTTCGATTAGACAAATACCTTAGAAGTTGCGCGATCCTTGAGCGGCGTGCGACGGAACACCGTATCCATCCTTTTGGGCCATTCTGTTGGACCATTCTGCCTTAATCGCAACCAGAACAGTACTCTTTCATCGCGAAATATGTGACGCCCTGATTCTCCGCGGATGGCGATCCATGTTATCGCGTGTCTGTCGACTTGTTATTTCCCGATTTGAATTTCACAAAGTGTTTTTCCTTGAAAACCTTAGATTAAGGCAGTATGTGTGATTTCTATCACATACTTCGCTCTGGCGCTGGGTGTAAGCTGATATCACTAGTACTTCGTTTCAGGTAGTTAAGGAGAAAAGATATGCGGGCAGTTGCTAAAGTGCGGCCCATTCCGCGCCGGGCCAAGATCCTGTATTTCCCATCACCTGCTTCAATTAAGGCCAAGGCTGTGCCAAGACGGTGGTCCATTACAAGATGGCCGATATTGCTGGTGCTAGGGATTCTCGTTTCGGTCATCGGCGAGGTCTGGTCTGCACACTGGTAGAGGCTTTCACTAACGCAGAAAGATGTTCGCGGGGTCTGAAGAGATAAGGTTTCGGCGGGGCTCCTCTTCCAGCATGGTTGAAACGGACCATTGAGGTTTGTCGTGCCGCATCGGATTCCCCCTTCCCTTAGGGAGGTTGTCCGCCGTGTCCGCCTTGAGGCTTCCCGTGCGGGTCCTTGGCTGTGATTAAATCATCTGGTGCTCACCGTAGCGCAAATGCGCCTCGAATTCCGGCCCATGCTGCGCCTCGCGCTCCCGCTAGCGCTGACTGAGTTGGCCTGGGTGGCGATGGGTCTGGTGGACACCATGGCGGTTGGGCGATTGCCGTACAGCGCTGAGGCGATTGGCGCTGTAAGCCTGGGAACTATTCTCTTCTACACGATTGGTATCTTTGGCAGTAGCATCATGCTCGGGCTGGACACTCTGGTCTCCCAGGCGTACGGCGCAGGCAAGTTGGAGGAGTGTCATCGCTCATTCTTCAACGCTTTGTACCTCGCGCTTGTGCTCGCTCCCGCATTGATGGTCCTGATTTTTGCAGGATTGCCCCTCCTGAATCATCTCGGCATCGACCCTCGCGTACTGGTGCATACGATTCCTTTTATAAGGGCCTTAACCTGGAGCACTCTTCCACTGGTCCTCTACTTTGTGTTTCGCCGGTATTTGCAGTCGATGGCGATCGTCAAGCCGGTAGTCTTTGCAGGAATCTCGGCCAATGTGGTGAACCTGGCGGGTAACTGGGCGCTCGTCTACGGTCACCTGGGCTTCCCGGCATTGGGAGTGGCCGGCAGCGGCTGGTCCACCTTTGTCTCTCGGGTTTACATGGTGACGGTGCTGGCCATCGCTGCTGTTTACTATGACCGCAAACGAGGGAGTGGACTTTGGAGCACATCCAGGTATCTGGAGATGGGTCGCATCCGCGAACTGTTCCGGCTGGGTCTTCCGGCGGCAACTCAGCTTCTACTGGAAATATCGGCCTTCAGCGTGACCACTGTATTGATTGCGCGCCTGGGCGCTCTGCCTCTCGCCGGGCACCAGATTGCTCTCAACGTAGCCAGTCTCACTTTCATGGTTCCCTTGGGAATCGGATCGGCCGCCGCTGTACGCGTGGGCCATTCCATTGGAGCGCGGGACGTGCAGGGAGCCGCCCGCGCGGGGTGGATGGCGCTGCTGTTTGGTGTAACTTTTATGTCTTGCGCGGCCCTGGCTCTCTTTCTCTTCCCGCAAGCGATTGCGCGCATTTACTCACCCCAGTCCGAAGTCATCCGCATGGGCGCTACTTTGCTGATGGTCGCGGCTGTATTCCAGTTGTTTGATGGATTGCAGGTCGTGGCTACTGGCGCCTTGCGCGGAGCAGGGAACACCCGTGCTCCCATGGTCGCTCATTTTCTTGGCTACTGGATCATCGGACTGCCGCTCGGCGCGCTGCTGGGATTCAAGTTCGGCCTGGGTGCAGCCGGTTTCTGGATTGGACTCTGTGTCGCTCTCATTTTCATTGGCAGCATCCTGCTGTTGGCCTGGCGCAGCCTGATGAACAGCATGGCGCATGACGCATCTGCGTTGCCGCTGGTGGCCGTTTCTGAACAGCAGATTTCTTAGCTTCGCGTCACAAATTCTTCGATTACCACGAGAGCCTATTTCTCTAAGAGCTCCGGCAACTGAGTCGCGTTACTAAAGTAACTTTGCAGATAGGCACTCAAGCGCGCAATATTAAAAATCGCTAATGTAGTTTTGCAGCGGAGTTATCTAGTTTCACACTTGTTTCTCCTGTAATTCTACGTTTTTCTTCGGCCTGATTTTCACGTTTGTACCTGAGTGCATGGTAGTTCATGGTACGAAGGTACAAGGACTTGAGTTAAATCATAAAGAAAGAGTACTAGGGTACTATTTGACTTCGGGAACTTGATTGCAGAGTTCCTGTTTTCACGAGGCTCAACAGACTATGACGAATATTTACGATGCAGTAAAAGAAAAAGAAAACCAGATTGCCATTTTCCAGGCACAAATTTCAGGACTCCAGGCCGAGATCGAGGCTCTGCGAGTTGCAGCCCGTATTCTGGAGGGCGGCAGCGTAGGCCCTTCGGAGCCCGGTCGTCCGGTGGCAGTGCAGTCATCCGCAAATGGCGGGGCTGACAAGAAAAGAGTTTGGCCGTAAATTCAGGTGGTTATCCGCCGTAAGCGTTGTTCCTGCCACATGGCTCTGAACTTCCCCCGGACGCGTATGGCAAAGTTGGTTCAAAACACCTGACTTTCGCCCGAGCCAGTTTAACGATTTGGAAAGACTAAGACTGAGGTGATGCGCCACGCAGTTTGCACTGTGTGGCGGCCATTACTTCCGGGAATATCCGCTCACGTTTGACGAGCGGCGAGAGTTTAGTGGAAGTACGTGTTTCAACCAGGCTCCGGCAGGCAAAAAACTAAATTGTTTTAGGGACGGCGCACCATGGCAACCCAAGCTTCGGACTCTATCAGGCAAAAATCGCGGACCAGCAGCGCGGACGATCTGGCAGTCGTTGTCCAGCGGGCACAGTCTTTCACCAATGCCTCCGGCGCGGCCATCGCGATCAGCGAAGGCAACTCGGACGAGATTGTCTGCCGGGCGCGCAGCGGCTCCAGTGCTCCGGATGTTGGCGCCGCCTTGCGTGTGGAAGGTTCATTTACCGGAATCTGCATCCAAACTGGCAGAGAGCTGCGTTGTGATGATGCCGAGACGGACACTCGCATGGATACCGCCGCCATTCGTGCGCTCGGCATCCGCTCCATGGTGGTTACTCCCATTCGCGATGATGGTAAAGTTGTGGGAGTGCTCGCGGTGTTTGCGCCTACACCCCATGCATTCACCATCACACATGTTGCTGTGCTCAAGACCATGGCGGACCAGATCTCCGTTCTCCTGCAAAAAGAGCGCAGGACGAAAGACGAACCCCATCAGATAGAAGCTCCAGCGCCGGTTCCAGTTCCAGTCGCCGTGGCCAAGCCGCCCGTCGCGGCAGTGCCGCTGCCTCCGCCCGTGGTCATCAAGCCTGCTAGTGCGCCACCGGTTGCTACCGGCGTAGCCTCAGCCCCGGCGCGATCAAGCAGCTCTAGCGCTCCGAAAATCGACCCCCGGCCCGTTGCCCTGGCAGCGGAAATCGCCCCTCCAGTGCCATTTCCCAAAAAGGAAGAGAAGCGCGAGTACCGGCCTGAGTCATCTTCAACGGCCAGGACCAGCTTTGGAACCCTCGATGCCGTGGCGGGTGAGCCGGAAAAGTCGTCTGCCAATAAGTTCATCTTGATGGGTGTGCTCGCGGCGGCTGTGCTCGTGGCCGGCCTCGCGTGGTTTTTCCTGAGAACGCACAAATCAAGCTCAACCGCGGCAACTCAGACCGTGCAGCCTACGCAGAATGCAGCGCCCGCGACGCCAGGCGCCGCAGCCGGTCCGTCGAATCCGGTTGTAACTCCAAGCGCCCCTGTTCCGGCCGCACCGGTAAGCAGCGCCGCTGTAGCGAATCCCAAGCCCGAGGTTTCGGAGAAGCCGGCTGCCAAGAAGAGTGACTCGAAAAAGGAACCGCAGGACAAAGAGCCCGCCCCGGCAACCGTGGCGCTTTCTAGTGCTCCGTCCAGGATCACTAAGACGACGCCCACCGACCAGTCGCCCGATGTATCGCCAACTCTTGCTGTAGGTGGTGGTTCTTCTTCAGGGCTTGCTTCTCTGGCTCGTCCGGTGAACACTGCAGCTCCCTCAATGGTGGCCCAATCTGATCTGGTTAACGCAAAGGCGATCCGAGCGGTCCCCGCAATGTATCCGGAGCTGGCGAAGGCACGCAGGATCAGCGGCACCGCGGTGGTCAAGGTGACGGTCGGAAAAGATGGCAAAGTCAGCAATCCAAGATTCATAAGCGGCCCCATGATTTTCCGCGACGCCGCTTTCGACGCAGTGAAGCAGTGGTTATTCAAACCGGCTGAGCTCAACGGCCAGGTGATCGAGCAGGAAACGGAAATCCGATTGAAGTTCAATCCGTAACATGAAGTATTTAGCCAACGGATGCAGTCGGCTGCTGGGTCTTGAATAAGGGATAGCCTGCTCCGTACAAAATCGGACATGGAAGTTCTGCGTGACCCAGTGTCCCTGCCCGGATACTTTCTAGAAAAGCCCAAGCCTTTCTGTGCTCCTACGGCTCGTTTTGATGGTGCGCTTCGTACAGATCGTGCCCGCCCAAGTTAATCCAGTCAAACATCTGTCCGTGCTCCTGCGCTTTTGGAGCATAAAAAATGCGCATGCCGCGCCGGCCGTCGGCAAATGTAAAAATCATTGTCTGACTTTGAATCGAATAAGTGCCTCGCTGGGTTCGTGGACGGTCATAGTAAGCATTGGGCACAAGCATCTGGTCCAGAACCTTGTGATCGATAAATGTGCCATCAGGGAAGAACTCCAGATACTGACCTGAGCCTGCAAGTCCCCAGTTGTATTTACCGGAGAACCTCTTTCCTGTGCAGCGGCACATGGGAACATAAACATCGAGTCCGGGGCTGGCGGAAGTTTCGTTTCGCTTGATGACCTGGCGGTCTTCGGCGTAGTCCTGCCAGAGTATATGGATCTGGTTGCCGTCCACCCGGTAGCGGCCCACCCAGCTCCGGTTGGTATTCGGATTGTTGCGATTTGCGGTGAAATCGAATCCGATCATGCCTTCGTCAGGAACATTCTTGACTACCCAACCGTCTGGACTGAAGAGCAGGGGCTTGGCTCCCACGCGGCCGCCAGCGCCCACGCTAAAACCCACATAAATTCCTTCCAGCGCTCCCGGCGGCAGCTTGTGCGGTGCTTCCTCAACAGGCGTTGAGTCAACGGCAGGGACCTTCGATCCGGGCAACGCATCCCCGAAACTCAGGCTGGCGAGAAACGTCTGCTGAAATACCTTCTGGTACGCGGAGAGCATCCCTCCCGGCGGCACATTGCTCATGAACATCACAGTTTGAACGCGTTCCCTGTACTGCGCGCCCATCACATAGACGCTCCATTGTTTTCCGCTTTGATCGCGAGCGATGGCGGTGGTGTAAAAAGCATCGTAGCCCTTTTTAGCGTGCAGGGGAGCCGTCTGGCCGCCTTGCAGAATCTGATAGGAGTTCCTGAAGCCTGTCCATAACTCGTTAAACGATTTGGCCAGATCACCGTCGAGGTTGTCAGCTGCCAATGCGATATACGTGGTTGTACCCCGAGGTGGCGCAGGAGCGTAGATGATGGTGGTGTCGCCTCTTTCCACAGGGTTCCACCCCGTGGGCATCTTGAAGAGAAAATTTCCTGCCTGCGTGTCTGGGGCAACATCCTGCGCCAACAGTGCGGGGAGCAGTCCGCCAAGAAAAAGAAGCAATACCCAAATGCGTTTCATTCGGAATTCCTTCTCCAACCGTGAAAACTTGAAATGCATTCTATACCAGCTCTGTGGCCCGACCTCTACTAAGCGGAATAAATAAGCTGAACAAACCGGTACTGAGGTCCCGACTTTTGCCTTTGGCCAGGCCGGGAGCTAGGAGCGTAACGGCTGCTTATGGTCAAAACCACTACTCTTCAGCCCGTGACCTTCGTAACCTGCCTGCATCAGCAAAGACGATACGGCGCCGGGAAATTGGATTAATATCAAGTTTCCCCTCCCCCCGGGTTCTTGGCCCCCAATGGTGCATTATGGAAGACGCTCGGGGAGCAACAACAACGGCTCCCACCACCGAACTCAGCCCTCGTACGGATCGCCTTGAGCTGCTCCAGCAGCTAAGCGGTGGATCCGTTGGTCTTGTCCACAAAGCCAGGAACCCTAAGTTGGATCGCACTCTGGCCTTGAGACAAATACAAGTTCCCGAATGGCTTGACGATGTTGATGAACTGATCAAGCGGATCCTGGCGGAAGCCCGGGCAGCGAGCGCGCTCGATCACCCGAATATCGCGCGGCTGTATACCGGCGGATATAAGGGATTCACCGTCTTCCTGACATCGGAATTTGTGGAAGGCACAAATATCCGGGAGTTTGTTGCAAGCCGCAATCTGGGGATTCCCGAGATCATCACCCTGGGCAAGCAGCTCTGTGCGGCACTGGATTATGCTCACCAGAAAAAGGTACTTCACTACGCTCTCACCCCGGCCAACCTCAAAGTGCTACCCAATGGAAATTTGAAAATTCTCGATTTCGGGTTGTTGCGGGACAAGAATTTGTATTCCCCCACGCCGGCCAAGCGCCTGGAGAGCGAGCATTATCTTTCTCCTGAGCAGCTTAAACACAAGCCGGTGACTGAGTCAGCGAATCTCTTCAGTGCGGCGACCATTCTCTACGAGTTGCTCACCACTCGGAATCCATTTGCCGGAAAACATCTGGGCGAAGTTGACCGGAATATCACGGAGATTGATCCCCATCCAGCTTCCCTTGCGCATGCGCGTGTTTCAGAGGCGATTTCCAAGGTGCTGATGAAGGCGCTGGCCAAGCACCCGCTGGCAAGATATCAAACTGGCGCGGATCTGGCCGCAGCTCTCGGAGAGGCGCTGAAAGCTGCTCCAGGCAAACCTATTGCCGCGGGAGCGCCATCCACGACTCCGGCCAAGCCGGCTCCTCCCGCTACTCCGCCGCCGAAACCGGCAAGTAATAGTTCCGGCGTGTCCGAGAAGTTCGTTTCCGCTGTTCCAAGCAATGTACAGCCTGCCTCGGCTGTGCCCAAGTCCTCCAGCAATGGAACGATTCAGCCGAATCCTGCGCCAAAACCGGCAGCTCCCTCCAAGCCGCCAAACACGGTGGTCCGCAGCGAGCCTGTGCCTGCTGCCCCGCCCAGCAAAATGCCGGTGCGGATGCTTGCCCAATGGAAGCTGGTCGGCGGAATAGTTGCTGCTCTGTTCGTTGTTTCTGCAGTGGCAATTTCTTTCAACCATCGCAGCAAAGTTTCCTCTGTAGCGCCTGAAACTACCGTGCAAACACCGGAACTGACCCAGGTGCAGGCGTCAGCACCTTCCGGGGAACCACAGACAGCAGATCCGAATCTAGCGATTGATGTTCGGGACTCACAACCAAGGGCAGGCAGACAAAGAATGGCCAAGGCGGGGCCAGCGCCCGCTACCGCAGCGGCGGTAAGCGACGGGCAGTTGGCCGTTTCCTCCGAACCTCAGGGCGCAACCATCACCATTGAAGGTCGAACTGCGGAGTCATGGAAAACACCTCAGACGGTCGGTTCACTTGCGCCCGCGGTCTATAGAGTTACGGTCAGCAAGTCTGGTTACGCCACAGAGACCCGCAATATTCAGGTGGTGAGCGGCAATCGCGCCTCGTTGGATGTAAAGCTCACGGCTCTCAGGGCGACTTTAACCGTGGGTGGCACGCCCGTCGGCGCCAGGATTGTGATTGATGGTAAGGAGACTGGAAAATTCTCTCCGGCGGAGTTCACCCTCGATCCGGCGGTCCATACAATCACCCTTCACAGAGAAGGATTCTTCGATAACACCGGCGAAGTCAAGCTCAGCGCCGGCCAGGCGATGAACTACTCACCCAGCATGGTGCCTGCGGGCCGTACGGATACCATCAAGGTGGTGGGCGGATTCAAGAAGATATTTGGTGGAGGTTCTTCCGCCGGAATGGCCCGCATGGAGATCAAGAGCGATCCCAAGGGAGCGCAAGTTTCCATCAACGGAAGTGTCCTGCCCAAGCCAACGCCGCTGGAAATTCAGGTTGAGCCGGGTAACTACGAGATCACGCTCCAGAAAGACGGCTACAAACCCGTTCACAAAACTGTGAACGCCCAGGCAAATGACAAGGTAAAGATCGACGAATTGCTGCCCCAGTAGCGGTTTGAAGCTGCCGAACTGCCAATCTACTTCTGTGGTGCTCCAGGAGCCTGAACCGCGAACTGCACCTCGCCCCCGTAATTACTTGCCACTTTCAAGGAACTCCCCTGGGACAGGGCAGCAGGTGGCGTCAGCGCATTCAAGGGATGACCAGTGCTGGCATCAACCAGATAGAACGTGAGCGAAGCGTCTTTCGAAAGAGACGACCACGACGGATCAGTGGAGAAATCAGGCAGTTCAGCAGAGAAAGATCCATCCGTTGCTACCGGTACCTTGGCCAGGAAGAACGGCGAAATGGCCCCCTGTCCGATATTGAAAAACTGCGGCGCCCAGCTGCACACATAGAGAATCTGTACCTGCAGGTCTTTCCCCTCAACTCCGGACATCGGAACTCTTCCTTGGAGCAGCGTAGTGGGAAGTTTCTGGCACTGGAATTCGCCTTGCCGGTCGCTGGACGCAAGATCGTCGACGCTGATGGTCACGAATTGACAGCCCGGAGCGTAGGCGATCGCTTTGAAGCTCGTGGCCGTCTTGCTCTCGTGCTCCGTCTTGATGACTATCTTGTTCTCAACTCCGCTCGCCGTTGAAGAAGCGAAAAATCCACCAAATTCACCACCCAGGAAATACCGCACTTGAACGTCTTTGGGCGAGGTGGGCGCTGAGACCACCAGGGTGAAAACCTTGTCGTTGACGCTGCCATCAGCAGCCAGGCAGGGAAGAAAACCTATGAGAATGATCAGAATTGCTAAAGACCGACGCACCAGCATTGTGGTACCTCCGAATTGATCAGCTGAAAACTCCGGGCGCCCTTTCAGCCGTGGTAAGGGGGACAGTAAGGCAAAGATACCTCGTTTACGGCTAGAATGGAAGTATCAACCTTAAGAAAAGAGAACATTTTTGCTGCCTGCCATCCGCAACATTGCCATAATCGCCCACGTAGATCACGGAAAGACCACCCTGGTGGATGCCATGCTCCGCCAAAGCGGAGCCTTCCGCGCCAATGAGTCGGTCATGGAGCGCGTCATGGATTCCAATGAGTTGGAACGTGAGCGAGGCATCACCATCCTGGCCAAGAACACCGCGATCTGGTATCACGACGTCAAGATCAATATTGTCGATACGCCTGGGCACAGCGATTTCGGCGGCGAAGTGGAACGCGCCCTGAAAATGGTCGATGGAGTCATGCTGCTGGTCGATGCCAGTGAGGGTCCTCTGCCACAAACTCGGTATGTGCTGAGCAAAGCTCTGGAAGCCGGCCTGCCGCCGGTCGTGGTGATCAATAAAATTGACCGGTCGGACGCCCGCCCGCAGGAAGTCTTGAACGAACTCTACGATCTCTTCATTGATTTGGATGCTCACGAAGATCAGCTTGATTTTCCCGTCCTCTATACCAACGCCAAAGCAGGTACTGCCTCCCAAAGCATTGCCCAGCCCGGACAGGACTTGCGTCCGCTCTTCGACGCCATCCTGGCCACCATTCCGCCGCCTGCGGGCGAGGCTGCCAATGCCTTGCAGATTCTGGTCGCCAATCTTGATTACAGCGATTATCTCGGACGCATGGCCATTGCCCGCGTCTTCAATGGGACCCTGAATAACGGCGACGAGGTAGCAATTGCCAAGCTGGATGGCTCTTTTCAGAAGATCAAGATCACCAAGCTATTCTCCTTCAGCGGTTTGAAGCGAACGGACATTGAGCGCACCGAACTGGGTGACATCGTGGCCATTGCCGGCGTTGAGGATATCGCCATTGGCGAAACCATCACCAGCATTGAGACGCCCGCGCCGCTCCCGCACATCGTCATAGATGAACCAACCATCGCCATGCAGTTCACGGTGAATACCTCTCCCTTTTCCGGACGTGAAGGCACGTACGTGACCTCCCGGAATCTTCGCGAACGTCTGCAGAAAGAGCTCCTGACCAACGTCTCCCTTCGCGTGCACGAGACAGACAGTACGGACTCCTTCAAAGTCCTGGGTCGGGGCGAGCTTCAGCTTTCCATCCTGATTGAAACCATGCGCCGGGAAGGCTACGAGTTAATGGTGGGCAAGCCGGAGATCGTGACCAAACAAGTCAGCGGCAAGCTCATGGAGCCGGTGGAAAAGCTGATGGTGGATATTCCCGAAAGCTTTGTCGGCGTGGTGATCGAAAAGCTGGGCTCCCGCAAAGGGCAGATCATCAAGATGCACAACCATGGTTCAGGCCGGGTGCGCATGGAATTCAGCATCCCCAGCCGCGGCATGATCGGTTTGCGCTCTGAGTTGCTTACCGATACCCGCGGCACGGTCATCATGAACTCACTCTTTGGTGGTTACACCGAATGGCTGGGCGAGATACCGCATCGCATGACCGGTGCCTTGGTGGCCGACCGGCCAGGAAGATCCACAGCCTACGCGCTATTCAATCTGCAGGAGCGCGGCGTCCTGTTTGTTGGCCCAGGCGTGGAGGTCTATGAGGGCATGGTAATCGGCGAGAATGCCCGCGAGGTTGACTTGGATGTGAACGTGGTCCGGGAAAAGAAGCTCACCAACATGCGCGCCTCCACTGCCGACGAAGCCATTCGTCTTGTGCCCTTCACCCTGCTCACGCTGGAGCAGGCCATTGAATTCGTCGCCGATGACGAGATGGTTGAGGTCACGCCCCATTCACTGCGCTTACGAAAGAAAATCCTGCAATCCAACCGCCGGCCCAAGAAGAACGCAGTTCCAGCGCTGACGGCGGATTAAAGGTTCTTCAAATCGCAAATCAGAAATCAAGAATCAAAAATCCCAAATCACTCCAGCTCTTTCCCCTTAGTCTCCGGTAACTGTGTCGCCATCAGAGCCGTGAGAAGGAACGATGCGGCGCACAGCCAGAATGCCCAGCTCAACCCCTTATGGTCTCCCACCCAGCCGATGGTGTAAGGCGCAATACAGCTGAGGGTGCGGGCGCCATTGTAGGTAAATCCCAGGGCGCGGGCGCGTACTTGAGTAGGAAAGATCTCGCTCCCGATGAGTCCCGATCCGGAGAAAAATCCGGTGCCAAAGAATGCCACCAGCGCGCCGAATACCAGAATCAACCAGGGAGAGCGGGCAGCGGAATAAACCGGAATCAGCAGGGCAGCGCATACCGTAAAAAGGATCAGGGAACGTCTCCGTCCAAGACGGTCCGCAATCCATCCATAGCAAAGATATCCGGGAAACATTCCCAGCAGATTCAGGGTCACGAGCAGCCACGTGGTGTTCATCATCCCCAGGCCGCGTCCGCCCTTCTCCACCGGCAACGTCAGATAAGGCGGCATCCAGCTAAACAGGCCCCACCAGGCGAACAACCCGAAAAGATTGAGCAGGAAGAGAAAGATGGCGCTTTTGCGCAGTCCCGGCGCGAACATTCCAGCAAACAGACCGTCGTCGTTGATCGTATCGGCCTGGCTGGCTCCTGCCAAAGCGCCTCGCTGTTTCCGCGCCTCTGACTTATCTCTTCGCTGCCTCCACATCTCAGATTCGGGAACACTGCTCCTGATCCACAGAGTCGCCAGAGCCGGCAGAATGCCGATAAAAAAGACCACTCGCCAGTTATTCCCAGTCCATTTCAGTACGTTTCCGGCCACCAGCGCGGCCGCCGCCAGGCCCCATGCCCACGAGCTTTGCACCAGCGCAATGGCCTTCGCGCGCAGGTGGGTCGGCCACGTTTCCGCTACCAGTGTCGCCCCGGTGTTCCATTCGCCGCCCATGCCCAGGCCCAGCACAAAACGGAAGAACACCAGAGTGACCATGGAGGTTGAAAGGCCGGAGCCAAGGGAACACACCGAGTAGGTAAGAATGCTGAGCATCAGGGCCTTTTTGCGCCCGATGCGGTCAGCGATGAATCCGAACAGGACCCCGCCAATGCCTGAAGCCAGCAGCATGAAGGTATTCGGCAAGCCGGTCAAAGACTTGCTCGTAACGCCCAGATCGGACATCACCCGCACGGCAATGTTGCTGTACAGCATCACATCGAAGCCATCCAGCCCCCAGCCCATTGCCGCCGCCAGCAGAGTACGCTTCTGGCCGGAGGTAATTTCAGACGCGCGGAACGTAGTGACAGTAGCCATGAGGGGGGATTCTATCAGCTTAGGGCAGTCCAGTAGCTTGGATAAAGGTGATTTGGGGTTTCTGGGATTTGTGATTTACGAGTTTTGATTTGTGATTTGCGAACCAGATGTCTGTCTTGCTGGACCGCTTTTGGTTTAGCTAAGGGCCAAAGGCCAAAGGCCAAAGGCCAAGAGCTAAAAGCCAAAAGCCACAGGCTCCAGCAACCCAAAATACCGCTTCGCCCGCGCCACATCTTTTCCAATCTGCTCTTTCAGCGCCTCTACAGAAGGAAATTTGATCTCCGGACGCCGCCACCGCAGAAATGAAATCTGAACCTCTGTCTGCGCCGTGACCTCCAGTGGATGAAAGTCCAGCAAATGTGTTTCTACCGCAAACAGCTCATCGCCGAACGTGGGACGTTTGCCCACGTTGGTCACCGAATTGAACGTCTCATCTCCAATGCGAGTGCGGGTGAAATAAACTCCGTCGCCGGGAAGAAGTTCATCATAGCGGCTCAGGTTGATGGTCGGTACGGTGTACTTGTGACCCAAACCCCGGCCCCGGCCCGGCGCGGCTGAGATGCTGAATACCCGCCCCAGAAGACGGCCGGCGCGGCTCACCTTGCCTTCCGCAATCAGTTCGCGAATGCGGCTGCTGGATGCCGGTTCGTTGCGAATCGTCATCACCGGGTAGGTTTTCACCGCAAAACCGAACTCGCGCCCAAAGTCCACCAGGCGCCGGGCATTGCCTTCACCTTTGTGGCCAAAGTGAAAATTCTCTCCTTCATGCACCTCTGTGGCGTGCAGCTTGCCGGCGAGTATATTTCGGGCAAAGTCGGACGGCGTGGTCATGGAAAAATCTCGCGTGAAGGGAATCACCAGCAGACCGTCTATCCCCTCTTGCGCCAGCAGCTTTTCCTTGACTGCCTGCGGGGTAATTAATCTGGGCGCGGCATCAGGCCGGAGGATCCGCAGCGGGTGGGGATCAAACGTAACCACCACCGCCTGGCTTCCGCCGGAACGGGCGCGCTCGATCACCTGCCGCAAGACGTGCCGGTGCCCCACGTGAACGCCGTCAAAGTTGCCCACGCTGACGATCGTCGGGCCAAAGCCGCTGGGGATTTCCTCAAGCGAGCGGAATATCCTCATGCGATCTCGAACTCCAGCTTCAACCCATCGTGGGCCAGGCGCACATGCTCCGGCAGCTCGCGGTTGGTCTCCTCATGCGGTAGATCATGCGAGATATGGGTAAAGAAGGCGCGCCGCGGCTGGAGTTCCTCCACCACGCGGAGCGAGTTGGCCACTGTGGAATGCGTCGGATGCGGCTTGTGGCGCAATGCGTCGAGGAAAAGAATGTCGAGCCCGTGCAGCCGTTCCATGGATTGCGGAGGTATCTCGCTGAAGTCCGTAAGGTAAGCGGCAGACCCAAAACGGAACCCGTGAATTTGCGCATCGCCGTGCAGCACCATGATCGGCTCAAAATTTGCGCCAAACAGCTCCAGGGAGCCATTGATGGGAACAATCTGCACCCGGGCAATGCCGCCGTATTTGTAGTCAGCTTCAAAAATGTAGCGGAAAATCCTTTGCAGTCCTTCGGCCGTCGCCGGATGCGCATACAGCGGAATCTTCTCCGGATTCCGAAAGCTCAGAGGGCGCACGTCATCCAGGCCCAGGATGTGATCGGCATGGGCGTGGGTATAAACGATTGCGTCCAGGCGGCTGATATGTTCGCGGATGGCCTGCTGGCGAAAGTCCGGCGTAGTGTCAATGAGCACGCAACGCTCCCCATACTCCAGCATGATGGAGGGACGCGTGCGGTAGTCGCGCGGGTCGGTTGAGGTACAAACGCGGCACCGGCAGCCGATGGTGGGCACGCCCATGGATGTGCCGCTGCCCAGCACCGTGAGTACAGCTTTCATTTCTTGATTCCAGGCATCGGCCCGGGAACTCCAGGGCCCCGGCCGGTCACGGCGCCGCTGGCGATGGCATTGGTGATTTCAATCCACGCCATGCGCAGCTCAAATAGAACATTTTGCAACAGGTGTTGTTCGCGTTCGCTCAGGTTTCCTTTGGTCTTTTCCTGAAGCAAGGTGAGGGAATCAATGGTCTGCCGCGCGCCCATAATGTCTACCGCCGGGGGCTCTCCTTCCTGGCGAAGCGCGCCCAGCTGAATCAATGCTGTCATGTAGAAGGACTCAACCAGTCGCTCAAAGGTCATCTCTACCGGAGGGCGTCCTTTTCCGGCAGCGGCAGCCTGGGTAAATAATTCATCCATCTTCTTGCTGGATGCCTTGTAGACGTCGTTTTGCTGTTGCTGCTCCTGGGCCGTAGGCGGAGGCGGCATCTCTTCTGTCGGCTCCGCTCCTGCTTCCGGCTCGGCATGCGGCGCAAGTTTTGATTCAGCCACGGGTGCAGACGGCGATTGAGCGGCCGGAGGCGCGGCGGTCGGCCTCTCTTCCTCTTCTGTTGGCGCCACGTCAGTGCGCAGTTCACCCTCCGGGGCAAATCTCCGGCGGTCGCTTACCGCGAATTCCTGTTGCTTTTTTTCAGACATATTTCCTCAGTTCCATTCAATTTGAAACGGCGGATCGGTAACCGTAGCCGTTACTGCGCCCAGAGTGAGCTTGGCTCCCGCCAATCCAGTCTCACGGCGGACGTAACCCAACCCCACCCTCTTGGCGCCGATCTGGGCCACGCTGGTAATCTCGGCTACCGCGCGGCCATTTTCTTCAAACTTCCCCGGTTGTGGTGCGGCCTCTGGAAACTCGAATCCAGTGAACTTGCGGTGGACCTGGCCGCGCGAACGAATGCGCTCCACAATCTCCTGGCCGATATAGCAACCCTTGGTAAAATTCAGCGCCTGCGCCTGCTCGGTCTCCTGGGGAAGATCGCGCTCGCGAATATCCTGGCCGTATTTGGGAATACCGCGCAGAATGCGCCAGAGTTCCAGCGCCTCTGTGCCCACCGGCTGAGCGCCAGCTTTGGCCAGCTTCTCCCATACCTCTTCCGTATGCTCATGTGCAGCCCAGATTTCATACCAGCCGGGCTTCTGCTCCGGCCCGCGCACAACGCTCAAGCCGGTTTTGCCGGCCACATGGCGAATCTCCAGCGGTTGCAGACCAGAGCCATCAATCACCGCGCTCGCCAATACCTGCGGGGCCGGCGGGCCGCACACTCCGATCGCGTTCAGCGTTTCACTGCAATCGGCCAGCTCTACCTTGTCCATGATGATGAAGCGTTTCAGGGTATTCATCACAGTTTCAAGCTGGGAGCGGTCTGTATCCAGGAGCAAGGATTCGCCCAGATTGTAGATGTACATGTCCCCCAGAATTCGCCCTTGAGGGTTCAGCACAAAACTGTAATTTCCACGGTTCGGCGGCAGGTCCTTGATAGTGTTGGTGACCATGCCATTCAGCCAGCGCACCCGGTCTTTGCCCGTAACCATGACCCTGGCCCGCCATCCCAGGTCAAAGACGCCGCAGCCGGAAACCAGCGCCCGCAGCTCGCTGCCAGGATCAGTAAACGCCGCCACACCTTCCGCCCCGTTGTACGAGCCCATGCGCGCCCCCGCCGAAGCCAGCCGTTGATAGAGTGCCGTCTGAGTCATGCCTGAACATTTGATTATAGCCAACGGCAAAGGACTCTTGGGCAGTGCTATGGGTCAGGCATTTCCAGAAGATCTCGGAACTGTCCTGCGGTGGACTTCCATGCCTTTATCAGTGGAGATCAGTCAAATCATTGTCATCAGCGGTAAGGTTTTGCTTTGCCCGTTCGTTACGGTGCGCTCTCATTCACCACTTTGTACCCTGCCGGGACGGCAAAGAGTGCGGGATCGGGACTTCGATTGATATTAGTAAGTCTCACTGTCTGGGTTCCGTATCTCGGATCAGTGCGGCGAATGAGCAAAGTCATCTCCAGTTCCTTGGAAAACCAGAACTCATTCACCACGTCAAAAGGCTGGTCATTTCCTACCGCTCCCGCGGGATAGGTGGTCGTGATGCGTCTTCCATGAGCTTCCACGCCTTCAATCATCTGGTCGCCTAAATTCTCGTTCTTGCTCGCGGGCGTCACGCTTGGCCTGGGCGTAGTTGGAGCCGAGGCTCTCACCTCCGAGACTCGCGCCAGATGTTGGTCCGGATACAAAACCGTGCGCGTCCTGGTGTCAGCATCATAAATGGATATAAAAGAGATCTTAGGCTCGCGCGTCTCCGTACCATTCACCAGCGTTCGTCCCTCGTTGTGCGTCCGCCCGTTGTGGTCCCGCCCAATGATATTCATTGTTTTGTGTGAAATGGTGGTTCCATCCGGCAAGGATTGGCTTGCTTCAATTTCCACTCTGGCCGAGAAAGGAGAATTCTTCGCGGTCGGAATCGACACGCCGTCAACCCACTCGTGAACACCGGCCTGCAACGGAAGAGCGGGCGAGCCAGCTTCATTGGATAGGGCTTGTCCATAGACCTGTGAGACCTGGGCAGCAAACATCAGGACCAACGAAATACCTGCCAGAATATGGCCGACTTTGGGACTGTTCATGCTATTTCCCTCCATGTTCAGGCAAATTCGCCAGTGCGACGCCGGAACCATAATGTTACTCCTTTGAACGCGCCAGTGCCCAAATCTTGCAAGCTCCGAACAGCCTTTGATTTCAAATTACCCAATTACCAACTTACCCAATTACCAACTTTTCATCTCGCCAATCCTGCCTTAATCGCAACGGAAACCCAGGTTCTCGTAATCGGTGGCACTAAAAACCCGGCGGTCTCTCTCCAACCACGCCAAAGCTCCGCTCCAGCGCCAACCCTGCACGCACCAGCGTGCCTTCTTCAAACAGCCGCCCAATCAAGGTCACGCCGTGCGGAACGCGGCGCGGAGTGGCAAACCGGGGAACCGGATTAGCCGGATCAGGCGCCCAGTCCGTCCGCGCCTCCGATACCTGGACAAATCCGGCGCGCAGCGTAAGCGAAGGATGGCCGGTAAAGTTGGTAATCGTCAGCATCTCGTCGCGCAGTGAGGGAACTAGAAGCAGGTCTACCTGCGAGAAGACGCGCGCCATCTCCATTGCCACCTTGCGTCGCAGCCGGTCGCTCTGCACAAAGTCTACGGCGGAAAGGAACCGCGACTGGCGGAAGATGTTGGGCCATGCGTCCGGTACCTGCGCCTTCAGTTGGTCCATCTGATGGCTGAGCGTGAGTTCTTCAAAAGCCGCTGCCCCTTCGGCAAACAGGATCACATCGAGCGAGTCATAGGGCCAGTCCGGAATGGAGACCTCCACCGGAACCATGCCCACCTTGCTCACCGTCTCCAGCGCAGCGCGCTCCACTTGGGTGGCGCTCTTGTCTTTCATCCATGCGGGAAAGTAGCCCACCCGCAGGCCTTTCACCGGCGCGCCGGCATCAAAGTCCAGCTTGCTGGGCACGCTGGAGAGATCGCCCGCGTCCGGACCGGATATGGCATGCAGTACCAGCATGGCATCTTCCACGCTGCGGGTCATGGGGCCAAGCTTGTCCAGCGACCAGCAAAGCGTCATCGCTCCGGTGCGCGGAACACGCCCGTAAGTGGGTCGCAGCCCCGTAATGCCGCAGCGCATGCTGGGCGAGACAATGCTGCCGCCTGTCTCGCTGCCAATAGCAAAGCCCACCAGGCCTGCAGCCGTAGCTGCGCCGGGCCCGGCGCTTGATCCGGACGCCCCTTCCTCCAGCAGCCACGGATTCATGGTCTGCCCGCCGAACCATATATCGTTGAGCGCCAGCGCGCCCAGGCTCAATTTCGCCACCAGCACGGCCCCGGCCTCATGCAGACGTCTCACCACGGCCGCATCCGCGGCAGGGATGCGGTTCCTGAAAGGCTCAGCTCCGTAAGTAGTGGGAATGCCCGCCGTATCCAGAAGGTCTTTGCCGCCCCACGGAATGCCGTGCAGCGGCCCGCGATACTTGCCCGCGGCAATCTCCTGATCGGCCTTTCTCGCCTGCTCGAGCGCCAGCTCGCTGGTAAGCGTGATAACGCACCGCAACTTGGGATCAAAGCGCTTCAACCGCGCCAGATAGAGTTGCGTCAGCCGCTCGGATGTCAGCTGGCGTTTTTCAATCCAGCGCGCCAGATGAGTCACCGGGGCAAAGGCAATGTCCTCGTCGCGCGAGGGAAGCGGCCCCGGATCGCCCTTGCTCCAGATAAATTGGTCGCGCTGCGGGCCGGCCTTCTCGCCCGGCAATACCGGGTTCCATTGCGAATAAGGAGCAATCGTGGACTCGAGTGCCAGCTTGCGTGGTCCTGTCCGGCGTTCGTACAACGGTGCAATCGCACTGCGCCAGTTGCCCGCCGCTTGCGCGCGCTCCGCTGCAGTCAGCTCCACCTGCATCAGCTTTTCTGCCTCGGCAAAAGTGGTGGGAGACACCTGCGGTCCAACCGGCGGCGCCGTACCGAACGCCGGAGGCTCTCCGGGTGGTGGTTCGGTGGCTTGCTGGGCCCGGGTGCGGGACGCAACTGCTGCTCCCAAAAGGGTAAGAGATGCCAGGAACTGCCTGCGCGATTTTGACATGATTTCTCCGCCGCAAATTATAAAGGCAGAGAACACGTTGCAGCGTAGAAGCCTCGGATAGAGATATCTCATCGACGGCAACAACGCGATCAAATGCTGCTGTCCTGCATCGCGCCACACTCTGGACTCGCAACCGCAAGCACTATTCCATGATGGAGTTTCTTGTTTTATTAGGTGATGAGCTATTGGCCTTTGGTTTGTTGTTCATCAGCGGTAATCGACGTAAATCAGCGGTAAAAAATCTTGCTGTTGCTTGTAGTTTTGCTAACTGCTAACTTGCTGAGTACTACTGCGTTCAAAATACCACCCACCCGCCAATAACGAGACCAGATAAAAAAACAGCGCCAGACCCAGGAACCACAGTGAGCTGCGGCTGGCGGCAAATCCCAGCGTGGGTGCTGCCATGAACTGCAGCCCGCTGAAGCGCAGATCGCCGCTCGCAAATCGCCAGCGTCGCAGCGGCAGCCGCAGCGCCAGGGATGGATGCCGCCCCAGCGCGATCACCGTCAATCCAAAAGTCATCCCGGCGATCATGCCGGAACCGGTCGGCAACGTCAGGATAAAGAGGACCGAGAGGAAAGCAATGTCCTTGGCCAACAGGATCTCCCATCCGCGCAGGGGCAACAATCTGTAACGCGTCATTCCTGAAACGGAATCCAGTCCAAAGGAGCACTGCGTGTAGGTGCTGAGCGCCAGAGCCACCATCATGGCCAGCGGAGGATATGCCGCGCTGTCAGGGTGCTCCTTAAAGAAGCGGTAGGCGATCGCTCCAACGCTGAACAGCAACGCCGCATAGAAATCCAATATGCTGAGTATCTGCCGGATGTTGTGACGAATCAGGCCGCCAAGTCGTCCCGGAACTTGGGGTAGATGCCGCTGAGGATGGAACTGAGGAACCCGCCTTGCGAGTCGCGTGCCCAGTGTTGCCAATACCTGGGCTGCCGCTGCAACCAGGAGAAACAGCCCGGCAAGCATGAATCGACGTGTTGCGAGCAACACCAGCAGAGCCAGCCACAGCAGTGGGCTCAATCCCAGGCTTGCCAGCCTCAAAACGGTCCACTGCCCGCTGGTCAAAGGCCACAATGCCGTGCGGCTTGGCGGAATCTTACTTAGTGGGTCCGAGGAGAGCGGAAAAAGCATGATAAGGAGAAGCAGGGAAAAGAACGGTATCGCCGTAATGGGCATCATGCGGCTGGCAAGGGATGTATAGGCCAGGAGCGCGGCAAAAAGAAACAGGTTGTTGAATCGGACCGCGAAAAAGGTTCCCAGCTCCCGCTTGATCAACAGCCGCAGTGCTTTGAGGATGGCTACGACCGCAGCCACGCAAGGTCCTCCATAGCGGATGCCTCTACCAGTTCGAAATAGAGATCCTCAAGCGGGCGGGTGGCAGCCTGGGTAGACGAATTCCACACAATGCGCCCTCCACGAATCATCAGGACCTGTGTTGCCAGCTTGTCCACGATCGCCAGCATGTGCGAAGTAAGGAAGACCGTAATGCCCCGCTGGGCAATGGCCGTCAAGAGCTCCCGGATGGTCTTTGTCGCGCTCGGATCAATGCCTTCGAACGGCTCATCCAGAAAGAGGACCCGCGGATTGTGCAGGAGCGCCAGGGCAAGGGCTGTCTTCTTCCGCGTGCCGTGCGAGCATTGATCGAGAAACGTGTCAGCGGCGCTGCCCAGGCCAAGGACGCGCAGCAGCGAATCGCTTCGTTCGCGAATTTCGCTTTTGGCGAGTGCATAGATAGGGCCTGCGAGTTCAAGATGCTCGTGAACGGTCAATGAACCAAAGAGGCCCAGATCTTCTGGGACCACTCCGATGATGCGCTTGATTTCCAGCGGATGCTCAACCGGATTCATGCCGCCAATGGAGATTTCGCCCGTATCCGGGTGCAGCAGCCCCGTCAGCAGCTTCAGCAATGTTGATTTGCCCGCCCCGTTCGGCCCTATAAGCGCGCAAATGCCGGAGGGTATCTGAAGAGAAATGTTATCGGCGGCAACAACCCGGTCAAACCGCTTGCTGACATTTGTGCATCGGATCATAAGCACTGATGTATACTATACATTATGCGGCGGACTCAACTCTACCTGGACGATGATCTCTGGAATGCCCTTCATTCGCAGGCGCGCAAAGAGGGAACCAGCATCTCCGACCTGGTGCGCCAGGCCGCCCGTGAACGCTATCTGGGCAACCTGGATGAGCGCCGCGAGGCTATGCGCGCCTTTGTGGGCATACGGAAGGATCGTCCTGAGTCAGGTGATGCCATCAAGTACGTACGCAGCCTCCGCCGCGGCAAGAGGATCGCGAGGCTCAGGAAAAAATGACCGTCCTGGTGGATTCCGACGTCCTGATTGAGATCTCCCGGGGAAGGAACCAGGATGTTCTTGAGAGATGGACGGAATTGAGCGAATCTGACAGCCTGATCCTGTACTCACCCGTCACCGCCGCGGAACTGTGGGCCGGCGCCCGGCCCCGCGAGCATGATGCCCTGACCAATCTCTTTCGAACTCTGGTTTGCACTCCAATCGACGCCGAAACCGGCCGGCAGGCCGGTGACTATCTTCGGCAGTTTCACAAGAGTCACAGCCTCGAATTGGGCGATGCGCTGATAGCCGCTGCCGCTCTGCTGCATCACGCCACGCTCTGGACGCGCAACCGCAAACACTATCCGATGAAAGATCTGTCATTCTTCTGACCGCAAAGACACTTGCCACATTGAGACGCGGGTTTTTCTTCCGATGACCCGATGCACCGATGACCCGATTGCCTGCACAGCCCAACTCTCGAACAGCAGTCAGTGGCGTCTATGAACTGCGCTCTCAGCGCAGCGACCAGGCTCACCGTGGTCGCAGCACCTCAAAGCGTGTAATCGTATAACCCAGGGCCGCGCCCAGAAACACATCAGAAGGGAAGTGCGCGCTCGAGCTGATGCGGGCCAGGCTGATCGCCGTCGCAAACCCATACGTTACCCAGGGAACCCAGCGATGGTTGCGATACCGGGTAGCAACCACCGTAGCGACGGAAAAAACTCCTGCAGAGTGCCCGGATGGAAAGCTGCTGCCTTTGAAAGGTGACTTGCCGCCGTTAAAGAACGTGTCGTTGAAAGGCGCTCCCGGGGCAACATCCGTAGGCCGCTTCCGGCGGGTAATCGCCTTCATGGCAAGATCCACCACCGCGCTGTCCGCGTAAGCCTCTCCGGCCAGTATTGCAGTTCCCACCTGATAGGGATCATGTCGCAAGTAGCCTGCAACCAGTAGAGATACCGGCAGCGCTGCCACCTCAGCGGTGGTAGTCGTGGCGTCAAAGGTGTCGTTCAGGTCGTCCAGCCCCTGCGCATGAGTGCGAAAGTAGGGCATCACATGCGGATCGGCATAGATAAGTCCTGCGGTTCCTCCTGTGATGGCCAGTGTGGGCAACCAGTGCTGCCCTTTGGCCAACTGGACAGGGAACAGCCAGATGTCTTTTTGATCGTGAAGAAAATCCTTCGGCAGGGTCCGCCAGGAGACCTCCCGGTCCGAAGGCGGGTGACCGGCATCTTTCGCAGCCGGCGGCGCCTGGGAGTGTGCCTGCGAAGGCTTGTCAGTCGAGTCGGTATCATTCTGTTGCGCACAGGCCCGGTTCGGCGCAAACACCATGCCTGCACAAAAAATCAAAATCGCTAAGGATTGCGTTACGGTTTGCTTCATCAACTCTCTTGGATGAGCCCACTCATCCCAGAGATGCCGCCCAGAGTGCTGGCGTTTAAAGGCAATACTGTTCACTTAAGAGATTGGGACGTGTATGGCTATCGCTTCTTGGCCTCGTGGATGCGTTCCTTAACCCTAAACGCTCTGTCATCCCGATGCGCCCGTGAAGCGCACGCGCGTTGTCCGGGGTCCCCGGCGCGCGCGGTTTTTGTCTTGCGCGCGATGGGGTGGTTTCAGCGCGTGCGTAGGGCCGAGGGATCTGTATATTCCAGCGTGACCTTGTAGGCATTGAGGAACTCCGCGAGAAAGACGTTAAGCTGGTCCAGCCGTTCGAGGCTAAGAATGGTGGCCTCAAAGCAGCGGTTCATGGTTTGCAGGGCTTCGTAGGCACGAAGTTTGGTGGGGCGTAATTGCCAATTGCCGAGGGGTGCGTTACCGTCAGTAATAGCCATCGTTTGCGTGCCTCCATAGCACGCGACTGCTGGTTAGGGCCATGTGTCGGTGTTCAAGCACTGGCGTGTGCCCGTTAGGTTTAGGTTGCAATTCCAAGCCCGCCGCTGCAGGCAAAGAATCTGTAATTGAATCCGTAGTTAGATCGTCATTACGAGCACAAAAAATCAGAAAGAATTAGAGTGGACCGCAGCCGCCCCTCGGCTGCGGGTTTGTTACTTTCTCTTGCGTGACACCGCCTTCTTCTTCGGTGGCTTCTTCGTGTGTGAAAAATCGTGTGGCACAGCCGCCCCCGGCTGTGGCTTTTTCTTCGCCTTTGTCTCTGATTTAGCTAACTGCTGATTGCTAATTGCTAACTGCTTCCTTGTGTGCCTCGTCTTCCTGCCATTGGCAATCTTGGGCAGGAGCTTGCGAAGTTCTTCGACGTCGTTTTTGGTCCATGAATGGATTGTTAAACGTCCAATGCGGACCTTCTTCGGCATCGGAACCTTTCCGGCCTTTATGTATTTGCTGAGAGCCGCCTGCGTTATGCCAAGCATCCTCGCAGCTTCCGACGTGGAGTAAGGGTGCATCGTTATTAACCATAACGATAACTTGTAACAAAAATCAAGACTGGGGCTCATCTTAGTTTCGGGGTCCTCGGCTGATTGCGCTCTTTCATGAATTTCGGATCGTCGGGAATGTTCCTGAACTCAGCCAGCCATGCCTCAACGCCCACGACCACAGGCTCCAGGATTACGCTGTTGCCCACCCGCCGGATGCGCACCTTGTCTCCTTTAAAGCGAAAACCGCGCGGCAGCCGCACTGCCTGACTGCTACCGACTTTGAACAATTTGGCAAAACGGGCCATGGCGGGATGCTCTAAAGATGAAGTATCTAATTCGCGTCCATTCGAGTAAATTCGCGGCAAGAGGTTTTGCTGTTGGGGTTTAGCTAAGAGCCAAAAGCCAAGAGCCAATGGCCAGGTTTTGAACAATTTTTTTAAACTCCCGTAAGTACCAATGTTTGCTTCAGAAAATTAGTGCACCTAATGTTGCACGGTAAATTTCCCTCGGCTATTCTGCCATCGCTGCCTGATGGGGAACCCAAATAGGGGACCAGCAGATTGACGTGGCGCCCGTTCATAGCCTGGTGTGGCGTTATCCACTACGCCAACCCCATATGACGACAGCAATGGGTTGACACGTGTCTTCCTGATATGAACTAGAAGTAGGAAGGAAACAAAGAAAGTTGTAAGCAACGATCAGCGGTCAAACTGCTGACAGGTTGAGGAGAAGAAGCAAGGAAAATCAATCAGTTACCGGCGAACCCGGACTAAAATGCGTCACCACAAATGGGTTTCTCGCAACCTGTTAAAGGTCACAAAGGTCTCCGTCGTCGCCTTCCCGCGCCTCCATGCCCGCTTCCCGTCCAATCGTAGGATCTGCCGCTCAGCTATTCCTCAAAATTGACCATGAATCCCCAATGAGAAATCACCAATAAATACAAGGGTTGTAACGCCCAAGGTTGAAATTCGCGTCCATTCGAGTAGACCTGTTCCGGTGTGCCCTGGATTCGCGGCAAGAGGTTTTGCCGTTGGGGGTTTAGCCAAGAGCCAAAAGCCAAGAGCCAAAAGCCAAGAGCCAAAAGCCAAAAGCCAAAAGCCAAGAGCCAAAAGCCAAGAGCCAAAAGCCAAGAGCCAAAAGCCAAGAGCCAAAAGCCAAGAGCCAAAAGCCAAGAGCCAAAAGCCAAGAGCCAAAAGCCCTCAGTTGACAACTTCCGCATCTTTATATAACCTACTAGTTATATAAACAAAAGGTTATCGAATGCCACACCTTAATGCAACCTTTGCCGCTCTAGCCGATCCAACGCGGCGGGCCATCCTCGCCCGGCTCGCCTCCGGTGAAGCATCGGTGCTGGAGCTGGCCAGGCCGTTCGCCATAAGCCAGCCGGCGATTTCCCGGCACCTGAAAGTATTGGAGCGAGCGGGCCTGATTTCCCGTGGACGCGATGCTCAGCGGCGGCCCTGCCGCGTCGAAGCCAGGCCATTGGCGGAGGCCACTACCTGGTTGGAAAACTTCCGTCGCTCGCTGGAGCGCAATTTCCAACGCCTCGACGCCTTGCTGGTCGAGATGCAGACCCACAACCAATCCAAACGCCACAAAAAGAAGGGAAAGAGCAGATGAAGAACATCGGCACTCTCGAACTCACCACACCCACTGATCGCGAAATCGTCCTGACGCGAGTCTTCAATGCGCCACGACGTCTGGTTTTTGACGCCTTCACCAAACCCGAACTCCTCAAGCGCTGGCTGCTCGGACCTCCAGGCTGGTCGATGGTGGTCTGCGAAGTTGATTTCAGAGTTGGTGGTTCATTTCGCTATGTGTGGCGCAATGACGATGGGAAAGAGATGGCGATGCACGGCGTCTATCGCGAGATCGCGCCGCCCGCCCGCACGGTCCACACAGAGTCTTTTGACTTCGGATGCGACTCCCAGTCCGGCGAACAGTTGGTAACCAGCTCCCTGGTCGAGCACGACGGCAAAACCACGCTAACAGCCACCATACTTTACCCGTCGAAAGAAGACCGCGACGCAACCATAGCCTCCGGCATGGAGCATGGCGTCACCGCAAGCTATGACCGGCTCGAAGAGGTGTTGGCGTCAGCAGAGACGGAATCCCAAAAACGCCCACCGATGATAAGCGATGACAAGCGCTGATGACGCTGATCGGAGTCTGGTCTTAAGGCAGTATCAGTGAAGATCAGTCCTAATCAGCGCCATCAGTGGTAAGGTTTGCTTTCAGCGATGGCCTCAATGAGCGTCGATTCAAGTAAACCTTGTCCCGGTGTGCCGTGGATTCACAGCGAGCGATTTTGCCGTTGCAGTTCAGCCAAGTGCTAAAGGCCAATGGCTAAGCTTCCAATCACAAATCAAAAATCAACAATCATAAATTCTCCTGCGGTATTCTGGACGCAACATGAAAGCTCTCTTCTTCCCCACACCCAAAGCCTTCCGCGACTGGTTGCAGAAGCACCACGACCAGGAGCAGGAATTGCTGGTTGGATTCCACAAGAAGGGCTCAGGTAAACCCAGCATCAACTGGCCCGAGTCCGTGGATGCTGCCCTTTGTTTTGGCTGGATCGATGGCGTGCGCAAGAGCCTCGGCGACGATAGCTATACCATCCGCTTTACCCCGCGCAAGCCGCGGAGTACATGGAGCGCAATCAACATCAAGCGCGTGGCCGAGCTCAAGAAGATGGGACTCATGGCTCCAGCCGGCCTGAAAGCCTTTGAGAAACGCTCTGACGACAAATCCGCAATCTATTCTTATGAGCAGCGCAAGACAGCCACCCTGGGCGATGAGTACGAGAAGCAGTTTCGCGCCCGCAAGAGGGCCTGGGATTTTTTCCAGGCTCAACCAGCGTGGTATAAGCGAACCGCCTCCTGGTGGGTGATAAGCGCCAAAAAAGAGGAGACCCGCCTGAAACGCCTGACCACCCTGATCGAAGATTCCGAGCGCGGCCAAAGCATAGCCCCCCTAAAGCGGCCAGAAAGATAGCGCGAAGCCGCAAGATGGGTTTTGCACTTTCACACTGAAAACAAAGTAGCTTACCAACCTTGATCGCTGCGACCAAGGTTGCAGACCCGCCGTTGGTTTTGGTGTTGCCGTTAAGCCAAGGGCCAAAGGCCAAGAGCCAACGGCCAGGTTTCCAATCAGCTTGAGCCGTGCATTCGACTCGACTCGACTGGACTTACTGCTATGAAGACTTGGATTGTGGCTGACCCAGAGCATCTTGGCGGAAGACCCCGCGTGCGTGACACCCGCATTTCCATATCCCTCATTCTCGAATCACTCGCTGCGGGCATGACGATAGCCGAAATTATGGACGCATATCCTAGCCTGACGGTAGAGTCGGCGCGCGGCGTTCTTGCCGAACTTGCCCACAGGAAAGATCTCCAACCTGCGTGAGAATTCTCCTGGATGAGAATCTGCCTCGAAAACAAGGTTGCAGACCAATTCGCGCCTACAAAGTCTTTGCCGTTGGTTTTGGTGTTGCCGTTGAGCCAAGGGCCAAAGGCCAAGAGCCAATGGCTAGGTTTTCCATCGCTAATCACAAATTCCCCAATGACTCATGTCATCAATCACCTATTGGTCGCTCCCAGTACTCTTGCTCTTTCCTCTCGGCTCAGGTCTAATAGCAATGAAGTTCTTGCGGTGAAGGAGTTCACCCTTAACCGCTGTCCCGCCTAAATTAGCCGGGGACAGATGATAACTCCTGACAAGTGGAATCTTGTCTGGAGTTTCTGGTCCGGCGGATCCCACAAAAATTCAATGGAGTGTTCATAGCTCATGGAAAACGTGTGGGTTCTGGCTGCTATCTGGATAGGCCTGGCCCTGGTGGCGACTTTATTCGCCATCTGGCTTAGGATCTCCACCGCCCTGACCGAGATTGTCGTGGGTGTCGTGGCGCAGGTAATCTTTTCGCGGCTCTGGGGAGCGGCTGGGCTAGGAGCAAAGACTTCCTGGATTACTTTTCTCGCCGGCGTCGGCGCAGTCGTCCTCACCTTTCTGGCCGGAGCGGAGCTCGATCCCGTGGTCTTTCGCGCCAAATGGAAGGAAGCCACGGTCGTGGGGCTGGTGGGCTTCTTCGCGCCCTTCCTCGGCTGCGCCGCCGTCGCCCATTACGTCCTGCATTGGACAGTCATGCAGAGTTGGCTGGCTGGCGTCGCGCTCTCTACCACCTCGGTTGCGGTCGTCTATGCGGTCATGCTCGAGTTGGGTTTCAATGTCACCGATTTTGGCAAGGCAATCCTGGCCGCGTGTTTCATCAATGATCTGGGCACCGTGATTGCCCTGGGGCTGATCTTTTCACCCTTCACCATCCGGACGGTGATTTTTCTTGTGGTGAGCGTGGTCGTCTTTATCGCCTTGCCATTCATTACCCCTCCATTTTTCAAAAAGTACGGCGGACGCGTCTCCGAACTGGAAGCCAAGTATCTCCTGCTGGTCTTGTTTGCCATGGGAGGACTGGCCGTCTGGGCGGGGAGCGAGGCCGTGTTGCCCGCATACATTATCGGCATGGTGCTGGCCGGCACCGTAGGCAAAGACCACGTCTTGATCCGGCGGTTGCGCACCCTTACCTTTGGCCTGCTCACGCCTTTTTACTTCCTTCGCGCCGGATCATTCGTCTCCGTGCCGGCTCTGGTTGGCGCTCCGCTGGTGTTTGTGGCGCTTTTTTGCGCTAAAAGTTTTTCCAAATTTGTCGGCCTCTACCCGGCCGTGAAAGCTTTTAAGTACCAGCGCGAAGAAGGTCTCTACTACACGCTCATGATGTCAACCGGCCTGACGTTTGGGACGATTTCGTCGCTCTTCGGCTTGAACCATGGTGTAATCGACCAGACTCAGTATTCGCATCTGGTGGCAACCGTGATCGGCAGCGCTGTGATTCCCACGCTGATCGCCAATACTTTCTTTATGCCCCGGCATCTGCTCCCTGAAACAGCGCAACCGGAACTGGCTGCGGGGAGCCAGACGGTAGTGACCAACGCGGAATAGGAGCAGGAAATGGCCGGAACAGGAAGAAGACACCCGGTGTTTCAAAGGATTCTCGTCGGATACGACGGTTCGCAGCAGGCGGAGAGAGCCGCCAACCTGGCCTTTTCCATGGCCAAGGTAGTGGACTGCAAGGTGCTCCTGTTCGCGGTGACACGGCCTCCCGAGCCGGCTACCAGTGGAACTGGAAGCCGTATTGGATGATGCGATTGCCCGGTGATGGTGGTGCGCTAACGAGGAGTGAGGGTAGTGGGCTACCGAAATAACCCACTACCCGAAATGCATCTGTCTTGATGAATTGCTAATTGCCAGCTGTTAACTGCCAATTGCTGTTCTTATGTCCTGATGAAAAGCAAAACAAACGTAAACAGCACCAGGGACTCAATGAACGCTAGCCCGATGAATAGCGCAGTCTGAATTCCAGCCTGCGCTCCCGGATTCCGCGCAATTGCCTCGGCTACCGATCCTGCTACTCGGCCTTGGCCTAGCCCTGCCAGCCCCGCCGCAAGACCCATGCCCAGGCCGACGCCGATTGGCACCGCCCAGCTTCTGCCCGGTGTCTCGCCCGCCCCCTGTGCGTATACAGGTGAAGCGATCAGCAGAAGAACCATTGTTATCAAGAATACAAACGTAAGTTTCCGCATAGTTGCTCTCCTTGGATGCTGCCAGTGGGTGGTTGACATCTGCTTTGGGAAGCAGTGCCCTCACGCTAAACAGCGTCTTTGCTTTTGACTTTCAATTACCCAATTACCAGGTTACCCACTTGCCAAATTCTTCTAGTGTTCCTCGCTCACGGCCATGCCAACGTAAACCGTGGTCAGGATAGCGAAAATGAAGGTCTGCACCAAAGCCACGAACAAATGCAGCCCGAGAAACGCCACCGGGACCAGGATTGGCACCAGTGAAAAGAACGCCATCGTCACCATATCGCCGGCAAACATGTTTGCATAGAGACGGACGGTCAGTGACAGGATGCGGGCCAGGTGGCTGATGATCTCAATCAGAAAAAACAGCGGCGCCATCCACCATACCGGTCCCAGGAACTGCTTGATGTAGTGCGCCCCGTGATGGCGAATCCCATAAAAGTGATAGTAGATAAAGGTTGTGACCGCACAGCCCAAAGGCACTGCTGGATTGGTGGTCGGCGACTCAAGCCCTGGAATCAGGCCCAGCAGGTTGCACAGCAGAATAAACATGGCCAGGGCCAGAACATAGGGCACATGACGCTGGAAGTCGTGCCCAATGATCTCTCTTGCCTGCCCACCAATGAACTCCTCAGCCATCTCCACCGTCTGTTGCAACGTCCCCGGCTTTTCTACGGACAACCTCGATCGCACCACAAAAAACAACACGATCAAGACCAGGACCGCCAGCACTTCCATGGACACAATATTGTTGATGGGGGCGGCAGGATGAGCCGGTTGAATGCCCAGAGAGCGCAACAAACTCGTGGTCATCGCGCCAAAGTAGTGGTTTAGGAGTTGTGTGAACCAGAGTTGCTCAGGCATATCTAAATGAATGAAAACTCGTTAATTTCAATGTTTGGTTTGTCAATTCTTCGTCGTCTTGCTCTTCGATGCACCGATATACCGATAACCCGATGCCCCGATTGCGTCCGGCCTACGTTTTCGGCGGAGCCAGGTGGCTGTTCGCCACCGCTTCATAGACGCCCTCGCACATCGCCGCCAGAATCGGCAGAAAGAGAGCCGTTACGAAGCCAAAACGCATGCTGGGGAAACCTTTAAGCATAGCATATGCCAACACAATCAAGAAGAGATAGCGTCCGCTGAAAGCCAGCATCATCCGGAACCTTGAAGGCGCGCTGCCGGGAGCGGCAATCATCCGCTCGATCATGATTTCCGACCCGTGATGCAGCCACACCAGGTTGACGTAGCCGGCAAGCGACCCGATGGCCGAGCCCAATCCGCAGCGCCAACCCCAGATCAGGGTGGCGCCAATTGTGGTGGTCACAGCCAGCACAGTCGTGATCCGCCGTATGCGCCCGTAAGCTCCGGAGAGGAACACCTCAACCTGCCGGGGACCGGAGGCCTCCGTGTGCTCTTTCATGGTTCCTTGCTGGTTCGGACGATCGAGCGGATCAGCTCGGTGAATCCAGCCACGCAACCCACGCCGAGCCCAGCCAGGGTGATCCACGTTGTTTTGAGCCAGTGGTCGAGCCCGGCGCCAATGGCCAGTCCTACAACTACGCAAGCAGGAAGCGCCAGGGCCAAATGGCTATACCGGCCAAATTGCATCCACGTGTTTTCCTTGCGGCCGTTCTTGTCAGCAGGCGGGCTGGCCATGAGATCAGTCTAGCATCTGAGTATTTTTGCCTTTTGTGCAGTTTGCCTGGAACCCTGGGCTTGCGAAGGGGAGAAGGTTCCTAACATGAATTATTGTGGTTTGCGGCCTTCTACGATTCGCACCTGAGATTTTCAACGACCCCGGTCGAAAAATCACATCTGCGCATTGGGTCCACTCTGTCATGCGCCACATTGAAAACAAAGGCACTTAACTTCGTCCGCTGCGAACGAAGTTGATTTCAATTGAGCTTTGTGCGGCCCAGGTTTTGCTCTTGATTTTCAAATTACCAACTTACCAACCTACCCAATTACCAAATTCCTCTGTCTGAGTAAACTACCTTGTCCCAAATCGCAGCAGGCAGCAAAACGGTCTAGGGTCTCTTTACTATTGACTCCCTGGGACGCGAGAACGAAAATAGCGCCGTATGGCCGCGACTCCCCTTCCCTCGATGCGTGAATCGTGTTTACAGCTCCTCAAGGATGCCAAAACGCCCACTGGACTGCCGTTCCCCATGACGCCGCAGGAAATGGTCCAGCCGTTGCAGCAGCTGGGTCTATGCATTACCGCCGGCGACCTCGAGGGCCTGCTGCGTGAGCTTTGTCTAGAGGGCTTGATTCAGGAAATCGACCCCACCGCCGGATTCAGGTGGATCGCGCAGGCAGCGTGAGGCATCTTTGCCCCCTCTAGCCACTGCCCCCAGCGCGCGCATCTAAACTTGATGGAATCTTCGGAGTCACAAAAATGCCTCCTTGGCTGAGTGCCTGCCGCGGTGGGCGAGCGCGATAAAGAAAGCTGCACAGCCAAAAATGCTTTAAAATCACCAGCACAGGGAAGTCCTTCGGGGGGTGCTCGGATGAAGAATTACCTTACTGCCACAATTCTTCCCACGGCTTTGACAGTCTCGGCCATGGTATGTGGATCGGCAGCACAATCCCCAACCGTCGTGAAATCCAACGCCAAATCTGCCGCCGTGCCACAAGGTACGGCCGTGGTCGTTGAACTGGCCAAATCGCTTAACGCCAGGAAAGCCAGGAGCGGCGATGCGGTGAAGGCAAAGGTTATCCAGGACGTCATCTCCAGCGGCCAAATCGTCATTCACCGGGGTTCAACACTCATAGGCCACGTAACCGAGGCCAAAGGGTTCAGCCAGGATGAACCGCGCTCCGTCCTGGGCGTGGTGTTTGATCGGGTGGCCCTGAAGGGTGGCGAAGAGATGGCTTGCAATGCGGTGCTACAGGCGTTAGCTCCGCCTGTTCAGGAGCCCGACCCGCTGGCCTCCTCTACCTACGATGGCAGCCTCGCGCGCGGTTCCCAGCCCGTAAGTCGGAGCCGTGGAACTGATTGGACAGTCGACCCCAGGGACCGTATAGACCACCAGAAACAGGATGCCCTCGACGCCGCCGCTGATCCCAGCCACTACGGCACGGGGACAAATACGCTCCATCACGGATTACTGGGAAGTGGTAACCACGGTGTGTTTGGCATGCCGGGCGTCTCGCTCAAGGCGGATGCTGGCGTTCCCGCTCCTGAACTGGTCTCTACCAAAGCAGACATCAAGCTGGAAACCGGAACCCAAATGGTTCTGGAAGTCACCCGTCAATAGTGGTACGCAAGCGATTTTCGTTCCAGGTGCCGCTCTCAGGTCCGGCCGTCGGCACGAGCCACAAACCCTCATGTCTGTCATCCTGAGTAGTCCGAGCGACGGAGGAGCGAGGACGTGCCGAAGGATCCCCAGATGCGTGCTTTGCCATGGGTGCAGGCGGCTTTTCACCAATCCGTCTTAACCGGAATTTGGTGCATCGGGGAGAACTGAGCTGCACAGCGGTCACGCGATCTTCCAACTGATTCGCGTTGATTCGTGCAAATTCGCGGCTGAAGGGATTTTGCTCTTGGGGTTGGGTTGGCCAATTGCTAAACCGCCAATTGCCAGTTGCTAATTGCCCCTGGCAACACTGGCTGGAGCTTGACTGCTCACTTCCTGCGCTCCTACGGTGGCATAGTCCACCACCTGGCTGGGCGCCACTCCTAGATAAATCGTCGCAAGAGCGGCAAGGACCAGCGCCATGCTCATGGCGGGCGTGACCGGCTCTGGCGCTCCTTCCACTGCCGGCTCGCGCATGTACATCACCACGATCAGCCGCAGATAGTAATACGCGGCCACTGCGCTGTTGACCAGCCCAATGATCGTGAGCCCAATCAGGTTCGCCTTCAAAGCCGCGCTGAAGACGTAGTACTTGGCAAAGAAGCCGCCCGTGAGCGGAATGCCGATCAATGACAGCATGAAGATGGTAAGCGTGAAGGCCAGCAGCGGTGAGCGGCGGCCCAGCCCCGCATAGTCGTCAATGCTCACATAGCGTTCGCCGCTGGTGCTGATGTGGCTGACCACGGCGAAAGCGCCAACATTCATCGCGGCATAGGCGGCCGTGTAAAAGATGACGGCCGTCCGGCCGAGTTCGTTTCCGGCGGCAAAGGCTACCAGCAGATACCCGGCGTGGGCGATGGACGAGTAGGCCAGCATCCGCTTGACGTTGTTTTGCACCAGCGCGCCGAGATTTCCCAGCGTCATGGAGAGCGCAGCCGCTATCCAGATCAGCCAGAACCATCCCGAAGTGCCGGCGCCGAATAATACCCGCAGCAGCACGGCAAAGGCCGCCGCCTTGGGGCCGGTGGACATGAACGCCACCACCGGCGCCGGCGCGCCTTCATAAACATCGGGCGTCCAGACGTGAAAGGGAGCAAACGCAACTTTGAAGCCCAGGCCGATCAACATCAACGCCACGGCCGCATACACCAGGGCCTGGGAAATGACAGCTCCCTGGTGCAGGGCCTTGGCAATGTCCGGGATCGTGGTGGACCCGGTTGCGCCAAACATCAGCGCCACGCCATAAAGGAAAAACGCCGTCGCAAAAGAGCCCAGAAGAAAGTATTTGATGGATGATTCACTGCCGATGGCCGTGCGGCGGCGGTAGCCGGCCAGGATGTACGTGGAGATGGAGGAAATCTCCAGGGCAATGAAAATCAGCACCAGTTCAATGGCTGAAGACATCAGCACCATTCCCACGGTGCCAAAGAGGATCAGGCCGTAGTATTCGCCGCTCTTGATGTTCTGTTGGTCCAGATACTCAAGCGATGCTAGGATGCAAACGGCCGCGATCGCGGGAATCAGGATGTGAAAAAAGATGCTGAAGCTATCCACCCGCACCATGCCGAACCAGCCCGTGCGCGCACGCAGGCCGTAGTCACCAAGTTGGTAAAAAGCGGCGCCCATGGCGGCCAGCGTTCCCACCAGTGACAGGATGCCCAGACTTCTGCGGCTTTTTCCGGCTGGCAGCAGCGGATCCAGAATCATGACCGCAAGGCCGAAGGCGGTCAGTACCAGCTCCGGCAGGATGCGAATGTAATCGTCGATGTGAATTAGATTCATCTTTATTTTCGTGAAAGGCTGGTTGTCGCCCCGCTATCGGTAGAAGCGCTTGCTGCTTTTGCGGGATTGCTGATGGCGGCTACTGAAGGATCAATCGACTTCATCCACAGCGGTGAAGCTACGCCCATCACCAGCGCCATGATTGCCAGCGGCCAGAGCGAAATCTGCTCGCGTCCATCCAGGTCCGGCAAGGCGCGGTTCTCTTCATGATGGATCGGACCATAGAAGACGCGCTGGTACATCCACAGCAGGTAAGCCGCGCTCCAGATCACGCCCGATGCGGCGAGCACTCCATAAATCATCTTGTCCTGAAACGCCCCGCTCAATACCAGGAACTCTCCGACAAAGCCATTCAGCAACGGCAGCCCGACTGAGGACAGCACCGCAATCAGGAAGAACGTCGCGTAGATAGGCATGGGCGACGCCAGTCCGCCATATTCGCTGAGTTCGTAGGTGTGCTTGCGCTCGTAGATCATCCCGGCCAGCATGAATAGCGCACCGGTGGAGATGCCGTGATTCAGCATCTGATAAACCGCGCCGTCAGTACCCGCCTGCGTAAAGGTGAAGATTCCCAGCACCACAAATCCCAGGTGGCTCACGGATGAATAGGCAATCAGCTTCTTGAGGTTCGGCTGGACCAGCGCCACCAAAGCGCCGTAAATGATGCCGATAATGGCCAGCACGTTGATCCACGCCGCGTTCCGGTGCGCCTCCGCCGGAAACATTCCGATGTTGAAGCGCAGCAGGCCATAGGTGCCCATTTTGAGCAGCACGCTGGCCAGCAGCAGCGATCCGGCGGTAGGAGCCTCCACGTGTGCATCCGGCAACCACGTGTGCAGCGGGAAAAGCGGTACCTTAACCGCAAAAGCAACAAAAAACCCCAGAAACAGCCATTGCAGCGCGCCCGCGCTGGCATGTCCCTGGCCGATCCATTGCCGCACCGCCTCGTACTCAAAGCTGTGTACCTGAGTGTAGAGCCAGATAATTGCCGCCAGCATGAACACCGAGGCCACCATGGTGTACAGGAAGAACTTGACCGCCGCATAAATCCGGCGTTCGTGTCCGTACATGCCGATCAGCAGCGCCATGGGAATAAGCGTCGCTTCCCAGAAGACGTAAAACAGGAACAGGTCCATGGCCAGAAACACGCCGATCATGGCCGTTTCCAGCAGCAGGAACAGGACAAAAAATTCCTTCACCCGGTCGTGGACTGACTTCCACGAAACCAGCACTCCAAGCGGGACAAGAAAAGTAGTAAGCAGCACCAGCCACATGGAAATGCCGTCCGCCGCGAGATGGTAATGGATATTTACGGACGCAATCCAGACACGATTTACCTCGAACTGGAATCCTGGCTGCCCGAGGATGTAGTGCCATGGCAGGTGAAGAGAAAAGACAAATGCAAGCAGCGAGATCACCAACGCCGTCCAGCGGATGACCTTGTCGTTGCGCGGCATCAGCATCAGCACGACGGCTCCTGCTGCGGGAATAAACGTGACCAGGGTGAGTATGCTCTCGTTCATCGTCCCACCCCCCACCAGATCATGTAAGCAATCACCGCCACTCCTCCCGCCGCGACCCATGCGGCGTAAGAGCGAATGTTACCGGACTGCATCTGTCGCAGGCCGTTGCCGATGCCCCTGGAGGCCGATGCGGCGCCGTTCACCGTGCCATCGATGATTTGCTGGTCAACGCCGCGCCAGAAGACGTATTTCGATAAGGCCAGCAGAGGTTTAATCAGCAAGAGGCTGTACCCTTCGTCCACGTAGTATTTGTGCGCGACCATGGTGTAAATGCCATGGATGCGCGCCGTGATCCGGTCCGGCAACTCCGGGCGTTTGTAATAGAGCAGCCAGGCAAACAGGAAGCCTGTAAGCGCCGCAGCCACGGAAATTCCCGCAAAGACAAGCTCCGTGCTGCCCTCCGCAGCCTGCTGTACAGCGCCGAGAGTTTCTGGCGTAACCAGCGCGGGCGCCAGGAAGTGCTCGAAGTGGCTGGAACCACCCAACGCCTCGGGAATCCCAACCCACCCTCCTACGATCGAAAGAATAGCCAGGATCACCAGCGGGGCCAGCATGATCCAGGGTGACTCATGCACACCGCCGTGACCATGATCGTCCCCATGGCCGTGGGCGGCAGCGGAGTGCTGTGACTGCACGGGCGCGTGTGCCTTGTGCGCGTCCTCGCCGATGTCTACTTCGCCCAGCCGCAAATCCCCAAAGAACGTCATGAACCACAGCCGGAACATATAGAAGGAGGTGAGCAGCGCGGTGATCACTCCAACCAGCCAGAGTACGGGGTTGTTGAGATACGCGCGCCAAAGAATCTCGTCTTTGCTGAAGAAGCCGCTGAGGGGAGGGAAGCCGGCAATGGTGAATGTGGCTACCGTCATGACCCAGAAGGTGACAGGAATCCTGGTGCGCAAACCGCCCATGCGGCGCATGTCCTGCTCGCCACCCAGCGCATGGATGACCGATCCTGCACCCAGGAAGAGCAACGCCTTGAAGAACGCGTGCGTCATCAGGTGGAAGATGCCCGCTGAGTATGCGGCCACGCCGCAGGCCATGAACATGTAGCCGAGTTGGGAGACAGTGGAGTACGCCAGCACGCGCTTGATGTCCGTCTGCGCCATGCCCATGGTCGCGGCGAAGATCGCAGTTAGGCAACCGATGAAAGCCACAATCTCCAGAGCATGAGGAGCGCGGCTGAAAATCGGGCTCGAGCGGGCAATCATGTAAATGCCCGCGGTAACCATGGTGGCCGCGTGAATGAGCGCGGAGACCGGTGTAGGACCTTCCATCGCGTCCGGCAGCCAGACATAAAGTGGAACCTGAGCAGATTTTCCGGTTGCGCCGACCATCAGCAGCAGGGCCGTTGCCGTCAGCACTCCCCATCCGACTTCTGGGGACACGCCCTTAAGACCGTTGAAGACCGCGTCAAAATTGAGCGAGTTAAATTTGCCGATCAGCAGGAACATTCCCAGCAGGAAGCCGAAATCACCAATGCGGTTGACGATGAACGCCTTCTTGCCCGCATCGGCGGCAGAATCCTTGAGAAAAAAGAAGCCAATCAGCAGGTAAGAAGCCAGTCCCACGCCTTCCCAGCCAACAAACATCAGCAGGTAATTGTTGGCCAGCACCAGCGTAAGCATGAAGAACATGAAAAGGTTCAGGTAAGAAAAGAACCGGTAGAAGCCGCCTTCATGGGCCATGTAGCCAACGGAATACACGTGGATCAGAAAACCCACGCCGGTCACGACCAGCACCATTACCGTGGAAAGCTGGTCAAGATAAAAGCCGAACGGCGCGTTGAAGTTCCCGGCCACGATCCAGGGGAAGGGAAGAGCTTCATTGTGCGGCAGGCCGAGGTGCGTCCCCTGAATGGCTGCCCATACCGCATAGGCGAACGAGGCCGCGGTAAACAGCAATGCGACCGCGGACACCATGCCGTTTTTGAAGCGGCGTCCGAACAAGCCGTTGATGGCTGCGCCCACCAGTGGCAGCACCGGAATGATCCACAAATTGAGATTCGTATCGTTCATAGTTTGAGCAGATTGACCCGATCAACATTCAGCGTCTCGCGCGTACGGAAAACTGCAATGATGATGGCCAGACCCACGGCCGCCTCCGCCGCCGCTACCACCATCACAAAAAATACGAACACCTGCCCGCTGAGCTGGTGCCAGTGGTTGGCAAAGGCCACAAAACTCAGATTCACTCCGTTGAGCATCAACTCAATGGCCATGAAGATGGTGATGATGTTCCGTTTCAGCAGGAACGCCGAGACGCCAAGGCAAAACAGAATTGCGCTCAGGACCAGGTACCAGGAAAGGGGGACCATTCAGCTCTCCCTCCGGGCCAGAACTACGGCCCCCATAATGGCGATCAGGATCAGTACTGAGGTGATTTCGAACGGCAGCAGGAAATCCTTGAACAGCAGGTTGGCCACCGCATGTGTGTTATCTGCTGGAGAGGAAACGAAATTGCCGATGCTTACGGAGTTGAATTGCTGCTGGTTCTTGAACATCATATACACGATCAAGCCGGCCAGTACGGCCACCGCAGGGCCTCCCATCCACAGGGCGATGCGGCTGCCTCGCGTTCGTTCCTCCGCCCCGGCATTCAACAGCATGATGACGAAGACGAACAACACCATGACCGCGCCGGCGTAGACAATCACCTGAACGGCGGCCACAAACTCCGCGCCCAGCAACAGGTAAATCAGGCTCAAAGCGCCCATCACCACCACCAGCGAAAGCGCGCTGTTGATGGGATGGCGCTGCACCAACAGGTTGACCGCGCCCGCCACGCATATCAGGCCAAAAAAGATGAACAATACCTGGTGAAGCATCGGTTAGGCCCCGAGTGCCACAATCAAGCTTGTGACAATGATGTTAGCGATGGCCAGCGGCAGCAGAAACTTCCAGCCAAAGGCCATGAGTTGATCGTAGCGAAAACGCGGAAGTGTCCCGCGAATCCAGATGTAGACAAACATAAAGACAAAGATCTTTGCCGAAAACCAGACTACCGGCAGCAGCGCCTGCATGAGCGGCGGTCCAAACAGCGGGCCGTGCCATCCGCCAAAGAACAGCAGCGTGGCGATGCAGCCCACGGTGATCATGTTCACGTATTCCGCCATAAAGAACATGGCGAACTTCATGGAGCTGTATTCGGTGTGATATCCGGCCACCAGTTCGGTTTCCGCCTCTGGTAAATCAAAAGGAATGCGGTTGGTTTCGGCGTATGCAGCCATCAGGTAAATAAAAAACGCGACGAATTGCGGGAAGATATACCAGTGAGGAAGATGGGTGTTGAAGGACCCTATGAGCCATGTATCGCTCTGGCTATCCACAATACCCCGCAGGCTGAAGCTTCCCGCCAGGATCAGCACTCCCACCAAAGATAATCCCAGCGCCAGTTCGTAACTGATCATCTGCGCACTGGCTCGAAGCGATCCCAGGAGAGCGTATTTGCTGTTAGACGACCAGCCGGCCAGGGCCACGCCATAAACGCCGATCGAGGTCACTCCGAGAATAATCAGCAAACCGATGTTGATGTCCGTCGGATGCCCCCCGCCCAGAGACACGCCCGTGATCTGCAAAGCTGTATTGGTTCCACCAACGTTGATCATCTCCCCGAAGGGGATCACCGCGATGGAAATCAGTGACATGGTCAAGGCCAGCGCCGGCGCCAGAACGAACAGGCCTTTGTGCGCCAAGTCCGGAACCATGTCTTCTTTAAGGATGAACTTGACGCCGTCGGCCAATGGCTGCAAAAGGCCAAAGGGGCCCACGCGAGTCGGGCCCCAGCGATTCTGGATGTGACCCACAACTTTGCGTTCGAGCCAGGTCATGTAGGCCACGCCGGTCAATAACAGAAAGACGACCAGCACAATCTTGATTACAGCGGCAATGAGAAATGCAGTCATTGGTTTTTTAGGTACTAGATACTCAGCTTTTGCTTCCTCGTCTGCCCCACAACTTCAACGCCTTTGGCGCCACGAATCCCATCCAGAGAAACGGAGACCGTGAACGGAGTAACTACAGGGAAGATCGCGTTCGCCGTGTCCCACAGCACCTCGATCTTCCAATACTCTGGCTGCGCTTCGTACGTCAGCGGCTGCAGCTTTACTGTTGACCCGCCCTGCGCATCACGCGGTTTGTCGCCCGATACGGTCAGCATCAGGCTTCCCGGCGTCGGGCCGGGTACTACCACAGCTTTCCTGAAATCCAGAGGAACCCAGTTAGGCTGATGCCCCGCCGCAGACTCCGCACTCATGTAACTCCTTGGCAACTAGCAATTAGCAACTGGCAGCTAGCAACCGGTCAGCGATGCAAAACAACTTTCTCGCGAACTTCGCGGGAAGTTGAAAGCCCTAAAAAAATTACTTTGTGCCCGCACCCCAACTCCCGGATTTCAAATCACTAATTGCCAACTGCTAACTGCTACTAAGAACTGGTTCCCTCTTCTTATTCTCAATCACCGAATTCAACGCATGGGAATAGCGCCCCAGCGTGCCCGAAGTAAAGAGAGTGTCGTTCGCCGGCACAATCTGCACCAGCCCGTCGCCCGTGCCCGCGTTGCTCTTTTCCGCGGCGGTGACATGCTGGTCGTTTCCTGCAATCAGGCCCAGGCGGGAAAACTCATAGCCTGGAACCAGGCGTTGGATCTCATCCAGAATTGCCATGGAATCAAAGGGGCTGGTTCTGGGCGCGAGATTATTTGCCGCCAGCCAGATCGAATGACGGTCTGCCTCGCCTGACTGCGCGCCGCGCGATTGCCCCATGTCAGCATGCACTCCGGCCCCGAACGGCACGAGCTTGCGAACGTCGGCACCCATGCGCTCAGCCACGCGCACGATGATTTCAAAATCGCTTCTTACCCCGGCGATGTCGCCTGCTTTCTTGAGCAACTGAAGGTCGCCGCAGGTATTGGTGAAGGTCCCGGTTTTTTCGTAAGCGGAAGCCGCCGGGAAAACCACTTCAGCCAGCAAGGCTGTTTCTGTGAGGAAAAGCTCCTGGGCCACCACAAAAACATTTTGCAGGACGGCTGGATCAAAGTTGTAGTCGGCCACCGGATTCGATCCCACCACATAGAGAGCGGCCAGACCGCCAGTTTTGGCGGCCTGCATCATCTCAACCAGGCCCATGCCTTTTTGTGGAGGCACTTTCTGCCATTCATCGGCAAATTTGTGCGGCCCGGCGGCGGCAATGTAGCCAGGAAGAAGATCAGGGTAGAGTCCCATGTCCGCGGCGCCCCGGGAGTTTGCGTAATCTCCCAGGCAGATAAACTTGGCCCCGATTCCTCCGCCGAACTTTACCAGAGCTGCAATATCGCCGCCGCGCAATTCTGCCCCGAAGATGATCACCAGGCCCTTTTGCGCCCGCAGATCATCGCGGAGTTGCTTGAGAACGTCATTGGAGACGCTGCCACTGGTCAGTGAGCCGGCGGCGGCATCGTCACCATTCAGAAAAGCCACAAACTTGCCTTCCCGGCCTTCCGCGACTTGAAGAAATGAGGATGCCTGGCGGCGCAGCTTGATGTCACGGGAATTGACAACAAAGACCTTGGCCCGGTTGAGGCGCACATTGGTGCGGATGTTCCACGCCAGCAGCGGATGTTGTTCTGTGGGATCGTTGCCGATCAGAAGAATCGCCGGCGCAGTGGAGACGTCACGCATGCTGGCTGTTACGTCTTGTTTTCCCGCCAGCGCGCGGGCAAAAGCGGGGAAATCTGCCGTCCGGTGATGATCGATATTGTTGGTTCCCAGGACGGTGCGGGCAAATTTCTGCAGCAGATAATTTTCTTCGTTGGTGGTGCGGTTGGAACCGATTACGCCGATGGTATCGCCGCCCCGTTTTTCACGAATTTCCCTCAGCCGCTGGCTTACATGCTCCACGGCTTCTTCCCACGTTGCCGGGACGAGCTGGCCGTTCTTGCGGATCAGAGGACGAACAAGGCGGTCCTTGTGGTGGGAGAAATCAAAAGCATAGCGGCCCTTGATGCAGAGGAAGTCGCCGTTGATCCCACTCTTGTCGCGATTGTCGCCGCGAACGATGTCCATACCGGTATCAGACCGGCGTACCCCCAAAGTAGTCTTGCAACCATCGCCGCAATGCGTGCAGATGGTGCCTGTGTGCTTCATCTCCCACGGCCGCGTCTTGTAGCGATAGGCGCCCGAGGTCAGCGCGCCCACGGGACAGATGTCTATGCACATGCCGCATTCTTCACATTCCAGGCGGTCGTCATGATTGGGAGCAATCACAGAGCCTGAGCCCCGATTTTGCACGCCCAACGCCCATACGTCCATGCCCTCGCCGCACACACGAACGCAGCGATAGCAGAGAATGCAGCGTGGACGGTCGAAGAACACCACTGGCGACCACTGCTGTTCTTCCTTATGCAGTTTGCCTTCCATGTAGCGCGATTCAGCCGCGCCATACTTGAAGGTCATGTCCTGCAATTCGCATTCACCGCCGGCATCACATACTGGGCAATCGAGCGGATGATTCCCCAGCAGCAACTCAATCATGGACTTGCGCGCCTGGCGGACTTCATCGGACTCCGTGGTGACCACCATGCCATCCGTGATCTGGACTGTGCAGGCCGTCTGCAACTTGGGCATTTTCTCAATGCGTACCAGGCACATCCGGCAGGCAGCCTGGAGCGAAAGCCCGGGATAGTAGCAGAACGAAGGCACCTCAATGCCAACAGCTTTGCAAGCCTCAATCAGCAGAGTGCCGGCAGGAGCTGTGATCGACTTGCCATCCACCGTTATGGTTACGTTCTTGACTTCAGCCATAAGAGATTCTTTTCTCTAATTAGTTAGTTGGTAACTTGGTAAGTTCGTAACTTGGTAATTTATCGGTTGCCCCTGGCTGTCTTAAGAGAAGCAGAAAAAATTGCTGCTAGCTCTCGTGCTTCCCTCAAAATCTCTTCAAGCACTTTTGGCTTCAGAACCCTGGTCTCGTCTATCAATTCAAGCCAAAAAACGCTTTCATCTGCTTCTTCTGCTACAACACCAAGTCTTGCGATAAACTCCGCCTTCGAACGAGCTCGACAGACCGCTCGATAATTAGCGCCAACTGACGTGCCGCAACGCAGCAACTGTTTTCCCATGATCTGAGCGTCAGTGACATTTGGCAGCGCCCTGAACAGACGAATGACTCGAATAGCGAACTGCTTCGTCCGTTCACGAAGCTCCTCATTCTTGGTCACAAGTTACCAACTTACTAACCTACCAACTTACCAACTTCTTCTTTCACGCAAGCACTGGCAGTTCCTTCACGCTGCTTTCTGCTTCAAATGGGCAGGGTCTTCCCTCCAGGTGCGCTTCGAACTCGTCGCGCCACTTATCGACAATTGACATGGTCGGGATGGCCGCCGCGTCGCCCAGCGGACAGAACGTTCGGCCCAGCATGTTCTGCGCCAGGTACTTGATGTTGTCGATATCTTTCTTCAAGCCGCCCCCATTGTGAAAGCGGGTAAGGGTTTTCTTGAGCCAGTCTGTGCCTTCACGGCAGGGAATACACCAGCCGCAGCTTTCATGCTGGTAAAACTTCATGATACGCAAGGCGAATTTGACCATGCAGGTCTGATCGTCTACGATCACCACGCCGCCGGAGCCCAGGAACTCGCCGCGCTTGCCGAAAGAATCAAAGTCCATGCTCATCTGCTCAGCTTCCGCAGCGGTAAGGATAAACGTTGACGAGCCGCCGGGAACCACGGCCTTGAGCTTGCGTCCATTGGGAATGCCGCCGCCCACGTCATAGATCATCTTCTTTAACGGATAGCCCAGAGGCAGTTCATAAACTCCAGGCTTGTTGACGTGGCCGCTGAGACAGAAGAGGCGCGTGCCGCCATTTTTGGGCGGACCGTAATCAGCAAATTTCTGTCCACCCATCAGGATGATGTGCGGAACCGCGGCAATGCTCTCCACGTTGTTGATAACGGTGGGACCACCCCAGAGCCCCACTACAGCAGGAAATGGTGGGCGAATCCGGGGAATACCGCGCTTGCCTTCCAGGGACTCCATGAGCGCTGACTCTTCACCCACTTCATACGCTCCAGCGCCGGTGTGCCAATAAACGTCAAAATCTTTTCCGCTGCCCAGGATGTTCTTGCCCAGAAAGCCCTTGGCATAGGCATCGGCCAGCGCCTGGCGCATGATATTCACCAGGTAGCGATACTCGCCGCGGATGTAGACATAACCGAGCTTTGCGCCCACGGCCAGCCCGGCGATGATTACGCCTTCAATCACCGAGTGCGGGTCGTGTTCCAGGATCAACCGGTCTTTGCAGGTCCCCGGTTCACTCTCATCACCATTCACCAGGATGTACTTGGGCTTGGCCGAGTCTTTGGGAACAAACGCCCACTTCATGCCGGTGGGGAAGCCGGCGCCACCACGCCCGCGCAGGCTGGAGGTCTTAACCTCATTGATGATCTGGTCGGGCTGCATTTCCAGCGCCTTGCGCACGGCTTTGTATCCGTCCAGTTCCAGGTGACGGTTGATGTCCGCCGCGCCTTTGCCAAAGCGTTGCGAGACAATGCGTACTTCGTCGGGATGGGAAACGAGATCAGCCATTGGTTATTGAGTACTGAGTATTTTGCTGCCAGCTACTTAGCTTCCGGTAAACAGCTTGATCGCACAGGCGCTCTTACTTTGTTGTCCTCTTGGCATACCCGTCTAGCACAATATCCATCGCGTCCGGGGTGAGGTTTTCATGAAAATCATAATTCACTTGTACCGCCGGAGCCCAACTGCAGGCTCCAATGCACTCCACTTCTTCCAGTGAGAAAAGGCCGTCGGAAGTCTTTTGCTTGTGCCCAATTCCAAGACGATCCTTACAATGCTCGAGCAACTCTTCTCCACCGCGCAACATGCAGGAGATATTGGTGCACACCTGGACGTGATACTTGCCCACCGGCTTGGTATGCAGCATGGAGTAGTAGCTGATCACATTCCGGACTTCCAGTTCGGTCAGATCCGTTTTCTTCGCGATATGTGCGATGGCTTCGTCGGTCAAATATCCCAACTCATCCTGCGTATACAGAAGCATGGGCACAAGGAAGGAACGCTTTGTCGGGTATTCCTTCATTTTTGCGTCGAAAAAGGTGTCGAGTTTATCGGAAATCACCATGAGATTGCCAAAATCTAGATTGCCAAAATTGCCAAAATCGGGTAATCGGGCAATTTATTTCTGCTTTGCGGTTTCCCGCGATGCTGTAAAAATTGCTGTCAACTGGTGTGCTTCGTTCAACAACTTATCAAGCCGCTGCTTTTTGACTACTCCCGAGTCTCCCAAAAACTCGAGCCACAGCGCAGATTCATCGGCTTCCTCGATCACCAATCCAATCTTAGCCACGAATTCTGCCTTAGATCTCGCACGGCATGCGGCGCGATAGTTTGCCGCAACCGAGGTACCCGAACGCAACAACTGTTTGCCTAAGATCTGGGCGTCGGGTGAGCGGGACAGCGAGCGAAATAACGCAATAACACGCAACCCGAACGCTTTGGTTCGATCTCTAAGTTCCGGTGGTTTCATTACTCAAGCGATCCTCTCGAGTAAATTACCCGATTACCAATTACCCAATCACCAATCTTTATCTGTCGATTTCCCCCAGCACAATATCAATGCTTCCAATTGCCGCCACCACGTCGGCGATCAAGCGTCCTTCGCACATTTTGCCAAGCGCCTGCAGGTTCGCATAGGAAGGCGAGCGCATGTGAACGCGCATGGGCTTAGCCGTGCCATCGCTCACGATGTAATAGCCCATCTCGCCACGCGGCGATTCAATCGCCTGATAGACTTCACCCGCCGGAACTGTAAACCCTTCAGTAACGATCTTGAAGTGGTAGATGAGCGCCTCCATCTCCGTCTTCATCTTCTCGCGGTCGGGCAAGACCACTTTGGGTGCATCCGCTTTGGTCGGGCCTTCAGGCAGCCCTTCCAACGCTTGTTTGGCAATTTCGCGCGACTCACGCAACTCCTGCACGCGACATACATACCGGGCCCAGACGTCTCCATCTTTGGAGGTGGGCACCTTGAATTTGAATTTTTCGTAGCTGCAGTAGGGCAGATCGCGGCGATGATCGAAGTCCACTCCGCTGGCGCGCAATGCCGGCCCAGTCACGCCCAGCGCAATCGCATCTTCCGCGCTCAGGTGAGCTACATCTTTCAGGCGATCGATAAAAATGCGGTTGCCAGTCAGCAGGTTCTCATATTCATCCACACGTTCAGGGAAGATATCCAGAAACTTCTTGACCGCCTTGAAGAAACCCAGGGGCGGATCGAGCGCCAGCCCGCCAATACGGAAGTAAGAGGTCATCATGCGCTGGCCACTGACCATCTCATAAATCCGCAACAAGTCTTCGCGCTCGCGGAAGCAATAGAGGAATACGGACATGGCGCCGATGTCCATAGCGTGGGTTCCCAGCCATACCAGGTGGGAACTGATGCGCTGCAGCTCGCTCAACATCACCCGGATCCACTGCGCCCGCGGCGGTATTTCAAGACCCAAAAGCTTTTCCGCCGCCAGCACATAGCAAAGGTTGTTGACCATGGGACACAGATAATCAATCCGGTCCGTAAGCGGGACAACCTGCTGATAGAACTTGGCCTCACAGGTCTTCTCAATTCCAGTGTGCAGGAATCCGATGTCCGGCATCATACGGATCACCCGCTCGCCGTCAATTTCCAGCAGCAGGCGCAGCACACCATGCGTGGACGGGTGCTGCGGACCCATATTCAGAATCATGGTGGTATCTTGCGCTGGATCGGCAGTCGGGGCGGTGGTTAAATGGCCCATTATCTATATCCCTCCACCGGATAATCCCGGCGCAATGGGTGGCCTTCCCAATCTTCCGGCATCATGAGGCGGCGCAAATGGGGGTGGCCGAGGAACCGGATGCCGAACAGGTCAAAGACTTCACGCTCAAAAAAGTTGGCCGTAGGCCATACGGCGGTGATGGATTCGATCACGGCGTCATCGCCGTCTAACCGCGCCTTCAGCCTGACCCGCTGCTTATGCTGGATCGAAAGCAGATGGTACGCCATCTCAAAACGCGGCTCGCGCGGATAATAATCTGCGCAGGTAAGATCAGAAAGAAAATCCACCAGGCCGCCGGCCTTCAGGCACTCACATGCCTGGCGGATAAATTCCCGCGCCACGTAGATTGAAAGCTCATCGCGATCCAGTTTTGCACCCTGGACCGCATTCTGGTTCCACTTGAGCAGCGCAGCCACAAGCGGACGGTCCTTCAGTTTCTCCAGATCGGTTATGGCAGGGACCAGAGGCACGTTATCCCTCACTCCTCTCCGGCTTGTTCCAGTCGATGATGCCTTTCTTCCATATATAGAAGAAGCCCACCAGCACGAGGCCGATGTACACCAGCATCTCCCAGAAGCCAAACATTTTGAGGTCGCGCGCGATCACCGCCCAGGGATAGAGAAATATGGCCTCAACATCAAACAGGATGAAAAGCATGGCCACCAGATAGAACTTCACGCTGAAGCGGTGCTGGGCATCTCCCGTGGGCGTGATGCCGCACTCATAAGGCGAATTTTTGGCGCGTGACCATTTGTGTTTCCCCACAAGGAAGGAAAGCAGGATCATGACCCCTGCGAGGGCCGCCGCCACCACCACCTGGATCAGAAGCGGTATATAACGAGCAAAATAGTTGTCCGGCATGAATGGCCTGTATATAATGCGCGACAATTGAAGAAAGCTAAACACTCGAATGTAATTGCCCTTTCGCCGGAGTGTCAAGACCTTGACTAGTATGGAGTTGGTGATTCGCGAACGGACGCCGGAAGGCGATTGTTTTTCTCGCCGCAGTGCGCAAGCAAGCATTCCAATTCCGGCAATTATGGCAACCGTGAAATGACAATCTTCGGATTCAATACGGACGTAAAGCACGGCGATACCGTCTACCACGTGCAAAGCGAGGCGCGTCCCAGCGATCTGGTGGTGCAAACTTTGGTATTCATGAAAGGGCTCTGCGTGGGCAAACGCACGGTCTCTTACGCCCAGGAAGCTTCTGCGCCCGACTTCTCCGATGAGGCCATTCACCAACTCCTCAAAGCACAGCACAGAACGGTGATTGACGCGATCAACGCCGGAAACATGGACTCAGCGCTGGGTACAGTCGGCGAGGTCCAGGACATCGGCGGTTCCGGATTGTCACTACGCTGGATCAAAGCTGATCCCATCGGCTCCGAAGGAGGTTTTATCTTGCACCTCCAGGTGACCGACGCCGGAAAAGCTGTTGCCGGGGCTGAGGCAGTTGCTCGAATTGGCAGCGATGCGGACGCGCCGGTGATTGCTCGCTCAACCAGCGACAATTCCGGGAACATCGACATGCAGATTGTCCTGAATGACGAACTGCGGCGCGAATCGTCACTCACCGTTCAAGCCACCTACGGAGCAAAATCTGCTACGCGCAAGTTCCGCTTCAAAAAAGCAAATCAGCAGCCGTAACTCGTCTTATCCCCACTTTTTGCGTAACGCCTGGGGTAACCCTCCGTTTGGTTGCCGTTCGCGGTTCATTACTCCTGAATGATTACCAACGTTCCGCATTCTTGCCGCTCCAGGGCAAAGAGTTGCTACATTTGGAGACATAAATGAGTTGGTGAGGAGAAGGTATATGTCTGTCAAAATGTGGTTTGCCCTGGCGGTAGTGTGCGTGGTGGGACCTGGCTCGTGTATTGCCCAGGACCCCACAAAAGTGGAACCAACACACTACAGATTGGGTTTTGAAAATGAGCAAGTGCAGGTGGTTTACATCCATTACGGCCCGCACGAAAAGTCATCCCTTCACGATCATCCGTCAGGCGTAGTAGTTAACCTCTCGAACGGCCACCTCAGGTTCACCGATCAGAATGGGGCCACCCAGGAGATTCGCGCCATTCATGGGGAGGCCAGATGGTTCCCGCCATTCAAGCATAGAGTAGAGAACCTGAGCGATACATCTTACGACGGAATCTATATCGCGATCAAAGGCCGCGCATCCGCTGCCGTCACATCGACGGGGGAGATGCCCGCCATGGATGCGGCCACGGAACGAATGATTCGCCCTTTTCTGCTTATGGCCGATTTATCCAGAAATGCAAAGGCGGTTGCAACGCCGGAATCTCACCCGCTGCACGCGGAACGGATCACGCAGCAGAGGTAGGCATCTCAATCTTTAAATGAATCCTGTCCAGTCCGTTCTCGCGCTGCCTTTTGGCCGCCGGACAGCCGCCTAGGGATGATGCTTCTTCAATTTTGGCAATTGCGGCAGTTTATTTAACCTTGTAGCAGGTGCCTGCCACAAACCCAAAGCTCGCTTTTCCCCAAACCGATGCCATCGTCGTTGGCTCAGGGCCGAATGGACTGGCGGCGGCGATCAGGATGGCTCAGGCCGGAAGGTCCGTTGTGGTGCTGGAGGGCGCGAACACTCCCGGAGGCGGCGTGCGCTCTGCCGAGCTCACCTTGCCTGGCTTCATCCACGATATCTGCTCTTCGGTTTACCCGCTCACCGTGTGCTCCCCCTTTTTCAGCACCTTGCCGCTGCAGCAGCACGGCTTGGAGTGGGTGTTTCCGCCAACAGCGCTGGCTCATCCGTTTGATGATGGATCATCTGCGACATTGCATACCTCGATTGAAGAGACTGCCGCGACCCTTGGCGTTGATGGCAGAAATTATCAGCAGCTCGTTCAGCGTTTTCTCCCTCGCTGGAAAGACCTGCTGGAAGATGCGCTTGCGCCAATTCGGTTTCCCAAGCATCCCTTCCTGTTTGCCAGATTCGGAAAGCAAGCCATTCGCTCAGGGAGGGGAATTGCCCGCGCTCATTTTCGGGCCGACCACGCGCAGGCATTTTTCGCGGGAATGGCGGCACACTCCATGCTCCCGTTGGAATTTCTCTCTACCGCCGGCGTAGGACTCATGCTGGCCATCCTGGGGCATGCCGTGCGCTGGCCCTTCGTTCGCGGCGGCGCGCAGCAACTTACCAACGCACTGGTTTCGTTGCTGCAATCTCTTGGGGGCCAGATCATCACCGGATGTTGGGTGGAATCTTTGGAGCAGCTTCCGCCCGCGCATACCGTCCTGCTGGATGTCACGCCCCGGCAGTTGCTGACTCTCGCCGGTAATGGTCTGCCGGATTCTTATCGTCGCAAGCTGGAACGGTATCGCTACGGCATGGGTGTCTTCAAGCTGGATTGGGCCCTCCATCAGCCCATTCCGTGGCGGGCCGGAGAATGCCGCCAGGCTGGGACAATTCACCTGGGCGGAACGTTGGACGAAATCTGCGAATCGGAGCGGCAAAGCTGGAACGGCGAGAGCACGGCGTGCCCGTTTGTGCTGGTCGCGCAGCCGAGCTTGTTTGATTCCACCCGCGCACCCCAGGGGAAGCACACGGCATGGGCCTACTGCCATGTTCCAAACGGTTACACCGGGGACATGACCGAGGCAATCGAGGGACAGATTGAACGGTTTGCACCCGGTTTTCGCGACTGCATTTTGGCCCGCTCTGCTCTATCGCCAAAGGATCTCGAAAAACACAACCCCAACCTGGTAGGCGGGGACATCGGCGGCGGCGCTGCAATGCTAAGCCAGCTTTTCCTGCGTCCCACGGCCAGCCTCTACCGCACGCCCCTTAATGGTGTTTATCTGTGCTCTTCCTCTACGCCGCCAATTCCGGGAGTGCATGGTATGTGCGGTTACTTTGCCGCCGAAGCCGCGCTGAACTCAACTGGATGACAAAAAAGCGGCTGCCACTTTAGGCAGCCGCCCTTGCCTTGCGATTGCACCCACTACTACTGCGGCGGAGGTGTGCTCCCACTTGGAGGAGGGCTAGTCGTGCCTGGGGTACCAGGTGACGACGTGCTCGGTGACGCTGTGCTGGGTGAAGACGTGCCAGGTGAAGTCGTCCCCATCGGAGTTGCTCCGGTCGGTGGACACGGTGAACTTATGGACGCACTCGGGATCGTCGTCGTAGGGGTGCCGGCCGTTGGTGATCCGCCGCTGGTTGAAGACCCGGTGCTGGTGGTGGACGTTGCGCCACCCACCTGGCTGGTACCTGTCCCTACCTGACTGCTGCCTGTTCCAACCTGTGGTCCGGTTGCAGTGGTGGGCGTGCACGGGGTCGTTCCCATCCCCGTGGCTCCCGTCTGACCCGGTGTGGTCGAGGTCGTTCCCGTCTGGCCAGGAGTGGTAGTGCTCATGGTGCCCGGAGTTCCGCTAATGCCCGGGGTTCCCTGGGTAAGGGTGTGCGACATCAGAGTTGGCATTGGTTCGATTTCTTTTTTTGTGGCCTTTTTCTTAGCGCCTATATACGCTAGGTTAAGGAGGACACTATGCCTGACTCTCTGGCTCAACTGGAAAAGCAAAGAGCGGAGCTATTGCGCCAGATCGCCGA
>Ga0209168_10000238_pt1 | contig 61266 bp, 55 predicted proteins | sample Coa_R1_FD_187156 | JGI IMG/M metagenome (GOLD analysis project Ga0209168, IMG submission 187156) | Surface soil microbial communities from Centralia Pennsylvania, which are recovering from an underground coalmine fire - Coalmine... | ecosystem: Environmental > Terrestrial > Soil > Unclassified ...
CGCCGGGCTGCGCTCAAGGCCCGGCAGGGCGTCCCGCAGATCCTCACCGGACGCGTCCGCGTGGTGCGGCCGGACCTCAGCGACGTCGATCGGGACGGCGTCGACGTCGGGGAGATCGTGGTGCGGGGACCGACGGTGACACCCGGTTACTACGAGGACGCCGCGGCGAGTCGCACCGCGTGGGCCGGCGGGTGGTTTCACACGGGGGACCTGGCCGTCGTCCATCCCGACGGGTACCTGCAGATCGTCGACCGACAGAAGGACCTCATCGTCAGTGGCGGGGAAAACATCTCCTCGGTCGAGGTCGAAAGCGCCCTGTACCAGCACCCGGCGGTGTTGGAGGTGGCCGTCGTGGCCGTGGCCGACGCGTACTGGGGTGAGGTGCCGAAGGCGGTTGTCGTGCTGAGGTCCGGCGCGCACGCAACCGGCGACGACCTGATTGCGTTCGCGCGGGAGCGGCTGGCCCGCTTCAAGGCGCCGAAGCTGCTTGAGATCGTCGATGCGCTTCCGAAGACGGCGACCGGCAAGATCCAGAAGTACGTGCTCAGAGCCGCGGCGCGCGCGTCGCATGACACGCCTCCGGCGGCGCGGTCGTGAGCCGCGAGGCGGTGGCGATGAGCCGCGCCGCGCACTTCGCCCACGGAGTGTGACCATGCCGCTGCGTTCCCCGGAGCAGTTTCTCGAGAGCCTGCGCGACGGCCGACGGGTCATCTATCGCGGGCGGCCGGTCGAGGACGTCACCGCGCACCCGCACCTCGGGCGCGGAGCACACCACGTGGCGGTGGACTTTCGGCTCGCGCACGAACGGCCGGCCGATCCGCTCCTCGTGGATCGGGACGAGCAGGGCCGCCCGACCAGCCGGTACTTCACGATTCCCCGCACCCCGGACGACCTCTTGCGGCGGCGGGACTTGATCGAGCATGTCACCCGGGAGGCGCGCTCGTTCGTACCGCTCATCAAGGAGATCGGGACCGACGCCCTGTTCGCCCTGATGATCGTCACCGCGAACATGGAGCGGGCGTTGGGGACGGCGTATCATGAGCGCGTACGGTCGTGCTACGCGCGCTACCGCGACCACGACACGGCGATGGCCGTTGCCCAAACCGACGCGAAGGGGGACCGCCTTCGGCGCCCGGCCGAGCAGCCGCGTCCCGACGTGTACGTGCGTCGGGTGGGCGAGAACGCGGACGGCATCATCGTCCGCGGGGCCAAGGCGCACACCACGAATGCCGTGTTCGCCAACGAGATCCTTGTCCTGCCGACCCGCGCCATGACGGAGGCGGACGCCGACTACGCCGTGGCGTTCGCCGTCCCCGCCAACGCCCCGGGGATCACGATGGTGGCGAGCCCGCGTGGGTTCGGCGCGACGAGCGCGTTCGACAATCCGCTCAGCAGCCGGTACAGCCTGACGGAATCGCTCACGGTGTTCGACGACGTGTTCGTCCCCTGGGAGCGAGTGTTCCTGTGCGGGGAGTGGCAGTACGCCGGCGCGATCGCGAAGACGTTCGTCGAGTTTCACCGGTTTACCGCGGTGTCGTACAAGACGCCGCTGCTGGAGCTCCTGCTCGGATCCGCCGCGCTCATCGCGGACTACCACGGGCTGCTCGGCGCCGCCCACGTCCGGGACAAGCTCGCCCGGCTGATCATGTATCTTCACACGGGGCGCGGCCTGACCACCGCGGCGGCGTCCGAGTGCCGGACGGTGGAGGGCATCGCGGTCCCGCACCCGGTCATGACGAACGCGGCCAAGTATCATTTCGCGCGCGGCTATCACGACGCCGTGCGCGACGTGCAGGATCTGGCGGGCGGTCTCGTGGTGACGGGGCCCGCGGAAGAGGACTGGGCGACGCCCGACGTCCGCGCGCTCATCGAGCCGTACCTCGGCGGCCGGGCCGGCGTGGGCGCGGAGGACCGTCTTCGCGTGACGAACCTGATCCGTGACCTGGTCGCGTCCGATCTGGGCGGCTACCTGGAGGTGCTCGCGATCCATGCGGAAGGGTCGCTCGAGGCCCAGAAGCTGACGGTGTTGATGGACTACGACCTCGAACCGCTCAAGCAGGCCGCGGCCCGCGCGGCTGGCGTGACGGCCCCGCGCTGAGCTCATGGCGCGCGTCCCCGAGCTGTTCTCGCTGCAGCACCGCGTCGCGATCGTGACCGGCGGGTCGCGCGGGCTCGGGCTGGAGATCGCCCGCGGGCTCGGGGAAGCCGGCGCGCGGATCGTGATCGTGGCGCGCCGGACGCAGTGGCTGGATGAGGCGTCGGCCGAGCTCGCGGCCGCTGGCATCGAGGTGCGCGCGCATGCGTGCGACGTCACGGTTCCCGGGGAGGCGGAACGGCTCGTCGGCGCCGCGGCGACGGCGTTCGGGGGTGTCGACATCCTCGTGAACAACGCCGGCGTGAGCTGGGGCGCGCCGTTCGAGGAGATGCCGCTCGACCGCTGGCGGCAGGTGTTCGAGACGAACGTCGTCGGCGTCTTTCTCGTGACGCGAGCCGCCCTTCCGGCGATGAAGTCCCGCGGGTACGGAAAAGTCATCAACATCGCGTCGGTGATGGGGCTGGTGGGCTTCGCCCCGGAGATCGTGAACGCGTCCGGGTACAGCGCGAGCAAGGGCGCGCTGATCGCGCTCACGCGCGATCTGGCCGTGAAGTACGGGCGGTTCGGCATCCGGGTGAACGCGCTCGCACCGAGTTTCTTCCTCACGCGCATGACCGAAGGGCTGCTCGCGCGCGGGGGCGTGGAGATCGTCGAGGCGACACCGTTGGGTCGGCTCGGCCACCCAGACGACATCAAGGGCGCCGCGGTCTTCCTGGCCTCGCCGGCGTCCGACTACATCACGGGGCAGGTGCTCAGCGTCGACGGAGGGCTGACGGCGACCTGACCGCACTGGGCGGTCCCGCCCCATCATGTGTCGCCCACCGCCGGTGCGGGTGGCTTGACCTCGACGAGGCGGAGCGCGCTCGCGGCGCGAACCCGGCTCCCACGGCGACCGGGAGCAGCGCACCGTCCGCCGCGCCCGTGGTGTGCGCGCCGGTGAGCTCGACGATCAAGGCCACCAGCGCCGCACCGGTCGTCTGACCCGCGAGACGCGCCGTCGAGATGGTTCCGCTCGCGTTGCCGCTTCGCTCACGGGGCACGTCGTTGATGATCGCGCGGTTGTGCCGTCGGGCCGCGCCGCGAGGGCGCGCGGAGGAGTTGCACAGGTGGGGGCGAAAGGCCTCGCAGGACGTCGGGACACGGGGTGCGGCGGTGCGGACGCGGAGTACGTGGCTGGGTTGGGTGCTGGTTGGGTGTTTGGCCGGGCTGCTCGTGGGTGGGCCCGTCGGTGTCGGGCGCGCGCAGGCGCCGGGATCCGCCGGGATGGTCCGAATCGGGTTGGACGTTGACGCGGGCACCGGCGACCCACGGTTCGCCTTGGACAGTTCGGCGTACCGGCTGGGCGAGCTCGTCTACGACGGCCTGGTCTATCTGAACAACCGCCAGGCGCCGGAGCCCTCGCTCGCCTCCAGCTGGGACACCCCGACGCCGACGACCTGGGTGTTTCACCTGCGGCGCGGGGTGACGTTTCACGACGGCCAGCCGTTCACCGCGGACGACGTCGTCTACACGTTTGAGACCATCCTCGACCCCAGCTCCAAAGCACCGTACCGGAGCCTGTACACGCCGATCACCAAGGTCGAGAAGGTGGACGCGTACACCGTGCGGATGACGACCAGCGCACCGTACGCGCCGCTCCTATCCTACCTCAACATCGGCATCGTGCCGAAGCATATCGGCGAGAAGAACGACGGATCGCTGGCGTCGCACCCTGTCGGCACGGGACCGTTCCGGTTCGTCTCGTGGGATCGCGGATCCAAGATCACCCTCGAGGCCAACGCGCGCTACTGGGGCGGCGCACCGAAGGTGCGGGGCCTGGTGATCAACATCGTGCCGGACAACTCCGCGCGCGCGGCGGCGGTGGAGGCCGGCGACCTGGACTTCATTCACTCGCCGCTATCGCCACAGGACGTCGCGCGTCTCCGGAAATCGAGCAACCTGATTGTGACGAAGATGACGGGGCTCGGTATCACCTATCTCAACATCAACACGTCCGTGTGGCCGCTCAGCGACGTGAAGGTGCGCCAGGCGCTGGCCTACCTCACGGACCGCCAGGCGATCGCGGCGGACATCTATCAAGGGATGGACCAGGCCGCGACGTCGCTGCTGACGCCGGGGCTGTGGGCGTACACGGGCAGCGTGCGCCAGCCCGAGTACAATCCGGCCAAGGCGCGCGCGCTCCTCCAGGAGGACGGGTTCACCCTGCAGGGCGGCGTGTACGAGAAGGACGGGAAGCCGTTGGCGATCGAGCTGTGGACCCACAGCGAGGACCCGAACCGTGTGCAGGCTGTGGAGTTCCTCCAGAACGCCTGGCAGAAGTACGGCTTCCGCGTGAAGGTGTCCACCAACGAGTGGCCGACATTCTCCAGCGCCGTCTACGCCTCCAAGCACCAGGTGGCGCTGCTGGGGTGGCTGAACATCGTCGATCCCGACCGGTTGATGTTCAACCAGTTCACCTCGAACGGCGGGCAGAATTGGGAGAAGTACTCGAACCCCACCGTGGACGCGCTGCTCCAGCGCGGCCGTACTACCCTCGATCGCGCGGCCCGCGCCAAGATCTATCAGCAGGCGGCGCAGATTCTCGCGAACGATCAGCCCTACGACGTGTTGCTCTACCAGGGGTACGTGGTGGTGCAGAGCGCGCAACTCCACGGATTCGTGCCCAATCCGAGCGGCAACCTCAAGACGCTGGACGCCGTCACCCTCGGTGGCCGATAGCGCGGCCGGCGGACGCCCGGCGCTGAACGGCTGACGGGGAGGACGATCGCGTCCGGAGGGACGGACTCGTCCCTCCCACACCCCGGGTATGCTGCGCTACGTGCTGCGACGGCTGGCCCAGATGGTCGTGGTGCTGTTTGGGATCTCGTTGCTCGTCTTCGGCCTGCTCCACCTCGTGCCCGGCGATCCGGCCGCCTTGTTGCTGGGCCAGCAGGCGACCGCCCAGGATATTGCGCGCCTCAGACACGTGATGGGCCTCGACCGCCCCGTCTGGTACCAGTTCGTGCAGTACGTGGCGCGCGCGGCGCGCGGCGACCTCGGCACGTCGATCTTCCTCGGCGGGCAGCGCGTTACGGTGTTGATCGGCGCGCATCTGCCCGCCACTGCGGAACTGGCGTTCGCGGCGATGGCCCTGGCGGTGGCGGTTGGGGTGCCGGTCGGGGTCCTGTGCGCGGTCCGGCAGTACTCCCTAATCGACGTCGTGAGCATGGCCGTGACGCAGATCGGCGTGTCGATGCCGGTGTTCTGGCTCGGCATGCTGTTCATCTTGTTGTTCTCCCTGCAACTCCGCTGGCTGCCGACGTTCGGCCGAGGGATGCCCCTCCCCGCGGCGTTCCTCGCCATGCTGGAAGGGAACGGCGCCCCGCTCGTCGACAGCCTGCGGCACTTGGCGATGCCGGCGATGACGCTGGCGCTGTCGGCGGTCGTGCTGATCACGCGCATGGTGCGCTCGGCGATGCTGGAGGTGCTTGGGCAGGACTACGTCCGCACGGCGCGGTCGAAAGGCCTGACCGCGCGGGCGGTGACCTACCGCCACGCGCTGCGCAACGCGGTGCTGCCGGTGATCACGATCGTGGGGCTGCAGGTCGGCGCGCTGCTAGGCGGCGCCGTGGTCACGGAGACGATCTTCGCGTGGCCGGGCCTGGGGCAGTTGCTGATCAACGCGATCAGCCAGCGGGATTTCCCCGTCGTCCAAGGCGCGACGCTGGTCATCGCCCTGGTGTTCTCCGTGATCAACTTGGCGGTCGACGTCGCGTACGCGTGGCTGGATCCCCGCATCCACTATGGGTAGCGAGGCACGGCGGCCATTTGCCGCACGCGTCGTGCGGAGCCGAGCGGCCCTGGTGGGCGGCGGGCTGGCGGTCCTGATCGGCCTGATCGCGGTGTTCGCCCCGTGGGTGACGCCGTACGACCCGTTCCAGATGGCGATGGCGCAACGGCTAGAACCTCCCAGCATCCCGCACCCGCTCGGCACGGACATGTTCGGGCGCGACCTGTGGGCGCGCATGGCGCTCGGCGCGCGCTACTCTCTGGTCGTGGCGTTCCTGGGCGTGGCGATCGCGTCGGTGATCGGCGTGTCCGTGGGGCTGCTCGCGGGCTATTATGGGGGATGGGTGGATACCATCGTCAGCCGGGTCGTCGACGTCTTTCTTGCATTCCCCGTCATCCTGCTCGCGCTTGCGCTGATCGCCGCCCTCGGACCCAGCCCCATCAACGCGATGATCGCGATCGGCCTGGTGTACTGGACGACGTACGCGCGGGTGGTGCGTGTGTCGGTGCTGGCGGTGCGCCACGAAGAGTATGTGCTGGCGGCGCACGCCGTGGGGGTGCCGGACGCGCGGATCCTGATCCGACACCTGCTTCCGAACGTGCTCGCGCCGGTGATCGTGCTCGCGACCCTCGGGATGGGAGGGGCGATCGTGATCGAGTCCACGCTGAGCTTTCTCGGGCTCGGCGTCCAGCCGCCCGCGCCGTCGTGGGGATGGTCGCTCGCGCTCGGAATGCGATACATGCGGCAGGCGCCGCACCTGGCGGTGGTCCCCGGCGTCGCCATCATGCTCACGGTGCTCGCCTTCAACCTGCTGGGCGACGGGGTCCGAGATCTCACGGACGCGAGGGGACGGACCCGCTGAGGGCTCGGCGGGTTGCCGAATCGCCCGCGACGCACGGAGTGACGCGACACGAAGACCCGCGCCGGGTCTTCGAGGCTCGAGGAGGAGGGGGATTATGGTCGGCACACGAACGACGTACACATCGGTCCCGGTCGTCACGCTGGCGAACGGTGGCGAGCTCCGCGTTCCGATCCACGAGGTGCGCGGGGTGGCGGGCGACGGGCCGACGCTCGGGCTCTCGGCGTGCCTCCACGGCGACGAGCAGGTCTCCACCGAGATCTTGTACCGGTTTCTCGAGGCGCTGGACCCGCGCGCGCTGAAGGGGCGGCTCCTCATCGTGCCGGTGGCCAACGGACTGGCGTACGAAGCGATCACGCGGCATACTCCGCTCGACATGCACAACCTCAACCGGGTGTTCCCCGGCGGCGGGGAAGGGTTTCTCACCCATCAACTCGCAGAGGTGTTGGTCGCGCATTTCCTGGACGCGCTCGACTACTACGTCGACCTCCACGCCGGCGGGGCGTACGGGACCGTGGACTACGTCTACATCACGAACGCCGAGGCGCTGTCGCGCGCGTTCGGGTCCGCGGTGCTGTTCCGGCCGCCCCAGGGCTACGGGTACGGAGGCTCCACGGCGCACTACATGACAGCCAAAGGGATCCCGTGCGTGACCGTGGAGCTCGGGGGCGGAGCGGTGGACCAGTCGGGGTATGTGCGGCGCGGCGTGGCTGGCATCGCAAACGTGATGCGGACGATCGGGATGCTGGCCGGGGACCCCACGCCCGCGCCGCGTCAGACGGTGCTGCGGACGCTCGTGACGCTGCGGCCGCGCGCTGGGGGCATGCTCCTCCCCGAAGCGACGGTGCTGCACGCCACGCTCGCCAAAGACACCGTGTTGGGGCGCATCGTGAGCCCGTACTCATTCGAGGAGCTCGACGTGTGCCGCGCGCCGTTCGAGCGAAGCCTCACGGTGCTGGTCCGGCCTTCGGTCTGCCGCGTGCAGCCGGGGGAGTTTGGGTACATGATCGGCGATCTCGCCACCGCGGAGTGACGGCCGCGGCCCCGCGGGGTTGAGCGGCTCGGCACCGGATGAGCCCGACGCCGGTGTGCGAAGTTCTTTCGGGCGAATCGAGAGGAGGCGCGACGCATGGGGTTGGTAGGGAACCGGGTTCGTCTGACACCCGCCAGGCCGCCACGCGATCTGGTGGAGCGATTTCTTGAGGCGAGCCCTCCGGATCTCGCCGATGCGATGAACAAGAGTGGAGCGATGCGCGACATCGCACCCGCGTATCTCCCGATCGCCCGATGCGTTGGCCCTGCGCTGACCGTCAAGATCCCCACCGGCAGCTCGATGATGATTCTGAAGGCGATGGAGCTGGCGCAACCCGGAGACGTGATCGTCATCGACGGGCGCGGCGCGCTCACCGCCAGCCTGTGGGGAGGGAACCGCAGTCTGTTTGCCGCGCAGAAGAAGGTCGCCGGCGTGGTCATCGACGGCGCGATGCGGGACGTCGCCGAAACGCGCGAACTCAACCTCCCGCTCTTTGCGCGGGCGATCTGTCCGATGGCCGGCACGACCGCGGGCCCCGGCGAAATCAACTACCCTGTTGCGTGCGGCGGGGTTGTGGTCGCGCCAGGCGACATTGTGGTCGCGGACGCGGAGGGGATCGCGGTCGTGCCGCTGGCCGACGCCGAGGATGTCCACCGCGCGTGGCGCAAGATCGTGGACCGGGAACGGGCCTGGCGAACAGATTCCGCGTCCGGCCGACAGGTGGGCGGGCTCGACGTCGATCGGTTATTGCGGGACGCTGGCACCGAGGTGGTTCCCTGACCCACGGCGGTTCCGCGACGACCGCCGCCGCCCGGGTCGAGGCCGCACGCCCGCCGTTTCGCCATCGAGGGTTCACGCTGCTGTGGACGGCGCGGATGATGTCGGTGATGGGCCTGCAGGTGCAGGCGATCGGCGTCGGATGGCTGATCTACGCGCTCACGGGGTCCGTGTTGCACCTCGGTTTGGTCGGTATGGCGCAGTTCGTGCCGACGGCCTGCCTCGCCCTGTTTACGGGGCGCGCCGCCGACCGCTGGGACCGACGCCGCATCCTCGTCGTGCGCTACAGCGCCGAATGTCTGTGTGCGTGCGTATTGCTCGTGCTGGTCGTGACGGGGACGGCCCCGGCCGCGACGATGCTGGGGACGCTGGTCGCGTTCGGCGCCGCCCGCGCGTTCGAAAACCCGGCGACCAATGCGCTGCTGCTGCTCGTCGTGCCGCGCCGGATCTTTGCGAACGCCGTCGCGGTGAACACGTCGGCGTTGCAGACGGCGACCATCGTCGGCCCCGCGCTCGGCGGCGTCGCGACCGTAGTGGCGGCGGCGCTGTGGGCGTGGTGGTTTCCCTCGCTGCGTCGCGTCGACCGACTGGATGCCCTCGACCGGCCGCGCGCTGACGCGTCGATCCGGCGGTCGAGCGGAGGAGTCATGCGACGTCCCGTGGAACGTGATGGCACGGATGAGCAATCGTCATAACGCCTCGAACGATCCCCGGGAGGCCACCGCCGAGCGGTTCTGTGATCGTTTCCGTGCGCCGGCCACGCGGTCGTGGCCGCCGGATGTCGCCGCCGCCGAGCGTGACGGGCGCAGGGCGCGCACACGATGCTTGACCTGATCGTCAAAAACGGCACGATCGTCAGCCCGGCCGCGAGCCACCGCGGGCACGTCCTCATCGACGATGGCAAGGTCCTCGAGATCCAGACCCGGGACGACTTGCCGCCGGCCGAGCGCGTCATCGACGCCACCGGCCTGCACGTACTTCCCGGGCTCATCGATCCTCACGTGCACTTCCGAGTGCCGGGCCTCGGCTACAAGGAGGACTTCGAGACGGGCTCGCGGGCGGCGGCGGCCGGCGGCATCACGACGGTCATCGATATGCCGAACGTCGTTCCGCCAACGGCCACGGTCGAGGCGTTTCACGCGAAGGCCCAGCACGTCCGCGGCGGAGCCTACGTGGACTACGGATTCTACGCCGTGCTGATCTCGGGGAACAGCGATCAGATTCTGCCGCTGGCCGACGCCGGGGTCGTCGGGTACAAGATCTTCCTCGGGGAGACCGTGGGCAACATCCCGGCGCCCGAGGACGGCGAGATCATCGATGCGTGGCGGATCATGGCGCAGACCGGCCTTCGCTGCGGCGTGCATGCCGAGGACAACGGCATCATCCTCTACCTGCGCAAGAAACTGCAGAACCAGGGACGCCGGGACCCCCTGGCCCATCTCGAGTCCCGCCCCGCTGTCGCGGAGGCCGAGGCGATCTCGCGCGCGATTCTGTTCGCGCGCGAAGCGGAGAGCAAGCTGATGATCTACCATATGAGCTCCGCGGAAGGCGTCGAGCTCGTCCGCCGGGGAAAAGCGAGCGGAGTGGACGTGATGGCGGAGACCGGTCCGCACTACCTTCTGCTGGAAGGGGAGGACATGGTGCGGAGGCAACTCGGCTCGCTGATGAAGATCAGCCCGCCGGTTCGGTCCAGGGAACACGCGGACGCGCTCTGGCGAGGTCTGCTCGACGGCACGATCGAGGTCTTGGGGACCGATCACTCCCCGCACACCCGGGAGGAGAAACTGGCCGATGCCCCCATGGGAGACATTTGGAAGGCGATGGCGGGATGGCCCGGCGTCGAGACCGCCGTGCCCCTCATGCTCACGCAGGTCAGCGCCGGCCTGTTGAGTCTCAACCACTACGTCAAGGTCCAGGCCGAGGGTGCCGCCCGCGCGTGGGGCCTCTGGCCGCGCAAGGGACATCTCGGTCGCGGGGCCGACGGCGATGTGACGATCGTGGATCTGCGCCGCGAAGGTACGATCGATCAGGAGACGCTGCACAGCAAGAGCAAGGTGACGCCGTTCCACGGATTCCGCGTCACCGGCATGCCCGTGTACACTATCGTACGCGGGCATGTCGTCATGGAGCGCGGACGAGTCTCTGGCCGGCCGATCGGCGAGCTGCAACGGCCCGTCGCTTAGCGCGCGGCCGATCACGACGCGCGGTGGCGTGCCCGCGGTCTCCGAACGGCGATTGGCCGGGGCTCCGAGGGCGCATGGGGTGCGCGGCGCGCGATCCGCAGTGGGGGGTGCCCGACGATGAAGCTTGAGAAGGAGATTTCGGTACCGGTCGCCCCCGACAAAGTCTGGGCCTTTCTGTGGGACGTCGAACGGGTCGCCCGTTGCTTGCCCGGGTGCCGAGACGTGCGCACGGTCGTGCCGCACGAGCGGTACGAGGCCGTCGTCGCGGAGCGGGTCGGCCCGTTCAAGGTGCAGTTTCCCCTCGAGATCCGCGTCGTGGAGGCGGAAGAGTCGCGCCGCCTGAAGGCAGAAGCGGTCGGCCGCGACGCCGCGATGGGTACCTCGCTCCGGGTGATGCTGGACTTGCACCTGGAGGGGGTGGGATCCGGCTCGCGGCTCGTTATTGTGTCCGACACGAGCCTGTCGGGGAAACTCGCGACGCTTGGGCACGGGATGATTCAGCAGCGGGCCGACGGGATCATGACGAAGTTTGCCGAGACGATGCAGCGCGAGCTGGAGGGCGCCGGCTAGGCCGGCGCGGCGGCGTGGTCGCGCCGGGTTCCCGGCCTCCGCGCGGCGTCGCGCGAGCAGTGGAGTCGCCGGCGCCCGATCGGTGATGTACAACCGGCTCGTGAAGCCCCTGCTCTTTCGCATGGATCCCGAGCGCAGCCACGATCTCGCGCTGGCCTCGCTGAGCCTTGCGGGGTGGGTGTGGGCCCGTACCGCCGCGCCGCCGGCCGTGGACCCGCGGCTCGCGGTCGAGGTGTGCGGGCTGCGGTTCGCATCCCCGGTGGGCCTCGCCGCGGGCTGCGACAAGGCCGGCCGCGCGCTGTGGGCGTGGCCCAGGCTCGGGTTCGGGTTCGTCGAGGTGGGGACCGTCACGCCTCGCCCTCAACCGGGCAACCCGCGGCCCCGGGTCTTCCGGCTGCCGGAGGATGACGCGCTGATCAACCGTCTCGGATTCAACTCCCCGGGGGCCGGGGTCGTGGCGGAGCGCATCGCGCGGGCGCGTCGCACGGGCGCGTACCCGATCCCGCTCGCGGTCAACATCGGCAAGAACAAGACGACGCCGCTCGAGCAGGCGGCGGACGACTACGTGGGCGCGTTGGACCGCCTGCATGCGCACGCGGATTTCATCGTCGTCAACCTCTCCTCGCCGAACACGCCGGGGCTGCGGGCGCTGCAGACGCGGGACGCCGCGGTGCCCCTTCTTGAAGCGCTCGCCGCCCGCAACCGCAGCCTCGGGGAGAAGCCGCTGTTCGTGAAGGTGGCGCCCGACATGGCCCCGGACGAGCTGGAGGCGATCGCGGATGCGATTCGCGGACGCGCCCACGGGCTGGTGGCGACGAACACCACGGTGCGTCGCGACGGGCTACACAGCCCGCGTGGACGCGAGTCCGGCGGCCTCAGCGGCGCGCCGGTACGGCGTCTCGCGACCGACGCGGTCCGCGTGCTCTTTCGCGCCACCGGCGGCCGGGTGCCGATCATCGGCGTCGGAGGGATCATGACCGCCGAGGACGCATACGAGAAGATCAAGGCGGGCGCGGCGCTCGTGGAGGGCTACACCGGCTTTGTGTACGGCGGCCCGGGGTGGCCGCATCGGGTCACTCGGGGACTCGTGCGGCTGCTTGAGCGCGACGGCCTGGGGACGCTTCGCGACGCCGTCGGCGTCGAGAACGGGTAGGCCCGCCCCCCCGGTGGCCGCCGCGCGTCCGTCTGACGTTACTCGTCGACGCCGCGGACGATCGCGGCAATCGTGTCGGCGAACTGGACCTGGCTGTCGTCCTCGGGTCGGTACCCGAGCGCGGCGCGGGCGTTGGCGAGGCTCCAGAATCGGTGGGTGTTGCCGCTGATGCCGTAGACGATCAGGAACGGGACGCCGTTCGCATCCGCGATGTTCTCGGCCTCGACCATCCGAATCACCTGCTGCACTTGGTCGCGGCGGGACAAGTACGCTCCCAGGGCACGGTGCATCCTTTTGATGTCTCCCGGTCGGACGTGCAGCACGTCGTCGTCCCGAGGTCCGCCGATCCGCCACTGCACGACCTCCAGCGCGCGTCCTCCCACATGCCCTGCGGCAAAGACGAAACCCAGCAGTTCGTACGACGCTTTGGACCAGCCGTACCAGTTATCCGATCGCGGCGGCATGTCGGGCGTGATCATGTCCAGCTTGTCCGCCCAGACCAAGCGCTCGTAGTAATCGGTCGCGTGGTTTGAGCTCGCGACGACCACGCGGCGGACGCCCTCCTCGAGCGCCGTCCGGTAGACGTTGTATGCGAGGGCCAGGTTTTGATGCTCGGCCCAAAACTTTCCCTCGGTGTTGTCGTTCCAGCCGGCGGGCTCCGAGGGCCGCACGAACGCGCAGTGGATCACGGCGTCCACGCCGCGGAAGTGCTGGCGGTACGCGTCGCGGTTTGGGTCGGTCAGATTCGCGAGGACCACCCCCGGCACGGGTGTGTCGTGACGGCTCGTGCTGCGCACGTCGATCGGGAGGACATCCCATCGCGCGCTGATCTCGGCGAACATGCGCTGGGCGATGTATCCGCACGCTCCGGTCAAGACGACGCGGCGCTTCGCCATGGCGGTGCTCCCTGTGAGGTGAGGAACGGCGTGGCCACGTTACAGGTTCGGATCCGTCACGTGATTCCCTCTCAATCACCGCGTCGGCCGCGTGCAGCGGGGCGGGGATGAAGCGCGCGACGACGCGTCGAAACTGTACCGTGGTGCGGCACTCGCGTTCGCCATGCGCGGCGGGTGCGGCAACTCGACGCGGAGGGTGGGAGGAGTCGTGACCACACGGTTGATCCTGTTCCGCAACGCTACGATCGTCGACGGGACGAGCCCGGATCGGCGTGAACGTCATCACGTTCTCGTCGAGGGCGGCACGATTCGGGAAGTGTCCGACCGTCCCATCACCGCCGCGTCCGCCGACGTGCTGGATCTGCGGGGCCGGACACTGATGCCCGGGCTGATCGACTGTCACGTCCACGTGATCGCATCGCTCGTGAACCTCAGTGTCGTGCTGTCCGAATCACTGATGACGCTCCGTGCGCTTCCGATCCTGCGCGGCATGCTCGAGCGCGGGTTCACGACCGTGCGGGATGCCGGCGGGGCCGACTATGGCCTGGCCCAGGCAATCGAGCAGGGGTTCGCCGTGGGACCGCGGCTGTTTGTGCCTGGGAAGGCGCTCAGCCAGACGGGGGGGCACGGGGATTCCCGAAGTCGGTTCGACGACGCTCCGGTGCACCCGCGCGGCCGGCCCGGAGGGCTCAACCGAATCGCCGACGGCGTGGAGGCCGTACGCTTGGCGGCGCGCGAAGAGTTGCGCGCCGGGGCGCACCAGGTGAAGGTGATGGCGTCCGGCGGGGTGGCGTCCCCGACCGACCCGATCGCGAACACGCAGTATTCTCGCGGCGAGCTCACCGCGGTCGTCGAGGAGGCGGAGGCCGCCCAGACATACGTGATGGCGCACGCGTACACCGCCAAGGCAATGCGCCGGGCCGTCGAGTGCGGGATCCGCACGATCGAGCATGGCAACCTCGTGGACGACGCGACGGCGAAGCTGATGGCCGAGCGGGGCGCGTACGCCGTGCCGACGCTCGTCACGTACGAGGCGCTGGCCGACGAGGGCGCGTCGCTCGGGCTCCCGCCCGACAGTGTGGCCAAAATCGCGGACGTCCGCGAATCGGGGCTTCGCTCGCTCGAGATCTTCCGCCGCGCGGGCGTCAAGATGGCGTATGGGACCGATCTGCTTGGCGAAATGCACCGGCACCAATCCTCTGAGTTCACGATCCGAAGCCGGGTGCTGTCTCCGTTCGAGGTGCTCAGGAGCGCGACGACGGTCGCGGCCGAAGTACTGCGCATGGAAGGGCGCCTCGGGATCGTGGCGCCCGGCGCGATCGCGGATCTGCTCGTCGTGGATGGGGATCCACTATCGGACCTCCGCGTGCTCCTCGACCAAGGCGCCCATCTTCAGATGATCATGAAGACCGGAACGTTCTACAAGAATCAGCTGGCGTCGTAGCACCGCGAAACACTCGAGAGGCGCTCCCGCAACCACGGTCTCGGGAGCGCCTCGAGCGTCGTCGGAGTCGTTACCTGGTCCGCCCGTTCTGGCAGGACTGATTCTGCGACCCTCCGCCGCAGTTCGATCCGCGCCCGCGGTTCTGCTGGCCTCCCGAGAATCTCCCGGAGTTGGGATTGGCGTACCGCGGTTGCGCCGGACCGTTGTTTCCGGGAATATACCGGGTGACCGGTTGGGACTGGAAGGTCCTCGGCGGCTGCTGGATCGTGGGTCGCGGATCGTTCTGCCCGCGGAACGCCGGCTGTGGTTGGTTGGCCGGGCCGCGGAACGTGGGTGCGCCCTGGTTGACCGGCTGGGACTGGAAAGTCCTCGGCGACTGCTGGATCGTGGGCCGCGGATGGTTCTGGCCGCGGAACGCCGGTTGCGGCTGGTTAGCCGGGCCGCGGAACGTAGGTGTGGCTTGGTTGACCGGCTGGGACTGGAAGGTCCTCGGCGACTGCTGGCCCGTGGACCGCGGATTGTTCTGCCCGTGGAACGCCGGTTGCGGCTGGTTAGCCGGGCCGCGGAACGTAGGTGCGGCTTGGTTGACCGGCTGGGACTGGAAGGTCCTCGGCGACTGCTGGCCCGTGGACCGCAGATCGTTCCGCCCGTGGACCGCGGGCCCGGCGATCTGGCCGCTCACGTGAGAGGGGCCGTCCCAACGGGGATCGCCCTGCCGTATCGGGGCGCTAAAGGGCGCGCTCCCGTAGGTGCCCCGGTAGGGTTGGTACGCCGGATGGTAGTAGTGCGCACGATAGGGGCCGTAGTAGGGATACCGATAGAAATGACCGTCGTTGTCCCGGCTCACGAGGTAGACAAGGGTCCCGACGACGATCGTGCCCAGCACAAGGCCCACGATCGGCGCGGGGACCACGATCTCGGGGCACGACGGCGGATAATACCCGTAGTAGGCTCGGTAGTACGGACGGTAGTAGTAGTGGTAGTAGGAACCATAGTACGGGTATCGGTAGTAGCCGCCATCCGGGCCGTGGACAAGGAGATAGAGCAGGCCCGCCACGACGATCGTCCCCAGCACGACGCCCTCGATCGGCAACGGCGTCGGCTGGTACGCGATTGGGGCAGGCGGCGCGGACGGCGGCGTGGCGTACGCCTGACCGGACACGTCGACGCGCGTCGCCGCGAAGTCGCTTCCATTGGCGACGAGCCAGACGGTGATGGGCGCCCCGATGTACTGCTGCAGCGCACACAGCGGCACGCTCGACGAGTCGATCAGGATCGCCGTGTACGGTGCGACCGTGATGGTGTTCGACGTGTCGCCGTTGCTCAGCGTGATCGTCTGCGCGTCGCAGTCGACCGCCTCTATCGTCCCCTGTACCTGAATCGAGGACTGTGCCTGGCCGACACCGGCGAATCCGAGGAGCGGTACAAGCAGACCCAACAGCAGTGCGACGACGTTTCGCATCGTGCGCCCCCTCCCGTGCTCGTCCCCCCGGTCGCGGATGACGGTTGAGCGACACCGCGTCGCCTCCGTCTCACCTTTACCCTAGCAACCGTGGTTGAAGAACTCATGAAGAAGTGATGAAGGGGGCGGGCCGCAGCGCAGATTCATCAAAATGGTATCCGCGCCCGATCAACTGATCTGCGAGCGAGGGGGCGCGACGTGAGGTCGCACCCGCGCCCCGTCAGCGTCCGGCGAGCGGCCCGACGTGCCCGCGGGATGGGGGCGCGGCGCCTGCCGGTGTGGGTGGGGCGAGCGCGGCGTCGTTACTCCAGGCCCACGACGTTGCCGTGTTCGTCGACGTCCATGCGCTCGGCCGCGGGATGGGACGCGAGGCCGGGCATCGTACGCATGTCGCCGCAGATCGGGTAGATGAAGCCGGCGCCCACCGACGCGCGCACCTCGCGGACCGGCAGCGTCCAGCCGGTGGGTGCGCCCTTGAGCGCCGGGTCCGCCGAAAGCGAGAGGTGGGTCTTCGCGACGCAGATGGGCAGCCGCCCGAAGCCGTTGCGCTCGTAGCTGTCGAGTTGGCGGGTCGCGAGCGGCGAAAACGACACGGCCGCGGCGCCGTAGATCTTGGTCGCGATCGTCTCGATCTTCGTGCGCAGCGGCATCTCGTCCGGGTAGAGCAGCTGGAACTCGCTCGGCGTCCGCGTCGCCTCGAGGACCCGCTCGGCGAGCGCCACCGCACCCCGGCCGCCGTCTGCGAAGTGGGTGCACACCGCGACGGTCGCCCCCGCGACCTCGGCGATCTCGCGGATGACCGCGTGTTCCGTCGGGAAGTCCGCCGGAAAAGCATTGATCGCGACGACCGGCCGGACACCGTGGAGCCGCACATTCTCGATCTGCTTCCGCAGATTGGCGCCGCCGACGTGGACGTCGTCAGGGTTCTCCTTGAGCAGATCGGGCGGTAGGGGGCGGCCTGGCACGATGCGGTAGCGGCCGGAATGCGCCTTCAGCGACCGCACCGTCGCCACGATCACCGCCGCGTCGGGATGCAGCCCAGAGGTGCGGCACTTGATGTTGAAGAACTTCTCCGCCCCGATATCGGCCCCGAACCCCGCCTCGGTGATGAGGAAGTCGCCGCATCGCACGCCGATCAGGTCCGCGATGATGGACGAGTTGCCGTGGGCGATGTTGCCGAAGGGCCCGGCGTGCACCAGCACCGGTGTCTGCTCGAGCGTTTGCAGCAGGTTTGGCTTGATCGCCTCCCGCATGATGACCGTCATCGCGCCCGCCGCCGTCAGTTGCTCCGCTGTCACCGGCTCGCCGCCCCGGGTGTATGCGACCACCGTCTGGCCCAGGCGCCGCCGCAGGTCCCGCAGCGACGTCGCCAGGGCCAGGATCGCCATGACCTCGGACGCCGCGGTGATGTCGAACCCGGTCTGCCGGGGGATGCCATCCTCCTTGGCGCCGAGGCCGACGACGATGTTGCGGAGCGTCCGGTCGTTCACGTCGAGCACGCGCCGCCACGTGATGTTGGCGGGGTCGATGCCGAGCGCATTGCCGTGGAACAGATGGTTGTCGAGCATCGCCGCAAGCAAATTGTGCGCCGCTGTGACGGCGTGGAAATCGCCCGTCAGGTGGAGGTTGACGGTCTCGAACGGCACCACCTGGCTGTACCCGCCGCCTGCGGCCCCGCCCTTGATGCCAAACGTCGGGCCCATCGACGCTTGTCGCAACGCGATGGTCGCGCGTCTGCCGATCTGGGCGAAGGCCTGCCCGAGCCCGATCGTGGTCGTCGTCTTCCCCTCGCCGAGCGGGGTCGGGGTGATGCCCGTCACCACCACGTACTTCGCCCGCGGGCGGTCGGAGAGGCGTTCGATCGCCTCGAGCTTGATCTTGGCCGCGTACTGTCCGTAGGGCTCCAGCCACTCCGGGCGGAGCCCCATCATCTCTGCGATCTCACCGATGGGCTTGAGCCGAGCGCTGCGTGCGATCTCGAGAGCCGAAGGCGTCTGTGTGGTCATCACTCACTCCCGTCGGGGTGCGCGGTCCGGTGTCTGCCGTGCGCTATAGTAACATGTGGAACGGCACGGGGGCGCGCGAGGCCGATCGCGGCCGCGCGTCGCCGCCGACACCGCGCCGACTGCGCGCGCGGCGTCGGTCGCGCGGCAGGAATCGTGGCGCGCGGGTAGACGGGGGCCGGGGATGGGCGACCTTCGGGCGGAGAAGATGCAGCTGCGGGCGTCGATGCGAGCGCTTCGCGACGCGTTGTCCGCCGAGGAGCGGGCGCGGCTGTCCGATCGGATCGCCGCGCGACTGGGTGCCCTTCTGGATCGGCTGGCACCGCGCACGGTGATGGTGTTCTCGTCGTTCGGCTCCGAGGTATCGACACGGAGCATCATCGAGACGCTGCTCCAGGCCGGCCGGCGAGTCGCCCTGCCGGTGGTCGCCGGGCACGAAATGCGCGCGGCATCGTTCCGGCCCGGCGATCCGGTGCGGACGGCCCGCTACGGCGCCGCCGAACCCACCGCCGCAGCCGAAGTGCCGCCGGACGCGATCGACGTCGTCATCGTACCCGGCCTGGCGTTCGACCGGCGCGGATACCGCGTGGGATATGGGCGGGGGTACTACGATCGCTTCTTGGTTCGGACGCGGCCGGATACGTCGCGAATCGGCATCGCGTTCCACGCGCAGGTGGTGGACGCGGTGCCCCGCGGCGACGCCGACCAGCCGGTAGACGCGATCGTCACGGAACTGGAAGTCGTTTGCTGCCGGCCGCCGCGGCGGCCCGAGTAGCTCGCGGTCCCGGCCGCGCGCGGCGGGTGGCCTCGCCGAGGATCATCCCCTGCGCTGATTCTTGTGTTCGTACAGTCGAGCATCGGCCTTCGCGAGCAGCGTTTCCGTGTCCGCGCCATCGCGGGGATAGCCCGCCAGTCCCCAGGAGAGCGAGAGCGGCAACGGCATCACCCGCGGCCCGACGGTGACGGTGAGATCGCCGAGTTGCCGCAGCATGTCGGCCGCCTGCTCATCGTCCGTCTCAGGGAACAGGATCACGAACTCGTCGCCGCCAAACCGCGCGACGACGTCGACGGTTCGCAGCGACGCGCGGAGCGCGGCCCCGACCTGCGCGAGCACGGCGTCTCCCCGCATGTGCCCGAGGCTGTCGTTCAACCGTTTGAAGCCGTCGACGTCCACAACTGCGAGCATGAACGAGCGGCTAGTGTCGTGGTGCCGTCGCACGGCGCGTTCGCACTCCGTGAGAAACGCGCGCCGAGTCAGGAGTCCGGTCAGCGCATCCGTGACCGCCTGCTGCCGCACCTGTTCGTGCAGACGCGCGGCCTCGAAGGCGCCGCCAAGATACCGGGCCACGATCGCGAGCACGTCGAGGTCCACCTGCGTGAACCCGTCCACCTCCGTCCGGTGGGCGGCCACCATCCCGATCGCCCGCCCCTGGGCCACGAGCGGCGCGAAGATCCCCGAGCGGATGTTCTCGTACCGGCGCACCTGGCGCGCGTCGGCGTGCAGATCGGGCACGTACAGGGGGGCGTTCTGCTCCACCGCGGCCCAGCTGAGCCCGTGCCCGCGCGGGAGCCGCAATCCCTTGGTATCGCTGCGGAGCCCGGCCGCGCCGACGAGGACGAGCGTGTCAGGATTGTCCTCGTCGATCAGCCCGATCGTGCAGGACTCGAACCCGACTTCCTCCTTCAGCCCGTGCAGCACGCGGTCGATCAGATCCGACATCTGGAGGACCGCGGTGAACTCTGTCGCGAGGTGCGCCAGGAAGGCGAGCACCTTCGCCGGCTCGGCGTCGACCGGCCGTCTCGGCCGCCGCCGCGGGGAGGAGGCTTTCCGACGAGGTTGGCGTGTCACGCGGGGTCCCGATCGGCTCGAGCTGGCACCCGCCTACGAGGGCGACAGGCCATCGCGGCGGGCTCCACCTTGGACGATCAGCCGGACGCGCCGCAGCGACGTGATGTCTTCGTGCGGATTGCCGTCCACGCTGATGACGTCCGCGACCTTGCCGGGTTCCAGGCTTCCCACGTCGCCGTCCATCCCGATCGCTTCGGCCGCGCGGCGGGTCACCGCGAGCAGCGCGTCCTGCGGCGCGGCGCCCCACTCCACGACCTTCGCGGCCTCCCACCAGAGCAGACCGTGCATCGAGTCCGTCCCGAGCGCCCATTTGACGCCGCTGTCGAGCACGGCCCTGAAGTTTTCGCGCGACTTCTCGCGGGATTCCCGCAGCTTGGCCATGATCGAGGGGACGTGCGCGTCCCCCTTCTCGATGCCGTCCGGGTGCCCGGAGACCGCGTTGTTGGTGACGAGCCAGATCCCGCGGCGTCGCATCTCCGCGAGGTCCTGCGGCTCGCACAGCTTCCCGTGTTCGATCGTGTCCACCCCCGCCTCGATGCAGATCCGCACGCCCGGGCCGCCGTGGGCGTGGACCGCGACCGGCTTGGTGTTGCGGTGCGCCTCCTCGACCGCGACCTCGACCTCGTGGCGTGAATAAGCGTACCAGCGCGCCGTGGTGCCCTCGCTGGACACGCCGCCCGTCATGAACAGCTTGATCAGATCGGCGCCCATCGCCACGTTCTCGCGGATGTGCTTGCGAATCTCTTCGGGGCCGTCGGAGTAGGTGAGCGCCGCGCCGTGCCCGTTTCGGGCGGTGATCGGCCGGGTCGCGACGCGCAGCCGGGGTCCGGGCAACCGCTGCTGTGCAATCGCCGCCCGCAACTCCACGTCGATGAAGTGCTCTTCGCCGACGACCCGCATCGTCGTGACACCGGACAGCAGGTCGGCGCGGAGGTTTGGGACGGCGCGCAGCATCTGCCGGGCCGGCGGCTGCTTGAGCTGCCCGATCTGGTCGCCGAGGCCTGGGTTGATCGACGCGTGGGAGTGGGCGTCTACCAATCCCGGGAGCACGGTCTGGGTGCCGCAGTCGATCACGTCGACGCCGGCGGGCACGGGCACCGCGGCCTCGGGGCCGACCGCCGTGATCCGTTCCCCCTCGATGAGCACCACCCCGCGCTCGATGGCGGGTCGTCCGGTGCCGTCGATGATCCGCTGTGCTTTGATTGCGATGCCCACTCGGCTCACCTCTTTGCATGTTGCGTCACGTTGCCACGGACCACCGGGACGGAGTACAGGAGCGCGCGCGGACGCCGCGCGAGAGACGTTGTGCAGGGTGTGCGACATCGCCCGCCACTCGCCCGGATGGACCGAGGATCCACCGGACTGTTTCGCACCCTCCGGGAGCGCTCCCTCCGGAGGGGCTGCGGTGACAGGAGTTTCCGCGCGGACGGCGAACGCCGTCCCAAGCTCGGGTGCGATCCGCGCAGTCAGACCCCGGGGGAAGGGAGAGAGGGATGCGGAGGCTTCTTGCGATCGTGTTCGCCGGACTGACCTTGGGCGTGATGGCGACGGCCGCGTTCGCCTGCGGCGCCGACGACGTGTACGCTCCGCCGCAGAACAGCTCCCCCGCCGTCCAGCAACCACAGCCAGGAAGCACGACCTGATCGACGCCGCGCCACCGCACGTGCGGCGGCCGGCAGCATCGGCTCGAGGCGGCCGGAGACATCTCCGGCCGCCTTGCCATTGGTCGCGATGCGCGCCGACGAGGCGCGGCCGGGGGGGAGGGGCAGGGCAGTGGAACGGACGCGGGCAGACGCGGACGACGCGGTGGACCGCCGGCTGCGGACGCTGGCGGAAGGGTGTCGCGCGGTCTTCTTTGCGGGACTCCCGGGCACCGGTAAGAGCTTCTTTGTGCACCGCCTGGCAGCGTTGGCGCACGCTGCGGGCCGACCGGTTCATCTGCTGTTGTGGGACGTGATCCGGCCGGTGTTTGAGGCGAGCCCCGTGGGTCGCCGCTATCCGGTCCGTGCCGGCATCACCCACCCGGTCATCCGGAGGGCGGCGGGGATCTGGGCCCGGCGGGCGGTGGCCCGGTGGGACGCCGGCCATCCGGCGGTCGCGGCGTTGATTGGGGAGAGTCCCCTGGTCGGGCACCGCTTCATCGAGCTGGCGCGGTCGGCCGACGACGCGGCGGAGCCCTTGCTCGCCGGCGACGCCTGCGCGTTCGTCGTCCCCGTCCCCTCGGTCGAGGTCCGGCGCTTCTTGGAGGCGGAGCGACATCGGCGGTCGGTCCAGCACCGTCACGATCGAGAGCGTGAAGACGCCGTTCCCGCCGTTGTGCAGACGTTGTGGGGCGAACTGGTCGACGTCTCGAGGAAGCTCGGGATCGAGCGGCCGGGCGGCGGCGGAGGGTCCCCGGCCTACGACCCGGCCCTGTACGAGTGCGTCTACCGGCGGGTGCTCGCACGGCGCCACGCATATGTGCTCGGGGTCGAACGGGTGTTGCCGGCGCCCGCGGACTCGGTGTACGCGTTCGCCTTTCCCACGCACGACGTCACCCCCACGGTTGAGGACGCCGACGCGTGCATCGAGGCGGTGGAGACGCAGTACGCCGACCGCGACGTGCTCGATCGCGAGATCGCCGGCTGGTATCTAGTCTAGCGGCTACGTCTTCAGCGCGGCGTTGAGTCTGGCGAAGCCGCCCTCGAGATCCGCGATTAGATCGTCGACCGCTTCGAGCCCCACGTGGACACGAATCAGCGTCCCGTGTTCGTCGCGGGGCCGCACGGTGCGCTCGGGCCGCGCGGGGAGGATGAGGCTTTCGAAGCCCCCGAAACTGGCCCCGATCTTGAACAGCGCCAGGCCGTCGAGCATGGCCGCCACCGCGCGGTCGGAGTTGGTATGGAGCACGATGCCGAACAGGCTGGAGGAGCCGAGGAAGTCCCGCTTCCAGAGGGCGTGGCCGGGATCCTCGGGAAGGGCCGGGTGCAAGATGCGCGCGACCTCCGGCCGCCCGGCGAGCCAGCGTGCGACCTCGAGCGTGGAGCGCTCGTGGTGGCGCAGGCGCACGGCGAGCGTGCGCAGCCCCCGCAGCGTGACGTAGCAGAGGTCCGGCGAGACGCAGTCTCCGAACTCGTCGAGGCCGCTCTTCACCGTGCGGAACAACTCCTCGTCGCGGACAGCGATGACGCCCATGAGCAGGTCCGAGTGCCCACCCAGGTACTTAGTTGCGGCCTGGATCTCGACGTCGACGCCGTGCTCGAAGGCGCGGAAGTTGAGCGGGGTGGCCCACGTGTTGTCGAACAGGACCACCGCCCCGTGCTCGTGCGCCACGCGGGCGATCGCTGGCACGTCCTGCACCTCGAACGTCTGCGAGCCCGGCGATTCGGCGTACACGACCCGCGTGTTGGGGCGCATGAGCGCGGCGATTTCGCCGCCGGCGTGCGGATCGTAGAACGTCGTCTCAACGCCGAAGCGCGCGAGGACGCCCCGGCAGAACGCTCGCGTCGGCGCGTAGACGGTGTCGGCCGCCAGCATGTGATCGCCCTGTTTGAGGAACGGGAGCAGCGCCTGCGTGACCGCGGAAAACCCGGAGGAGGTGACTACCGCGCGGTGCGCACCCGACAATTCCGCGAGCGCCTCCGTTAGGGCGAACGTAGTCGGCGTGCCCTGGATGCCGTAGTAGAAGCCGGTGTATTTGCGTTCCTGACGGCGCTCGAATTCCGCCATCGTTGGGAACAGGATCGTCGACGCCCGGTACACCGGCGGGTTGACGATCCCGAAGTGTTTCTCCGGCTCCCGCCCGGCGTGGACGAGCCTCGTTTCCGGTTTCATCGTGGTCCCTCCCGTGTCGCGTGTCTCGGCATCAGTCTTCGAGCGTCTCCCGCGTATTGTCCTGCCGCGCCGCGGTCCGCGGGAGGAGTGTCGCCGCGGCGCCGCCAAAGCGTTGGGGTGGCTCCCCCCAGCGAAAGGCGCGTGGCGTTGCTGGTCGCGATGACCTCGTCGTTCATCACCCCCTACATGGCCACCTCGATCAACGTCGCGCTCCCGACGATCGGTCGGGAGTTCGGGCTGAACGCCCTAGGGTTGAGTTGGGTGACGACTGCGTATCTGCTCGCGGCCGCGGTTTCCCTCGTGCCCCTCGGCCGCATCGCCGACCTTCACGGCCGCAAGCGCATGTTCGTCGGCAGCCTGGCGCTGTACACAGTGACGGCGTTCCTCTGCGCGCGGGCACCGTCGGCGCCGCTGCTGATCGCGTTCCGCGCTCTCCAGGGGATCGGTGGCGGGACCATTTTCGGCATGAGCGCGGCGATCGTCGTCTCGATGTACCCACAGGCCGAGCGGGGACGGGCGCTCGGCATCATCATCGCGTGTGTCTACGGGTCCCAGGCCGTCAGCCCGCTGCTCGGCGGCCTGCTGACGGAGTACTTCGGGTGGCGCTCCATCTTCATGACGACGGTGCCACTCGCGGCTGCGACGATCGCGCTGACCCTCTGGCGGCTCCACGGAGAGTGGGCGTCGCCGCACCGGGAGCGGTTCGACGTGCCCGGCGCGTGCCTGTACGGCGCGATGCTGATCGGGCTGATGTATGGGCTGACGCGGCTGCCCGAGCGCGCCGGCGTGACGCTCGTGCTGCTCGGACTCGCAGCCGCGGCGGCGTTTGTCCGGTGGGAGCGCAGCGTCGCCCACCCGGTCCTGAACGTGCGTCTCTTCCTCGAGAACCGGGTGTACGCGTTCTCAAATCTGGCTGCGCTCCTGAACTACAGCGCCACGTACGCCACCGCGTTTCTGTTGAGCCTCTACCTGCAATATGTCCGCGGGTTGTCGGCGGATCGCGCCGGTGTCATCCTCCTCGCGCAGGCGGTGCTGCAAGCCGCGTCGTCGCCCTTTGCGGGTCGACTCTCCGATCGGGTAGAGCCGCGCTGGCCGGCGTCGATCGGCATGGCGCTGACGGCCACCGGGCTGTTTCTGCTGGCCACGATCCACGACGCCACGCCCGCGTCGTTCATCGTCGGCAGCCTGCTCGTCGTCGGGTTGGGATTCGGCCTGTTCTCGTCGCCGAACACCAACGCGGTGATGAGCTCGGTGGGACCCGAGATCTACGGCGTTGCGTCGAACACGCTGTCGACGATGCGGCTCGTCGGTCAGATACTCAGCATGGGAATGGTGACGCTGGTCTTCAATACCTACCTTGGCGGGGCGACGATCACGCCCGAGCTCCACGCGCCCTTCCTCGCAGCGACCCACACCGCATTCGGTGTGTTCGGCACCCTGTGTATTATCGGCATGCTTGCGTCGCTCACGCGCGGAGGGCTCCATTCACCCGCGCGGACCGTCGCAGGTTCATGACCGGGTGCGGCGCGGGGCGGTCCCTGCGCTCCCGCGGAGGGGAGGATTCGGACGGTTGACGGCGTTCCGCACCGATGGGACGATACGGGCGATGCCGGCCTTCCGTCGCGAGAAGGCCGCGGCGGTTGGGGAGGGATGGGAGTGGGGCGTCCTGGGAACGGGCGGACCGTGCTGGTCGCGTTTCTGGCCGGGGTTCCTTTGCTGCTCTGCGGCGTCGGCGCGGGGTGGGCGGCGACATCGGGTTCGCTGACTGTCACCGTCACCGGGCTCGCACCGGGCGGGGTAATTCCGCAGGTACATGCTTTCTGCGTTCCGGACGGGCGAGGCCACGCAACCGACGGCCCCAACGTGAGCCCGGCCATCTCTTGGTCCGCCGGGCCGGCCGGGACCGCATCGTACGCGATCGTCACTCGCGATGCCGACGTGCCGTCAGTGTTTACGAACGCGAACCAGGAGGGCAAGATGCTTGCGGCCGATCTGCGGCGCGTCGACTTCTATCACTGGGTTCTGGTGGACATTCCCGCGACGGCGAAGGAGCTGCCGCTCGGCGCAGATTCCAACGGGGTCGTCGCGAACGGGAAGCCGCTGGGTCCGACCAACTTCGGAGTGCGCGGCGCCAACAGCTTCACGCCCGGCGTGCACGGCGGGTACGACGGGCCGTGCCCGCCGTGGAACGACGAACGGGTGCATCACTATCACTTTACCGTGTACGCGCTGGACGTCGCCCGACTTGGCGTGTCCGGCAACTTCAGCGGTCCGGACGCGCTGCGCGCGATGCGGGGGCACATCCTTGCAAGCGGCGAGGTCGTCGGAGTGTACTCGCTTAACCCCACGGTACGGCAGAGCCTGGGCCTGAAGTGACGTTTGGCACGCCCGCCGTGGGCGCGCGGGGGCGCCACGCTCGCCGTCGTGCGCGTTTGATGCAACTGCGGGCGAAATTTACGGGAATATAGAAGTATAGTAGAATAAAGTTAGGCTATCGAGATGTCATCCATAGAAGGATCGCGGGAAAACGACACTATGGATGGAAGGAACACTCGTGCCGGAGGGAAGACAAGTACCTAGGCGGGTACGCTCACGCCGCTCAGGTGGAAGAGTGTAGCATGCGAGGACTGCTGGCCCCGAAAACGGACCCGGAGCGAGGCGGTGGGCCGACGATGAGCCGGACCACTGCGGGAGTCTTCGCAGGACTCTTCATCGCCGCGATCTCGATTGGGTACGTGGTAGGAGCCGTGTTGTTTCCCAGGCCGGTGCCTGCGGGAACGGCGGCGCACGTTGGATCCGCCCAGACGGCTGCGTCGGTGCCCGGCTCCGCTTCCACGAGGACCCCGGTCGCCAGCACTCCTCGCCCAGGACCTGGTCCTGTGGTGGCGTCGCCGCCGTTGCCGGGTGCACCCCGTCATGAGCCGATCATCGCCGCGGCCCCGCCGGCCACCGTCGCGCCACGGGGCGCGACACCTGCTCCTTTGCAGATGAGGCTTCCGGCCGCTGCTCCGGCCGGTGCGGCCGCCGGTATCACCGTGCCGGCGTCTCCCCACAAGGATCCCGCGGTGTCCACAGTGTCACCGCGAGCGCAAACGCCCCCGGTTCCGGGTACCGCGCCGGTCGCGCGGCCCGCGCCAGGACAGGCGGCGCCCGGGCAAGTGCAGCCTGCGCATGCGCAACCCGCGGCACCGGCCGTTGCCCCCAATGTTCGACGCACACCGGCCCAAGCCACAAACCCAGGCGCCGACCTGACGATCCCGCTGGTCAGGCCGTCGGCACCCGCGGCTGGCGCGGGGGCCACGCCCCCCCGCACGAGCGCTCCAGGATCGGCGGCGTCCGCGCCCGCGGCTTCCGGGTCGGCGACCGTTAGCTTCCCGACGTCCCAGGGAGCGCCGGGGTCGACGTCCGCAGGAGTACAATCGCCGGGGACGTCCGGCGATCCGACGGCATCGGGTGGAGTGGGGGCTCCCGGCGCGGTGCCTCCGAGGACCCCCGCCGCAGGACCGGCGCCCTCCGGATCAGCGGCACCGGCGCCCTCTCAGGCGCCCGCCTCCCCGGCGTCGGAGCGTTTCCACGTGCAGGTCGGGACGTTTGACGTCCGGCAGGATGCCGACGCGCTCGCTCAGCGGCTGCAGAAGCATGGCTACTCGACCTCGGTCACGAAAGACGCGCCGTACCGCGTGTGGGTCGGCGGGTACCTCGATCGGCCGACCGCGGACCGGCTGGTGAACGCCCTGCAAGCGCTCGGGTTTGCCGCCACAATGGTGCCGTAGGCGCGCCCCGAGCCGTTTCGGGTCACCGGCGGAGATCTCGGCACGCGCCGGCATCACCCCCCATCGTACCCTCATCACGAGCGGAGGACCGCAGATGCCCGTGGACCGTGTGCACCGGTATATCGACGAACACCGCGGCGAAGCGCTTGAGACGTTGAAAGGATTGGTCCGGCAGCCAAGCGTCAGCGCGCAAGACAACGGCGTGAAGGAGTGCGCCAGCTACCTCGCCGATCTCCTTCACGGGCTCGGGATCGCGGCGGAGATCATCCCGACCGAGACGCAGCCGATCGTATACGGTGAGATCGTTCGGGATCCTCGGGCGTACACACTGCTGTGTTACGGACACTACGACGTGCAGCCGCCCGAACCGCTCGAGTTGTGGGAGACGCCCCCGTTCGTGCCGACGGTCCGCGATGGAAGACTGTACGGCCGGGGCACCGGCGACAATAAGGGCCAGCTCATCACGCACGTGCTCGCGGCGAACGCCTGGATGGAGGCGGCGGGCGGCCCGCCGATCAACCTTAAGTTCGTGTTCGAGGGCGAGGAGGAGTCGGGCTCGCGGAGCCTTGGCGGGTTCGTCCGGGATCATCGGGTCAAGCTCGCGGCCGACCTGGTGTACATCTCCGATGGGGGATTGCATCCGTCCGGCGCACCCACGGTGTCGCTCGGCAATCGTGGCATCCTCGGCATCACGCTCGTCGCCGAAGGCGCGGATCGCGACAACCACTCCGGCAACAAAGGCGGCGTCGCGCCGAACCCGGTGTGGATGCTCGTGCATCTGCTCTCAACGATGGTGGACCGATCGGGACGCGTGCTCATCGACGGGTTCTACGACCACGTCCGGCCGATCGGTCCGGTCGAGGAACGGTTGCTCGCCGCGATGGACTTCGATCCTGGGGCGTTTGCGGCGACCATGGGTTTGGACACGCTGCCGATGGACGGTGCCACGTACTGGAAGCGCATCATGCTGGAGCCGTATTTCAACATCAACGGATTCATCAGCGGCTACGTGGGGCCCGGTTCCAAGACGATCATTCCGTCGCGCGCCGAATGCCGGATCGACATCCGCCTCGTCGTGGATCAGAAGACGCAGGACATTCTTACGAAGGTCGAGCGGCACGTCGCGGCGGTGGACCCCCGTGTGCGGGTCCTGGAGCGGGGGTTCGGGGTGATGGAGGCGAGCCGGACGCCGGCAGACCACCCCGCCGTCGGCGTCGTGGCCGAGGCGATCCGGGCATACCGCGGCACGGCTCCCTACATCAACCTGTCCGGCGGCGGGAGTCTTCCGAACGCGGTGTGGCCGAACGTGCTCGGCGTGGACCACATCGGCGTGCCGTATGCCAACGCGGACGAGAACAACCACAGCCCCAATGAGAATCTGAGCTTGGAACGCTACTACGACGGCATCCATACGAGCGCGCAGGTGTTCCAGGCCCTCGCCGACGCGGATCGGAAGGGGACGCTACGCCGGGCGACGCGGTAGCGCGCCTGCCTATCGCCGAACGCGCCTGAGCTTGGACAGGCACCGGAGCTCCCGGGGCGGGGTCAGCAGCCGTCCGCGGATCGTCCAGGAGACCTCGCCGACGTACACGTCGCCGTGGGAGTCCACGGCGATGGTGTGGGGCGCGACGAACTGGCCGGGCTCGCTGCCCGGGAATCGATCCCCGAGGCGCGCGAGCAACCCTTGATCCGTCGCGTACACGGCGACGCGCGCGCCGAGATTGGCCACCCCCTCGCTCACCGCTAGGCTGGGACAGAGCTCGCCGACGTAGACGCGGTCTCCCGCGGGGTCGCGGGTGTCGACGAAGAGCCCGCAGGGCCGGTACATGTTGTTCCACTGGGTCTGATACCGGCCGTCGGCGTCAAAGACCTGGACGCGGTGGTTCTCCCGGTCGGCGACGTACAATAGCCCCGCGCGATCGACGCCGATCGCGTGGGGCAGGTTGAACTGGCCGGGGTCCGTCCCCGGCTCGCCCCACGAGCGCCGCCACGCGCCGTCGGGTGAGAACTGATGGATCCGCGAGTTGCCGTAGCCGTCGGTAATGTAGAGCGACCCATCCGGGCCGACGGCGACGTGCGTGCAGCGGTTGAACGGACGCCCGCTGTACTTGGGCGCGGGTTGCCCGGGGGCCCCGATGGTACGGAGCACCCGGCCGTCGAGTGTGCACTTGCGCACCGTGTGGTCGCCGTCGTCCGTGAGATAGATGGTGTCGTCGGGACCCATCGTTACCGCGTGCGGGCGGGTGAAGAGGCCCTCCCCCCATGATGCGAGAAACGCGCCGTCCCGGTCGAACACCGTCACTGGGTGCTCGCCGCGGCTGAACACATACACGCGATCGTGCCGGTCGACGCCGATGCCCGAGATCTCCTTAAACGACCAGCCGTCGGGCAACGCGCCCCAGGGCTCGACGACCTCGTAGACGTACGCTCCGCTGCCTACCGTGGTCACCCACATCCCCCCTTGCGGCCCGATCCGGGCTCGCGGCTGCTCCAATGCTTCGACGCGCTGCTCCAAGACTCCGCACCGGGGCCCGCCTGCCGATGCCGCGGGGAGGCGGGAGAGCCGCCAGGCCGCGCGTAACTACCTTCGGGTGAGCCACGCGACGTGCGTGCCCGTTTCTCGGTCGGCCGCCGAGGCGCCCGGATGGTGAGCGCCGACGTGCCGGCGCGCCGGTTGAACGTTGCCGCGCTCGGCGCCGGGTGGGCCGTGTTTGTAATCGCGAACGCCCAGCGCATCGACGTCGTGCCGTTCTTCGGCCGCCTGCGTTCGTACTACCACGTGGACTATACCGGCGCCGGCGGGCTGCTCTCCGCGTATCTGCTCGGATACGTGATGGCGCAGGTGCCGATGGGGCTCGCCGCCGACAACCTGCCGACGCGGCGCGTCACGCTGACCGGTCTCGCGCTGATGACCGTTACGTCGGGGCTGTTCGCGCTGACCCACCAGTACTGGCTGGCGATGCTGCTGCGCTTCCTGATGGGGATCAGCGCCGCGGCGCTGTATTCGTCGACCGTGAAGCAGCTGCTCGGCGTCGCCCCGAGTCGGGGCACGGCGATGGGTCTTCTGCAATCGGGCGCCGGCACCGGCGTGGTCGTCGGGTTGCTCGGGTTACCGCTGTTGGACCAGGTGATTGGGCTGTGGCCGGCGTTTCTCGCCTTGACCGCGGCGACCGCGGTGACGGATGTCTACGCGGCCGCGTGCCTGCCGCCGGTCGGACAGCGCGGCCCCGCCGCGGGCACGATGGCCCAACAGGTGGGCGGCATCGTGCGCGACCGCTACTTCCGGTACATCGCGTCGTGCAACGCGCTCGCTCTGTTCAGCGTGTACGGCATCACGGCTTGGGTACCAACGTACCTGCAGACCGAGTTTCGCTTCAGCGGTGCGGCCGCAGGTGGCGTCGCGGCCCTGATCAACGTCGGCCTCGCGGTGGCGTCGCCGGCGACCGGGGCGCTCTCCGACCGGCTCGGGGTGCGCGGCCCCGTGGTGATCGCCGGCGTCGGCACGCTCGTGCTGGCGTTCGCGCTGCTCGTGGGCGTCCCGAGTCCGGCGGGGGTCATCGCGAGTGCGGTGATCGCCGGGCTCGGGATCGCGCTCACGCTGCCGATCCTGACGACGATGACCACGGATGTGTTCGGGGTCCGGCGCGCAGGCGTGGCGATCTCGCTCAATCTCGCGGTGAGCCAGGTCGCCTCCACGATCTCGGGTGTGCTGTTTGGCTTTCTCCTGGACGCGACCCGCAGTTTCCATCTGGTATGGAGCGTGGGGCTTGCGGTTGCCGTCGTGGGTCTCGTGCCGGCAGCGCTGTTGCGCGCCCGCGAGGCGGCCGGCGCGGTCGCGGGCGCGCAGGGATAGTCGACCGCCGTGGCCCCGACATGACGAACGTGCGCGGCACAGGGGGTGGGCACCGGACGCGGCCGTCGGGTGAGACGGGCGGCCCGCCCGTTGCGCGCATCGTGTCGCTTGTGCCGAGCGCGACCGAGATCGTGTGCCGCCTCGGCCTGGCCGATCGGCTCGTGGGCGTGTCTGGTGACTGCGACTTCCCGCCCGACCTCCGCGATATTCCGGCGCTGAGCCGTCCCGTGGTCGCGCCGGGTCTGCCGAGCTCCGCGATCGACCGGCGTATTCGCGCGGGCGTGCACACCGGGACGAGCGTCTACCACCTCGACGCGGCCGTGCTGGCCCGCCTCCATCCCGACGTGATCCTCACGCAGGAACTCTGCGCCGTGTGCGCCCCGTCCTTCACGAGCGTGAGGCGTGCCGCGAGGCTGCTTGACGCTGCGGTGCGGATCGTCTCCCTGGAGCCCCGAGGAATCCACGACGTGCTGGACAACATCCAACTGGTCGCCGATCTCGCCGGCGTCGCCGCGCGCGGCCGGGCGCTCGTCGCGGCCCTACACGCACGGCTCGATGCCGCCACTGTGCGGGGTCGCGCGACACGTCCGCGCGTCGCCCTGGTCGAGTGGCTCGACCCGATCTACGTGGGCGGACACTGGGTGCCGGAGATGATCGCCGTCGCGGGGGGGCGTGACGTGCTCGGGACGGCGGGCGCCCCCTCACGGACCGTCCCCTGGCAGGTCGTGCTCGACGCCCGCCCCGAGGTCCTGGTCGTGGCCCCGTGCGGATTCGACGTCGCGCGTGCCCGGGCGGAGATGCATCTGCTCACCGCGCGTGCGGGCTGGGATGACCTGCCGGCCGTGCGCCGGGGGCACGTGTACCTCGTCGACGCATCGTCGTACTTCAGTCGGCCCGGTCCGCGGCTCGTGGACGGCGTGGAGATTCTCGCCGCGTTGCTCGGCTCGGAGACCGCGGCGCGCGGCCTGGCGCCGGGCGCAGCGGAGCGGTTCGTGGGTTGAACCCCGGGACGGCCGGTGACCACGCGGCGGCCCTGGCCGAGCGTGCTCCAATGCCAGCGGACGATCATTGCAGAACGGACGCCGGCGCACAGCCGTTCCGACGATGTCGTCGGATTCGATCCCTACGCGACGCTTGCTGGCTACCTGCCGGTGCGGGGTCGGTTTAGGGGCCCGGCGCCCGCCGACGTGTAGCGGTACGGCGTCGCCGCCCGACTGAGCCGCCGGGCTGCGATCCATCACGGTCGCCACGGCGTCGGGCGCGTGGGGGCCGCGGGCTCCGGGGCGCATCCGCCGTCCCGCGGTCGGCTGAAGGAGGGCGGCGCGGCCGGGGCGCAATTCCCTGTGCGCGTGCACGCCGTGGACGGTGCGGAATGCCCGAGTTGCCGTTTCTGACGGTCCTGGCCGAAAACCTTGAGCGACAGGTGCGGGATCGCGTGATCGAGGACGTGGTCGTACGGGGCGCGTCCGTGCTCAAGACTGTCGACCCGCCCATCGGGGCGGTGCGCGGCGCCCGGATCACCGGCGTGAGGCGCCGCGGGAAATACCTGCTCCTGGAACTCGATCCCGGGCTCGTCCTCACGATGCACCTGATGCGCAACGGCCGTCTCCGGCTCGTCCCAAGGACTGCGGGAGGGCAGAGGCCCGCGCGCCGTGCGGGGCGGGATCTCGCGCTCGTGCTCGCCCTCGATGACGCGCGCGACCTGTGCCTGATCGAGATGGGGCCGAAGAAGCGGGCGGCCGTGTGGCTGTGCCGGAGTGGCGAGGAGCAGGCGGGGCCCCCGGCCGGGCTCGGGATGGAGCCGCTTTCCGACGCGTTCACCCCGGATGCGCTCGCGGGCATGGTGCGCGAGGCGCACATGAGGCTCAAGCTCTTTCTGACGACGCAGCGCTTCGTGGTCGGCATCGGGAACGCGTACGCCGACGAGATTCTGTGGGCGGCGCGGCTCTCCCCGCAGGTGATCGCGGACAAGCTGGAAGCGGAGGCGATCGCGCGTCTGCACGCGGCGATCACCGCGACGCTGTCTCGCGCGATCGCCGCGCATCGGGACGAACTCGACGGCGCCCTGCCCATGAAGGAGCCGCTGTCCCTGCTCGCGGTGCACCGCCACGGAAAGGAGCCGTGCCCCCGGTGCGGGACGCCGATCGCGGTGATCTACTACGAGGACCGGGAGACGTACTACTGTCCCACATGCCAGACGGCGGGACGAGTGTACGCGGATCGGCGCCGGTCGCGCCTGTTGAAGTGACGACGGGTCGTCGGACGCTCGACGGGTGGCCGTCAGTTCTCGGGGCGCGCGTGACGCCGACGCGCGCCTATTGTGACTGCATCGCGCTGAGGCGGTGGATCCGGTTTGCCGAGAGCGCTGGCGCCGACGGGGACAACACGACTGCCGGGGCCACCCGTCGCCGCGATTCGGCCGGCGTCATGGCTACCGCATGCTGAGGCTGACCTGGGCCCGGGCGGCGTCCTGGCGCATCCGGCGCCATCACCTCGTTCAGCGCGCGCCCGCCGGGAGCATGCTCGCGGTCGCCAGCCGCCTCTGCGGCGTGCACGCTCAGCTGATGTCCTCGGCCGAGCTGAGCCTGTGGGCCAGGGTCGAGGATCTCGACCGACGGGCCGTTCAGCGCGCGCTGTGGGAGGACCGCACGCTCGTCAAAACCTGGGCCATGCGGGGTACGCTGCACTTGCTTCCCGCCGACGAGCTCTCGCTGTGGCACGCCGCCCTCGGTACGAGTCGGCGGTATCTGAAGCCCGCACAGTGGCAGAAGTACTTCGGGATCACGCTTGAGGAGCTCGACCGCCTGACGGCCGCGATCGCGGCCGCGCTTGACGGCCGGGTGATGACGCGAGAAGAGTTGGTGCAGGAGGTGGGACGGCTCACCGGGTCGGCCGCGTTCGGCGCGAAGCTCGCGCAGAGCCGTTGGGGCACCATCCTGAAGCCGGCGGCGTTCGCTGGCCACCTGTGCTTCGGGCCCAGCGTGGGCCAGCGCGTCCGGTTCACGCGTCCGGATACCTGGTTGGCGGCGGCACCGCGGTCGATTGATCCGCAGGCTGCGGCGGCCGCCGTCACGCGCCGCTTCCTGGCGGCGTACGGTCCGGCCACGTACCAGGATTTCGCGCGCTGGTGGGGGGGCGGTGGCAGCGTGTCCACCGCCCGGCACTGGATCGCCTCGCTCGGCGACGAGGTGGCACCGGTCGAGTTGAGCGGTACGCCAGCGTGGATGCTCGCCGTCCACATCCGCGACGTCTGCGAGCGTCCGTCCAGCCGGTCGGTCCGCTTACTCCCCGGCTTCGATCAGTACGTGGTCGCCGCGTCCTGCCACGCCGAGCACCTGCTGCCCGGCGATCTGCGGCACCGCGTCTATCGCCCGCAGGGCTGGATTTCTCCGGTCCTGCTGGTCAATGGTCGGATGGAGGGCACCTGGCGGCACAAGTTCAAAGGCAGCCGCGTCGACGTCGTCATCGAGCCGTTCGTCAAGGCGCCGGCATGGGTGCGCCGCGCGGCCGGGCAGGAAGCCGAGCGCCTGGCCGCGTTCCTCGGCCGCACCTTGAGCCTCGCGTGGAAGCGCTGATCCTCGTGACCGTGCGTGTGGGAGTCAGTGACATCCGGCCGCCCCGCTGTCGCAAAGTGCAGGAACCCCTGCTGCGGCCGTCGTAGCCGACCCGGGCAGCGACTTTCCCGCGACAGGGGGGCCATGATGGAGATCGACCGAGTCCTTTCCCGCATCGACGACGAGTTCGACCGGCACGTCGATCGCGTGCGGGCGTTCGTCCGTCAGCCCAGCATCAGCGGCGAAGGCGTCGGGATGCAGGAGATGGCGGAGATGCTGCGGGACACGATCACCCGGTTGGGGGGGAACGCTGAGATCGTGCCGACGCCCGGCTGGCCGGTCGTCTACGGGGCGCTCGACGCGGGACGGCCGAAGACCCTGTTGCTCTACGGGATGTACGATGTCCAGCCGGTCGAGGGCGAGGAGTGGATGGTGCCGCCGTTTGCGGGGCAGACGGTGACCCTGCCCGAGTTCGGACCCAGCATCGTCGCCCGAGGCGTGTATAACACGAAGGGTCCACTCGCGGGCATGTTCAACGTCATCGAGGCGATCCGGCAGGCCGACGGTCGCTTGCCCGTGAACGTCAAGTTCGTCATCGAGGGCGAAGAGGAGCTTGGCAGCCGGAACCTCCCCGGTTTCATCAACGCCTACCGCGACAAGCTCAAAGCCGATGCGACGTATTTCGCGTTCTACTGCCAGGAGCGGCACGGTAAGCCGGTGCTCTGGCTCGGCGTCAAGGGAATCCAGTACTTCGAGGTCACGTGCCGCGGCGGGGCGTGGGGTGGTCCGCGGACCCGCGGGGTGCACGGGAGCAACGCCGTGTGGATCGGCAACCCGGCGTGGCGGTTGGTGCGGGCGCTCGCGACGATGATGACGGATGACGAGCAGATCCAGGTCGCCGGGTTCCGCGACGACGTGGTGCCGCCGAGCGCCGAGGACGAAGCGCTGCTCACGAAGCTGGCGGAGACGTTCGATCCGGCGACGCAGCTGTGGAACTGGGACGCCGAGCGCTTCAAGTACCCCGAGGACCGCGCCGCGCTCCTACGCCACTATCTGTACGATCCCACGCTCAACATCGACGGCGTGTGGGGTGGATACACGGGGCCCGCGATGAAGACGCTGTTGCCGCACGAGGTCAAGGTGAAGATGGACGTGCGGATGGTGCCGAACATGGAGCCGGAACGCGTGCGTGAACGGATCCGTGCCCACCTCGCGCGGCTTGGGCGCGAGGACATCCAGGTCCACTTCTACGACGGCTACCCACCGGCGAAGACGAGCCTCAACGAGCCGGTTGTGCAGGCCCTGCTCCGCGCGATCCGCGGACTCGGCCACGAGCCCGAGGTGTGGCCCCACCTGGCCGGATCGGCCCCGTTCTACCTGTTTCGCCGAACGCTCGGTCAACCGTTCGCTGCCGGCGGACTCGGGCATGGCGGGCGGCCCCACAGCCCCAACGAGTACGCGACGATCGAAGGGATGCGCCGGTTCGAGCGCTCGGTCGCCAGGTTCTTCTACGAATTCGCCGCGGGGTAGGCCCGCGGGCGCCGCCGGCCGTCCCTCCAACAGATGGCGCGCTATCTCGTCCGACGGTTGCTGATCACGATCCCGGTGCTGCTCGGGGTCACCGCGATGAGCTACCTGATCATCTCGCTGACGCCCGGCGATCCGGTGCAGGCGTTGATCGATCCGAGCATGAGCGCGGCCGACGTGCAGATCAAGCGCCACGCGCTCGGGTTGGACCAGCCCATCTACGTGCGCTACGTCAAGTGGCTCGGGGAGATGGCGCACGGCAACCTGGGGTACTCGTTTTCAAGCGGCGCGCCGGTCGCCGGTCGGATCGCGGAGCGTCTCGAGCCGACGCTCACGCTGACGCTCAGCGCGCTCGTGCTCTCCTACCTCGTGGCCGTGCCGGCGGGCGTGCTGGCGGCGACGCGCCGGTACACGTGGATCGACTACAGCGCGACGCTGCTCGCGTTTCTCGGCATCAGCCTGCCGACGTTCTTCCTCGGGCTGATCGGAATCTACATCTTCGCCCTGCGCCTGCGATGGCTCCCCACCGGCGGCACGATGACGCTCGGCGGCGGGGGGTTCCTGGACGGGGTCACGCACCTGATCCTGCCCGCGGTCGTGCTCGCCGCGGCCGGCGCCGGCGCGCTGACCCGGTACGTCCGGTCCAGCATGCTCGAGGTGCTCGGGCAGGAGTTCGTGCGTACCGCGCGCGCGAAGGGATTGGGGGAGGGCGTCGTGCTCCGCCGCCACGCGCTCCGCAACGCCCTGCTCCCGGTGGTGACGCTCGCCGGGCTGCAGCTCCCGGCGCTGCTCGCAGGAGCCGTCATCACGGAACAGATCTTCGAATGGCCCGGGATGGGGCGCCTCACGATCGAGGCGATCAACCAGCGCGACTACCCGGTACTGATGGGCATCACGCTCGCCGCGGCGGTGCTCGTCGTCGTCGGCAACCTGCTGGCCGACGTCACTTACTCGTTCGTCGATCCCAGGATCCGGTACGACTGATGCGCAGGCCGCCCCGGCGGGCGAGGCAACCGCGCGACGGCGCCGGCGCGGCGACGGGACGGGCGGTGTCCACGGCCGCGCCGGCGGTCGCGGTCGTGCGGGCGCCCCGGTCCACGTCCTTCTGGGCGATCGCCGGGCGGCGGTTCCTGCGGCACCGGCTGGCGGTCGTCGGCCTGATCGCGCTCGCGGCGGTGGGCGGGCTTGCGGTATTTGCGCCGCTGCTCGCGCCGCACGGCCCGACGACGATCGATCCGACGCAGTTTCAGGCGCCGCCGTCCGGCACGCACCCGTTGGGAACAGACAGCGTGGGCCGCGATGTCCTGAGCCGGTTGCTCTACGCCGGCCGCGTGTCCCTGACCGTGGGCCTGCTCGCGGTCGCGATCTATGTCGTGCTCGGCACCGTGGTCGGCGCCCTCGCCGGATATCACGGCGGGGCCGTGGACACCGTGCTCAGCCGCCTGACCGATGTGGTGCTGTCGTTTCCGCCGCTCATCATCATCCTGTTCGCCGTCAGTATCTTCGGCCGGCCGAGCCTCGCGAACATCATCATCGTGCTCGGCGCCCTCGGCTGGCCCATCGTCAGCCGGCTCGTCCGCGGCCAGTTCCTCGGATTGCGCGGCCTGGAGTTCGTGCAGGCCGCGCGGGCCACGGGAGGATCCGACGCGCGCGTCGTCGCCCACCACTTGCTGCCGAACGCGATGGCGCCCGTGCTCGTCGCCGCCACGTTCGGCACGGCCAACGCGATCCTGACCGAGGCGTCGCTGTCCTTTCTCGGGCTGGGCGTGCAGCCGCCGACGCCGTCGTGGGGGAACATGTTGACGGACGCACAGTCGTTGACGGTCCTCGAGCGAATGCCGTGGCTGTGGGTGCCGCCGGGGATCATGATTCTGATCGCGGTCCTCGCGATCAACTTCGTCGGCGACGGCCTGCGCGACGCCTTGGATCCGAGCCTGCGATTGTAACATCGGGTGACGCAGCGGAGGAGGGGACGCCGCGGCCCCCGAATCACCGCGCACGCGGTATGGGGAGGGAAAACGTTGATGCGCGTTCGCTGGGCGGTTGTGCTCCTGATCGTCGCGAGCCTGGTCGTGCCTCTGTCGCCCGTCCGGGCGGCGGGACCGAGCTCATCGCTCGTCGTTGTCGCGGGGATGTGGAGCCCGCCGAACAACTTCAACCCGATCAACACCGACAGCTCCTACGGCTTCTTCGGCATCCGGTTCATATTCGATACGTTGGTCGCCGCGCGTCTCGAGAACAACAAGCTGGTGTTCTCCCCGGACCTGGCGCAGCGGTGGACGGTGTCGCCCGACCGGCAGACGTTTACGTTCACCCTCAATCCCAAGGCGATGTGGCACGACGGTAAGCCGGTCACGGCGGATGACGTCGTGTACACGGTGATGACGATCAGCGACCCCAAAACCGAGACGAACCGAGGCGCCGACATCGCGCAGATCGCTGGTCTCGACGTCCACGGCAAACGCGCGCCGGGGGTGGCGATCGGGATCCGGGCCGTCAACGACCGCACGGTCGAGGTCAAAACCCGCGTGCCGGTAGACCCGCAGATGTTCCTCGAACTGTTCGGGTACAACGTGTACATTCTGCCGAAGCACGTGCTGGCGGACACGCCGCCGGACCAGTTGTCGAAGTCGCAGTTCTTCCAGCACCCGACCGTTGGGGACGGGCCGTTCAAGTTCGCACAGTACCGAACCGACGAGTACATTGAGCTCGCCGCGAACGACGCGTACCACCTGGGCGTGCCGAAGGTCCGGCGTGTGTTCATCCGGATCATCCCGCCCGCGTCGATGGTCGCTCAGCTCCAGCGCGGCGACCTGGACGTGACCGCGGGGTTCGGGATCGGCGAGGTGCCGATCGAAGACTGGGATACGGTGAAGACGATGCCGAACGTGCACGCGGCCTCGTTCCCGGCGCCCGGCTATCAGTACATGCTGTTCAATTTCCAGAAGTCCTATCTGCAAGACAAGCGAGTGCGGCAAGCGATGGCGGAGGGGATCAACCGCCAGTTGATGGTGTCCCAATTGTTGCGCGGGGAGGGCATGATCGCGGACGGTCCGATCCCGCCGGCGAACCCGTACTTTAACAAGGCCGTGAAGCCGTGGCCGTACGACGTGGCGAAGGCGAAGGCGCTGCTGCAGGAGGCCGGGTGGGATGCGAACCGGACCTTGTTGCTGCGGGTGCCCGTGGGCAACACGATCCGCGAGCGGTCGGCGGATATCATCAAGGAGAACCTCGCCGCCGTGGGGATCAAGACGGACATCCAGAAGTCCGACTTTCCGACGTTGATCGCCGCGGCGAAGAGGGGCGACTACGACCTGATGTTGATCGGGTGGGCGGGGCCGACCGACCCGGACGTTTCGTCGCAGTACCGCACCGCCGGACAGTACAATTTCTCGTTCCTGTCGATGCCGGACATGGACAAGCTGCTGGACGCGGGCGCGGCGGCGTCCGATCCGGCGAAGCGCAAGCAGATCTATGATCAGTTCCAGGTGATGTTCGCGGACCAGCTCCCGGTCCTGGTGTTGTACTACCCCAACGCGCGGACGGCGATCTCGGCCAGGATGCAGAACGTTCTGGCCGATCCGGACGGCGTGTACAACTTCTACTCGTTCCGCTGGGGTGCCGGTGGGGTGCGGTAGCCGAGACCGCGCCGGAGGAAGGCCCGCGGGGGCGCCGGATCGATCGGCGCCCCCGCGGCGCGCGTCTCAACCCGCGGCGCCCCGCTCCTGCTCTTCGAATTGGAGGCGGTACAACTTCGCGTAGATCCCGTTGCGGCGCAGCAGGTCGTGGTGCCGACCCTCCTCGGCGATCCGACCCCGATGCAACACCAGGATCCGGTCGGCGTGCTGGATCGTCGAGAGGCGGTGCGCGATCGTGATCGACGTTCGCCCGCGGAGGACGGTGGCCATCGCGTGCCGGATCAGCGCCTCCGTCTGGGTGTCGACGCTGCTCGTCGCCTCGTCGAGGACGAGCAGGATCTCGGGGTTTGCGGCAAGCGCCCGCGCGAACGCGATCAACTGCTTCTGGCCGACCGACAGTCCGGCGCCGCGCTCGCGCAGTTCAGCGGCGTACCCGCCCGGCAGCGCCTCGATGAAGCGATCGGCGCCGACGCGCTCGGCGGCGCGGCGGACGTCCTCGGTGGTGAGGTCGGGGTTGCCGAGACGAATGTTGCTCTCGACCGTGCCGGCGAACAAGAACACGTCTTGCAGCACCAACCCGATGTGCCGCCGCAGGTCCCGCTGGCTGACGTCCCGGACGTCCACGCCGTCGACCAGCACGCGACCGCGCTGCGGATCGTAGAAGCGCGTCAGCAGGTTCAGGATCGACGTTTTGCCGGCACCGGTGTGACCGACGAGGGCGACGGCCTGCCCCGGTTCGACCGTGAACGAGATGCCCCGCAGCGCCCACGTCTCGTCGTTCTCGTATGCGAACCACACGTCCCGGAATTCGATCCGTCCCCGCACCGTGGGCAACGCCACCGGTCGCGGCGGGTCCTGGACGGTGACCGGCTCGTCCAACACGCGGAAGATCCGCTCGGACGAGGCCATCGCCGCCTGCAGGATGTTGAACTTGTCCGAGAGGTCCCGGAGCGGATCGAAGAACCGCTCTGCGTACTGGATCGTCGCGACCAGCACGCCGAGCGTAGTCACGTGACGGACGACCTGGCCGCCGCCGTACCAGAGGAGGACCGCGACGCCCACCGCACCGAGCAACTGGATCGCCGGGTAGAACTGGGAGAAGTTCCAGGTCGAGTCGAGGTTGGCGTCCAGCAGACTCGTGTTGAGCTCGCCGAAGCGCCGCCGGCTGCGGCGCTCCTGGTTGAACAACTGGGTCACGGTCATGCCCATCAGGTGCTCGGCCAGGAACGCGTTCAGGCGGGCCAAGCGCGTCCGCACCGCTCGGTAGGCGCCCCGCGACCGGAGGCGGAACCGATCGGTCACCGCATAGACCAGCGGCAACACCGTAAACGCCGCCAGCGCCAACCGCCAGTTCATCCACAGCATGACGACCGTGATGCCCACCAGCGTCGCGATGTCTCCGAAGATCGCGACGACGCCCGACGTGATCAGCTCGTTGAGCGCGTCCACGTCGTTGGTGACGCGTGTGACCAGCCGGCCTACCGGCTCCCGCGTGAAGAACCCCGCCGAGAGCGCCTGGAGGTGTTCGAACATCTGGACGCGGAGATCGGCCATCACGCGCTGGCCGACGTATTGCATCAAGTTGCTCTGCAGCCACCGGGCCGCGAAGCCGACGCACAGGATCGCGACGTACAGCGCGGCGATCCCGGCGAGGCCCCGGACGTCCGCTGCCTGCCCGAGGGTCCCCGCCGCCGGCGTGCCGGAGGTGTGCGGGGCGATGTACCGGTCGATCGCGATCCGGTACAACCAGGGGCCGGCCAGGTCGGTCGCAGACGCGATCAACAGGAACGCGATCGACCACGTGACGATGCGGCGATACGGCCGCACATAGCGCAACAGCCGCCGGATCAGGCGCGCGTCGTAGGCGCGGCCGAGAATCTGGTCGTCGTCCGCCATGACGCTCATGGCCGAGGGATCTCCGCCGCGTGGGGCGGCGCCCCGGGCTCGTTCGCCTCAGGGTCTGCCGCTTCGAGCTCCTCCCGCAGCAGCTGCTGTTCGTAGAGCGTCGCGTAGAGGCCGCCCGCGGCGAGCAACGTGTCGTGGGTGCCCTGCTCGGCGATCCGCCCGTCGCGGAGCACGACGATCCAGTCGGCGTCGCGGATCGTGGAGACGCGATGGGCGATGATGAGGGATGTCCGGGACGCCATCACGGCGCGCAGCTGTTCGAGAATGCGCCGTTCGGTGTCGGTGTCCACGCTGCTCAGCGCGTCGTCGAGGATCAGGATGCGTGGGTCCCGGATGACCGCACGAGCAAGCGCCGCGCGTTGGCGCTGCCCGCCGGAGAGAGTCACGCCGCGCTCGCCCACGACCGTGGCGTACTTGAGGGGGAACCCTTCGACATCCGCGGTGAGCTGCGACACCGCCCCGGCCGCGGCTACGAGGCCGGGCGCACGCTCCTCGTTCGAGGCGCCGGCGTCGTCACGGCCGAGGCTGATGTTCTCGTGCAGCGTGTCGGAGAACAGAAACGCCTCCTGCGGCACGAGGGCGATCGCGCGGCGCAGGGACGCGAGGGAGAGGGTGCGCACGTCATGGCCGTCCACGAGCACCTCGCCCCGCACGGGATCGTACAGCCGCGGCACCAGCCCGACGAGGGTGCTCTTGCCCGACCCGGTGGCGCCGACGATCGCGACGGTGCGACCCTCGGGGATGCGCAGGGACACGTCGTGCAGCACCGGCGCCCCGTCAAACGCGACGGTCACGTGACGGAACTCGATCTCGCCGCGCGGGGCCGCCAGCTCGATGGGATCGGCCGGGTCGCGGACCTCCGGGGTGATGCGAAAGATCTCGTCCAAGCGGAGCATCGACGCGCGCCCCTGCTGCCACAGGTTCGTGATCCAGCCGAGCGCGACCATGGGAAAGCTCAGCCGCGCGAGATAGTACGAGAACTGGACCAACTGCCCGAGCGTCAACGGCCCGCGGACGACGAGCGCGCCGCCCTGCCACAGCAGAATCACCGAGGCGAGTCCCACGATCAGGCCGATCGCTGGCCATAACACGCCCTGCACCCTGGCCAACCGCATGTTCACGCGGACGACGGCGTCGACCTCCGTCTTGAAGCGGGCGCTTTCCGCGGCCTCCTGCGCAAACGCCTTGACCACGCGGATGCCGCTGAAGTTCTCCTGCGCGCGCGTCGACAGCGACGCGAACTGCGCCTGCACCTGGTCGAACCGCCGGTGGATCTCCCGGCCGAGCCCGAGGAACAAGAGCGTGATCAGCGGGAGCACCAGGAGCATCGACAACGTGAGGCGGACGCTCAGCGACAGCATGAACGCGACCGACGCGACCAGCATGATCGTCGTCTGCACCGACCGCATCAGCCCGACGCCCGCGAGGCGTTGGACCGCCCGGATGTCGTTGACGGCCCGAGCCATCAGGTCGCCGACCGGGGTGCGCTGGAAGAACCGCAGCGACATCCGCTGGAGGTGCGCGAAGTAGTCGTGGCGCAGGTCGGACTCGACGCGGTACGCCGCGGCCAGGATCTGCGTGCGCATGACGTAGGTCATCGCCGCCTCCGCGAGCGCGAGCAGCATCAACGCCCCGGCGAGCTCGGCGAGGCGCCCGCCTGCTTGCCCCCGCTGGATCGCGTCGATCGCCGCGCGCAGGACCCAGGGCGACAACTGGGCCATGGCCACGGCGACGGCCGAGGCCGCATACCCAATCAGGTAGGCCCGCCGGTATCGTTGCACGTACTGCCAGAAGCGTTGACTGCGCATCGTCAGCGTGGAAACGGGGTCGAGGTCTAATTATAGCGCGGGGATCGGGCGCGCGCGATGGGGATCCCGTCGGCTCGAGCCTACCGCCTGCGCGCGAGCAGCACGCCGTCTCTGAGCGGCACGATCACGCCGAAGAACTCCGGATCGGCGAACACGGCCCGCGTCAGCGTGCGGACGCCCTCCGTGTCCGCGTCCGTCGCGGCCGCGTCCATCACCGCGCCGTGCCACACCATGTTGTCGACGATCATGAGGCCCCCCGGCGCCAGGCGTGGTTTGATCACCGGGAGCGACGCCGGATAGCCGTCCTTGTCGATGTCGTTGAAGATGATGTCGAACGGTCCGTCCGCCTGCCGCAGTTCCGCCACCGCCTCGCCGACGTGGAACCGGACCACCCCGTCGAGCCCGAGGCGTTCGAGGTATCCGCGCGCGTCATTGGACAGCGCCTCGTCCCAGACGACGTGGTGCACCTCGCCGCCGCCGTTGTCCCGCACGCCCATCGCGAACCAGGCCGTGGAGTATCCGAACCCCGAGCCCATCTCGAAGATCCGGCGGGCGCCCCCGAGGCGGGTCAGCAGATAGAGCAGGTGTCCAACCGCCGGGCCGACGATCGGGAAGCGGCTTGCGCCGGCGCGCGCTTCCATCTCCTGGAGCACCTCGTGGCGCGGCGGCAGGATGCCTTCGAGGTAGGCGGACACCGTGCGTGCATCGAGCGAGCGGGTCATGACGACCTCCCAGACGGTGGAGTCTGCACCGAGCCTGCCGCGGGGACGGCGACCCGCCGTCCCGATGTCGCGGCGTCGAGGAGCGCGTCGCACACTCGCGCGCACGCCCACCCGTCTGCAAATGTCGCCGCGACGGGTTCCGTCGGGACGCCGGCGATGAGGCGGGCGAGCGCGTCGAGTTGATGAGTGAATGCGTGCTCCCACCCGAGGGTGTGCCCCGGCGGCCACCAGCGGCCGCCGTAGGGATGGTCGCGTTCTGTGACGAGCACGTCGGCGAGTCCCCGCGCCGCGCTGTCGCCGTGGTAGACGCGGAGCTCGTTCAGGCGCTCGAGATCGAACACGAGCGTGCCGCGTTCGCCGTTCACCTCGAACGTCAGGAGGTTCTTGCGGCCCGGGCACATCCCACTGGCTTCGAGCGTGCCGATCGCGCCGTGCTCGAGCTCGATCGTCGCCGCGATCGCGTCCTCCACGGTCACGCGCGCCGTCGCACCGTCCGCCGGACGCTCCGGGACGTACGTGCGCAGCGTCGCGGTCACCGCGACAACGGGCCCGACGAGAAAATGCGCGAGATCCACGGCGTGGGAGGCGAGGTCGCCCGTGACTCCGCTCCCGGCGGCGGCCTGGTCGTGCCGCCACCCGAACGGCGACGATGGATCCACGAGGGAATCGTCGCTGTATCGACAACGGAAGTGGTACACGCGGCCGACCCCGCCTTCCGCGATCAGTCGACGTGCCAGGAGGACCGCGGGCACGAACCGGTAGTTGAATCCGCACACGGCGGGGGGCCCCGCGTCGCGGGCCGCCCGCGCCATCGTCTCGGCCTCCGAGGCGGTGCGCCCGAGCGGTTTCTCGCACAGGACGGCTTTCCCGGCGCGGAGGGCGGCGAGGCTCGGAGCCGCGTGCAGGTCATTCGGCGCGGCGTTCACCACCAGGTCCACCTCGGGATCCTCGACGAGCTGTTCCCAATGCGGTGTCCAGCGCGCGGCGCCAAACTGGGCCGCGGCGTTGGCTACCTCGCGATCGCGCCGTCCGGCGATCGCCACGAGCCGAAGCCCGGCGGGCGCGTCGGCGAAAACCTCGCCGTGGCGCCGGAGCGCAGTGAGATGCGCCTTGGCCACGCCCGCGTAGCCGATGACGCCCACCCCGAGAACGCGCCCCACGCGGACCGCCTAGGCGAGCGCGGATGCGACCTTGCGAATGCCGCGGACGATGTCGGCGTTGTCACGCTCGGTGAACAGGGGGTGGAGATCGATGTGGATCGTCCGCTTGAGCAGGTCATCCGACCTCGGAAACATTCCCTTCTCGAGCCGCGCCTGTCCCTGGTAGTGCGGACAGTCCCAGGCGCAGGGCCGCTTCGCGAACATTCGGCGCTTGATGATCTGGTCGAAGTGGTAGTACACGTGCTGACCGCTGTCCCACGCCACGCCGTTTTGGATTCCTTCGGCGCCGAGCGCCTTGCTGAAGCGCCGCGCGTCGTCCGCGGTCGGCAAGAAGAACATCAAGGTCGCCCCGGTGTCACCCGCCGCGTCTGGCAGGGGCCGCACCGACACCCCAGGCGTGCCGGTCAACCCGTCGAGGATCATCGCCTTGTGCGCGCGCATCTGCTCGATGATCCATTCGATCCGGCGAAGCTGCACGAGGCCGATCGCCCCGGTGATCTCATTCATCCGGTAGTTGACGCCGATCATGAGCGGGTTGCCGGCCGGGATCGTTTCATCCAACTCCTCGATCCTCATCGAGCCCTGATCGTGGTAGCGGAACGCGCGTTCGTACAGGGTCGGGTCGGCGGTCGCCACCACGCCGCCTTCCCCCGTCGTGATGACCTTGTGGTACTGGAGGCTGAACGCGCCGATGTCGCCGAGCGTGCCGAGGCGACGCCCCCGATACCGGCCGCCGACGGCCTGGGCCGCGTCCTCGAGGATGCGGAGGTGATGTCGCCGCGCGAGGTCCAGCAGCGGGTCCATGTCCGCCCCGGCGCCGCGCATGTGCACGGGCAGGAGCGCCGCCGTGCGCGGCGTGACCGCCGCCGCGGCGGCAGTCGGGTCCATCGTCAGCGACTCGTCGATGTCCGCGAACACTGGCACGGCGCCGACGGCAACGACCGCGTTGATCGTGGCCACCCAGGTGTAGGTCGGGACGATCACCTCGTCGCCCGGTCCCACACCGAGCGCGGAGAGTCCCGTGATCAGGGCCGCGGTGCCCGACGTGACGGCGACGGTGTACCGCGTGCCCATCGCCTTGGCGAATGCATGCTCGAACTGCGTGACGCGTCCGAGCGGCCGGGGTCCGTAGTGGCGGAACAGGCTCTGGCTGTCCAGCACCTCCATCACGGCCGCTTTCTCCTCGTCGCCGATCAGGAGACCGCCCGGGTAGCCCGGGAGGAGCGGGGTGGTGCGGATCGGCGTACCGCCCTCGATGGCAAGAGATTCTCCAGCGTGCCGCCTCATGGTTTCCCTCCTGTCGTCCCGCGCGCGATGAGCGAGTTCGGAAGCACGATAGGGCCTCGATCGGGAAGTTGCCCGTGAATCCACCGTAGCAGCATCTCCGCGGCCACGCGCCCCATTTCCTCTTTCTGCACGCGGACCGTGGTCAGCGGAGGATTGATCAGCACGGCCAGATCGATGTCGTCCATCCCGACGATCGACACGTCGCGGGGGACGTCCAGCGCTCGATCACGCGCCGCGCGGACCACGCCGAGGGCGATGGCGTCTGTTGCCGCGACGACCGCCGTCGGACGATGTGACATCGCGAACAGCGAGGTCGCCGCCTGCCGCGCGCGGTCCGTGTCGATCGGCACGGCGATCTCGATCGCCGGGTTCCGGTTGAGTCCGGCGTCCCGCAGTCCTCTCAGGTACCCCTGCCTGACGTTTCGCCCGAACGGATACGACACGTCCGCGCCGACGAGCGCGATGCTCACGTGGCCCAGAGCGGTGAGGTGTTGAACGGCTAGGTACGCGCCGGCTTCGTCGTCGTTGACGACCGCGGGAGCCGGCAGGTCGGGGATGTAGTTGTCCACGAGCACGATGGGGATCTGCAAGTCGAGCGTTTCTCGAACCCACCGCGGATCCGCGGCGCCGATCGCCAGGACGCCGTCGACTTCACGTCCCAGGGCAAGGTTGACGAACTGCGGCGGCTGCGTGTCGCCGCGCGTCGCCGGTGCAACGAGCATACGGTAACCTGCCTCGTCGCAGATCCCGGCGACCCCGGTCAGTACGACGCGGTAGAACAGATCCGAGAACATGCCCTTGACGTTCTGCCCGGGAACGATCGCGACGCACTCGGACCGCCCGAGCGACAACCGCCGCGCGGCCGCGTGCGGAGTGTAGCAAAGCTGATTGGCCGCAGCACGGACTCTCGCCCTAGTTTCAGAGCTGATGCGGGCACGTCCGCTCAGCGCCTGGGAAGCCGTCGGGATCGACACATGGGCAAGCCCGGCTACCTGCGCGAGCGTCGCTCGAGGTCCCGCCATGGCCTTCTTCTCCCGACATCGACGCAAACATTCTCCGTCGACCTCGATTAGATTGTTTCAGACCCAGTGACAGTTGTCAAATCGGTTTGGCAACGCCTCAGAATCGCAAGGTAATGCAGGAATCCGTTATTGGACCTGGGGTGCCCCTGGCCGCGTCCGGAGGCGCTCGAGATGCTCCGGCCGGGGGGATTGTTGGTCGACGCCTTGAACTTCTGAGATTCGGGCGCGGTTTCCGTAATAACCTCCGCCGGCATCTTTGCTCCAAGAGTGTTCGGCTGATCGGCGGCGGCGAGGAGAAGGGAAGCTACGGCCCCGGCATACGGCAGATGGTGCGATACATGCGGCACGATCCGATCGGGACACTGGTGTTTCACCGCTTCTCGCTGTTCGATGTCGAGACGGCCGTTCGCATGTCCATTGCACCGAACTCCTTGACGGTCGTGCTCGAGCCATGGGCGTGAAGGTGGGGCTGATCGGGGCCGGGTTGATGGGGCGGCGCCACCTCGATGCCTTGTCGCGCGACGCCCGGGTGCAGATCGTCGGCGTCGCTGACGTCGCCGAGGCAACCGCCCGCGACGCCGCGGCGAAAATCGGCGCCGCTCCCTGCCGCGATCTTGCACAGCTCGCCGCGCTGGGCGTAGAGGCCGTCTTCGTGACGCTTCCGAACGTGTACCATGGTCCGGTCGTCCTCGACGCGCTCGCCCGAGGCCTGCACGTCTTCTCCGAGAAGCCGATGGCGATCACCTTGGATGAGGGACGGGCCATCGTCGAGCAGGTCCGCCACGGGCGTGCCGTCTACCAGATGGGATTCAACCGACGCTGGGCCCCGGCGTACCGGTTCCTTCGCAGGCAGATCGACGCGGGGTTCGAGCCGTACTCCGCAAACGTGAAGATGAACGACGGAGACATGCTGACCCCAAGCTGGTACACCAACGTGGCGGTTTGCGGTGGGTTCATGTACGATACCGCGGTGCACCTGATGGACATGATCGCGTGGCTGATCGGGCCGGTCGAGACGGTGTCCGCGCTCGGACGCCGGAGCTGTTACCCCGACTACGACGACATCGCGATGCTGCTGCGGTGCCGGGGCGACCGGCCGGTCGCGCTGACGACGTGCGGCCACGCGTCGTGGGCGGCACCGCAGGAGCGAGTCGAGCTCTACGGCGACCATGCGCTGCTCACGTCCGAAGATCTCGATCGCGTGCGGCTGACGACCCGCGAGACGCCGGAAGCCGAGTGGCAGCAACTGCCCGCGGCGGACGATCTCACGCGCTGGGGATACGTCGATGAGGACCGTGCGTTCATCGACGCGTGTGCGGGGGAAGGCGCGCCCCCGGTCGGCGTGGACGACGCGTTTCACAGTCTGGCCATCCTGACCGCGGCGTACGAGAGCCTACGCGGAGGCGGAGGACCCGTCTCCGTCGTCGAGAGGTGAGACGATGTACCTAGCGTGCAGTTCCCAGTCCTACGATGACGCGCTCGCGGCCGGCCACCTGACCTTGACCGACTGGTTTCGGCTCGCGGCCGAGGATCTCGGGCTCTCCGCAGTCGAGCTGGAGGACAAACATATTGGGGAGCCGACGCCGGCGCGCCTCGACGATCTGCGCGCGGCTGCCGCGCGCTACGGGCTCGAGATCGTCGACATCGCCCTGATGAACAACTTCGGGGTTGAAGATGCGAACCGGCGCACCCGGGAGGAGTCCCGCACCGTCGAGTGGATGGCCGCGTCCCGGCGTCTCGGCTCCCGCTTCCTGCGCACCTTCGCCGGCTGGCCGGAGGGAGATCGCGCGGCGCGTTGGCCCACCATGCTGGCGTCCCTGCGGGCGGTGTGCGCCAGGGCGGAACAGACCGGCGTCCGGCTGGTCATGGAGAATCACAACCACGGCGGCTTCGTGCAGACCGCGGCGGACGTGGAGGCGATTCTTGCTGGTGTCGGCAGCCCGGTCCTCGGGCTGCTGCTCGATACCGGGAACTACCTCGACGGGATGCCGTCGATCGTCCGAACGGCATCGCGCGCCTGGCACGTGCATGCCAAGTGTACGCGTATCGCCCCGGACGGCCGCGACGAGCGTGTGGACAACGACGGCGCATTGCGTATCCTCGCCGAGGCGGGATATGCGGGATGCGTCTCGGTCGAGTATGAGGGCGAGGAGGCCGGCCACACGGCCGTGCCCCGTGCCGTGGCACGTCTACGCAGCGCACTCGGCGCGTAGGACGCGGCTGGCTCCAGAGGCTCCCCCGGTGGCTCGCCGCCCTCAGATCTGCGTGGTTGGGTCGTCGAACGTCGACCTGATCGCGCGCGTGCCGAGGTTTCCGCGACCCGGTGAGACGCTCGAGGGCCGCTCGTTCCACATCGGGTACGGGGGCAAAGGCGCCAATCAGGCTGTGATGGCCGCCAAGCTCGGCGCCCGCGTCACGATGGTCACACGTGTGGGCCGGGACGCGTTCGGGGACGGCTTGGTGCGCAACTTCACGCAGCACGGGATCGACACGACGCATGTGCACGTGGACGAGGAGCGCTCGTCGGGCGTGGCGCCGATCCTAGTGGACGACGCCGCGGAGAACGAGATCGTGATCGTGCCCGGCGCGAACCACGGTCTCTCACCCGACGACGTGCGCCGCGCCGTGGCGGCGCTCCAGGCGGCGGACGTCGTGATCGGCCAGCTCGAGGTGCCGATCGCGGCGACGCTCGAAGCGTTCCGCGCGGCGCGGACCGCAGGCGTACGGACGATCCTGAACCCGGCTCCGGCCGCCCCTCTTTCGGACGATCTTCTCGCGCTGACCGATCTCTGCGTTCCGAATGAGGCAGAGGCGGAGTTACTGACCGGGCGTTCCGTCGCCGGTGTCGACGCGGCAGCGGCGGCCGCCGGCGCGCTGCGCGCGCGCGGCGCGCGCACGGTGATCATCACGCTTGGACGACGCGGGAGCCTGCTCGTCGATGCGGACGGCCCGCACCATGTTCCCGCGATCCCGGTCGAGGCCGTGGATGCGACGGGCGCGGGTGACGCGTTCATCGGCAGCCTCGCCGTGTTTCTCGCGGAAGGGCACACGGCGCGCGAGGCCGCGCGGCGGGCGAGCGCGGTCGCCGCGCTGTCCGTGACCGCGCTCGGCGCTCAGGGCGCGTTCCCGGACCGCGCCGCGGCGGACGCGTTTCTTGTCGCCCGCGGGATGACGTGACGGGATGATGACCGTGCTCGTGTCGGGAGCGCGCGGGTTGATCGGATCCGCGCTGGTCCGCGATCTCCTCGCCGCGGGCGATCACGTGGTCCGGCTCACGCGGGCGAGCGGGACCCTGGCGGCGGATGAGGTCGCCTGGGAGCCGGGCGCGGGGCGGATCGACGCCACCCGGTTGAAGGGCGTCGACGCGGTCGTGCATCTTGCCGGCGAGAGCATCGCCCAGGCGCGGTGGACGGCGGAGCGCAAGGCGAGGATCTGGCGCAGCCGCGTCGACGGTACGATGCTCCTGGCCCGCGCGCTCGCGGGCGTCGCCAGTCCGCCTGCAACGATGGTGTGCGCGTCGGCCGTCGGGTACTATGGAGACCGCGGCGACGAGATCCTGCGAGAGGAGAGCCGTCCCGGGACGGGGTTTCTGGCAGATCTGTGCCGCGAGTGGGAGACGGCGGCGGAACCCGCGCGCGCCAGGGGAATTCGGGTCGCACACCTGCGAACGGGGACGGTGCTGTCCCGGGATGGCGGTGCGCTGCCACGGCTACTCCCGCTGTTCCGGTTCGGTCTCGGCGGCGCGATCGGGAGCGGGCGACAATATATGAGCTGGATCACGCTCGCCGACGCGGTCGGGGCGATCAGGCACATCCTCGCGCGGGACGAGCTCGCCGGGCCGGTGAACCTCGTCTCGCCGCGCCCCGTCACCAATCGCGAGTTCACCCGCGACCTGGCTCGCGCCGTGCGGCGCCCCGCGGTGCTGCCGGTGCCGGCGCCGATATTGCGCCTGGTGTTCGGCGAACTCGCCGATGAAACGCTGCTGGCCAGCACCCGCGCCGCGCCGGCGCGGCTGCTGGCAACCGGATACACGTTCCGGCTGCCCGGCCTCGAGGGCGCGCTCGCGGCGCTTCTCAACTGACCCCTCGGTGATGCGGGCGCCGCTCCCTGAGCGGTGATGCGCTGGCGTCGATACGGCGCGGGCGGTAAGATACAGGCATGGCCGCCGCCCGTCCCGCCGTGCTTGTTCTCGACCCCCGCGACACCGTCGCCGTGGCGGTGACACCGCTCCAACCGGGCAGGATGGTCGAAGCGGTCCGCGGCGACGGGCCCGTACGCGTCAGCGTCGACGCATTGATCCCGTTCGGGCACAAGATTGCGATCGCGCCGATGGACGTCGGCGATCCCATAGTGAAATATGGCGAGGTGATCGGGTACGCGCTCGCCGCGATTCGTCCCGGGCAGCACGTCCACGTGCACAACGTCCGCAGCGACCGTGCGGGGGCCGGCCATGCATGAGACCCCACCGGACCTACTGCGAGCGCGACGCCGGCCGGGCGGGGCCTGTGGGATCCGCCACCACCTACTCGTCATCCCCTCCGTGCTCTGCTCCGCGCAGGCGGCGAAGATCATCGCCGAGGGGATCCCCGGCGCGATCGCGATCGAACATCAGCACGGGTGCTCTCAACTCGGCGGCGACGCGCGTCTAACCGAGCAGATTCTGACCGGGCTCGGCACCCATCCCAACGTCGCGGGCACGCTTGTGGTTGGGCTTGGCTGCGAGACGGTCCAGGGCACATCGCTGTACCGAGCGATCGAGGCCCGCGGGCAGCGCGCCGCGTTCGTCGGCATCCAGCAGGCCGGTGGGACCCTCGCGGCCATCCGCGCCGGCCGCGAGGCGCTCGCTCGTCTGCGCGACACGGCGGCGGTCGACCCCGAAGGACCGGTCGCCTGGGGTGACCTTTGTGTCGGCATCGAGGCCGCGTGGTTGTCCCTTCCGCAGGTCCAGGCGGCCGTGTTCGTGGAGGTGATCAGGCGGTTGTTGACGGCGGGCGCCACCGTCGTGCAGGCGGTCCCGCAATCTCGCGCAGGGTCTCCCGCGACGGCGATCGTTCCACCATTGCTGGCGCCGCTAGCGTCCCGTGCAATCCCGTATGCTCACGCGGTCGCCGGATCGGCGGATGTCGCGGCTGCTGTCCCCGCGTCGCGCCTATTTCTCATGCCGGCCCCCGAAACGAGGATCGCGCAAAAGACCGGGCTCGCGGCGGTCGGTGCACACGTTGTCCTCTCCGCGTTGATCGAGGGCCTGCCCGCGGGTTGCCCGGTGGCGCCCGTCGTGCACGTGGGCGTCGTCCCCGCCGCGCGCGCGTTTGCCGAGGACGTCGAGGTCATGCTCGATGTCGAGCCGGACGCCGGCGCGGCGCCGGCGATCGTGCGCGCGCTGGAGGATGGCTGCCGTGAAGAGACGGTCGTGGAAGCGCTCGGGACGTTCGAGATGGCAATTCACCGAATCGCCCCCACGATGTGAACGCCGATGGATGCGATCCCGCTCTTTCGCCGCGGGAACGGTCGATGGGGGACCCGTAACCACGTGCTCGTGATGCCGCTTGTCGCCGCGGCGTCCGGAGTGGCGCGGGCGATTGCCCACGGCACGGGTGCGACCTGGGTGGAGCACGACTACGAACCCGAGCCCGACGATCTTGCTCAGAATGTCGCGCGTGTCTCGCGCACGTTCGTGGGCTTCGCCACGAACCCAAACGTCGCGGCGGTGTTGCTCGTCGCCGATACCGCGCGGCACGCCTCCGCGCTGGACGCGGTCCGCGCGGAGGGGCAGCGCGCAGATCTCGTTGTGGTCGCGGAGTCGGGCGGCCTGCGCGGTGCTATCAGGTCCGGACGCGCCCGCCTCGTGCCGCTCCTTGCGAAGGCCGCGGCGGCCGCGCGGGAGCGCGCGCCAGTCGGCGCGCTCATGCTGGGGACGGAATGCGGGGGGTCGGACGCGCTGTCCGGTATTACCGCGAACCCCGCGCTCGGAGACGCCAGCGACCTGCTCGTGGACGCCGGCGGTACAGTGATTCTCGCGGAGACGACCGAACTGATCGGCGCCGAGCACTTGCTGGCGCGGCGGGCGGTGAACCCCGCGGTCGCCGATGCGATCTACCGGATCATCCACCGCTACGAGGCGGTCGTTCGCGCCCACGGGGAAGACATCCGCGGCGCCAACCCTGCGCCCGGGAACATCGAGGGCGGGCTGACCACCATTGAGGAGAAGTCGCTCGGGGCCGCCAAGAAGGGGGGCACCCGACCGATTCACGAGGTGATCGAATACGCGGTACGTCCAGGCGCGCGCGGGCTCGTGATCATGGATACTCCGGGAAACGACGTCGAGCAGATGGTCGGCATGACCGCCGCGGGTTGTCAGATCGCCGCGTTCACGACCGGCCGCGGAACGCCGACCGGGTCCCCGATCATCCCCGTGATCAAGATCGCGACCAATTCGCATACCGCCGCGCGCATGCGGGACAACATCGACGTCGACGCCGGGCTGATCCTGGACGGTCGGGAAACGCTGCGCAGCATGGGGCAGCGCATCTTTGACAAGATTCTCGCGGTCGCCTGGGGGGAACTGACAAAGGCCGAGCAGCTCGGCCATCGTGAGTTCTCTGTGAGCCGCTATCCGTTCGCGGCGCTCGGCCCGGCCGCAAGGTAGACCTGCGCATGGGGGTACCGAGTGCCTCCGCGGCGCGCGCCGGTCGCGTCAGCGTGGCGCCACCATCGTTGTCGTTCACACTGGGGGTTGCGAGAGTGTCCATAGGTCGGATATAATCGAAGCCGGGCTCGTCACAAGGCGGAGCGGCGCTCTGGGTGCGGCGGGGCGCGACACGACAGGGTGTGCAAGAGTGGGGACGTAGCTCAGCTGGGAGAGCGCCTGAATCGCACTCAGGAGGTCGGCGGTTCAAATCCGCTCGTCTCCACCAAGTAAATAAAGGCTTTCCGCTCGATAGTTGCTTAGCCGCACCTCCGTGCTACAGCCAAACTACAGCCAATCACTGTCCGTCGGGCACGCCGGCCACGGTCGCGGCGCCCGCCCGGCGAGACATTGGTCACGACGATCATCGTCGTCGACCCAGAGACCGGGATCACCGGGATGCGCTGCGACTGCCGAGGCCACCTGTTCCCCGGTCCCCTGGACGGGGATGGGAATAGGGGAGGGCACGCACAATGCCCCGGACCTGCACCGTCTGCCGGCACCCCCAGCGTCCGAGCATCGACGAGGCCCTACTCGCCGGGCAGGCGTTCCGCGACATAGCGCGACGGTGTCGCGTTTCCAAGGACGCCCTGGCGCGCCACAAGGCCCACGTGCCCGCAACGCTTGCCAAGGCCCGCGAGGCCCGAGAAACCTCCCGCGCCGACAGCCTCCTGGCGAGCATCACGGCGCTGCGGGAACGGCTGGAGCGGGCTTTGGAGGCGAGCCAGACGGCCAAGGACGTCGCCTCGCTCGCCCGCGAACTGCGCGAGACCTTGCGCCTCCTGCTCGAACTCGAGGGTCGACTGCGGCACGGAACGCAGGTGCAGGTCGCCGTCTCGCTGGTCGCGTCGCCGGAGTGGCAACGGCTTCTGCCGCGGATCGTTGTCGCACTCGCGCCGTTTCCTGACGCGAGAGAGGCCGTGCTCGCGGCGATCGAGGGAGAAGACACCGGCCCGGGTCCGTCGCGTACGCTGGCGGCGCACGGAGAGGCCGTAGCGGCCAACATCACGGCGAGCGCCGCCCCCGAACCATGAACGAACTCGCTCAAGCGCTCGCCGCGGCGCTTCACACGCCATCGTGGGTCACAATCGCGCGCCCCGCGCAGCTTCCGCCTGCGATCGACTGGCGGATCTGGCTGCTGCTCGGCGGTCGGGGCAGCGGCAAGACGAGAAGCGCGAGCGAGTATGTGGCCGCCGAGGTCGCCTCCGGCGGCGCGCGGCACGTCGCTGTCGTGGGCCGCACCGCCGCCGACGTGCGCGACGTGATGGTCGAGGGGCCCTCAGGTTTGCTCGCGATCGCGCCCGGGTGGTTCCGGCCGTCCTACGAGCCCAGCAAGCGCCGCCTCACGTGGCCGAACGGAGCGATGGCGACGGCGTTCAGCGCCGACGAACCGGACCTGCTCCGCGGGCCGCAGCACGATCTCGCGTGGGCCGACGAGCTCGCGGCATGGGAGAAGCCCGATGAGGTGTGGGCGAACCTCATGCTTGGGCTGCGGCTCGGTGCGGCGCGGTGCGTGGTCAGCACGACCCCGCGGCCGATTCCGCTCATCCGCGATCTCGTGAGCCGGGACGGGACCGATGTGGCGCTTGGGCGCATGACGACGTTCGAGAACCTCCCGAACCTCTCGCCCGCGTTCGCGGCGGACATCGTCACCCGATACGCGGGCACCACAGGAACTCTACGCAGAGTTGCTGCTCGACACCGCAGGCGCCTTGTGGACGCGCGAACTCCTCGAGCAGACGCGCCTCCGGTACGCTCCGCACCTCGCGCGTGTGGTGGTGGGCGTCGACCCCTCAGTCGCCGCATCGTCCGAAGGCAGTGCTGAGTGCGGCATCGTGGTCGCGGGCGTGGACCGCCAGCAACCGCCGCACGCCTACGTGCTCGAGGACGCGAGCCTCCGCGCCTCGCCCGATACCTGGGCCCACCGGGTCGTCACCGCCTATCGGGGCCATCAGGCCGACCGCGTCATCGCCGAGGGCAACCAGGGCGGCGAACTCGTCCGCCGCGTCCTTCAGACCGTGGACCGGAACCTCCCGGTGCGGATCGTCACGGCCGCGCGGTCGAAGCAGGCGCGGGCCGAGCCGATCGCGGCGCTGTACGAGCAGGGCCGCGTGCATCACGTAGGCCTGTTCGCGGGCCTTGAGCAGCAACTATGCTCCTGGGTGCTGGGCGCGGGCGAGTCGCCGGACCGGCTCGACGCGCTCGTGTGGGCCGTGTGGGCGCTCGTGGTCGAGCCGGCCGAGGTCGCCTGGGCGCTGTAGGTCGCGCGCACGGCGAGCGTACCGGAGCACCCGGCCGAGCCTCGCAGACGAGAGACCTCCCACAAGATCGGCGTCAACGTTTGTCTCAAAATCCAACGGCCCGAACGCATGCTCATCCTGGTACCCTCACAGTGCAAGCCTGATGTAGGCGCGCTAGGGAGACCATCCACCGGGTCGCAGCGGGCCGTGCATCCCCCAGCGTGTCGCCAGGCTCGCCAACCCGAGCATGAGCAGGATGAGGAGACCGACGACTGTTCCGAGCGCCAGACCGGCCCACCGTACGGGACGTCCGAGGTCGCGACGCATGCGATGATACTCGTCTGGTGTCAGTTCACCCTGTGCGTAGCGCGCGTCGAGGATGTCGTGGGCATTCGGACTGGAGGATCTAGGACTACTGGGAAACAGCCAGGTCGTGGCGCCGAACGCGAACGCGATCACAATCAGTACGATCGTCGTCCACACCAGCATCCACAGTCCCATACCCATGGCAGCCCCTCTCCTACGACGGCGGGGCGGCCGTGCGGACCACACCCGGGAACTCGCGACTGTCCCGCATGGTCGCCCAGTACATTAGCGGAGCACCGCCTCCCGGATAAACAGCCCGTGCCCCGTGTGGTACCACACCTGCCCACTGTACGCGTTGACGCTGAGCAACCCGGCTGTCGTGCCGTTCAGCGTGAAGTCGATCGTATAGTAGCCGGGGAACACCCTGGTGCTGCCCACCGTGGCGTTGGTCATCCGGCTGGCAAGGAACTGCTGGGCGAGCGCAGTAGCCTGCGCAGACGTCACGGACGCTGGTGTGGTCGGCCCGATCGCACCAGGACCGACCGGCGCCGCACCACCGTACATACCCCACGCGCCAGATGCACGACCGCGTCCCTTGCCATAGCCTGGTCCATAGCCAAGCGCTCCGCTCCACAGCGTACGGCCGTACTTCACGTTCCAGAGAACGTTCGGTCCACCCTGAGGAGCCACGAAGCCCGTGAACCGGTTGACGACCAACTCAAACGCGCCCGCACCCGTTGCGCCGTCCTTCACGACAACGTAGAAGTGGTTGCTGAACTCCATCACCTCTCCAACAGCGAGTCCCTGGATCCCGGTCGCCGCGACGGCGGACCGCGCCGCGTCGACGGCCTGAGCCATGGTAATCGGTTGGCCCGACCCCAGCACACCCTGCCCGCCAGCCGCAGGGCACCCGGGACGCCCCCACCCCGGTCCAGGCTGGGCCAGCACGGGCATGGCGCTGACCGCCAAGAGACTCACCACCGCAAGAGCGACAACCCAACGCCTCCGCATCTTACTACCTCCTCCGTCCGGCCTCATGGGCCTTCGACACTCTCAGCATACGGCCGCCCCGTGAGGCTACCGTGCCGCTCGGATGAAGATTGTGTGAAGGTGGATTAGGCGAGAATCGGCAGGGTGATCACGAACGTCGTCCCGCGGCCGAGACCGAGACTGTTGGCGTAAATGCGTCCGCCGTGGGCTTCGACGAGATAGCGGGCGATCGTGAGCCCGACGCCGCTCCCACCGTTGGCTCGTGCTCGGGATCGATCGACCCGGTAGAATCGATCGAACACACGGGAGAGGTCCGCGGGGGCAATCCCAATGCCGCTGTCGCGGATCGTAACCTCCACGCTCTCATCACTCCGTCGAGCCCGCACCTCGACGCGACCGCGAGGGGCGGTGTACTGGAGCGCGTTGCCGAGCACGTTGGAGAGGACCTGGCCAATCCGGTCCGGATCAGCGTGGATCATTGGCAGATCGTGCGGCACGTCGACGATCAGCGCAACCGTCTTTTCCCGAAACTGCGGGCGCAACCGTACCACAGCCGCATCCACCAGTTGCCACGGTTCCACGGGATGCTTCTGCAACGTGATTTGCCCCGCGTCAGCCCGAGACAGTCCTTGCAGATCGTCCACCAGCCGTCCGAGACGCATCGCCTCGCGATAGATGCGCTGCAGGTTGTCGTTCTCCGCAGGGATGACTCCGTCCACCATCGCCTCAGCATACCCGGCGATGCCCGCGAGCGGGGTGCGCAGTTCGTGTGCGACATCACCGATCAGTTGTTGACGCCGGCGTTCAGTATGCTCAAGGGCCTCAGCCATGCGGTTGAACTGGATCGCGAGTTGCCCGATCTCGTCATCAGAATGGACCGGGACACGCTCCGAGTACTGCCCATCCGCGATTCGGGCGCTCGCCGATCGCATCGTCGCGATCGGTTCGGCGATTCGGCGAGCCACGAAGACGCTAACCGCAGCCGCGATGAGGACGGCGGCGACTGCGGAGGTAGCGAGGGCGGCGTTCATCGCCCCGGTAAATGAGGCGATGAGGCCGGCCATGATCTGGGGGTTCGGGCCAACGAGACGCGCCATCGCGGCCTCGTGTTCGGAGAATGCTGCGGGGGCCAGCATCTGCGCCGCCGTCCAGAGCACCACCGCCCCGACGGCGACCGTCAGGAGATACGACGCGAGCAGTTTCCACCGCAGAGACCGCCGGAGTAGTCTCACGACGGCTCGTCCGCGAACCGGTAGCCTACGCCGCGCACGGTCTGCAGGAGGCGAGCGTGCGCTGCATGATCCCCGAGTTTGCGGCGCAACTCTTTGATGTGTGCGTCGACGACGCGCGCGTCTCCGAAAAAGTCGGCCCCCCACACCCTTGCGAGCAGTTGTTCCCGGGTCAGTACGCGCCCGGGATGGGCCGCTAATGCATACAGGAGGTCAAACTCCAGGGCGGTCAGCGACACCGACGAGTGTCCTCGCCAGACTTCTCGCCGCGCGGGGTTGATGCGCAACGTACGGAAAGTAAGCGGACTTGAAATCCCTTCGTCTTGGCCGCGCATGCGACGGAAGATCGCGCGGATGCGGGCGGTGAGTTCGCGCGCACTGAACGGCTTGGTCACGTAGTCGTCAGCACCCACGGTAAGTCCGATCACCTTGTCAGTCTCGTCTGCCTTTGCGGTCAAGAGCACGACATAGGTGGGAGACTCCTGGCGCACCCGGCGGAGCACCTCGATCCCGTCAATGCCGGGGAGCATGATGTCTAGCACCAGGACGTCCGGTTGGAACTGAGGCACTTTCCTGAGAGCGTCCTCACCGTTGGCGGCGACGTCCACTTCGAACCCTTCCTTTGACAGGTACGCGCGCAGCAACGTCGTGATTTTCTCATCATCGTCAACAACGAGGACTTTGCCGGCGACCATCGCAACTGTACCTCGACACACCGTTCGGTTAGTCGTTCACACGCCCTTAATTGACTTTACATATCCAATCTTTGGCCGCGTATCGGTTGCGCACCCGATTCCCGCATGGGGCTAATTAGTACCTACATCTACACTTGGGTGGCCAATCCATAGCCCGCGCCCGTCTGGGGAAGCCGCTTGTAGCGTCCACACCATCCGTCTCTCCGCGTTTCGTTGCGCGATGCCTCCTTGCTTGGCGTGCTCGTGGCGCTGGCGTTGTTCCCGTGTCCCGAGGCCCTCATCGCCTCCGGCTGGTCTGAAATCCGGTTGAGACCCGATGTCCCGTGCACCCCTCCGTCGTATGCTGCAGGTAGGCGCGGAGTATCTAGCCCCGCGACCTCGGGGTCTTTGGAATGGCGCGGCCGTCGTTAGTAGCGAGTCAATCATTTGACCATTCGCCCGCAGGCGTGCTGGTTCGGCCTCCCGAACGCACGAACGGCCGGCCGGCAGCATCGCCCGGTGCGCGCGGGACGGACGCCGAGGGCTGGCTCGCGCATCTGTGGCCCGGTGCGCAGCCGGTGCTCTGCGCGCTGCTGCTGATCGCGGGGCGTGTCGTCGAGCGCGCCGCCCCAGGGCCGGCGGTCGTCCTGTACGCGCTCTCGTATCTTGCCGGGGGAACCGGCAGCGCGCTCACCGCCTGGAGCGCGCTGCGGGAACGCCGCATCGACGTCAACCTGCTGATGCTGCTCGCTGCGCTGGGGGCGGCGTACCTCGGGGCCTGGACGGAAGGTGCGATCCTGCTCTTCCTCTTCTCGACCAGCAACGCGTTGGAGTTCTACGTGATGCGCCGTACGCGGCGGGCGATCCGCTCGCTCACTAGTGTACCCTCCAGGAGAGAAGAGGAAAGAGCGCGGTCATGTGCGGATGAAGGGAGTGCCTCTGGTGCCGTTCCGAGGAGGGCCTAGCTCGCTTGCGGTTCGACCGCCA
>Ga0209168_10000239_pt1 | contig 61022 bp, 48 predicted proteins | sample Coa_R1_FD_187156 | JGI IMG/M metagenome (GOLD analysis project Ga0209168, IMG submission 187156) | Surface soil microbial communities from Centralia Pennsylvania, which are recovering from an underground coalmine fire - Coalmine... | ecosystem: Environmental > Terrestrial > Soil > Unclassified ...
ATCGGCGATTGTAACTGTTCCGCCACATTCCGAAAGTAATCATTGAGGTCCTGAAACTCCATCGAGATTTCGTTGGACCGTGATATTCAAAAGCAAGGAATCCGTACGTCCGCATGCGATGAACGTTTCCCTCTGGTCGATCTGGAACTCGGTAGCAAGGCTTGGAATCGCCAAGCCCTCAGGGTCGGAGTTATCTCTGCTGATCCTATTAGGCGCTTCCCTGCTCGCTCTGCGCGCCTTTCGAGAAACCTACCTCAAGATTTGGATTGTAGGATGGCTAGCGCTACTAGCCTCCCGCTTGGCAGAGCACACGCTCGCTACAAAGATTCCGGCTCCGTTCGATCTGGTTGTGGTGCAGGCTTCATTCGTGCTGGCGGTTGGAGTGCTGGCTGGGGCCATCCTGGTGTACGCCCGGGTTCGTGACCTGTTCATCCCGTTGGCTGTCATTACCCCCATCCTGGTAGGGTTCGCCGGCGCTCGCGTACTGTTGTGGCCAGACTCCCTGCCTCTGCGCGTGGCAGTGGAAGTCGGCTATCGTATCCTGCTCTTGACCGCTTCGCTGGCCTTGCTCCGGGCCCGTCGGGGACGATTCGAGCCTTCCGCCTGGCTGACGGTAATGTGCTTGCCCTTGCTCCATCTCACCTGGTCCCCTTTCACCGATCAGATTCCAGCCGCAGTATCTCTTGGCATCGAGATAGCGCTGGGCATCAGCATGCTGTTGATCGTATTCGATCAAGCACGGGCCCGTACACGCAGATTGCTTGCGATGCAGGCCATCACCCACAGCATCGCCAGCGCGCAGCAATACGGAAGCATCGTGCAGTGCGCCGTCGACGAACTGAAGCGTGTGATGCGCGTGCGATCCGCGTGGTTCCGGCTTGTGGAAAGTGGGCATCTGATCGCAACTCACGCGGCTGGGCTCTCGAACGATTTTCTCCGCGACGCCGGTTTTGCCGAGGTCAACGAGAACGTATCGAAACTTTGGGAAAAGCGCGAGACCCAAGTCACAAGATCGGACCAGACGGCCACGGAACCCGTCCAGTGTTTGCAGTCTGAGAAAATTCGCCAGACAGTGACCGTACCGGTTATTGGCAACAAGTCTGCGATCGGATTGTTGCTGCTGGGTACGTCCGCCGCCCCGCAATGGACTCCCGAGGAACTAGACTTCCTGCAGGCCTGCGCTCGGCAACTGGCTTTGGCCGTCGAGAATTTCCGCCTGCTCGAGCAGGTGATACGCTCCCAGCGTCAGTGGATGAACACTTTTGACTCCATCCATGACGTGATTCTGGCTCACGATTCAGATTACCGGATCATCAAGGCGAATCAGGTTGTGCTTGAGCAACTTGGAAAGGCGGCCGCCGACGTGATCGGCAGTACTTGCGAAGCCGCACTGCCCCACAGTTTCGGGGATTGGACCGGTTGCCCTTACTGCGCGATGGGTGGCGACGAAGAATTCACCGAAGGCGCCGATCCTTGCTTCGGTGGATTCTCGGTGGTGTCAACCTCTTCTTATACAGAACAAGGCAGCCAGCAGAAAGGCACCATCCACGTCGTCCGCGACATCACGGCGCGACGCTCCGCAGAAGAAAAATATCGGCTGCTGTTCGAGCAGGTACAAGAGGGAGTCTACGTCGCCGATACAAGGGGCCGGATCATCGACTGTAACGATGCGTTCGTCCACATGCTCGGCTATGGTAACCGTGACGAACTGCTGGTCCTTAATTTGGATGCCGAAATCTGCGTCGATCCCAAGCAGCGCGATACCTTCCGTCGCGAGATCGAAGCGCACAATTACGTCCGCAACTTCGAAGTCACTCTCCGCCGCCGTGACGGCACGCTTCTGCTCGCCATTGAGAGTAGCTTCGCCACGCGCGATGCAACGGGCAATGTAGAACGCTATCAGGGCTTCGTCCTCGATATGACCGAGAAGCGTCGTGCCGAAGACGAGATGCAGCGGCGTAACCGTGAACTGAATGCGCTCAACGCAATGGCCGTGGTTGCAGCGCAGTCTTTCGATTTGGATGAAATTCTGAACCTGACGCTTCGTCAAGTGGTCACTCTGTTTGGCGCCGAGAGTGGAACCGTCTATCTTTCCGATACGGATTCTCCTACCTACCGCCGCCGTGCTGCATGGGGTCCGCGAAGTCGCGATAAGATCCGTCCGGCGGAGATATCGTTCGCCGATGGCTTCGGCGACCTGGTGATACGATCCCGTGCTGAAGTCGTGACGGCAGAGTATCTGCCTCACTTGCCCGCCACTGTTTCCGACTTCATGCGCTCTGATGTCGAGCGCTCGTGGATCTGGATCCTCTTCTGGGCCAAGGATAGTCCAGTTGGACTTATGGGCCTTTGCAGCCATCTCGGATATCAATATTCCTCGAGCGATGAGAACCTGTTGGTCGCCATCAGCCGCCAACTGGCCACCACGATCGAAAAGGTCCGGCTCTACGAAGAAACCTGCCGCGCTTACGAGGATTTGCGCAAGACTCAGGAACAACTCTTGCAGAGCGAAAAAATGTCGGCGGTTGGCCAGTTGATCGCCGGCGTGGCCCACGAGCTAAACAACCCTCTAACCGCGATCCTCGGTTACGCGCAGCTTCTCGAAACCGAAGGCCTGAACCCGAGGGCGCAGGATTTTGTGAGCAAACTGTTTAAGCAGGCGCAGCGCACTCACCGGGTTGTTCAGAACTTGTTATCTTTCGCGCGACAACGCAAACCCCAGCGCGACGATGTTGATGTCCGCAAGGTGCTGGAAGAGACTCTCGCCCTGCGCGACTACGATCTCAAGATCAACAACATCACCGTGGAGAGCAATCTCCCCGCGGAACCGGCCATGGTGGTTGCTGATCCGCATCAGATCGAACAGGTCTTCCTGAACATCATCAACAATGCGGTAGACGCGATCCTCGAGACCGGCCGCAAGGGCAGCCTGAAGATCCGCGTCAGCACTCAGAACGGACACGTCTGCACCCAATTCAGCGACGATGGTGCAGGCATCAAAGATCCTAAGCGCATCTTCGATCCTTTCTATACCACCAAGAATGTCGGCAAAGGAACGGGCCTTGGACTCAGCATCTGCTACGGCATTGTCAAGGAGCATGGTGGCGACATCACGGCGAGCAACAACTCGGAGGGCGGCGCAATGATTGAGGTGAGGCTGCCGGCTGCTGTGGCGACGCTGCCTGAGGAGGCCGCGAAGATCGCTCCTCGCCAGCACGAACATGCCGTCCACGGCCGCGTGCTGCTGGTGGAAGAAGAAGAGGCCGTTCTCGAATTCGAACGCGACGTTCTAACCGGCGCCGGTGCGACTGTGGTCACGGCAAAGAATGCTGCGGACGTGAAGACCCGCTTGCTGTCAGAACCGTTCGACGCCGTCATCATGAATGGCAAAATGCCAGGCGAGTGGAGCGCCAAGGAATCCTACCCGTGGCTCAAACACAATTGCCCTGGCATGGAGAACCATGTCCTCTACACCTTCTCGAACGGCGTAGATCCTGGAGAAGGGCGCCCTTTTCTGCAGGAAAACAATATTCCCTACCTTGTAAAACCCTTCGAAGTCGCAGAACTGATCAGCCAGGCGCGACGTTTACTCGTAAAGGGTCAGGCAGCCGGAGCTGGCGCAGACTAGGAACGCTACTACGTCTGCTCGCCAATTCATCATTTTCCCGCGTACGTCTTCGGCGATCCGATTCCCGTGCATTCATCAAAACCGACCGTGCATTGAGAACCGCCCTGGGTAATGTCGTTAAAATTATGGGAGTAATAAGTAGGGTTCGCCAATTCCCGATACAAAGCCGTAAGCTCGGTCACACTGCTCTTGGCTTTATGCGCTGCGGCATTCACAATTCCCGCAAATGTCGGAGAAGCCCAACTCGTACCCCCCACCGAATACCAGCCTCCCTCGAGATATATCGGAGCACAGCAGAAATCAGAGGCAACATCGGGATATCCGCGATGCGATCCCACCACACTTGCTACTCCGTTCTGATAGGCCGGCCTTGGCTCATAGGGACTGAGGTCGCCGCCTCCGCCTCCGGTGTAATAGACCTCATTCACAAAATTGCCACTGTTATCTCGGTTGAAGTACGTGCCGCCCACCGAGATAACATTGGGCGATGCCCCAGGATAAATGCTCACGCCTAGTCCGCTGTCGCCGCTGGCGGCAAAAAAGACCACGCCCTTGGTGGTAAAGTACTTGTCCCAGGACAATTCCTGACTCACTTCGGGATCGCCCCAGCTCATACTGACTACACCGCCTCCTGCCTCAGCTACCAGCTTGGCAGCAAGTTGCACCGCCGACCACGTCGGGTCTGTATTCACCTGAACAGACTCGACCAGATAAATCTTTGCTTGGGGGGCCATGGCGTGCGCCCACTCGATATCAAGGGCCTCTTCCACCAACCAATTTGAGTAGACCGGAGGCTTCTTTGTTCCCGGCCAAGTCACCGTCAGGTCGGCCGCCGGGATTCCATAGTAGGTTGAGAACGCTGCGAGATCCTGGGCTGCAGTTTGATAGTGCCCTGCATCCACGATCGCGATCGCGCCCCAACCTCCCGTAGGCACCGCCGTACTGGTGGCGACTGGGCAGCCAGATGGTCCGCTGACCAGGTGGTACACACATGCAAGCGAACCGGGTGTCTCGACTCCGGAGGCGGCTGCGGCGCTGGCTGATCGGAGTCAACGAAAAAATAGTTCGTATGATGGCGGCCGATTTGAGGGATGCTGGAGTCTGGGATGATAATCCTGTGCCCGTTGAACACACTCTCTCTGATCTGCGAGAGAGCCTCGGGAGCAGTCAGGCCGAGAAACATACCCGCCGCAAAGATAGCGATTGCCGCTGCCTTTAATACCCTGAGAAGACTTACCATTTGTCTGAACTCCTAGTCGGAACTCATGTCTTGATTTTTGCAGTCCGTAATCATGCCCGTTGCTCGAAACAAAAGCAAGGGAGTCCATTGTCTCTGAAACGCACAGCCATCCACAGAGCTGGGCTTCTCGTATGCGTTAGACTACCGCTAGACCTATGTCCCAATTCGTCCACCTGCACCTGCACACCGACTATTCCCTTCTGGACGGCGCTTGTGACGTCGAGAAGCTCTGCCAGCACGTGCAACAGTTAGGCATGCCCGCCGTGGCCATGACTGACCACGGCAATATTTTTGGTGCCGTGCACTTCGTCAACGCCGCGCACAAACGCGGCGTAAAGCCGATCGTTGGGTGTGAGCTTTACGTGTGCAAGAAAGATGATCACCGGGCAGCTCCCGAAGGTGACACCTACAACCACCTGCTGGTTCTGGCGGAGAACGAAGAGGGATATCGCAACCTCGTCAAAATCACATCCGAGGCGTCGCTACATGGCTTCTATTACAAGCCTCGCGTCAGCAAGAAATTCCTCGCGGAACACTCGCGCGGGCTGATTGGCCTTTCCGGATGTTTGAAGGGTGAAGTCGCCGAACGCCTCGTAGAGGGCAATTACGAAGCCGCGCGCACAGCAGCCGGCACGTTTGCAGACATTTTCGGCAAGCAGAATTTCTTCCTTGAGATTCAGGATCAGGGTCTCGATCTGGAGCACCGCATCCATTCCGGACTGTTCAAGCTCGAAAAAGATCTAGGCTTGCCGCTCGTCGCGACCAACGACAGCCACTACTTGTGCGAAGACGACGCCCACGCTCAGGACGTGATGGTCTGCATTCAGACCGCCAAGTCGATTCGCGATACCGGTCGCATGAAGTTCGAAGGCACGCAGTTCTTCGTCAAGAACCGCGATGAAATGTACAGGGTGTTCAAAGACTCCCCCGACGTGCTTTCACGCACCCTCGAGATCGCTGAGCGCTGCAACCTGCGCATTGAGAAAGTCGCGAACCCTTTCCCGGAATTCGAAGTTCCAGCTGGATACACCGTCGACAGCTATTTCGTTCACGTCACTCGGCAAGGTTTTGCACGGCGACTAGAAACCTTGCGGCCGCTGAGCGAGCAGGGCAAGCTTAAGCACTCGTTGACCGATTACGAGCAACGACTTGAGCGCGAACTCGGAATCATCCAGCAGATGAAATTTCCCGGCTATTTTCTTATCGTCTGGGACTTCATCCGTTACGCGAAGGAGCACGGGATTCCCGTGGGGCCGGGCCGCGGCTCCGCTGCCGGATCACTCGTCTCATACGCATTGGGTATCACCGACATCGACCCGCTGCAACACGAGTTGCTCTTTGAACGCTTCCTGAATCCCGAGCGCGTGTCCATGCCCGATATCGATATCGATTTCTGCATGAACCGCCGCGGCGAGGTCATCGACTACGTCACCCGCAAGTACGGGCGCGACAACGTTGCCCAGATCATCACATTTGGCACGATGGCCGCGAAAGCTGCCATCAAAGATGTCGGACGCGCCATGGACATTCCTTACGCCGACGTCGACCGCATCGCCAAGATGGTTCCCACCCAGTTAAACATCACGTTGGAGCAGGCCATCGAGGATTCTCCTCAACTGCGGGAGGCCATCGAAAAAGACGGGCAGATTCGCGAGCTTTTCCAGACCGCAAGGAAACTGGAAGGTCTGGTGCGCAATTCGGGGGTCCACGCCGCCGGAGTCGTCATCTCCCCGCGTCCGCTCACCGATCTGGTCCCGCTCCACCGAACCAAGAACGATGAAATCGTGACAGCCTACGATATGGTCGCCATCGAGAAGATGGGCCTGTTGAAGATGGACTTCCTCGGGCTGACCACGCTCACGATTTTGACTGATGCCCTGAAGCTGATTGAGCAAAAACGCGGCAGTCCGCTAACTCTGGAAGAGATTCCGTTGCAGGACGAAGAGACCTATCGAGAGGTCTTCCACAAAGGACTGACGTCTGGCGTCTTCCAATTTGAATCACACGGCATGCGCGATGTGCTGCGCAAGTATCAGCCGAACTCGATCGAAGATCTTACTGCTCTCAATGCGCTCTACCGCCCGGGCCCGATCCAGGGCGGCATGATTGATGACTTCGTCGACCGCAAGCACGGACGCAAGAAAGTTGAGTACGACCTGCCCGAACTCAAAGAAATCCTGCAGGAGACGTTAGGGGTGATTGTGTATCAGGAGCAGGTGATGCAGATCGCGAACCGTCTTGCCGGATACTCCCTCGGCGACGCCGACCTGCTCCGCCGCGCCATGGGCAAGAAGAAGCCAGAAGAAATGGCGCTGCAGCGCGAGCGTTTCATCCAAGGAGCAGCGGAGCGCAAATATCCGCCGAAGAAGATCGAAAAGATTTTCGATCTGATGGCGCAGTTCGCTGGATACGGCTTCAACAAATCCCACTCGGCGGCCTATGCCTTGCTCGCCTATCACACCGCCTACTTGAAAACACACTATCCGGTCGAGTTCATGGCGGCGCTGCTGACTTCTGTTACCGGATCGACCGACGACGTCGTTAAGTACATCAACGAGTGCCGTGAGATGGGTATCACGGTCGAGGCTCCCGACATCAATGTGTCCGACGCAAACTTCACGCCTCATGGCGAGTCGATTCGTTTTGGCCTGGGGGCGGTAAAGAACGTCGGCGGCAACGCGATCGAGTCCATCATCGCTGCCCGGAAAAAGCTTGGACGATTCAAATCGATCTTCGAATTTTGTGAAAACGTTGACTTACGTCTGCTGAACAAGCGCGTGCTCGAGTCTCTGATCAAGAGCGGCGCCATGGATTCGATGGGCCGCCGCGCCCAACTCATGGCTGTCCTCGATAAGGCGATGGAGCAAGCTCAAAAAACCCAGCGCGACGCGGAATCCGGACAGCATGGACTTTTTGGTGTTTTCCAGCAGGACGAGCCTGAGACAGAGAACGACCACCTGCCAAATATCCCGGACTGGGACGAGCACATCCGCCTGGCTGCTGAAAAAGAAATTCTTGGATTCTTCATCACCGGACATCCGCTCGAAAAATACAAGGACAAATTGCAGGATCTACAAGCGCTGAGCATCGAAGAAATTGGCGGCATGACAAAGTCGACCGGCAAAGACGAAATCATCGTCACCGCGGGCATCCTCAGCAACGTGCGTGTGCTCAAATCGAAAAAAGGCGATTTCTACGCACAGACCACGCTCGAAGACATGTCTGGTTCGATCGACATGATCGTCTTCCCCGAGGCCTACAAACGGCTAGGCGATAAGGTCAAATTGGAAGTCCCGGTGTTGGTCAAGGCGGGCGTCCGCATCGAGGAAGGCTCCAACCCCAAAATCACCGCGGCCGAAATCATGCCACTCGAGGACGCTAAAGTTCCGCTACCCCGCGCTATCCGGGTGCGCATCCCGCTCGAATCCGCCGCCGAGGCCACGATCGATACACTGCACAGCCTCTTTTTGGAACGAAAAGGTGAGGCAAAAGTGCTCTTCGATGTTGAACGCCAGGGCGATTTCATGGTGGTGATGGAGGCGGAAGGCTATAATGTCGTTCCAGACCGTAATTTCATAGCCCGCGTCGAACAGCTATGCGGGCGTGGTAGCGTCCGTATAATCAGTTAAGGGACTTTCTTCGTGTTACTTCGTGTCCTTTGTGGTTGACCGACTTTCTAACCACGAAGAACGCTAAAGAACACAAAGGAAGGCGTTAACGAACTCAGCATGGCAGCCACCGAAAAAGTAAGGCAGGAACTGGAGCAGATTGAACGTCAAGTCGCTGAGATGGAATCCGGCGAGACGGACGAGGCGACTCGTCGGCAGATCACCGGACTGCAGGACCGCATCGATACGCTTCGCCGCGAAATGAACACACCACCAACTGCCTGGCAAAAGACCGAACTGGCGCGGCATCCACAGCGTCCGCAGTCGCTCGACTATATTGAACGCGTGTTCACAGATTTCAGCGAGATTCATGGCGATCGCGGTTTCGGTGACGACGCCGCGATCGTGTGTGGTATGGCCCGGTTCCACGGCGAAGAAGTGCTCGTCATTGGCACACAAAAGGGCCGTGATATGAAACAGCGGGTATACCGTAATTTCGGCACCCCACATCCCGAAGGCTATCGCAAAGCAATTCGCGTGATGCAGGTTGCGGAAAAGTTCCGCCGGCCCATCTTCACTCTTGTGGATACGGATGGCGCCTACCCCGGCATCCATGCGGAGGAACGAGGGCAGGCGGAGGCCATCGCATACAACTTGCGGGAGATGGCACGGCTGGAAGTCCCGATCATTGCTACAGTCATCGGCGTTGGCGGCAGCGGAGGGGCTTTGGCTATTGCAGTCGCAGACCGCGTACTCATGATGGAGAACTCCATCTACTCGGTCATCTCTCCGGAAGGGTGTGCCGCTATCATGTGGCGGGATGCATCCAAAAAAGAACTCGCCGCCGAAGCTATGCGCATCACTGCCACCGATCTCAGCGAACTGGGATGTATCGACGATATCGTTCCCGAGCCCGAAGGCGGAGCTCATCGCGATTACGAAGCCGCGGCTAACCTGCTCGATGCCAACCTGCAGAAGCATCTTGCGGACTTGAAGAAGCTCTCGACCTCCGAATTGGTCGCATCACGATATAATAAGTTCCGGACTATCGCTCAGTTCTACAAGACGGAATCCTGAGTCCGCGCGGACATCCCCCTCGTTCGAAAGCAGATTCCTCGCGACCATAGGCGAGCGAATGACCACTACTGGCGGGCAAGGCCGCCGTATAATGAAAGCGTTTCCTCCTTCGCAGTCCACAAACTACGGGCAATCGGGTTGTGCCCGCTTACGAAGAGGAAGGTGTTGGGATGGCCACTACTGATGTCGTGCCCCGAGAATCGGCCGGAGGCATGGGCAAGCAGCGAATCGTCAATGACATGAGCATCCAGGTCGCGACGGTTAACGGCTCCGGTTCGCAAAGTTCAAATACGGTCCTGTTACGCAGTATTTTCCAAATGGGCGTGCCAGTCTCCGGCAAAAATATGTTCCCCTCGAACATCGCCGGACTTCCTACCTGGTACACAATTCGCGCCAATAAGCACGGCTACATCGGCCGCAAGAAGGAAATCGACTTCCTCGTGGCCATGAATCCCGAAACCGCGACGGAAGATACCATGTCACTGGCTGCAGGCGCTTCGGTTCTCTATGATGAGCCGCTGGCCCTGCACAAACTTCGCGACGACCTGATCTTTTACTCCGTTCCTTACGACAAGCTCGTCGCCCAAGTTTGTCCCGAGGCGAAGTTGCGCAAGTTGGTCAAGAACATGGTGTACGTCGGCGTCGTGGCCAGTCTGCTGACGATTGACATGGCTGAGGTCGAGAAGGCAATTCGCAAGCAGTTTGCTAAGAAAGTAAAGGCGGCAAACCTGAACCTGGCAGCAGCACAAGCCGGATTCGAATACGCGAAAACCAATCTTGAGAAGCGTGGGGCCTTCTACATTGAGCGCATGGATAAGACCGCCGGCAAAATCATCATCGACGGCAACTCCGCCGCCGCGCTCGGTTGCATGTTCGCCGGATGCACGGTCGTCACCTGGTACCCGATCACGCCTTCATCGTCTCTCGTTGAGACCATGATCGAATATATGAAGGAATACCGCATCGGCCCCGACGGGAAAGCCACCTTCGCCATCGTTCAGGCAGAGGATGAGCTGGCCGCGATTGGCATGGTCATTGGTGCCGGATGGGCGGGAGCGCGAAGTATGACGGCGACTGCCGGTCCCGGCATCTCGCTGATGGCGGAATTCGCAGGCCTCGCTTATTACGTTGAAGTTCCCGGCGTCATCTGGGACATCCAGCGCGTCGGCCCCTCAACTGGACTTCCCACACGCACTTCGCAGGGTGACATCCTCTTTACGGCATTCCTGTCCCATGGCGACACGAAGAACATCATGCTGATTCCCTGCTCTGTCGAGGAGTGCTTCACTATGGCGACAGACGCCTTCAATCTCGCTGAACAGTTCCAAACGCTCGTGTTCGTCATGTCCGATCTCGATCTCGGCATGAACAACTGGATGTCCGATCCATTTCCCTACCCGACCACGCCGATCAAGCGCGGCAAGGTTCTCAGCAAGGAAGATCTCGACCGCCTCGGCGGATTTGCCCGCTACAAAGATGTCGATGGAGATGGCATCGGCTACCGCACGCTGCCCGGCACTTCACATCCAGCGGCCGCTTATTTTGCGCGCGGCAGCGGCCATAACGAAAAGTCGCAGTACAGCGAACGCGCCGATGACTTCGAAAACAACCTGGAGCGCTTGAACCGCAAGTTCGAAACCGCTCGATCCTTCGTTCCGCGACCCGAAATCATCAAGGGGAATGACGCCAAAATCGGGATTATCGGTTACGGTACTTCGCATTGGGGCATCACCGAGAGTCGCGATCAACTCCGCGGCGAGTACGGCATCGAGACCGACTACCTGCGCCTCCGGGCCTATCCGTTCACCCGCGAGGTGCACGAGTTTATTGAGCAGCACGAACACATCTACGTCGTAGAGCAGAACCGTGATGCACAGATGCTCAGCTTGCTCAAGCTCGACCTCAAACCCGAGTTAATTACGCGCCTGCGCAGCATCGCCCATATCACTGGACTGCCGCTGGACGCGCGGTCCATCACCGACGAACTGACCAGTATGGAGGGGAAATAATGGGAACCACCACGGTTGAGGGCGCAGCAACACCTGGGCCGAAGACAAACCGCATCGGCCTTACCGTTATCGACTACAAGGGCGGGAAGACAACTCTGTGCGCTGGCTGCGGCCACAATGCGATCTCAGAACGCATCATTGAGGCCATGTACGAGATGGGTGTCGAACCAGAATTCGTCATCAAGCCCAGCGGTATCGGGTGTTCGTCAAAGACTCCCGCCTATTTTCTGAGCCGCTCCCACAGCTTCAATGCCGTTCACGGGCGCATGCCGTCCGTTGCCACGGGAGCGCTGCTGGCGAATCGTAAACTTGTCTGCATCGGCGTTAGCGGCGACGGCGATACCGCATCCATTGGCGTCGGCCAGTTCATCCACCTCATGCGCCGCAATCTGCCGATCATTTACATCATCGAAGACAATGGCGTATACGGCCTAACCAAGGGCCAGTTCTCCGCGACCGCCGATCTCGGTTCGAAGCTGAAGACCGGAGTGGTCAACGATCTTCCTCCGATTGACACCTGTGCGCTCGCCATTCAACTTGGCGCCACGTTGGTGGGGCGATCCTTCTCAGGCGACAAGCGCCAGCTCAGCGCCATGCTAAAGGCCGCTATCGCCCATAAGGGTACGGTCATGCTCGACGTCGTGTCTCCCTGTGTGACGTTCAACGATCACGAGGGCTCAACCAAGTCCTACAAATACGTCAAGGAGCATGAGGAGACGCTGCAGGAAGTCAGTTTTGTTCCCCACTTTGAGGACATCGATGTCGAATATGATCCCGGATCGACCATCCAGGTCACGATGCACGACGGTTCGCGCCTTCAACTTCGAAAGCTCGAAGAGGACTACGATCCCACGGACAAGATTCGCGCGATGACACGCCTGACCGAAGCCCACGATAAAGGTGAAGTACTGACTGGCGTTTTCTATGTGAATCCGCAGGCGCAGAACTTCATCGAGATGCTCAATGTAGTGGATCAACCCCTGGCGACGCTGCCGGATTCGATGACGCGGCCGCCAAAAGAAGTCCTCGACGTCTGCATGGAAGAATTGCGGTAGGAGTATTCCTGCGAAAGCAAAGGCCCCGATTTGGGGGCCTTTTTAATTTGAGATGAAGTGTCCCTAAGCAGTCTTTCGCTTTCTTTCCCCGGTGTGTTCCGGATTCTCCCCCGGCTCAGGAAAATCGGTATCTGCGTCTTTCAGCATCGGATCCTGATCTCTATGCCCTAGCTGTTCCTGAAGGCCAATATTTCCAGGTGTTTCATGATTTTCGGTTTCAGTCGCGCCTTTGTGGGTGTCCTGATCGACCTTGCTATGTATCATGATTTCTCCCTTACGATAACCGGGGGCCACGACCGTGACTGGTAGATAGCCGCCCTCGTGAGCAAGTCTATTCCTGTGGAAACTCGAATAGCATAGAGTTCTTTATGCAGACGTTAGTGGGGTATCTATGAAGAGGTTTTTTCTGTTGATGATTCTTCTCGCTCTTCCGGCCACACTTGCTTTGGCTGATGCATCCTCAGCGGTTCTCGTGCCAGCAAGGCACCATGTTCAGCGTCATCACGCACACAAGGCTACCAAGCATCATGCCCCGAAGCACCCGCGGCACAGGGCATAGGCTCTGGCTAGCTTTGCGGCTCCGAGTTTTCGGCTGTACCGTTGTCGCCGCGAGTTGAAACACCAAGCTTGCGCAGCCGATCGCGAGCCTGCAAGGCCTCCGGAGAGTGCGGATAACGCTGGATAAGATGGCGCAACTCGGTCACGCCGTCATCCTGCTTGCCGAGTTCAACCAGTGCAAATCCCTTTTTCAGCTGTGCAGAGGCGGCCTTATTTCCACTCGGGAAATTCTGCAGCACCTGATCGTAGCTCTGCACGGCCTGCTGGTAATTTCCCTGTTTGAACTGAATCTCACCGAGGTAATAGTAAGAGTTCCCCGCCAGGTCTGTGTTCGGATAAAACTTGATATAGTCCGAAAATTCCTGCGAAGCCAGATCGTTTTTGCCGCCGTTATAGTCCCGTAAGCCGTTGTTATATAGGACGTCTGGAGGGGGCGCCTGCGCCAGCGCCTGCTGCTGCTGTTGTTGCTGGGACTGCTGCGCGGCTAGACTCTGCTGTGCCGCCTGCATGTCTTCCAGTTGCTTGGTCACTTTGGCCAAGCGCACCTTGAGCTCGTCCAAAGTGTCGTTGAGCGCCTGAATCTGTCCTGAGAGCTGATCTGACTTCGTGCCACTGTCGGCTTGTTGCTTTTGCAACATGGTTTGCAACGCCGTCAGAGCAGCCACCAGTTTATTAACCGAGTCCGCATCGCCCTGCACCAGATTGTTCATAACACCCATGCGTTCGTCGAAGCTACGCTGCATGGCAGTCATCTGCTCCTGCAGCTGCTGGACCTGGGTTTGCAGCTGGATAATTTCCTTGCTGACGCCCCAAGCAGGGGCAGTCGACATCCAGAGCATTGCGAGCAGTGCGACAAACGCAGATACATGACGTGTTTTCATGAGTGTTTTCCTGGGTACATCAGTTTAGATGCCTTGATTTTCCCACAGACGAGGTGGATTTCCGCATGGAAAGGAGCAAGCGGGAACCGGAACATTCAACGGGAAGAAGCAATGCAGTTCGCGAACCACAGCATAGACATCTATGCGCAAGTTGATAGCGGGGGACGCCACCGGCGTCCCCCGTCAGTCCATTACTTCTGATACACAAAGTGACCACGACGATTCTGCTGCCAGCAAGCTTCATTGCTCTCTGTGCAGAACGGTTTCTCCTTGCCGTAGCTAATCGTCTTGATGCGGCTGGCATTGATTCCCAAGGTAGTCAGCGCGTTCTTTACCGCGCTGGCCCGCTTGTCGCCCAATGCCAGGTTGTAGTCGGTCGAGCCGCGTTCGTCGCAGTGTCCCTCGATCGTGAAGTTGACATTCGCGTGCTGGCTCAGGAACTGCGCGTCTGCCTGAATCGAACCCTGCTGATCAGCGCGGATGTCGGCCTTGTCGTAATCGAAATACACGTCCTTGATATTTTGCGAGAACAAATCCTCATCCGTGACTGTTGGAACCGGCGGCGGCGGTGGTGGTGGCGCCTGGGTCACCGTTAAACGGGCCGTAGCTTCCTGCGTACCACCCGAGCCCTTGGCGGTCAGATGATAGGTGGTTGAATCCGAAGGCGAAACACTCTGCGAGCCATTAGGCTGCACAGCGCCAATGCCATCGATCGACACGTCGGTGGCGTTGCTCGTCTGCCAACTCAACGTGGCAGACTGTCCCGGTTGGATGCTGCTCGGATCCACCGAGATCGATGCGGTCGGGGCCGGTGGTGGCGGAGGCGGGGGTGGTGGCGGCGGTGCCGCTTTCTTTTTGCAAGCGCCCAACATGAGCAGAGCGCTCAATCCGATTATAAGGAACAACCATTTCATGGTTTGCTTCACTTTTATATTCCTCCTGCGACCCCAAAGTTGCTCCCCGGGGCCAGACGAAGTTATTTACTATTTCCAACTCCAATTCGGTTGCGAATTACGTCCTGTAAAAGTCAACTGCTGAACTTTTGATCCATCTGCCAGCATCGTCCAGATCTGAAGGCTCCCTGTACGGTTCGATTGAAATACGATATGCCGTCCGTCTGGCGACCATGACGGAAAGTCGTTGCGTCCACCGTCATGCGTAAGCTGCACCCATTGCTTGCTCGCAATATCCATCAGGTAAAGATCAGAGGCTCCGGGCTCGCCCGGTCCGTACTTCCGCACCCAGGCGAACGTCAGAAACTGCCCGTTTGGCTCCCAGTTCGGCGAAACCGCGTATCCCTGATCAGTCATACGCTGCTGGTTGGTGCCATCGGACTCCATCGTGTAAATCTGCGGTAAACCAGTCCGGCCGCTCACGAACGCAATCTGCCCATTCGTCTTGCGATTCCATACCGGCGAAACATCCGGCCCCTTGTCGGTTGTCAAACGGTGGGCGTTCCCTCCGGAAGCATCGGCAACATAGATCTCTGGATCGCCCGCTCGCGAAGAGGAGAAAGCAATTTTCGTCCCGTCCCCCGACCAGGCTGGCGACAGATTCGTCCCTCCCATATGAGGAAAGGTCACCATCCTGTTTATCTCGAGGGAGTACATCATAATCTCCCATCCCGTCTTTGTCAGTGCGCTAAAAGCGATTCGAGAGCCATCGGGCGAGATTCGCGGCGACAGAGCAATCGACCCGAGATGAGTAATCTGGTGCTGGTTAGAGCCGTCGTAGTCCATTGCCCAGATTTCCTTGTGCCCCGTGCGATCGCTTACGAAATAAATCTGGGTCTCCGCAATTCCCTGAATTCCTCCTCCGAGCCGGAAGATGATCTCGTCCGCAAACTTGTGCGCCATCAACCGCGCTGCGGCGTCGCTCGCTACGTCGGTATACTGCTTCCCCAAAACTTGCGGCGACTGGATGTTCTTGACGTCGTACAACCATCCCTGCACTGTAAGATTTCCGCTGGTTACACCGAGGTTCCCGAATGCCAGCATCGCCGCATTCGGCGGCGGAGCATTCCACGCAAGGAAATTCACTTCTACCGGCTGTCCGGGTACCTGCAGGGGATAGAAACTCTTGGACACAAGCTCGATCACGCCCGAGACGTCGAGGTCATTCCAGAGCGTATCGTTGAAAGTTTTGAGAAGAGCGGCGTTCTGCGGATCGGCTGTCGTAGGCTTGAAGTCTGGAACCGCCAGACGCACTTTCTCCACGCCTAAGGCAGTTCCAGTTTTTACCCAGTCCTGCGCCTGAAGCGCAGATGTGATCAGGCAGCAAATACACAAAAGGACGAGCAAAAGTGCGAGGCTGTGGAAACCGCGTAGCCGGCGCCTGAAACCAGATCTATCGCCTTCGTCCATTCGTGGAGAATAGGTTTTGCTATGACACAATATCGTATTCCGATAGGATTCGCTTTGCAACAGATTGCTCGCAGATTTGTTACGATTCATCACCCAACTTCCCCATTTTGCGCTTGTTTTTGGCCACACAAACCCTGTGCATCCGATTGGTAACCAATCGGAGGTACAGCAACTCACTTCTTGTAATCGAACCAGTACTCGACCGAAATCTTGTTTCCCGAATAATCCGGGGGAAGCGGACCGAAGGTATCGATCCGTTGCAATGCACGTACGGCGGAGATATCCAGCGAGGGAACACCGCTCGACTGCTCGACCCGCGCATTCATCGGGTGCCCGTCGTGCGCAATATCAAAGGTGATGTACACGCGCTGCGCGGATGTGATTCTCGGATCGACCTCATACTTAAACCAGTTCTCCGAAACCTTGCGTTGAATCACTTGCACGTACCAAGCGTACTTCGTTCCGAAGTCTCCACCCCCACCTGTGATTCCGAAGCCGCCTTTCGCTCCATTGGCGCTGAATGTTCCGTAGGGCCCGCTGACCGGCCCACCCTCACCGAACGCGACTCGATTGTCTTCCGGCTCCGGAGGTGGTTGAGCCTGCTTCGTCGAGGCCGTCTCCTGTTTCTTTTTCGGTTTGATTTTGGCGTTCTTGCCTTGAAGTTCAATCGCGTCCGGTTCCTTCTCCTGGACTTTAGGCTGCGACTGCGTCACGCCCTTCGATTCATTGGCAAGCACGTTCTGCGTCGGAGTCGGATTTGCGGGAAGAGGAACGGTACTCACCAAAGTGGCTCCGATCGCCTCTCCACCTCCGCCAGCACCCCATGTGTCCCCACTGGTTCGATTGAGAAGTGCGGTATAAAGCAGCAAGAGAGCCGTGATACCGAGGTGCAACCCCGCGGACCACGCGATGGCGCGTCCCCAGCGGTCGTGCTCGAAATAGATCTCAGTGCTTGCCACTTTGCTCCAGAGGCTGAGTCACGATACTCACATTGGCAAATCCGGCCTGTTTCACCGCATCCATAATGGTGGCAAAGGCTCCAAAGGGGACATTCTCATCCGCCCGCACAAAGATCGATTGGTTCCGCGGATCGCGAATTCTCTGCCGCAGCTTACTTCCGATCTCGTTGATGTTGATGGCATCGTTCCCTAAAAACACCCGCTGATCTTTGTTGATGGTAATCACCAGTCGTTCTTCCGTGATCTGCTTCACGTATCGGGTCTTGGGAACGCTGACGTCAATGCCGGATTGCAACACCGGGGCTGTCACCATGAAAATAATGAGTAGCACGAGGACAACGTCCACCAGTGGCGTGATATTGATGTCCGCCAGTGCGGTTTGCGTCCGGCCATTGGAAGTTGTAAAAGCCATCAGCGCCTCATGTCTGCTGGAATCGCCGCCGAGATCTGCGCTTGGCTGTTCTCAACGGCGTTGAGCACTTCGAGAGCAAAATCGTCACTGCGGGCGGCAAATTCCCGAATGGATGATCCGATCAGGTTATAAGCAATCACTGCGGGAATCGCGGCGGCCAATCCTGCCGCCGTCGTGATCAGAGCTTCCGAAATGCCCGGTGCCACAGCCCGCAGCGTTGCTGCCCCTGCGGTTCCCAGTCCATGAAAAGCATCTATGATGCCCCACACTGTGCCGAACAGTCCGACAAAGGGCGTGACTGCCGCTGTGATCGCCAGCCAGGGCATATTGCGCTCGAGCCGCGTAATCTCTTCGGAAGCGCCGATCTGCATACCACGCTGAATTGAAATCAGATTTCTGATCGCGCCTACCGACGCAACCTGGCGGCGGTACTCCTCGTATCCGCCTTCGAATACGCCGACCAGTGGGCTGGGCTTAAACTGATCCGCCACCGCGGCAATATCCTGCAAGCGCTGCGCCTTGCGAAACGCACGCACAAAGCGCCCGCTCTGCGTCCGCGCCCGCCGCAGCAGGCTCCATTTTGTGAGGATAATCGCCCACGAGATCAGGCTGAACGCCAGCAGAAAGAGTAAAACCAGCTTGGCGACCGCGCCAGAATTGGAAATCATGTCGACGATCTCGCCGCCGACGAACACTACTAGCAAGGAGGACAATTGCATCGGGGTTTTGGAGAATGCCTTTCGCGATTATAGATGAACCGGGGGGTCGATTTTCCCACACGAACCTGATCTGGCAATGAAAGTTTTGCGGCTTTGCGATCCATTTTCAACCTGTTCACGGTGACCGAAGCCGTCGCGACCTTCCGCCGAGTTATGCACGCGATTCCGCCGCCTTTGCACGAACCGCCGGATTGCTGATCAGGTTGTCCAAATAGCCGCATAACGCGCGTGAAGCCAGGTTACTGTTCTTCGCCAGGCGGATGACCTGCAGCCAAAGCCAGGGCCGCAGGAACGCAAATAAAGCAAATTGGCCCTCGGAGAATCTGCCTTCCGCATCAACGAATCGTTCGGATACCGGGAACTTGAACTCAACTTCGTCGGAGATCGCCTTCACCACCCCAAATGCCACCCCACGAGCCTCTGCTGCGCGGGCTACCGCGGCCGCTTCCATATCGACAGCATCGGCACCAAACGATTCCAGCAGTTTTGCTTTCTGCTCCGGACTCGCAACCGATCCGAAACTCACCAGCACTCCCGACCCGCTGCCTACTATAGTGCTGCTCGCATCACTGGCATTGATGACACGCTGCGGTGTTACAAGATCTCCGACCTTCAGCTTCGGATCGAGCGCCCCGGCAAATCCGGCTGAATAGACGACTTTAGGACCGAACCCGACGATGACGGCCTCTGTCGCTCGCCGCGCCGCCGCTGCGCCAATTCCTCCGCAGACCAACACGACTTCGCCATTTTCGAAAAAGCGAAACCGCCGTCCATCGTGCTCTCTGTCGCTGCATCGCCAGTTTCTGACGAGCGGACGCACTTCGCGCTCCAGCGCGGCTACGATCGCAAGGCTAGACATATCCGTTCGCCCGGAACCACTCCACTGCCCGCCGCAACGCATCATCGATTGGCACGATCTTCCATCCCAACTCGCGTTCGGCTTTGGCGGAACTGGCGAACATTTTTTTTCTACCCATCCGCACTGTATCGATCGTGGCCCGCGGATCGCCGTGCAGCATGCGGCCGGTCACCATCTCACCGAATACTCCCGCTGCAAATGCAATGGCGTACGGCAACTTTACCGTCGGAGAAGGTAAGCCCGTAATCGTTCCCAATTTATCCAGAATCTGCTTCAGGGTCAGATCTTCTCCACCCAGGATGTAACGTTCACCAGTCTTTCCTCTTTCCAGCGCAGCAAGGTGTCCCTTCGCGCACTCTCGCACATCCACCAGATTGAGCCCCGTCTCCACGTAGGCGGGAAATTTTCTCTTCAGGAAATCGACGACGATTCTGCCGGTCGGAGTTGGCTTCACATCCTGCTCGCCGATCGGTGTCGTCGGATTCACCGTCACCACGTGCATCCCGCTGCGGCCAGCCTGCGTCGCGACCTGCTCCGCCATGAACTTCGACCGCTTGTAATGCCCAATCATATCGGCCAGCGAGACCGGCGAGTCTTCATCTGCAGGATGGCCATTACCTGTGAATCCCACGGTCGCCACGCTTGAGGTATATACCACTCGGCCCACGCCATTCTTTCGCGCCGCTTCGAGCAGAGCCCGCGTCCCGTCGACGTTCGACCGGTACATTTCGCCGGGATCACGCACCCAGAGCCGGTAATCAGCAGCCACATGAAAAACTGTGTCGCAACCGGCGATTGCTTTCTCCAGCGACACGGCATCGCGCAGATCGCCAGTGACCGCGTCGGCATTCAATCCCTGCAGATTTTTCAGATTGCTCGTAGGGCGGACTAGCAATCGCAGGTTGGCTCCGTGCCCGGCAAGAGTGCGTGCGACGTGAGAACCTAGAAATCCTGTGGCGCCTGTGACGAAAGCAAGCATTTAGCAATTGGCATTTGGCCTGAAGGGCCACTATTTAGCTTCGAGATACGCCCGGAACCTGTTGGTCTAAGTGCCAATTGCCCACTGCTAATTGCTGGCCTTCTCCATCACCTTCGCATACGTAGTCAATGCCAGCAGCGGGAAGTACTGCCGATACAGGTGGTACATCAGGTAAAAGACGCGCGGGAAGCCGGTTCCTGTATAGAACCGCTCGTCCCATGATCCGTCGGATCTTTGCGTGCGCATCAGATAGGCGATACCCCGGGCGACGGAATCGCTGCGCGTGTCGCCGGCCGCGAGCAAGCCCAGAATGGCCCACGCCGTCTGCGATGGCGTACTGTCTCCCTGTCCGCGCAACGTCGGATCATCATATGAGCCGACGGTCTCGCCCCATCCGCCATCAGCGTTTTGCACCATGCGCAGCCACTCCGCGCCCTGCTGGACGCAAGGTTCGTGCAGATCCATGCCAATTGCTTCCAGGCCACGCAACACCAGCGCTGTTCCGTAGATGTAGTTCACACCCCAGCGCCCGAACCAGCTTCCATCGGGCTCCTGCTCTTTCCGAACGAACTGAATGGCCCGCTTCACCGCAGGGTGATTCTTGTCGTATCCGTAGGTCGCCAGCATTTCGAGGATGCGTCCCGTGATATCAACCGTCGGCGGATCCAGCATCGCGTTATGGTCGGCGAACGGAATGTACTGGAACACCATCTTATCGTTGTCTTTATCGAACGACGCCCAGCCGCCGTTCTTGCACTGCATCGACAAAATCCAGTCGATGGCGCGCTGCACCGATTCGCGCTGGTAGCGTCCGTTGGGATGTTCCACGCGGCTCAACGCCAGACAAACCATCGCGCTATCATCGACATCCGGATAAAACTCATTGTTGAACTCGAAGTACCACCCGCCCGGCGGGCCCGCCTTGTTCTTCACTTTCCAGTCGCCGACATTGCGTACCTGCTTTTGCAGAATCCAGTCAGCGCACTTCACCATGCGAGGATCATTCGCCGGAACCCCTGCCTCACCCAATGCAAACAGCGCATATGCCGTGTCCCACACTGGAGACATGCAAGGCTGCATGCGGAATGTATCTTCTTCCTCTATCCCTAGCTTTTCGAACTCATCCATCGCGCGAATAACCTGCGGATCGTCGAGCGAATATCCCAGACAGCGCAGCGCAATGATCGCGTTCATCATCGACGGATAGATCGCCCCTAATCCGTCGCTCATCTCGAAGCGTGCCAGCATCCACTTCTCCGCACTCTTCAGCGCGATCGAACGCAGTGGACGCACGTGCACGCGTTCAAACCAATGCGTCACGCGATCGATCACTAAAAAGAAGTTCCGCCACGAGACGAGTTTTTTCGCCCAGTGCAGATGCATCCGTGATTTGTGCATGCCGCCGACGAAAAGCTCCTCCACTCCCATTTCGCGAGGAATCTTCTTGAAAGGTTTCTTGGCATAGCAGATGGAAAGCGGCACCAGGATGGCGCGCGACCACGATGAAATCTCGTAGATATTGAACCAGAACCAATTCGGAAAGAGCACGATCTCGGGAGGAATCGCCGGGACTGCGTCATAGTCGTACTGCCCGAAGAAGCAAAGGTAAATCTTCGTGAAGGTATTCACTTCGGTCACGCCGCCCATCTCCAGTATCTTTTTGCGGGCGCGCTCCAATGCCGGATGGTCGGCCGTGTATCCTGCCAGCTTCAATCCGAAGTAGGCTTTCACCGAAGCGCTGATATTGGAAGGACCGGCGGCGTAGATACCCCATCCACCGTCTTCATTCTGATGGCGGAGGATCCAGTTCGCGGCTTTTTGAAAGCGCTCCTGATCGCCTGTACCCAGCAACGTGTGCAGCAGAATGTAATCCGACTCCAGCGTGGTGTCCGCTTCGAGCTCCCCACACCAATATCCTTCCTCGTGCTGCTCGGAGAAAAGATATTTCCGTGCCGCCGCGATCGCCGCACTAACACGCCTGCCCAATTCTTCGATTTTGCCGAAGCGAAGCTGAGGATTCGAACCGAGGGTTTCAGCAGCTGAATTGGCTTCGGGGGAGTTATTATCCATTCACTGCTCCATTAATTCGCGCTGGCCGGGGCCGAAGCAATCGCTTCCACGATCTCCGGCGGTAATCCGAACCGTACGTTCTCCGGCATCACTTCAAGCTCTTGAACATTGGCAAAGCCCTTCTGCTGGAGGAACGCCACAGTCTCTTCCACCAGATGTTCCGGAGCGGAGGCCCCCGCCGTTAGGGCAATCGTTTTAACGCCCTTCAGCCACGCCGGCTCGATGTCGTTGCAACTATCGATTAGATGCGCATTTGTGCCCAGATTACGAGCCACTTCCACAAGCCGGTTTGAATTCGAGCTGTTTTCCGAACCGACGACTAACAATAAATCCGACTCAGAAGCCACTTGCTTCACCGCGACCTGCCGATTCTCGGTTGCATAGCAAATATCCTGCGCAGCCGGTCCCTTAATGTTTGGGAACTTCTTCTTCAATGCCGCGATGATGTCCTTGGTTTCGTCGAGACTCAGGGTCGTCTGCGTCAGGTAAGCGACGCGATTCGGATCGGGGACGTCCAGCGACGCCACCTGCTCTGGCGACCCTACCACCTGCGTCACCATCGGAGCTTCGCCGAGGGTGCCGATGACCTCGTCGTGATCCTTATGACCAATCAGGATCAGAGAGTACCCTTCTTTGGCAAACTTTACGGCCTCCACGTGAACCTTGGTCACCAAGGGGCAAGTAGCATCGATGACCCGCAACCCTCGCTTGGCGCTGTGTTCGCGGACATCAGGAGAAACGCCGTGTGCGCTGTAGATGATCCGTTCGCCGTTCGGCACTTCATCTTCGCTATCAACGAAGATTGCGCCCTTACCGCGGAGTTCCTCCACGACAAAGCTATTGTGGACGATCTCTTTGCGAACGTAAATCGGCGGGCCGAATGCCTCTAATGCAATGCGGACTACGTCGATCGCCCGCACCACGCCCGCACAGAACCCTCGCGGCTTCAGCAGCAGCAAGGTCTTTTCGTCTGTATTGCCTGACATTCCAGTCACGATATAAGCCGTCCCCTAAAATTTCCCCAAAGCGATGTCCAAACTCGCCGTCTCACCAGGAGGACCATTCCTAGCGCTGCGAGGCATCTCACTTTGTAGTCTGGATGCAAACCAGCCCACAGAAAACCGCTACCTTCAGGGTACACGATCTCTATTGTGGCGATACTAATAAAGTACTGAAAAAGGATCGGGATGGTCAACGTAAGCCACAGAAATAGCAAGGATTAGCAGCGAATGGTCGTTTTCCTGCGTCTATTGGCGATCTTCTTGGGCCACGAAAACCTTACGCGCTACCTCTCGCACTCTGCGAGCCTCGAGCAGTGTGAAGGTACTTTCGAAGATATCGTCCGGCGACCCTTTGGCTGCGACCTCAATCAATAGACCTAAGTCCTTATAGAACTCGATCAGCGGCGCCGTGCTTCGCTCATACGCCTCGAGCCGCACCTTGATTGATTCCGGCCGGTCATCTTCCCGCAGGAGGAGCCTGCCGCCGCAGTGGTCGCATTTTCCTTCGACCTTAGGAGGCCGTTCGGTGACGTGATAGACCGCCTTACACTGATCGCAAGTCCTGCGGCCGCCCAACCGCTCCACAATCTCGCTGAACGGCAGTGTGTAATTCACGACAGCGGTCAGCTGCAGCGCCTCGTGATCCATCAGCTCTCTCAAAGATTCTGCCTGCCGCAGAGTTCGCGGAAACCCGTCGAGGATGAATCCGCCGCGGCAATGCAGGCAACTACTGCGCTCCCGCACCATCTCCCAGACAGTCGAATCTGGCACCAACTCCCCTCGGCGCATGTATCCCAGCGCTTCTTTCATCGCCGGACTCTGGTTACAATCCGGGCGCCTTCCTGCCGCGCGAAACACGTCTCCGGTCGATAAGTGGCACGCCCGCATACGCCGGTTCAGCAACTCTGCCTGGGTCCCTTTTCCCACACCCGGAGCTCCCAGCAAAATTAACCTCCAAGGCAGTAAAGCTCCCTCTGGAGTGGTCTCGCACTGGGCCGAAGGTCCTTCTATCCAAGCCGCGCGATTGTTGGTTGTACTCATGGGCTGAATGTAGGTTCGTCAGCGCCCATATGCTGTGATAGAGATCACAGGCCGCAGAGCCCCAGAGCACATTTCTCAGGATGGCCCCATCGTGCCCCCAACCCCCCTCGCAGTGCCATTGTCGTTCCTGGGAGCGTGTTGCACTATATTGCCGTCTTCCGAATACCCAGGTCAGCAACATGCTGGAACTAAGCTCAAGACGGACCACCAACCCCCAGGCCTCGGTCGCCATCGAGCCCCAGCAGATGCGTCGGCTCCTCATCGCCCTCGTCCTGCTTTTGGTGGCATTGGCCGCCGTGCTTATTAAAGACCGGGACTTCTGGTTTGGCGCTAGTTCCTCCACGATTGAACCCTACGAACCCGAGACTTCGGCACCTTCGCAGACTCCTGTAAACTCCGCCACTCAGTCGGCAAAGCCGATTCAGGAGCACACCACTAAAAAGCAGACTTCTTCCGCCAAGCCGGTAACGGAATCGAAACCTGAGGAAGCTTCCGCGGTAACGGCCAAGCGCACCGTCCTGCCTCCGCTCGACGTCGAAGTTGTAGCGGGCAGCAGGCACAGCAACGTTCATCCCGGAAGCAACACCACGAATCTGCAGATCGCAACTCCCGAGACGAAGTCCGCACCGCAGATTCAGGCAGCAACGAACGCAGCGCAGCGCGAGCCGATCGCCTCGCAGCCAGCTTATCCTCCGCTGGCGCAACACATGAATGTGCGGGGATCGGTAGTGTTAGAGGCCCTGATCGGAACCGACGGTATCATTCAAAATCTGCGGGTGACGAGCGGCCCGGCCATACTGGCGTCAGCAGCCCAGCAGGCGATCCGTGAGTGGCGCTTCAAGCCAATCGTGCAGAACGGTCAAGCCGTCGAATCCAAGGCTACCATTACCGTAAACTTCACCATCAAAGTAGCCGATAACTCCGCCAAAACCACGATCGCCGAGAGCCGTCCCGAGCAGACTCTTATCCTCACCCGCTAGTTCCTTCACCGATGAGTTCCTTCAGGAAAAATCAAGACGCGCGAATCAGGCGTTCGCCTTGATCATTTGCTCGGCGTGTTTCCGGGAAGTCTCGGTCAGCTTCGCTCCGCTCAACATGCGCGCCACTTCCTCGGTACGTTCTTCGCCGGTCACCGGGCGGATACTCGTTTTCGTCCTTCCGCCCGCTTCCCTCTTTTCAATCACAAAGTGCTGATCACCAAAAGTCGCAATCTGCGGCAAATGGGTCACACACAAAACCTGATTGGCACGTGACAGGGCCTTCAGTTTCTTGCCGACCGCCTCTGCCGCTCGCCCACCAATGCCCGTGTCAATTTCGTCGAACACCAGGGTCTTCTGGGCTCCCCATTTCTCACGCGCTCTTTGCGCCAGAACGGGGGATTCCCCTGCTTCTACACTGGCTTTCAGCGCCAGCATCACGCGGGACAGCTCGCCACCTGAGGCAATATGCTCCAGTTGCCGCATCGGTTCCCCGGGATTCGTAGAAATCAAGTACAGGACTTGATCGATACCCGATGCCGTCCAGTCTCGCTCCTCTTCCGATTGCGTCTTGTCGATCCGGAACGAAGACTTCATGGCAAGGTCATTGATCTCAGCCTCAACTGCCTTCTCCAGCCTTCGCGCCGCCTCACTTCTTTTCTTTGAGAGCACACGAGCTACACGCAAGTAATCGTCGGAAGCTTTGGCAAGATCTCCACGCAAGTGCTGCAATATCTCGTCCTTGTTCTCGACGTCTGACAACATCCGCGAAACATCGGCCCCGAACTGCATGACATCGTCGAGAGATGGACCATACTTGCGCTTCAAGCGATCCAGGAGGGCCAGCCGGTCCTCTACCTGCGCAAGGTGCTCTGGGGAGGCCTGAATTCCGCCCGCGTAATCGCGCAGAGTCGCACCAACATCTTCTACGCTGATGCGCGCCGACTCCAGCGCTGCCAGTGCATCTTGAAACTTAGGCTCGTAGCGCCCCAATTCTTCGACTTGCTTTTGGGCTGCCCGCAATGTCGACGCGGTCGATCCGCTGCCTTCATAGAGCAGATCAAACGCATTCATCGCCGCGTTGTAGATTTTTTCTGCGTTGGCGAGCACTCGTTTTTCTGCATCGAGACTGTCGTCCTCACCGCTCCGCAGCCGTCCGTCCTCAATTTCCTTCTTCTGAAAAATCCAGAGATCGACAAGCCGCAGACGATCCTGCTCTCCGCGCTCCAGTTCGTCGATGCGCGAGCGGATCTCTTTCCATTTCGCGAAAGCCGCCGATACCGGGTCAAGATCGCTGCCTGCGAATGCATCAAGAAGTTCCAACCGTGCCGGTCCGCCAAAAAGAAGTATGGATTCGCTTTGGGCATGGATCACAGCCAGGTGTGGCGCCAACTGCTTCAGCACCGAAACGGTCGCTGGCTGGTTATTCACGAAGACACGCCCTTTGCCTCCGAACGCAATCTCACGCCGCAGAATCAACGTGCCGTCGTCAGATTCATCCAAGCCATTCGCACCGAGAACCTTCTCTGCCGACTTCTCAGCCTTGCCCCCAACCTCGAAAACGGCCGAGATAACAGCCTTCTCCGCTCCCCCTCGGACCACGTCGCTCGAAGCTTTATCCCCCAGAAGCAGCGCTAGTGCATCAATTAGAATTGATTTCCCCGCCCCGGTTTCGCCGGTAAGCAGGTTCAGCCCCGGACCAAATTCCACCGCCAAATTGTCGATGACAGCATAGTTCTCGAGCCTGAGTTCAATCAGCACAAGTCACCTGGAGCGTGGAAGTTGAGCGCAGCATAGCACGAAACATCGTCCCCGCAGGCTGCATTGAGCTAAGTTGCTGTTTTGAACCAAATCCCTTGTTATCATCATCTAAGACTTTTCCATGGCCATAGCCGGACAGTACTCGGTCCAGACCGACCGCACAAATATTCCTGCGACAATGCAAGCCGCCGTCTACCGCGGAGTGAATGACGTCCGGCTTGAAACCGTTCCCGTTCCCTCTATCGGGCAGGGAGAGATGTTGGTACGCGTCCACACCTGCGGCGTATGCGGGACCGACCTGAAGAAAATTTCCACTGGATCACATTCCGCACCGCGCATCTTTGGCCACGAAACCTCGGGTGTCGTTGCCGCAGTCGGAGAGAGGGTGAGCGAATACCACCCCGGCGACCGTGTCATGGTCTTCCATCACATCCCTTGCCGCGAGTGTTTTTATTGCCAGAACAAGACATTCGCGCAGTGCGCTACCTACAAGAAGGTTGGCTGCACGGCTGGTTTTGAGCCTTCGGGTGGTGGCTTCGCCGAATATGTCCGCGTAATGAACTGGATCGTGGAACACGGCACAGTGCGCGTTCCAGACCACATCTCGTTCCAGCAGGCCTGCTTCGTTGAGCCCGTAAATACTTGCCTGAAGGGTATTTATGCCCTCAACCTACGTCGAGGCGAGACTGTTGTAACAATCGGTCAAGGCCCGATCGGCATCATATTAAGTGTGTTGTCAAAGCGGGCCGGGGTCACCTTAATTACTTCCGATTTGTATCCCGAGAGGCTTAGAATAGGTTCAAGTTTCGGACTAGACCTTACAATTGATGCATCGCGGACAAACGTAGTTGAGCGCGTTCGTGAATTGACCCAGGGTCGAGGTGCCGACGCAGTCATTCTCGCGGTCGGCGGAAATTCCCTGATTCGTACGGCGATGGATGCGGCCCGTCCCGGGGGTCGAGTTTTGCTATTTGCGCAAACACAGCATGGTGAAGCAGTGATTGACCCCGCTGCCATTTGCGTAGATGAGAAGAGTTTGGTGGGCTCCTACAGCGCATCAGTCGACCTGCAGGAGGAATCAGTTCGTTTTGTGATGGATCGCGAAATGGATTTGGAACGGTTGATCAGCCATCGTTTTCCGCTTACCGAGTGCACACAGGCTTTGGATCTGGCTGCCCATCCGCAACCCTCTTCCATGAAGGTCGTGATTCAGCCCGGCAGTGCTTGGGAAGGAAACCAGAAGTGAATGGAAAAATGACGGCTGCCGTCCTGTACGGCAAAGAAGACCTGAAAATCGAGAAGGTACCGATCCCCCGCGTTGGCGATGGCGAGGTATTGGTCAAGGTCCAGGTCGCATTAACCTGCGGCACCGACCTCAAGGTCTACCAGCGGGGATACCACGCCCGGATGATTGTGCCTCCGGCGCTCTTCGGCCACGAACTCGCCGGAGTTATCGAGGAGGTCGGCGCCGGGGTAAACGGCTTCAAGAAAGGCATGCGCGTTGTTGCGCTCAACTCCGCGCCATGCCAGATGTGCTTCTACTGCTCGAAGCATCAGGAGAATCTCTGCGAAGACCTACTCTTCAACAATGGCGCTTATGCCGAATACATCCGTGTTCCGCGCCGAATCGTCGAAGCGAACATGCTGGTGATCCCCCCCAATGTCAGCTTTGAAGACGCGGCCATGACGGAGCCCCTGGCTTGCGTCCTGCGCGGACTGCACGAGACCGGCGTTGAGATCGGCGACACGGTCACCATCCTGGGTGGGGGCCCCATCGGCCTCATGTTTGTGCAAGTCGCGCGCGCCATTGGCTGCAATGTCATCTCCGTGGTGAAGCGTGACGGGCAAGTCGAAGCGGCCCGCCTGATGGGCGCTCACGAAATTATTCAGACGACGAAGACTCCGAATGTCGTCGAAGCCGTCCGCGCACTTTCTCCGCAGAAGCGCGGTTGCGACGTGGTGATTGAAGCGGTTGGAAAACCGGAAGCTTGGGAATGGGCAGTCGATATGGTCCGCAAAGGCGGTACAGTCAACTTCTTCGGTGGATGCGCCAGCGGAACCAAGGTGCAGCTCGAAACCAATCGCCTGCACTATTCCGAAATCACACTCAAAGCGACATTCCATCACACACCGGAAACGGTCCGCCGGGCATTCGGATTGATCGCCGCTAAAAAAATCCGTCCCACGGACTACATCACGGGTGAGGCGCCGCTGTCCCGATTGCAGCAAGTCCTACGTCACATGCTGAACCGCGGCGGCGATATCAAGACAGCTATCATTCCGGGACACTGAGCAGATTTGTCGATTGTTGATTGCTGATTGAAAACCGAGAACCTTCAGCTCATCAGATTTCAATCGACAATCGGAAAATCAACAATATCTTTAGCACCGTGAACCAAGTCGCCGCCCAAAACCCGGAATCAACTCTCGGCTGGAGCCGTTTGCCCGCTGCCTACGCCATTCCTTCAACGGCCCCCAGTCTCGACGAAGCCCGCGAATATTGTTCCCGCATCGCCCGCACGCACTACGAGAATTTCTCGGTGGCGAGCTGGTTCCTGCCAGGCCGACTACGCCAGCACTTCTTCAATGTCTATGCGTATTGCCGCATCTCCGACGACCTCGGCGACGAAGTGGGCGATACCAAGGCTTCCCTTGTATTACTCGATCAGTGGCAGCGCGAACTCGATGCCTGCTACGACGGATCACCGAAGCATCCTGTCTTTGTAGCGTTGGCCGAAACTGTTCAGCAGTTCGATATCCCGAAGCACGAATTCTCCGACCTGCTCACCGCCTTTCGTCAGGATCAGACGATTACTCGATTCGAAACCTTCAATGACATTCTGGCCTACTGCCACTACTCTGCGAATCCGGTCGGCCACCTTGTTCTCTATCTCTGTGGGTATCGGGATGCCGAGCGCCAACAGCTTTCCGACTTCACCTGCACAGCACTTCAGCTCGCGAACTTCTGGCAGGACGTCAGCATCGATCACGAAAAAGGACGCATCTATCTTCCGCTCGAAGACCTGCGTCGTTTTGGCGTGAGTGAAGACGACATCGCGAGGATGCAAAACACTACTGCATTCTGCGCCATGATGAAGTTTGAAGTCGATCGGGCCCGCGACTGGTTCCATCAAGGTCTGCCGCTGGTCGGAAAAGTCGATCGCGAACTTGCCATCGATCTCGATCTCTTCAGCCGCGGCGGTCTCGAGATCCTGAGTGCCATCGAAAAACAGCGCTACGCGGTCTTGGGAAATCGTCCAGCCATATCGAAGACTCGCAAGCTGGCACTGGTCGCTCACGCAGCTATGGCCAAGCTCTTTGGACGATCCGGAGACTCTTCACGATGAGCGCCGGCGCGCAACAGGTTCCTGTGCCCTGGACACCTGCACCGCCACAGCTCGTCATGGCGTATTCGGTCTGTAAGGGCATTACGCGCCAGAATGCCAAGAACTTCTACTACGGATTCTTGGTGCTGCCGCGCCGCAAGCGCGAAGCTTTGTGCGCCGTTTACGCATTCATGCGGCGCTGCGACGACATTACCGATGATCCCAGGCTCAGCCCGCAGGAATCTCGACAGCAACTCGAAACGTGGCTTGACGCCTTGCATCGTGCTCAGCAGGGTCAACCCACCGACGATGCCATATTGCTCGCTTTAACCGACGCACAGCGCCGCTACGCCATCCCCGCCGGTTTGCTCGATGAATTGGCCCACGGGACTGGAATGGATGTCGAGGAGTCAGAGGCGCCGCAGCAGGCGAATGGTCTTGCTGTCCAGTACAAATCCTTCGAAGATCTGCGATTTTACTGCTATCGCGTCGCCTCCGTTGTCGGCCTCGTCTGCATTCATATCTTCGGATATCGCGACCCTGCAGCCGAACCGCTCGCGGAACGGTGTGGCTTGGCCTTTCAGCTCACCAATATCATTCGTGACGTAAAAGAAGACGCAAGCCTCGGACGTGTCTATTTGCCAGAAGAGGATCTGGCGAAATTCGGCTTGTCCTTCTCCGACGTACTCTCATTGACCGATCCGTCGCGCTTTCGCCCGGTGCTGACGCTCGAGGCCGAACGTGCGCGCGAGTTCTATGCTGCCGGGGACGAACTGATCGCATACGTCGCCGAGGACAGCCAGCCGGCTTTATGGGTGCTGATCAATATCTATCGCAGCTTGCTCGAAAAGATCGCATTGAAGCAGTACGACGTCTTCACTGCAAAAGTCGCCCTCAGCACTTGGGAAAAACTTCGCATCCTGGGAAAAGGCTTCCTCAAGCGCCTGACATGAAGTCTCAGTGGCCAGCTGATGTCATCCTGAGCGCAGTAGATATTTCGCGAAGGCGAAGTATCCACGGAGTCGAGGGATCCCTACCATTGTGCGATGGGACGGATTGTAACCTTGGCACCGCCTAACAATGTCGCCCACGCCATCCCAACCTTCAGTCGCCATCGCAGGAGGCGGTCTCGCCGGACTCGCCGCTGCCTGCGCGCTCTCGAATGTCGGCTTCCGCGTTACGCTTTTTGAGAAGCGACCCTTCCTCGGAGGCCGCGCCTCATCCTGGGAGCATCCCGGCACCGGAGAAGTCGTCGACAATTGCCAGCACGTGCTCTTCCGGGTTTGCACGAATCTCGTCGAGTTTTACGAGCGCATCGGCGTTGCCCACCAGATTCGCTGGTTCGATCAGATGAACTTCATCGAGCCAGGAGGACGCGTCTCGGTGATGAAATCTTCCTCTCTTCCAGCACCACTGCACACTGCGCCGTCTTTTTTGCACTTCCCTTTCTTGAACGCCGCCGACAAACTTTCCATTACACGCGCTCTGGGGCCCATCCTGCTCACCGAACAACGAGACAATGGACAATCCTTCCTTCAATGGCTCGAAGGGCACGGCCAGACGCCTAATGCGATCGCGCGCTTCTGGCATCCGATCCTTGTCAGCGCGCTCAGCGAGGAACTCAATCGCATCTCCGTTTCCGCCGCGGCCCAGGTTGTTCGCGAATCCATGAAGACGCCGGATGCGCGGCACATGGGCGTACCGACCCTTCCTCTCACCGATCTTTACAACGCGGCCGGAGACTATGTTCTTGCCCACGGCGGCCAATTACATTTCCGATGCCCGGTCGAAGGATTCACAGTCGATGGCGACCAGATTCGGATGCGTCTGCGCGGCAAAGAAGAAATTGCAAATGCAGAACAAACGGTCGACTTTCTAATCCTGGCCCTCCCCTTCGACGCTCTCGATTCCGTTTTGCCCGAGGGACCAGAGAGCACACCGATTCGCGAGAAGCTTGCCCACTTCGAGAATTCCCCAATCACTGGCATCCATCTTTGGTTCGACCGCCAGATCTCGGACCTTGACCACGCCGTGTTGCTCGACCGCACCATCCAGTGGATGTTCCACAAATCCCGCCTGCAACCCATTCGGACCCAGAATCAAAATGGAGGGGGTCGGGGCAGCTACGTCGAGCTCGTCGTCAGCTCGTCCAAAACGCTGATTGATAAATCCCGTTCCGAAATCGTCGATCTCGCTCTCAGCGAAGTGCGCGAGTTCTTCCCTGCTGCCCGCGAAGCTAATCTGGTGAAATCCACTGTGATCAAAGAAGTGAACGCCACCTATTCACCGCGGCCGGGTATCGACGCAATCCGCCCAAGTCCGATCACAAACTGGCTACGTGTATTCCTTGCTGGCGACTGGACCGCGACTGGCTGGCCCGCGACCATGGAAGGTGCCGTGCGCAGCGGATACCTCGCTGCGGAAGCTCTGACTCGCGCCGCCGGCCTCAAAGAGCAACACTTCGTCTCTTCTGATCTTGCGGCCACCGGATTCATGCGGCTGTTTGCCTGATCGGGCAACCAGAAAGCTCCCAGCCTACCTGTAACTAAACTCCTGTAACCCGTTGCCGATAAGACTGGCATGGACGGGCGCTATGTGGAACCGCGGAAGGTGATGTGGGCAGTGGCCGAGGTGATCTGGCAAGACGCAACTGGCACGTCCTTTCGCGCACCCGCTACGCTCGAAGACACTTCTCCTTCAGGAGCCTGCGTCCGGGTTCATCAGCCCTTCACGGTCGGATCGAGAGTCATCATTCGGTGGCACCGCGAGCAGTTCTCCGCCGTCGCGAGAAACTGCCGAAATGATGGGCGCGATTTCCTTTTGGGAGTGCTCCGGGAGCCGGACTCCTCGCCGCAAGAAGAAGCTGCTGTTTCGGTGGCAGCTAAATCTTCGCCGGCCGAGCTACCGGAAATCAGTTCGACAGCTGACCCGGTACTGGGGTCTGAGAAAGTTTTCCCAGTTCGGCCCGATGCAACACAATCACCTCTCCCGAACAAACGCAATGCCGATCAAGCAAGACACGCCATGGACTTCGCCGGAAACCGCCGCCCTTCCCACAGGCTAGGTCGCGCGACCAAATCTCCACCATTGACCGGCGTGCCAAAACAAGAGTCAGCTACGTCTTTTCGTTCCGAAAGGAAAGTTATGCAACCGAAAACGCTCTTTCCGCAATTCTGGCGCCGTCAGCAGAACGAGGACGCGCCGCCGAAATCCACTTACATGGAGGCCCCAGTGAACAAGCCCACAACTCGTGCAACCGAATCAGCCTGCGGACCGCGCGGCGATCAGCTTTCTTATGAAGACATTTACCGAGCTGCGGGTATTCTGAGCCCTGGCTCCGGATACGGCATTCATAAGGTGGTCGAGATGCTGAACAGCGAGCGCATCCGCGACCTTTCGAAAGACATCAAGCGCGCCTCTGTGCTCATGGCGCTCGATGCCGCGGGAATCTCGGTCGATGACATGCTCACCGACGCCACACGCCGTCAGAACGCGCTCAATTCCTATGAGACCGGGCAAAAGAAACAGCTGGAAGAATTTGAGATGCGCAAGGCGCAGGAGAACGCTCACATCGAAGAAGAGATGGAAAAGATTCGCGCACACTACGCCCAGCGCATCCAGAATAATCTGGATCAGGTGACAAAGGAGAAAGACTCGCTACGCAACTGGCAAAATGCCATGCAGTCAGAAAGCCAGCGCATTGCCGAAGTGATCGAACTCTGCGGGAAACAGCCGGCGACGGCGAAGCCGAACACGCTCGCGGCTGCCGCGGGAGGCGCAAGCGACCGGTGACAAATGACCGACTATCTAGCTCCGCAGCGCAGGACACCTTCCGTGCAACTTATTGGGACGTCTTTACTCGTCGGCAGGCGACCAGCAACTTCGTCCAAGGGTCGTCATCCAGCTTGCTGATCTGTATCACTGGATGCTCGTGGGTCGTGTCATGAATGAATTGCCCGTCCCCGATGTACATCCCGGTATGCGTAATGTCTTTTACAGATGAGCCAAAAAACAGCAAGTCCCCGGGCTGCAGATCCGCGCGCTCGACGGCGATTACGCCGTTCCAGGCAGCCTGTTGATCGGCATCTCGCGGCATGATGATCCCGCGGGCTCGTACCAGCATCTGCGTAAAGCCAGAGCAGTCGAATCCGAAGCTCGATCGCCCACCCCACAAGTATGGGAGCCCCAAAAAACGTTTACCAAGCTCGATCGACTCCGGTATCGACAGCGGTTTCGGATCCGCCTCCACATCACCCGACTGAATCCACGCCAGGGTCTGACCCGGGAGTCGCACCTGCAGCCAGCCCTCCCGATGCGCAGGCTTCTTCGGGGAATGGTCCTCCAGCGCAAGCTCGAGCTTCGTTTCGAACGGCGCCGTCACAACCGGCTTGTGCCTCGTCACATCGGGCTCAGCATAGATGTTGGCAAACAGGTTCTCCACTTGCACCGTTGGTCCCGCCGTTGCATAACCATTCCCTGTAAGTACGATTCGCAGATAGCGGCTCGGTGTCCAGCCTTTGTAGCGGTCCGACGTCTGGATCTTCGACCACTCCCCGCGTGCCTGCAGCAGCACCACGTTACTCCCGTAAATCGCCTGCGACACTACGTCCGACTTCTCGGTTGGCCGGGAATACATGTTGGCGACAGGAACCACAATCACATGAGGGCTGGTCTTGGCAGCGGCAGAGATTGCGAGCAAGACGAGAAGAGCAATCTGCGAGTGAACGAAGAACCGGTTTCGAAGCATTTGCATTCCAAATGGACGCTACAGCAAAAATGCGGACCTACGGACACGTACCGCGCAACCATTGCGCTACGGCTCTGTGTCTTTAGCCGCAGGAATCGTATAGAACCGGTAAGAGTACTTCCAGCTAAATTCTTTCCCAGCAGGAATATTCATATCGATGTATGGCTCGGGCGCAACCACCGTTCGGACCGCCCAGACTCCCAGGTTCACCACGGGCTGATCGCCGTGAACCTCCACTCCCGCACCGGCTCTGTGATTCTCCACGTTGATTTTATAGTCTGCGGCAATCTTCCCGAATCCGGTGAACTCAGCATAAAACGTATCCTCGCCCTCAAATTTTTTCGCAAAATGAAGCCTGTTCCCGCGGATCTCTGCCAGCCGATCGAGAGCCTGTGTCGGCTTCGGTGTAAACGCAAAATCAATGCTGATGTCCGGTCCGGTCGATTGATGATCGATGGTCAGGAAATTGTGATCGTACACTTGTGTCTCGATCGGCTTGGAGCCAATATTCACGAGGCGGTGCTCGATGCTCATGGCGGGCTCGTCTTTCAGCAGACGTATGGTTTTGCTGTAGGAGTAAGCGTAGCCGTCGCCGCAATCCAATTCCTGCGTAAAATGAATAGACCCGTCATCACTCTTCAGCGTTCGCTTGCCGCCGTTCACAATCGGATAATTTGTGTATGAGCTATAAGGAGCATTGTCGATTTTCCGCAGCGCTCCTACCCCAATCTTGCAAAACGCTTCGCCAGGTCTGGCGTCAGCGTAACCCAGGACCGTTCCGTCTGGCCGGCTGATGAACTCCTCGACCGGCCCGCTGGCCGAACTGTTGATGCCTGCCTCGATGGGATTGCCGATGACCACGTCAGAGACTGATGGGTTGAACTTTTCAAAAAATGGACCGAAATAGTTGTGTCCCTTGTACTCCAGGCTGCCAATTATGCCCGCCCAGTCGAAGCGCGTCCCACGGTAAAATCCCTTATCCGCGTCTGGCAGATAGATCTTCGCAGTCAGCACTCCGTTGGTAAGCTGCTTCTCCGGGTACGTTCCCGGATACGTTTGCGCCGTCATTGAACCCACTGCCAGTCCATATGCAAGAAGGTGATAAATACACCTCAACGTTCTTCGCGAAGTTTTCATGAAGAAGAGATCGGAAACCTGTTCATCTCTGCAGCGTTTGATTGTAAAGCTAGTTGAGCGCTGGCGCCTAACGGTCCCCCTGTATCCCACAATAGATAGCCGAATGCAATTGCGCAGAAATCTGTATCCGTGATTGAAGCGGGTTTTAGCGCAGACAAGAATGCCAGAGTCAGGGAAGGGGAACAAAGACTGGCTGCCCCCCAGGGATTCGAACCCCGATAGCCTGCTCCAGAGGCAGGTGTCCTAGCCGTTGAACGAGGGGGCAACTCAGCTTGATTTTAAGTGGACAAATTAGTTTGGTCAATCGAGAGCGCTTACCAGCCGAATATGCATTCGCGCTGAATTCACAGCGCTACAATAGTTTAAAGACGCATTCTCCGAGAGGAAGTCCGAATGGTAGCCACATCTGAGACCATCCCAGGAATTTCTGACTACGCCGAGATCGCCCGCCGTCCGCTCGAAGCCGAGCAGTGTGCCTTAGTGGTGATCGATATCCAGGAAAAGTTGCTCCCACCGATTTTTCAGAAGGAACAACTGGTCCGCAACTCGCAATTACTGATTCGAGCCGCTCATGTTCTTAAAATTCCCACTCTCGTCAGCACGCAATATGCAAAAGGATTGGGAACCACCGTCCCCGACGTCGCTGCTCTACTGCCGGGCGTCGAAGCCGTCGACAAGACTCTCTTCTCGTGCTTCGGCAGTGATGTTTTTTGCAGCCTGCTGAAACGTCTTCCCGGTCAGCGCTCCACACTTCTTCTCTGTGGCAGTGGAGAGCCATATCTGCGTGGCTCAGACGGCATTGGCGGCACAGCGCGAAGGCTATCTGGTCCACATAGCTTCAGATGCAGTCAGTTCCCGCACCGAGTGGAACTGGAAGATTGGTCTCGATCGCATGCGTGCGGCGGGCGCGGTCATCTCGTCGACCGAGATGATCGTTTATGAATTGATGCGATCCTCTTCCTCAGCCGCATTCAAAGAACTCTTGCCGCATCTAAAGGGATAAGTCCAAGACCCAAAACTAAGAAAGACACGGAGGTACCCGGAGGAAAAGCCTTCCGAAGTCCTTCGTGGTCTTTCGTGTCCTTTGTGGTATTGACGATTTCTCGGCTTAAGCTTCCGCCTGCCCGGTGGGTTCCTGGTCCTTCTTTTTCACGCGAACGACGGTTATCTTCGCAATGCCTTCCTGGAACGACGGCGGCTTCAACTTCGCCGCCATACGGCGCATGGCTTCCTCTGGCACAACCCGGTCGCGCCGCTGGTGACGCTCAACGCAGACTTCCAGCGGAACGTCGAAGAACACGGCATGCACTTCGTAGTTATAATCCTTCGCGAGCTTGATCCAGTGCTGCCGCTCCTGCGGCGTGAGATTCGTTGCGTCTACATAATTCATCGGACGCTTCGCGATCAGCCGCGCCTTCAACATCGAACGTAGATTCGAAAAAACCAGATCCTGAAAGCGCTGCTCCCGCACGTCGTCGAACAGCAGCGAGCGCACCATGTCGCTCGAAAGCGGAACTACATTGTGCCGCTTGAACCACGAACTCTTACCGGAACCAGGCAAGCCGATCGCGAGCACGACAATTCCTTTCGGTGGACGCGTCGGAGCAGTCGGAATTGCAACCGGAACGGCCGGTGCTTGCGGCGCAGAGGGCGGGGGAAGACTCGCTCCTTCCGCTTCACTCCCGACCTGTGCTTCGGGTTCCGCGGCTTCAGCCTCGGCGACCTGGCCCGCATCCGTCGCGGAGTCAGGGAGAATGCCCTTCGGTGTAAAGGCCTGTGCCACCGCTTGCTCGCGACCACGGCCACCGCGTCCGCGCCCACCACGGCGTCTGCGCCCTCGCCCACGCTGAGCAGGACCGCCCGATCCTTCGGGACTCGCCTTCTGACCATCTGTAACGGGCGTAGCCTCTTCCGCGGTCGATTGGGCCGTAAACTCACGCCCCCCGGCCGGGCTCTCCACTGCCCCACCGTCACTCATCGCAGGTTCTGGTTTCGTTGATTCGTCTGCATCGAAATATGCCGGTTGCAGTGGTGGAGGCGCCGGTTGGCTCTCCTGCTCACCGGTTTTCTTTTTGCGGCGCTGCAGGCGCTCGCGCATCCATTTACGCATGTTCAGGCTTGTAACACAGATGGCCGGATTGGGGCAATCCGCTCCGAACCAGCAATGACAGGAGAAGTTCGTCTCTGACGCGAAATCCCGCACCGCGCCTTCTAGAATGGGGATCTATGGAGACTCAAATTCCTCCCGCGATTCACGACCAGAAATACATATCTCTGACCACTTTTCGCAAGACCGGTGTGGGCGTTCCAACTCCTGTCTGGTTCGGCGAAGAGGACGGAAAGCTCTACGTCATGACGCGCTCCGATATGGGCAAGCGTAAGCGCATTCGCAACAACCCGCAGGTGAAGGTCGCGCCTTGCACCATTCGCGGAAAAGTTACCGGACCGGAGTTCGCGGCGAGAGCTCGCATCCTGCCCCTCGAAGAACATCAGCGCGCGCGGCAGACCATCAATCGCAAGTATTGGATGGCACGGATCCCGCTGGTCTGGTGGCGAACGGATACGTATTTCGAGATCACGGTTGGATGAGGAGTGTCAGGGCATCAGGGTTTTCACGTGGCGCGTCTAACTCTCAAGACATTGAATCCTCACCACCAGAATTTCACCACGACTAGAATATCGGCATGTCCACGCAAACCTGGAACGCTTCCCGCTACGCCGCCAACGCTGCATTTGTCCCTGCACTCGGCCAACCCGTGCTCGATTTGCTTCAGCCGCAGCCGGGAGAGCGCATTCTCGATCTCGGTTGCGGCGACGGCGTGCTAACCCAAAAACTGGTCTCGGACGGGGCAGAAGTTGTGGGCGTGGACAGCTCCGAGGACATGATTGCAGCTGCCCGCCAGCGCGGACTCGACGCCCGACTGATGGACGCGACCAAACTGACTTTCGACCAGGAGTTTGATGCCGTGTTCTCGAACGCAGTGTTGCACTGGATCAAGCATGATCCCGATGCCGCCATTGCCTCCGCCTACCGCGCTCTACGCCGTCCCGGGCGATTCGTCGGGGAAATGGGCGGGCATGGATGCGTTGCCGCTGTCAGTCTCGCCCTGATCGTCGGACTGGAAAAACGCGGAATCAAAAACGCCGCCAGTATCTGTCCCTGGTACTTCCCGACTGTGGATGATTACACCGCAAGGCTGAAGCGCGTAGGGTTTGTCGCAGAAAGCATCCAGCTCATACCGCGTCCCACACCGCTGCCGGCAGGAATGCGGGCCTGGCTGGAAACATTTGCCAACCCATTTTGTGCGGTGTTGCCGGAAGGCCAAAGAGAAGATTATCTGGACGAAGCTACGCAAACGTTAAGTTCGGTGCTTTGCGACGAAAAAGGCCACTGGACCGCCGATTACATGCGCCTGCGGTTCTTCGCCCGCAAACGATAACGGTCTGTCTACGTCTATATCCGTCGTCATTGGAAAAAACGACTCAATCTCGACTGAAACCTGCTTCGTGTTTACCACGCGGCCGTCGTCAGATACTCGTGAATCGAATTTGCCGCGCGCCGGCCGGCGCCCATCGCGAGAATCACCGTCGCGGCACCGGTTACGATATCACCGCCGGCAAATACTCCTTTGCGCGTCGTCCGCTGCGTCTCTTCACTCGCCTGGATGTATCCCCGCTTGTTGGTGTCAAGGCCAGGCGTTGTGCTCTGCACAATCGGATTCGCGCTGGTTCCAATCGCGATGACGGCTACTGATAGCGGCAACTCAAACTCCGACCCTTCTTTCGGCACAGGCCGTCTGCGCCCGGAGGCGTCAGGCTCGCCCAGTTCCATCCGCACGCAGCGTGCGCCCGTCAACCATCCCTTTCCGTCGGAGAGAAACTCCACCGGCGCGGTCAGCATCTGGAAATCGATGCCCTCCTGCCGCGCATGATGCACCTCCTCCGCGCGCGCTGGCATCTCCGCATCACTCCGGCGGTAAATCACGTAGGCTTTCTCTGCGCCGAGCCGCAGGGCGGAGCGAATTGCATCCAGCGCCGTGTTCCCTCCTCCAATGACCGCGACATGCTTCCCGTGCAGATCAAGCATGGGCTCGTCGTATACCGGAAACTTGTACGCTTTCATCAGATTGATCCGCGTCAGGAACTCATTCGCCGAGTAAACACCATTTAAATGCTCTCCCCGGATGTTCATAAACTGCGGCAGTCCCGCGCCCGTGCCGATGTAAACCGCGTCGTAGCCTTCTTCTTCCAGCAGTTCATCGATGGTCACGGTCCGGCCCACAACCACGTCCGTCTCAAACTCCACGCCCATCTGGCGCATGTAGTCGATCTGCTCCCGCACAATCTGTTTGGGAAGGCGGAACTCAGGAATCCCGTAGACCAACACGCCACCAATTTCGTGCAGCGCTTCAAACACCCGCACTTGGTGGCCTTTTTGGATCAGATCCCCTGCAACCGTCAATCCCGAGGGTCCACTGCCGACAACGGCGACTTTTTTCCCCGTGGGCGTCGCGTGCGGCACTATGTGCGTTCCCATACGCTGTTCGTAATCAGCAACGAAGCGCTCCAGATAACCGATGCCGAGCGGCTTTACCTTTTTCGAAAGAAGGCACTTCCCCTCGCACTGATCCTCCTGCGGGCAGACGCGTCCCGTGATCGCGGGCAACACGTTCGCTTCGCGGATCTTCGCCGCCGCGCCGAGGAAATCTCCAATCACAATTTTTTGGACGAACGCCTTCACATCGATGCCTACGGGACAATAATCGGTGCACGTAGGCTTCGCGCATTCCAGGCAGCGCAACGCCTCCTGTTGCGCCAGTTCCGAGCTATAGCCAAGATTCACTTCTTCAAAATTGTGCGCACGCTCCTGCGCTGGCTGCTCCGGCATCAACTGACGGGGAACCTTAATGCGCTCTTTCGGCAACAATGGATTGTTCGATTTCGTGGCCGGGCTCATCGTTTCTCTCCTCTTAGTGAAGAAGAAGTGGTTGAAGAAGATGTCGCCACGCAGGCATGTTCCGATTCCCGGCTGTGTTTGTATTCCTCCATGGACTGTTGCTCGGCCGTACGGTACATCGCGTTACGTTGCACCAGCACGTCGAAGTTCACCTTGTGCCCATCAAACTCGGGACCGTCGACGCAGGCGAACTCGCTCTTACCATCGATCATGACGCGGCACCCTCCGCACATTCCCGTGCCGTCAATCATGATTGGGTTCAGGCTTACGACCGTGTGGATGTTCTCTTTTCGTGTCAACTCCGAAACCGCCTTCATCATCACAATGGGCCCGACCGCAACCACCAGATCGATACGCGTGCCGTTTTGAATCAACTGCCGCAGCTTGTCCGTAACAAATCCTTTGTCGGCGTAGCTGCCGTCATCGGTTGTGATCAGAAGTGCGTCGCTCACGGCACGCATCTCCGATTCCAGGATTACTAGCTCCTTGTTTCGTGCTCCGACGATCGAGAGCACCCGATTCCCTGCCCGTTTGAGAGCGGCAGCCGTGGGGTACGCCATCGCCGTTCCAACTCCGCCGCCGACTACCACTGCGGTGCCATAATTCTTGATCTCGGAAGGTTTCCCGAGCGGACCGACCACATCCAGAATCAAATCTCCCGTCTCGAGAGAGTTCAGCAGCGTCGTAGTCTTGCCTGCGGCCTGCACGACGATGTTGATGGTTCCCTTCTCCGGATCGGAATTCTCGATCGTGACCGGAATCCGCTCGCCTTCCTCGTAAATTCGCAGAATAACGAACTGTCCCGGCTTCTGTTTACGCGCAATCCGGGGCGCTTCGATAACGAATCGCTTGATACCCGGCGCAAGAAATTGTGCGTGGACGATTTTGAACACAGTCGCTCCCGTGGAAAGACAATGAATGTCCCGACCTTGTAATTGTGTCTGGGATCACATTATGCGGGCTGTGATTAACATCACAGGGGGCTGTGCGGACATCGCCTGCAGAACTTTCGAGGGCCCAACGCAGTGAGAACCGGCGGTATGCAGATTTTTGCATACTCGTCTCTCAGCTGATCAAAGATTTTACAAATTTCTCACACCGCGCCGCCGCCAAATCTTCAAAGGTGTGTATACTCGTTGCCCTACGGCTGAACACGGCGCCGCAAGCATCTGTCGGAATCAACATCCCCCAACAAACTCTCACAACTCCCAGGAGGACTCATGCCAGTCAGCAACCAGCTCAAGGCCAATACTGCCGCTTGCGTGGCCTTGGCTTTTGTTTTCGCATTTTGCACAGCCATCGCGAGTGCACAAAACCCGCTCGGCCTGCCAGTTTCGCCGAAGTCGGGAAGTCTGCTTGTCGGCGAAGCGATTCACAGCGGAGCGCTCCAACTTCCGCCGTCGTACGAGACCTCGCTCTTTCAGCCGGCTCTAACCTGCTCTCCTGTTCCTTGCGTTCTGCCCAACGTTCAGGCATCCGGGGGGGTCAATATTGCGAATGAAGATCCGATTGCCGCAAATCCAAAGAATTTGTCTCAGCTCTTGACGGGAGCTAACGACTATAGCTGCTCTGTAACTCTGCAGGGTTTCTACGCTTCCAGCGACGGCGGATCCACCTGGACTCGCACCTGCTTGCCGGCAATCTCCGGAGGATCGGGGGATGGCGATCCCACGGTCGGCTACGACCTCCTAGGTAACACGTTTGCCGGTGGCATACAGGTTGGACCTCCGGGACAAGTCATTGTCGTCTCCAAATCAACCAACAACGGTACGACTTGGGGCACACCGGTAGTCGCCGCGAAGCCAACCATCGGTGGTGGGATAACCGATAAGGACTGGCTACAGATTGACACTACTGCCAGCAGTCCCCACGCCAACTGCCTCTATGTCTCCAACACGCAATTCAACTCGAGCGGATCCCAGAGCCAGATCAGCGTGTCGCACTCTTGCGATCACGGAGCTACGTGGAAGACTGTAACTGTGGACCCGGTTCAAAGCAGTGTGATTGACCAGTTCAGCGATCTGGCCATCGGCAAGGATGGTTCGGTTTATGTTTCTTGGCAGCGCTGCCCGCCGACCGGCCCGACCGGTGACTGCGGCGGCACCACGGCGAGCATGATGATCTCGAAGTCCACTGACGGCGGCGCCACATGGTCGACTCCCGTCACGATGGTGACCACCAACTTGGCTCCCGACACCTGTGGAGCATATTATGGCTGCCTGCCGAATACATCGGAGCGCGTCTCGAACATTCCATCGATCGGCATCGACAACAGCAGCGGAAAGAACGCCGGCCATCTGTACGTCGTTTACTACAACTGGACTGGGACGCAAATGAAGGTCCTCGTGGCTCATTCCACCAACGGAACAACCTGGAGCGCCGGAGTACCCGTGGCTCCAGCATCGGTTACGCATGACCAGTTCTTCCCCTGGCTCAGCGTCGCCGCTAACGGTGAGGTCGCCGTAACCTGGCTCGATCGCCGCAACGATCCCGCCAACCTGAAGTATGACGTGTATGCTACGGGATCGACCAACGGCGGCACGGGCTTCCTCGGCGACATCAAACTAACCAGCGTCATGTCGAATCCGCTTGATGACGGATTTGGCGGTGCTTTCATGGGCGATTACACCGGCAATACCATCGCCGGCAGCTCGCTTTACGCCTCGTGGATGGACATGCGCAACGGCTCGTTCTCACAGGACTACGTGGGCGGTTACAAAGTTCATTAGACCTGACGTCTCGTTCTCAAAGGACCCCGGAAGTTGGGGTCCTTTTTTTATGTAGCTTGGATTTCTCTCGCTTCCGGCTTGGGGCCCAAAGCGTGCAAAGTTATTCACTTTTTGTGCGCGTTTTTCGCCCGTGAGGAGAATACTCTGACGAGTCTCTCCTCATTCTTGCTGCGAGTTCGGAAAACCTGTGTATACTTCCCAGCCACGGTGAAAACTGACCGTTAGCCACGCCCTATAAACGTCTTACATTCCCCCATTGCTGTGAATCCCATGATGGATCACCACCAAAGAAAAACTTCGATCTTTGTCGGAGATAAGCACGAACAAGAAAAGGAGAAATGCATGGCTCGAAGACTGCTTACGCTTTCGCTGACCTTCGTTGTGTCGATGACATTCCTAAACGTGATTTGTCACGCTGAGTCGCGTCTCCTAACGCGCCACATGCGTGACACTGTTTCGTATGGTGAAGCCCGGCAGGTCGGACATCTTCCAGCCACGCAAACCATGCGCCTGGTCCTTGCACTGCCCCTTCGCAATGAAGCGGATCTGGACAGCTACCTGGAGGACCTCTACGATCCAACCAGCACTTCTTATCGCCAGTTTTTAACGGTGGAAGAATTCACCGCCAGGTATGGCCCCACTCAGGAAGACTACGACGCCGTGATTCGTTTCGCGCGCGAAAACGGCTTCGCCGTGGTTGGCACTTCTCGCAATCGCGTTAACGTGGATGTTCAAGGATCGATAGCAACAATCGAAAAAGCTTTTCACATCACGATGGGGATCTACCAGCATCCCACCGAGAATCGGACGTTTTTCGCACCGGACCGGGAGCCCACAACGAGTCTTTCTTTCCCGCTCTGGCACATCTCCGGATTGGACAACTATTCGATTCCCCATTCGGCCTTGAAGCGCCGGGATGAAAACAACGTGCACAGCCTCGCAACTACTGGCTCCTGCCCGGGACAGAGCTTTTGCGGGAGCGACATGCGGGCCGCATATTACGGCGGAACTGCTCTGACGGGGAAGGGACAGTCGGTCGGACTGCTCGAATATGCTGGTACCGACCTGGTGGACCTGACTACCTATTACACAAATGCAAAACAAACCAACAACGTTCCCATCACTTTGAAATCTGTGGACGGCACGCCCACGCAGTGCCTCGCTTCGCAAGGCTGTGATGACACGGAACAGACCCTCGATATGACTCAGGCTCTGGGCATGGCGCCCGGTCTGGCCAGTCTGGTGATGTACATTGGGTCCAGCGATGCGGCCCTCTTCAACGGAATGGCCACCGCTAAGCCGCTCAACTACAACTTGAGCTCTTCGTGGTATTGGAGTCCGGCAGACCCGAAAACCGATGATCCCTATTTCAAGGAGTTTCAGGCTCAAGGCCAGACCTTGTTTGATGCCGCTGGCGACAACCGATCGTGGCAAATTGGAGGCTCTATCTGGCCAGCGGATGACGCTTATGTGGTGTCGGTTGGTGGAACTGACCTGACGACCACCGGTCCGGGTGGCGCGTGGAAGTCGGAAACTGCCTGGTCCGACAGCGGTGGCGGCATCTCGCCCAACAACATCCCAATTCCTACCTGGCAAAAGAAGACGGCCAGCGGCTGCGCGAGTTGTTCGCAAACTTTACGTAACGGCCCCGATGTTGCGGCGAACTCGAACTTTACCTTCTATGTCTGCGCCGACCAAACCACCTGCACTTCGAACTATTACGGTGGAACCAGCTTTGCTGCCCCGATGTGGGCCGGTTGGCTGGCACTCGTCAATCAATTTGAAGTTGCCCACGGCCATAAACCGGTCGGATTCATCAACCCAGCTCTGTATTCGGTTGGCTTGGGTACGAAGTACAACACCGATCTCAATGACATCACTCAGGGAAGCAATGGTTATAACGCGACCAAGGGATACGATCTGGTCACTGGCTGGGGCAGTCCGAAAGCGGGCGGTCTTATTAAGTGATCCTCCGGCATCGGCTCGATCGTGGAGGGATGACACTCTACTCAACGGTCGCACCTTGTAGCTCGCTCTGAAGTAAGGGCCCCGAAGCCTCGGGGTCCTTTTTTGTTTATACGTATTCCATGTGGCTCAGATCTCTGCTGCTTTCGGCTTCAAGATCACTCCCTGGCTCGTCCGGCTGTTCATCACGATTCGCAATGGTTCGGAAAGTTGCAGGTGCCGCACGCATTCGCGTTCCTCCCGCGCGGGCTGTTCCGAGAGCCACTGCCAGTCGAGCGACCCTTCTCCCGCGTCCGGATTGACCGTAAAATAACCGATCTGAAACGCGGTGAGGTTCTGGAAGAAGTGACTCCCCTGTGAGGGCGTGACGCGAAAGTCACGGAATCCAGCTTCAACAATCACGCGGGCGCCAGAGATCTCATCCCACTCCACAGGAATGCCCAGCCAAGGGTCATTCGACCCCCAGCGTCCAACGCCAATCAGCAGATACGGCCGATTCTCTGCGCTGAGCGTGGCATTGAAGTGAGCGACCGCCTCCGCGACCGGCTGGCTGCGGCTACGCTCAAAGCGATGGGAGTCAACGACAACAATGTCGTACAGGTTTTCGATGCGTCCGTTACCCAAGACCTTTGTGCTCTGACAAATGAGTTGCGTCGGATCGACATTCGCGATCTCAAGATCCTGATGATCGCGAGCCAGCGTGAGCGGACGGATTTGCAGGAATCCGAATTCGGCCGGCTCTTCTCCTCCCGGCAGCCGCACCGCGAATTCAACCTCGACCGGATTGCCGAGAGCGTCTTCGCCCGCCCGGACCAGCACTTCCAGGATCGATGCAATCGGAAAAATTCCATGCTTGAGCATGGGAGCAAATGTGACGACGCGCGGTCCCGGCCGGCTCAGGCCATCGTAAACAGCCTGGTTATCTGCGGAGTAGGTTGAGGCGACAGCATTCAGCGTACCATCCGCCTCGGCCACATCCAGACCGAAGCGCATCTCGCGCAGGTGGCCTGGACCTGTTGCATGAGACACGCCGTCAAGTTCCAGTGCACAGAATTCAGTTTGCGTGTTCGCGAGGATGTCTTCCACCGACGAGAACTGCAGCAGGTTGCGCGGATATCGCGGGCAGAAGCTGATGCATTTGCCGCCGTCCACAACTGTCCGTCCCAGGCCGAGCGCAATCGCTGCGATTCCGTCGGAGTACGTCATCGGCTCAATCGGATAGAAGTTGTGGGAACGCACCACGCCGGAGAAATCCGGGTAAAATCGCCGGCCATGCAACCCGCCGACAACTTGCTGGAGGATGACCGCCATCTTTTCTTCTTCCAGGCGATACGGCGTCGCTCGGACATACGCCTTGGCATGCTGGCTGAACGTGGAAGCATACACGCGTTTGATGGCCTCAGAGAGTTCTTCCAGCCGGACTTTCGTGTCCGCCTGCTGATTGCCCAGCATGAACGTCTCGTATACGCCGGTAAACGGCTGATATTGCGAGTCTTCCAGCAAGCTCGACGAGCGCACCGCCAGCGGATAGTGGATTTCGTCTAGAAATGCTTTCAGATTCCCGGTTAATGATTCGGGCAGGGGTGAATCGAGAAACCGCTTCTGGATCTCACTGTCGTCGTCACAATGCAATGCGAAGTCGCCGAGATTGTTCTCGCTGAGGAACAGATCGAACATATCGGTAGCGATCACGACGGCCGGAGGAACCGAAATGCGCACGCCAGGAAAGCGTTTCGCGATGCGGCGCGTGCGCAGCAGGTGGCGCACGAAGGCCAGGCCGCGCGCCTTGCCTCCCAAAGAGCCGGAACCAATGCGCAAGAAACTCGATTGCGCGGGCTTAAAAGTATCTGACTTGAAGTCGCCGATGAGCACTTCGTTCTGCTCACGACGATAATCACTGATCGACTCAATCAGGTCGCTGCGAAGGTGCTCGGGACCATTAAAATCAGAAACCTTGCGAGGCCGCAGCTTCGCAGCCAGCGCAAACTCCGTGCGAGCCATCAGCCAATGCGAGAAGTGATTGCGCTGGGCGTGATACATGAGGCTGTCGGTCGGAAGCGTCTGCAGAGTCTCTTCGAGTTCATTCAAATCTTTCGCGCGTCCGACCTCAGTCTGATCGGGCATGCGAAAGACGAAATCGCCGAACCCGAACTGATCGGTGAGGATGCGCCGCAGGTCTTTCAGCAGTGTCGGCGAGCGTTTGCGCAAGAAAGAATAACCTTCCGCGTGCGCTCGCGGACGAAACTCCGTGCGACTGGTCTGCAGCACAACCGGAACGTCGGGCGTCAGATTCTTAACCATGCGGGATAACTCGAAACCGGCATCCGGGCTGAGCTTGCCATCCCACGGGAACTCTACGTCGGAGACTATGCCGAAGATGTAGTCGCGATATTTCTGCACCAGCTCAGAGGCTTCTTCGAAATTCGAGCTAAGCAGGATTTTGGGCCGCGCCTGCATGCGCACAAGCTTATGGGCCACGTTGATGCCTTCTTGAATCACGCGCCGCGACTGCTTAATCAGCTCTGTGTAAATCACCGGCAGGAACGACGAGTAATAGCGGATGTTATCTTCGACCACCAGCAGCACGGGAACGCCCATGGCGCGCGTGTCGTGCAGCACGTTGCGCTTGTCTTCGATGTACTTAACAATCGCGATCAGGATGCGCGCGGTTCCCTGCCAGAGGAAGACGCGATCGATGTCAGTAACGGGATTGCGCGCGACAAAATTCTTGATCTCGCGATAGTCGTATCCCAGCACGACTACAGGTACGTCGAGCCCGGCTTCGCGCACCTTGCGAGCGAGATCGGCGGCGTTCGTGTCGCCTACCGTAAGATTCGTTACGATCAAATTGAATTGCGGATTCGATTTGGCCAGATCGAGCGCTTCGGCGCAACTCGACACGTGCTGAATGCCAGGAATCTGCCGCAAGTTTAGTTCGAGCGATTCATCGATGAGAAGTTCGTTGAGACGGCCATCTTCCCGCAAGATGAATGAGTCATAGAGGCTCGAGACCAGAAGGATGTTCTGGACGCGAAACGGCATCAGGTTCTCAAAGCCTTCGAAGCGTTCTTCGGCATCGAGAATCGGTTCGGCAATGGAACGGACAATCATGGGCCAATGACTGCTCATGATACTCGTGCCCGGGGACGCGGGGAGTGATTGAGACTACATCAACAAGGAAAATTGGAACGCAGGGTCGCCAGAGCTTTTTGTGAAGTGTTCACGATTCGGCTCACGGGAGGTACCCCTCCCTGGGTGCCCTATTGCAATCACAGACTTAGCGCCAAAATGCAAAGTAATCTACGGGGCTCAATCACTTACAGTCAAAATCTTGAGCCCACGGCACTTAGCTGCAGGATTGCAGGTTGCTCACAGGAACGGGAACAAACTTCGATGATTGATGTCCGCAGATGATTGATGTCCGCAATGGAGAAGTCAATCGAAAACCGTTCCTGATTACGAGGTCAGTTCCATTTCGGGAATGGCTGTCCTCAGGCAAACGAAAGAGTGAGGAAACGGATCAGATGGGCGATGTTCCGAGGAATGTGGCAGTTATTCTTTAAGGTTGCCGTAATTTTTGGCCTCATGGGCCGTCTTCAATCGCAGAGTGTTTTGTGAGGTTCCGGGGATTCCAAAGCTCTCACCGCAAAGGCACGAAGGTTCGGAGGTGAAACCGGACACATCCTCGAAGGTCGTTAAGGTTACGGAGTTCTGATGCGATTGCCTTTCTTAATACTCCACATCAGTGCCGGAATTGTCGGCCTGGTCTCGGGCACATTTGCCATGATCTTCCGCAAGGGCTTGCAGCGACATAGGACGGCAGGAAACGTCTTCGTAGTCGCGATGCTAACGATGGGGCTGTGTGGATCGTATCTTGCCTTGCTGAAACATCAGACGAACAACGTGTTCGGCGGAGTCCTGACGTTTTACCTGATTTCCACGGCTTGGCTCAGCGGTAAACAGCGGAATGAAGGGCCCAGCCTCTTCGACTGGGGCGCGCTTGCGATGGCGATAGCGATCGGCATTAGCCTGTTCACTCTGGGAATCCGCGTCGTCAACGGTCAGTCCGAAGGACAAACTGGAGTTCCGATCGGAATGTATTTCTTCATGGGAACGATTCCGCTACTGGCTGCTGCCGGCGACATTAGCATGCTGGTTCGCGGAGGCATCTCGGGCACTCCACGACTTGTGCGCCATCTCTGGCGCATGTGTTTTGGCCTGTTTATCGCCACAGGATCCTTTTTCCTGGGTCAGCAGCAAGTGTTCCCCGAGGCAATCCGCAAGCAATACGTTCTGGCTCCGCTTGCGATCTTGCCGCTGCCCTTGTTGATTTATTGGTTGGTAAGGGTGAAATTCACAAAACGCGGCAGGCACCTGCTCGCATCAACCTAAGGAAAGAGTATCGCCGCTCAACAAGCGAGTGAGGGTTGAACAGCCCATGCGGAATGTAGATCGAGCCGGATGTCTGCAACGAATTGTGTTCCTCTGCGCAGCTGTGTTGACCACAACCGCTCTCTGTCCCAAGCTCGCCACTGGGCAGCAACCCGAGATCACGATTCACGCTTCAACGAACCTTGTGCTGGTCGATGTCGTCGCTATGAAGAACGGCCTGCCGGAAAAGAACCTCAAGCGTGAAGACTTCAGGCTTTTTGACAACGACACTCCCGTCCCGATCAAGACCTTCGATACGGGTCGGCAGTCGAGCAGTCGTTCACTCGCGCTCTGGCTCGTCGTGCAGTGTCGCATGCCAGGTTGGGAGGCACAGGGATCAGGCTATTTCGCCGGACAGATCAACCGCTTTTTGCCCGCGTTGAAAGAACTCGACCCACATGACTCGGTCGGAGTGGCGCACTGGTGCGACAACGGTGACTCGCAACTCGATTTGCAGCCAACCAGCAATGTCGCGGACTTGACCGCGGCCGCAGAGCAGGTACTCGCCACCGAATGGAAACTCGGCAATCACGATCGAGCCGGCGAACTGGCGCTGCAACGAACTCTACAACTCATAGTCGATGCAACTCGCTCCACCAAGCCCGAACCTTTGCCGGTCGTCATCTTTCTCTACGGCGACTGGAGCGGAATGCCGCGATCCGAGGCGGACCACTTCATCGGCGAACTTCTGGAAACTTCCGCCGTCGCCTTTGGGTTGCGCGATCATCGCTCTCCGCGTATGTGGTGGCTGCCCGGAGAACAAAGAGAAGTCGCGCACTACATTGCGACACAGACAGGTGGGGAATATCAGGACGTAACCCCAGAGACCTACAGCACAGGACTCGAACAAATTTTGCAGCAGCTGCATTTTCGTTACGAGTTAGGATTTCAACCCCCGGCGTTGGACGGCAAGCGTCACAAACTTACCGTGAAACTATCCGACTCGGCGAAGGAACCGTATAGAGGAGTGCGCTTGCGATACCGCGCGGCGTACGTCCCATTGCATCGCGAAAACGCACAAGCGCAAGCCTCTCACTGAGTTAGCAGCCCCTACAATATCCGCACACCTTCATTCGTCTACAGAAGTGGGATGAACGAAGCGGCGAGCCCGAAGTTCCCGGCACTCGAGCGTATGGCACTCGAACGGATGGCATTCGAACAAGACCACCGCATTTCCGAAGTCGTACAGCGGGAGCGATCCCGGCTGCGCAATTTTATACGGCGGCACGTGCCCGATCCGACTGACGCAGAAGATGTTTTGCAAGATGTTTTCTACCGTCTCGTGGAGGCAAACCGCCTGTTGATGCCGATCGAGCACGTCACCAGCTGGCTGTTTCGCGTGGCGCGAAATCGCATCACGGATCTGTTTCGCAAGAGGGAGCCGGAGAACTTCAGCGACCTTTCAGTTGCGGACGAAGACGATGAAGATCTGCAGTTCGAGGATCTGCTGCCGTCGCGCGATGACGGACCCGAAGCGTTATTCGTCCGCAGCCGTTTGCTTGAGGAATTGAAGCTGGCGCTGAGCGAATTGCCGAAAGAACAGCGGGAAGTGTTCATCGCCAACGAGTTGGAAGGACAAAGCTTCAAGGAGCTATCGGCGACAACGGGCGTGAGCTTGAATACGCTGCTGTCGCGGAAAAGGTATGCGGTGCTGCATCTGCGCGAGCGCTTGCAGCGCGTGTACAACGAATTTTTCAGATAAGGGATGGGATATGAGAAAACGATGGTATTGGATTGCACCGTTGGCGATTGTGGCCATTCCGCTGTTTATCTTCATCGGCGGCGAAGTCGTCATGCATCTTTGGAACTGGCTGCTGCCCCCACTCTTTGGCTGGCGCATGCTGACGTTCTGGCAAGCGCTGGGCTTGCTGGCGCTGTGCCGGATCCTCTTCGGCGGACTCGGAGGCCATCATCATGGACACGGCCCAAGCCGGCGGTGGGAAGGACGTTGCAAGAAGATGACGCCGGAGGAGCGGGAAAAATTCCGGCAGGCGATGAAAGAAGGCTTCGACGTTGGGGCCTCCGCCCCCGAGAGCGCCAGGCATTGAGGTTGGGCGGCGGCGATGGGTCGTTGCTGTGGTATCCCTCATCTCCTTCGGAATTGCCGTCTTTGATCTGCTAGTCTGATCCATCCATGATCACACTCGTTTCCGGTCTGCCACGCTCGGGCACATCTTTGATGATGCAGATGCTGGTCGCGGGTGGAATGACGCCTCTGGCCGATGGCGAGCGCAAAGCGGATACCGACAATCCCCGCGGATATCTGGAGTGGGAGCGGATTAAGCAACTGCCGAACGATCCGGCATGCATTGCGGAAGGTGAAGGCAAAGTTGTGAAAGTGATCTCGCGGCTTCTGCTCTCGCTTCCTGGGGATCACGAATACCGCGTCATCTTCATGCAGCGTCCGATGCCCGAGGTGTTGGCCTCGCAGGATCAGATGCTGCGTCGTCGTGGAACGTACAAGGAAGTGACGAATCCGGCGGCCATCGCGGCTGCCTTCGAGAAGCATTTGAAAGAAGTGTATGGCTGGATGGATTCGAGGCCGAACGTGAAAGTCCTGCGTATTCAGTACCACGATGTGCTGTGCCAGCCCCAGAACATCAGTCGGAAGGTATCCGATTTTCTGGGGATCCCGCTGAATGTAGAAGCCATGATGCAACAGGTGGACTCTTCGCTTTACCGCAACCGTACTTCGTAGGTGACTGCGGTCAGACTTCGCTTTGCTGGCTTGACGCTCTGGACTACGAGGAATCGATTCGTACGGAATTCGGCGGATCATTCGATGCGCGTCAGCTTACACTGGAAAGCTGGGGGGATCCATGCCGAACAACGCAAAGCCCGCGGGAAAGACCGAGCCGCAGAAATCCAGCCATTTTCGCCTAAGCCCGATAAGCCGCGTGAATGCCGAGCACTACCGTTGGGGCCACGAGTGCGACGCGTGGCATCTGGTGAAAGACCCGGCATTCACGGTGATTGAGGAATTGATCCCGCCGGGCGCGGCGGAAGTGCGGCACTATCACAAGAAAGCACAGCAGTTTTTCTACATTCTCTCAGGCGAGGCAATTATGGAGGTAGAAGGTGAACCAACTCTATTGGCCGCTGGAACCGGCCTTTGGATCATGCCCGGCCTCCGTCACCAGATTCGGAATCCGTCTTCCGGGCCGCTGCGGCTGCTCGTGATTTCTCATCCCCCAAGCCATGGGGACAAGCATACAGATTAGTTTTTTGGTTTGAGGCTCACCTGCATTCGGGTGCGCTCACAATTTCTTGCTCCCAAGGACTCTTGCCGCCCTTAGCGCCCCAAGTAGTCGCGCTGTTAATCCGCGCGCGAACTGCAGGTCCAGGAAACCTTCCATTTGACGGCGGAAGGCTTCGCCATACCCGTACCACCAGACTTTCTTCACTCCTGGCATCTGGTCAACGTCGAGGTACTTCAGGCGGACCATTTCGTCCAGTCCAAAACGGCCGTGGGTACGGCCCAAGCCGCTGGCCTTCACGCCGCCATGCGGAGCTTCGCTGATTCCGAAGCACGAGATCACATCATTCACCATGACAGTTCCGGCGTGGATTTGGTGCGCCAGACGTTCTCCTCGCCGCGAATCGCGCGTCCAGACACTTGCGGCGAGTCCGTACTCCGAATCGTTGGCAAGTTGAACACCTTCTTCGTCGCTACCGAACGACATGATAGGCAGGACGGGCCCGAAGGTCTCTTCGCGCATGATGCGCATGTCGCCCGTCACGTTCATTAATACGGTGGGAGCATAGAAATTCGGGCCCAATTGCGGCAATCGCATACCGCCGGCGAGAACGCGTGCCCCGCGCGCTTTAGCGTCTTCCACGTGCGATTCCACAGTCCTTAATTGCCTCTCGTGGATCATTGGCCCTACATCAGTTGTCGGATTCATACCATCACCCACAATCAGCGCCCGGGCCTTGTCCGCACAAGCTTTGACGAACGGATCATGTAAGCTGCGATGCACGTAGCATCGCTCGACCGACAAGCAAGTCTGACCCGCGTTGACAAAGGCACCCCACACGGCGGCGCTTGAAGCAACGTCGATGTCGGCGTCTTCGAGTACAATCATCGGATCTTTTCCACCGAGCTCAAGCACGACCGGCAGAAGTCGTTCTGCAGCGGCCGCTGCGATGCGCTTGCCGGTCGCGACACTTCCGGTGAATACAAGTTTGTCGATCGGAGCACGCAGCAAGGCTGCTCCCGCTGCGCCCTCACCAATCATGACCTGGAAAACATCTTTCGGAACACCGGACGCGTGGAGTAACGCAGCCAATTCCAACGCGATGAGCGGGGTTAACTCCGAAGGCTTCAGCACGACTGCATTTCCCGCCGCGAGCGCCGCCAGCGTCTCCGTGGCTGGAATGGAAAACGGGTAATTCCACGGCGAAACAATGCCGATCACTCCATGCGGCTCTCGCAGCAGGCGTCCGCGCTTGAGCTTCGTAGCGAGATTTCGGTGCGGCACCGGCTCATCGCTTAATAAAGCAAAAGCATGGTCGATCAGGAATTGTGCGGCGTCGAGTACAACCAGAACTTCTGTGACCAAAGATTCGGCAACCGGCTTCCCTGCTTCACGTGTGATTGCCTCAGCGATAGATGACTTTCTTGCGTGGAGATTATTCTGGAAGGTCCGTAACACTTCGATTCGCTTTCGCAAGCCCAAGCCGGCCCATGCCAGCTGGGACTGGCGCGCACGCTCGACGGCGACAAGAACTTCTGCGTCGGTAACGCAGTCCAACTCGCGCAGAGTCTCTCCCGTCGCTGGATTTACCGAGACGATCTTGCGTGCCGAAAGTTGTAGATCCGTCGACATAGCTAATCGTACAGGGCTTGTGCCGCTCAGTACTCCACGCTGACAAGATACAATCCCGCGGCCGGAGCCGTCGCCCCTGCGGCCGAACGGTTCCGAGCCTCAAGGATGCGTGTTACATCTTGCATCTGCAACGTGCCTCGACCGACGAGGATAAACGTTCCGACCAGGTTCCGCACCATGTGGTGCAGAAATCCCGAGCCGCGCACCGTATAGACAAGCTCTTCTCCATCGCGAGCCCATGTGGATGCGAAGATGGTTCTCACATTTAATGTTTCGCAGCCCTTGCCGCGCTCCGGATCCACTGCGGCAAACGACGTAAAGTCGAATTCTCCGACCACCGGCCCTGCAGCCCGCGCCATCGCCTCTTCATCGAGCGGATAAGGATAGTGCCATACATAGCGTGCCAGAAATGGAGGACAGATCGGGCCGCGATGAATCCGATAGCGGTAAGTCTTCGCCCGCGCCGAATGCCTCGCGTGGAAACCGGTTGGAGCCTCGCCAACTTCGAGCACCCGGACCGAGGAGGGCAGAATGTCGTTGAGTGCTTTCAGAAAATTCTCAGTAGGGACGGAAGACTCCGTGACAAATGTCACAACCTGAGCCAAGGCGTGCACCCCCGCGTCAGTCCGACCCGAGCCTTGGGGCAATACTTTTTCCCCGGTGATTCGTCCAATAGCTGAAGCAAGTGTGCCCTGTACCGTTTGGGCATCGGGCTGCACCTGCCAACCGGAGAATTCCGCACCGTCGTAGGCAAGGATCAATTTGAGATTTCGCATGCGCGTATCTTTCGAGTCCCGTGCCCGGTTTCTATCATCGAAGGTAATTACATTTGCATGAGCTATTTCGCCTGCTCAACGGAGGACAGGGCACGCTGAACTGCTTGTCGGTCAGATATACTAATTGGTTTCCACGGAAAACCGGCTTGCCTGATGATGTTATTGGGGCTGAGCCACCCTCGGAAACACGTCTACAAGACCGAAAAAGCCTGGAACCAGGAAGGTAGCATTTCGTCCCATCTTTCCGGAACCTTCTACGGCGCTATTTCGTACCAATGCTTGAGCAGAAATTTGTTTTGGCTTCAGGACGGCTAGGGCTTTTTTCGTCGCAGGCCTTAATCATGATGTGGTTACGATCGGAGATGAGTAGATGCCATTTGCATGTAAAACCTCGACTTTTCGTTTTGCAGCGATCGCAGTTTTATCCGCAACGCTAAGTGTGACCTGCTGGGGACAGGAGCCGCCGGCAGCTCCCACTCCGCAGAATACTCCGGAAGCGAAGCCTGTTCCGGCGCTCGATTACAGCAAGGCGGAATCGCATTTTCCCAACCCGATTTCTCCGTACACGCCCCGGCACGTAGATCCGCCAAATCTGTCAAATACGTCGCGCCTTGACTCTCTTATGCGCGACGGAAAGCTGTACCTTTCGTTGGATGATGCGATCGCCCTGGCGCTTGAGAACAATCTCGACATCGCTATTGCCCGCTACAATCTGAACATCGCCGACACGGACGTGCTCCGTGCCAAGGCTGGGGCGCAGATTCTGGGCGTCAACGTCGGGATCGTGCAGAACACACCGGGAGGCGGCGTCGGCGGAATCGGCACACAGGTCGGTTCTGGTACAGGCGGCACAACGCTAGGGGCCGGCGGCGCCGGGGCCGGTGCGGGCGGCATCGTCGGATCCACGGCGGGCGGACTTTTTGGCCCGCTCATCACCAGCTTCGACCCAGTGGTCACCGGGACATTCCAGAGCGATCATGCGAGTTTCATCCCGACCAGCCCATTCGCTGGTAGCTACCAAGGAACGACAACTGCGAATTTCTCGTACCTGCAGGGATTCCAGTGGGGCACAAACATCTCAGTCGGCTTCAATAACAGCCGGCTCACGAGCAATAGCGCCTTCCAGAGCGTGAGTCCCGCTCTGAATTCCAGCTTTCAATTCAAGTTGACCCAGCATCTCTTGCAGGGACTTGGATTCGGAGCGAACACCCGATTTATCCGCATTGCCAAGAATAACCGTGAACTGTCGGATGTAGCCTTCCGCCTACAGATCATCACGACAGTCGATCAGATCGAGAACATGTATTGGGACCTGGTGTACGCGTACGAAAACCAAAGGGTAAAAGAGGAATCTCTGGCGTTCTCGCAGAAAACACTTTCTGACACCAAGAAGCAAGTGGAAATCGGCAGCCTCGCCCCGATTGAAGCGGTGCGCGCGCAGAGCACCGTGGCCGCTGACCAGCAATCTCTGACGGTTGCCAAGACTAATCTTCAGCTACAGCAGTTGATCATGAAGAACGCGCTAAGCCGTACGCTTCACGATCCAACGCTGGCAAACGCAGACGTGATTCCGACTTCCACCATGGAGGTCCCAGAGAATGAACAGGTGCAGCCTACGGAAGAACTGGTGAACGATGCGCTTCGTCATCGGGCCGAACTGGTCGAGTCTCGCATCCAGTTGAACAGTCAGCAAATCAGTAATAGAGCGCTGCGCAGCGGATTGCTTCCCACGCTTGACGCTTATGCTTACTATGGCGGTTCAGGTCTGGGTGGTTCGCAAAATCCTGACAGTGTCTGCCAGTCTGCCAACCAGCAGTTCTGTGCGTCCGCAAATCCGAACCCAGCGCTGAGCCAGTTTCCGTTGGCCTCGTCCATCGGGTATGGCTCAACGCTCAACCAGCTTGTCAATTCCAGCGCCCCTGATAAGGGGATTGGCTTGCAGCTCAACATTCCGCTGCGAAACCGCGCCGCTCAGGCCGTGCAGGTCCGCGGCGAACTGGAATATCGCCAAGAACAAATGGCGCTGCAACAGACCGAGAACCGGGTCAGTATCGAAGTTCGCCAAGCCCAGTTTGCGGTCGAGCAGAACCGAGCCAGCGTGGAATCAGCCAAGGCAGCAATGGACTATGCGCGTCAGTCGCTGGATGCTGAGCAGAAGAAATACCAGTTCGGCACTTCCACCACGACCGCCGTCTTGCAAACTCGAAGCGCGCTGGCGACGGCCGAATCCACTTTGATGTCCGCGATGGCGGCCTACGAAAAATCGCGCGTCGAACTGGAACGAGCCACCGGCTCACTGCTTGATCGCAACAGCATTAGCATCGATGATGCGGCTCGTGGTCAGGTGACGCACATGCCAAATGTTCCTTATGTGGCGCCGCGTAAGGATCTGCCATCGACGACTCCCGCACCCCAACCGCAGCAATAGATCTTTTCCAAAAATGATCTAACGCCGCTGTCTTAAAGGCAGCGGCGTTTTCTATTGCTCACAATTCTTTACAATACCGGCCGGTTTCGATGAAACTTCTCCCGCTAAGATGAACAGAGATGCGTTCCTGTCTTTCTGCATCCAATTCTGCTTTCGTTGATTTCTGACGCTCAAGTATTTGCGCTATTTTTCTCGAAGGAGAAAGCTCATGCTCTTGTCAGCTTCGATTCGCTTCGGTCGGTTCCTGTCATTGTTCCTTCTGGTCATTTCCCTGTTCGGCGCTCTGGGTGCGGCGCAACAAAACGCCGCTGCACCTTCTTCCTCTTCAACACCTCCCTTGGCGCCGCAGCCCGCGAGCCGGGAACTGGTGCATCTCCGTGACTACTCTGTCCCGCGCTCGGGGTTTCCGAGGTTTCTGCAGCCATATAAGTCCGAAGACCTAGCCCAACCGAATCTTGGCAATTCCGGGCGGATCGATTCCCTCATGCGTGACGGCAAGATTTATCTCTCGATTAACGATGCGGTTGCGCTCGCGCTCGAAAACAATCTGGACATCGAGATTGCCCGCTACAACCTGAACATCGCTGCGGCGGACTTGCTCAGGGCCAAATCCGGAGCCAACATCCTCGGCATCAACAGCGGCATCGTGCAGAACACGCCCGGTGGTGGGGTTGGCGGTCTCGAAGGAACAGTGGGCTCTGGAACCGGGGGCACAACCGTCGCCGCCGGCGGCGCAGGTACCGGCACCAACGGATTGGTCAGCTCCACTCTCGGCATTGGATCACCGATTATCAGCTTCGATCCGGCTTTGACCGGAGCGCTGCAGCTGGACAAAAACAACACCGAATCTGTGAGCGTCTTCAGTCCCGTGCCAGTGGTTGCGCAGAACACCTACACCGCCAATTTCGGATACACCCAGGGATTCCAATGGGGGGGCGCACTTACCGGCGTTTTCGACAACACGCATCTCACTTCCAACAATCCCACCAGTCTTCTGACTCCGCAGCTGGGTTCGAACTTCCAATTCCGCTTTACCCAGAACCTGCTACAAGGTTTCGGATTTCTGCCGAACACGCGATTCATCCGTATTGCAAAAAACAATCGCGAGATCTCCGACGTCGCCTTCCGCCTGCAGGTCATCACGACCGTCGATCAGATCGAAAACATGTATTGGGATCTGGTTTATGCCTTCGAAAACCTACGCGTGCAGCAGGAGTCGCTGACCTACGCGCAGAAGGCTCTCGACGATGCCCAGCGGCAGGCGAAAGTTGGCACGGTGCCGCCCATTCAGGTCGTGAGCGCTCAGAGCACGGTCTCCACGGACCAGCAGAATCTCATCGTCGCTCAGAACAACCTCCAACTGCAGCAGTTACTCATGAAGAATGCCATCAGTCGCAGTATTGAAGATCCGGTGCTGGCCGAAGCCGACGTAATCCCAACCTCCGGCATGCTAATCCCGCAGGATGAACCGGTGACCCCGATTCAGGAGATGATCAATGAAGCTCTGCAGCACCGCGCGGAACTGGTTGAATCACGCATCGACCTGAACTCGCGCGATATCAACAATAAGGCCGTGCGCAACGCGATGTTGCCCACGCTACAAGCGTTCGCCTACTACGGAGGATCGGGTGTCGGAGGCGACGTGAATCCCGCCGTGCCCAATTGTTCAAGCACAAGCGGCAGCTTTTGCTTCAACCCTGCGAAGGCTCCGCCTCCATTTCAAACCAGCAATTCCGTCGGCTACAGCAGCACTCTGAACCAACTGGTGAGCTCGACGGCGCCGGATAAGGGCGTCGGCCTGAGCTTGAGCATCCCCCTTCGCAATCGTTTCGCGCAATCGAATCAGGTGCGCGCGGAACTTGAGTATCGCCAGGCTCAAGTGCGGGAACATCAACTGGAAAATCAAGTCCGTATAGAAGTCCGCAATGCACAGTTTGACGTGAAACAGAACCGCGCTGCCGTGCAAGCCGCCCAATCTGCCGTCGACCTGGCGCGCCAGACTCTCGATGCCGATCAGCAAAAGCTGAAAGTCGGCCTCACCACGCAGGTCACGATTCTGCAGGACGCCGCCACGTTAAGGACCGGAGAGTCGAACCTGGTTTCGGCCAAAGCTGCCTATGAAAAATCTCGCATCGAACTTGATCGCGCCACAGGCCTTCTGCTCGAGCATTCCGGCATCGACGTCGATGACGCCACAAAGGGCGAGGTCACCCATCTGCCGAACGTCCCGTCCGTGGCACCGCGGCAGGACATCACACCGGGTGCGGCACCGACACAATCGATCCAGCCGCAGGGCGGCCAGATGTAATCAGAGAAATCAAGTCGAGCGCCGGTAATCGCAGACGAGAAGCCCTGATACACTACGCTGCGATGCAGACATCCCGCCGTCCCGGCTTCCCGGCATTCTTTGTGTGGCTGCTGCCTCTTGCGCTGGTGCTGCAGATCACCTGCATCGGACTCTTCCATCAGTACCGCGTTCGTCCGGGAAACGACAACTTCG
>Ga0209168_10000240_pt1 | contig 60576 bp, 57 predicted proteins | sample Coa_R1_FD_187156 | JGI IMG/M metagenome (GOLD analysis project Ga0209168, IMG submission 187156) | Surface soil microbial communities from Centralia Pennsylvania, which are recovering from an underground coalmine fire - Coalmine... | ecosystem: Environmental > Terrestrial > Soil > Unclassified ...
AGGCGGGCGCTACGCTTGACCTAGGTGCCTCGGCACGCGCACCCGTGTTATCCTCGCCTCAGGGAACCGGCGATGCGACTTGTGAAGGCCTGGTGGCTGCTCGGCTGTGCGTTCGCTCTGGCGGGAGTCGCTTACGCCTATCAGGCGCCGTTCCGCGAATATCCCTCCGTCGAATACGGCGTCGCTTCACTCCCGCCTGATTATCAGGAAAAAACTGAATTCGCCTTTGCGCGAATGATGTATCCGCCGGGATGGAATGACGGCTATCGCGGACGCTTTGACGGAGACTGGCGACTGGGACTTTCGCTCTGGACGCAGGATTACCCGCCGGCTGACCGCGCCTTCTCACAGGCCGTTCGCCGGCTGACGCGCATTCACACGCGCTCGGTCGAAGAGTGCGTGAATCTGGATAACGGCGACGAAGTTTACAACTGGCCATTTTTATATGCGGTGCAGGTGGGCGAATGGGGACCCACCGATCAGCAGATGCTGAAGCTGCGCGATTATCTGCTGCGCGGCGGATTTTTCATGGCTGACGATTTCCACGGAACCGTCGAGTGGCAGGTGTTTGAAGAGCGCATCAAAAAGGCGTTTCCGGACCGTCCCATCGTGGAAATTCCCAACAACGATCCAATTTTCCACACCATGTTCGACCTGGACGACCGGTACCGCGTCACGGGAGCCGAACACCTGCGCACGGGCTACAAGCTCGACGGCAAGGATGCGCACTGGCGCGGAATTTACGACGACCATGGGCGAGTGATGGTGGCGATTTCTTTCAATTCCGATATTGGCGATTCGTGGGAGTGGTCCAACGTTCCGAGTTATCCGCAGAAGTTTTCCGACCTGGGCATGCGGCTGGGCGTCAATTACGTGATTTATGCGATGACGCACTGAAGGTGGAACCAGCACCCGGACTTAAATCGAAGAGAGATTCTTCGCTTCGCTCAGAATGACAAAATGCAGCAGTCTGTCCATGGGCTGTGAAGACTGCGCCGCAAGAAATGCACCAATCCTCAGTGAACAGTTATGCTGACGGTCGCCGTGGTCCGGCCGAACGCGTTGGCGGCGTACAGCGTGTACGTGGTCGATTGCGTCGGCGAAACGATGATGTTTGTGCCGCGCACGGCTCCCACGTCCGGCGAGACGATCAGGTAGGATGCCCCGCTGACAGTCCAGTTCAATGTTACCGGCGCGCCCGCTGAAACCGATTGCGCGCCGGCCGTGAAACTGCTGATGGCCGGACTCGCTCCCGACGGAACACTTGACGCCGTGTAAACTGGGTTCATCTGGACAACCTCAAAATCCGACGCGGTGACGCTTCCCAGATTGTGCAGGTCGCTGTTGTTCCAGCTATCGTTGGGCGCGCCGCTGATGTACATCGAAGATCCATTGTCGGCCATGATCATTCCGTATTTTTTTAACGCCGTGAGAATCACCTGGTTGGCGGCGGAAAATGACGAAATATCGAAGCTGGACTTCAGGCGCAGGCGCATGCCCATGGGCGCCGCGTTGGCGTTCGACGAATTCGCGGCCCAGTGCGAAGCGGGCGGCACGAATGCCGCGCGGCTCGATTGCAACGTGAAACGCAGCGCATGATTGATGTGGCCTGACGCTACTTCATCGTAGCGTGCAAGTCCCGGGAAAATCGGCAAGCCCGCTGCGTCGGCGGATGTCCAGGTGTAGGGGCGCTGTTCGTCGGTGGTCAAATCCCACACGGCGGCGGAATCCGCGTTCCAGCTGGCGGCGTTCGCAGAGGAATTGTACAGTTCGTAGAGCCAGCAGTTGTTATTGTCGAGCACCAGGACGTGACGGTCGCCGATTCCCGGCGCCGGATATCCTTCAATCTCCGCGTTCACGGGAATCGGCATCGGCCCGGGATCGCTCTCACTTCCATACGCTGTGAAAACCACGGGCAACATTCCCTGCTGAGATCCCACCACCAGATAAGGAATGCCGATGCTTGAGCCGTTGTACAGTCCTGCGCCGAAATCCGGATGCAGGCCGATTCCCGCGCCGATGAAATTAATGATCGCGCTGGAATTTGGATCGACCGGCGCGGAAGAAATATCTTTGTTCCACAGATTGTCCGTGGGAAACGGCACAAATCCATTGAGGCTGGCGCTCTGCCCCAGGCCCATCGCGCTGCAACTGGGCGGCGGGTTGCCTCCCCCGGTGGTCGAGGTGACCTGCAGAGTTTGCGAGGCCGAAGTGGCGCTTCCGGGATTGGGATTCATCACCGCAACGGCGAAGGATCCCGCCGATGCTTGCGTGCCGGTCGCGGTCAGTTGGGTCGCGGACACAAAAGTTGTTGCCAGCGGCGCGCCTGCGAGGAGCACCTCCGCGCCGCCGACAAATCCGCCACCGTTTACCGTAATCGCGAAGGCGCCGGCGGGAACCGAGGCCGGCGCGATTCCGGCGAGTACCGGCACCGGATTCTGCAAAGTGACGTCGCTGCTGCCGGTGGCGTTGGCATCGGCCATGCTTACGGCGCTAATCGTCACAGTGTTGGAGCTGGGAATCGTGGCCGGCGCGGTGTACGCGCCCGAGGAGTTGATCGTGCCGGTGGCGGCGCTGCCGTTCGCCACGCCGTTCACCTGCCAGGTAACAGCGGTATTCGAGTTTCCCGAAACCGTGGCGCTGAACGATTGCGTCGCTCCGGCCCGCACGTTGGCAGTGGCGGGAGAAATCATGACCGTCACGCCCGATCCCGAAGGCGGGTTGCCGGAATTTCCAGGATTTGAATTGGAAGCCGGGGAGTTCTTTGTCGTGCCGGTGCATCCGGACATCACTGCAGTTGCCAGAATAAAAATAACGGGCATGGATCGCCGGAAGGTGAAGTTCTTCAGCATGTGCATAGGAATGGAGAACGAGCGGGCGGCGTTCCCGCACCGGCTCGTCTTGGGGAACTATGCGCGTGCGCGCCGCCTGGAACTACTGTACGGAAGTACAAAATGAGGATAGGAACTGGGGAACAGGCTGGCGAAGTGCGTCCTCTGCGTTAAAAGCCGGTTCGTGCGGGAGAGATGGCGTTTAACGCAGAGGCCCTGGGGAAAAGTATTTCCACTTCCTGGCGTTGGACCTACTTGATGTTCTTTGATCCGGAGCTTGATCCGGAGATTGACTCACGTTCAGCCTACTCGCGCACGGTCATTTCCCAATGACCAGCACGACGAACGTGTCCGGCAAGACCAGATTGTGAGTCGCGCCGTGGCCGTGCCGCGCAGTGACCACCAGCACATTGTGCGTCTTGGAATCCACGGTCATCGTGCGCGCGCCCGATTGGGTGTCCATCTCTTCCAGCACCTTGAAACTTTCCGGCGAATCTTCGTGAATGATGGTCAGCGTTCCCGCTCCGCCGGCGGAGGCAAATGCGTTCCCGCTCTCCGGGTCGAATCCCGCGCCGTCCGTTCCCGCGCCGGTGCGCAGCGCCGCGACCACCTTCCCCGTGTCGGCGTTCATGACGATCATTTTCTGGTTATCGCACGCCGAAAAGAGACGGCGGTTCTTGCGGTCCATGGCCAACCCGGATGGGCCGGTGCCCGGAGCCAGCGGCCAGTGGTGCGTCACTTTCATGGTTTCCGCGTCGACTTCGGCGATTTCATCCTTGTCCGTGAGATTGACGTACACCTTGCCCTTGCCGTCGGACACTGCCGCTTCCGGCTGCCCGCCGAGCGCCACCGTTCCAGCGACCGTGCCCTCCTTGGCGTTGATGGCCGTCGCGTTGGCGCTGCTGCTGTTCATAACGAAGACGCGCTTGGTGACCGGATCGTACGTGAATGAATCCGGATCCTTCCCGGCCTTCACGGTTCCGATTTTTGCCAGCGTCTTCAAGTCCACGATGACCACGGAGCCCGCGTCGCCGTTCATCGCGTAGCCCCGGCCGAATTCAGGAAGCGGCAACAAACCGGAAGTGCCTTCAAGGCCAGCAACTTTGCCAACCACTTTGCCGGTATCCACGTTTACAACGTCCACGTGATTTTCCCGGCCGATGTAGGCCAGCCGGGCTTCGCTGTCCATGGTGATGTAGTCCCAGCCTTCCGTGCCGCCTGTGGTAATTCTTTTGACGATGTGATAGCCGGAAGAATCGGGGGCGGCCGGAACAGCGGCCGCGAATCCAGCGATTAGAATGATGCTAGCGGAGAGAAAAATGGCCGCAAGGATTGCAACTTTGTGACGCATGGGGATCAGTTTCTCCTTCGCTTCACGCCAGCGGGCTTCGTGCCCTTCACGGCGTTGTCCTGCTGATCTGACTTCCTTCTGAACCGCTGTGTATCACCAGATTAATACCAGCGCAAGAGGTATATGAGCGGCCCCAAGCGGTTCATCATCGCTCGCGTTCTGGAGATTATCAATCTGCATACAGCGCGACCCGGAAACCGGCGGAGAGTCTCGATTGACTTGAGTTTGAAGATGCCTGTACGATTCGGCTCGAATCGATTTGTCGATGCCTGGAGGAACTTTCAATGTCCCACATTCGATTTTCGGTATTGGCGGTTGCCGCGCTGGTGCTCGCCGGCGCGTTTTCGATGACCGCCCTTTCGCAGGAGTTGCTGACGCAAAAAGTGATTTCCATGGACGTGGCGCAGTACATGGCGCAGGCCGCCATCATGCAGTGCCGCGCGGATGGCTATCGCGTGAGCGCCACGATTCTCGATAACGGCGGCAACATCAAAGTGGTGATTCGCGACGATGGGGCCGGTCTCGGCACGCTGGACATCAGCCGGCGTAAGGCCTACTCCGCGTTGATTTTCCGCCGGACTTCCGGTGAAACCGCCAAAGCCTTTGGCGCGATGTCTCCTCCGCCGATCGTGGAAGGCACCATCATGCTGGCGGGCGGCGTTCCGATTAAAGTCGGCGGCGATGTGATTGGAGCGATTGGCGTGAGCGGCGCGCCCGGCGGCGACAAGGACGAAGTCTGCGCCAATGCCGGAATTGCCAAAGTCGCGGAGAAACTGAAGTAGCGCTTCGGAGTGGCACAGCGGCTTCTTGCCCTGAACCGCTGCGAAGGGCTCAGGGGAAGAAGCCGCTGTGCCACTCGATCCCGCTCAAACGCTGCGCAAATTGTGCGATTCCCGCAGCGACGGAAACCGCTTTTCAGCCAGCGCCATGAATCCAAAGAGCAGCGCCACGTAAAACGCATCTCCCGCCAGCGTATTCCAGAACAGAGGCACTCCCGCGGCGTAGCACTGCATTAAACCCACAGCCGTTTTGGGGTAACTGCCAATCGACATCCCCCACATCGCAAAATTGGTGATCAGGAAAAATTGAATCGCCCCCGCCAGCGTTGCGGCGCCGATGCGCGGCGCGGATTTCTTGCGGCGGAGCCACAGCCCGATAGCCACGCTCACCAGAAAACTTGCGTAGACATAGATCATCAACCGGTGAAATGCGGTGAACACGTCGCCGGCCACGAGCGAGAGCAGCGGTACGGCGAACGCCGCCTTTTTGCTCGAAAAGTACGCGCCGCCAAACAGGGCCAGCGCGCCGATCGGCGCGAAGTTCATGGGATGGGGAACAATCCGCAGCACTGCAGCCGCCAGAACGATGCTGGTCACCAGCAAAGCTCGGGGACGGACCCAGCTTCCGTTGCCATTCTCATTGTCATTTTGCAGCGCCATGCGGTGCTCCTCTCACTCCGGCAATAAATCACAAAAATAAAAACCGTCGCGCATTACTTTCTCGCCCGCGTGACAGGAAATCGGCGATTGGAATATGGGGCCATCGAAGACGAACGTGTGGAACTCGCCATTCTCGCCGCACGGGTCCACTCCCGGCGGCAAGTCCGCGAAAAACGCTGCGTCCAGTTCGCGTCCCGCGAAGGACGCATCGAGAACGCGCGGGTCGATGCACACGGCGATGGCCCGGAATCCGAGCCGCAGAAATTCCCGCGCCAGTTCGCGCGTGTCGCGCTTCCAGATCGGGAAGATTGCCTGCATGCCGGCCTGCGCCAGATTTTTCTCGCGATACTGGCGCAGGTCCTCCAGAAAAATATCGCCGAACGCCACGCTGCGCACGCCCAGCGCGAAGTGTTCTTCAAGCGCTTCCTTCATCCGCGCTTCGTACGTCGCGTTGATGCATTGTGGAGGAATCCGCACGGAATGAAGCGGCAGGCCGATGGACTCGGCCTGCCGTTCCAGCAACTCGCGGCGCACTCCATGCATGCTGATCCGGTCGTACGCGTCGGTAATGGTGGTCAGCAGCGCAGTGACGCGGCACTCGCCCTGCTCGCGCAGCGCGTGCAGCGCCATCGCGCTGTCCTTTCCGCCGCTCCAGCAAAAGAGCACGTCGTCCGGCTTGCGAGCTTCACTCATGGCGCGTGGTGTACTTCACGCCGATGCGGAACTCGCGGCCCAGCGCCGGAAAACCGTACACCTCCTCGTACTGTTTGTTGGCCAGGTTGGCGATGCGGCCGTAAATGCTGAAGCCGCGCGCAATGTTGTACGACGCCGCGAGATTGATCAGCGCGTAGCCCGGGTCCGTGATCTGGCCCGGGAAATTGTAGTCATAACGCTTGCCAGTGAAATATCCGGAGAGGTTCCAGTTCATGCGCCAGTAATTTGCGTTGAGCATCAGATTTCCGGAATTGACCGGCCGGCGCAGCAGGCGGCTGCCCGGAAGGTAGTTGGGATCGAGATCGGCGGGATCGGTGGGCGCGGAAAGCGTGCGCGTCGAATCGTAGCTGTAGTTCGCGCTGCCGCTGAGCCAGCGCGTGAAGCGAGCCTCGCCGGTAAAATTGGCGCCGCGCGCCCGGGCCAGATCGGTGTTGAAAAATGTGCCCGCTCCGAACGGCGCGCCCACCGCAAGACACGCCGGCGAAGGCGCAACGTTCAGGAAACTGATGATGTTGTGAAACCTGCTGTCAAAATAATCCGCCGTGAAACGCACGCGGTCGTTCGCCAGTTTTTGTTCCACTCCGGCGTGAAACGTCCGGCTCTCTTCCGGGGAAAGCGATGGATTGCCGGGAAAGCAGGGATCGTCGCCGAACGATTGATCGAATCGCGGTTCGACAATGCCCTGCCCGTAGGTGGCGTGCAGCCGAGTGTCGCCGAACGCGCCCTGCGCGACGCGCAAAGCGTACGATGCGCCCGCCCGCGGAACCACCCGCGTTCCAAAGTCGGCGTTGGCTTCGGCGCGCGCCCCGGCGTTCAAAGTCAACCGCGCGACCGGCTGCCACCGCGCATCTAGATAGCCCGCCTGATTATTTCGCCCCGCATGCCCTCCAACAGAGCTCAGGTAGCCGTTCTCCACTTCGTACTCGTAGCCGGCCGTGAACGCCAACTTGCGCACCAGGTAGGTAGACTGGCTCAAAAATTCCGCCCGGTTATATTGAAAAGCGCTGGAGAAGAACGGATCGAAATTAAATTCGCGGAAATAAAGTTCGTTGGCGCTGACCTGATGGCGCCAGTGCGAGCCGGTTTCAAATTCCGCATGAAGGCCGGCGCTGAAATTGTGGAGCGATATGGTATCCGTGAGGTTGGCGGGCTGCAGAAGCGTCTGCCCTGGCGTGCCGGCCTCGCTGTCATTGTCCCGCAGGCCCAGGCTGATGCGCGCGGCGTCCGAGAAGCGCCAGCCGAAATTTCCGGACAGCGTGCGGTTGCGAAACGCGTCGTTCGGCCCCTGGCCCGCGGTTTCCAGATCGGAAAATCCCGCGGAATAATCGAAGCGTCCGAGCAATCCGGAGAGTTCCGCGCCGCCGCGGCCGGTATCGAAATTTCCGCCGTCGGCGAACGCCGTGAATTCCGGAACGCGCGTCGTTCCGCGATGGGTGAAAATCTGGATGACACCGGCCATGGCGTCCGATCCGTACAACGCGCTTTCGGCTCCGTGCACGATTTCAATCTTGTCGATGTTATCGACCGTAAAGTTGGAGAAGTCGATCAGGCCTCCCGGCCAGTTCACCGGCGCGCCGTCCACCAGCACCTTGGTGTAATTCGAGTTGCCGCCGTCAAGAAACAACGCAGCAGAACCGCCCTCCGGCCCGGTGCGCCCCATGCTGAATCCCGGCTGCGTCTCGAGCAAATCGGGAAGCGAAATTGCGACGCGCTGGTCAATCTGCGCGTGGGTAAGAATCGTAACCGGCGCGGGCGACGATTCCGCGTCGAGCGGCAGCGTCTGCGCGGTGACCACCACTTTCGACGAGAGCGGCTCCAGCGCCAGCCGGACCTGCAACTCGCGCGCTTCCCCCGCGCCCACCGTGATTTCCTGCGCCACCGGCGCAAACGAATCGCGCGCAACGACCACGCGATATCCGCCGGGATGAACTTTCACCGCAAAATGGCCGTCGCTGTCAGACACCGTTTGGACGGCCGCGTCCGAAGCCGGAATCGGAGTAGCGGTTACGCGCACCCCGGGAATGACCGCGCCTCCGGGGTCGGTAACGCTGCCCGAAATCGTCGCCAGTCCGGCCTGAGCAAAGGAATTTCTCGCAAGAAGCGATACGACCAAAACGAACACCAGTAGCATAGGCACTCTTGCCTGTGCGCCTTTTGCCGCGCGCGATAAAGGCACAGGATTTTCAAGCAGCAACGACGAAGGAAGTGGATCGGACTTAACTCGCGCAATGTCCAGAAAACGCTGCAGCAACACACCAACGGAGAAACGCATGAAGAGCCTCCTCTCCCGGCTCGCGCGGGAGGTAAAGGTTGTCCGCGTGTCCGGGATCGAATCCGGCTTTCGCGGTTGCGGACTCCGTCGGTCTCCTGGCTCGGCGGACCTTCGCCGCGCGGCCTTCCCGCCCTCGAACTTTCAGGACAGTGGCGCGCGCGGAATTTCTCCCGCCTTACAGTCGCGCGTCGGCGACGGATTTTCACCGTCTTCCCGGCACGGAGTCTGCGGCTATAGTCGCGGAGCGTCGCGCCATCCGGCAAAGCCGGCAAGACGCATCGCTCCGGGTGAACGTAAATCGAACAAAGTGTTGCCGCCAATGTAGCGCCCACCTTCAGGTGGGCATTCCCTGTGGCGCACGCTTTAGCTTGCGCAGCCACCATAAGGTGCCTGCAGCACAAGAGCGTCAGGTAATCTCTTCTCCACGCCGCGCCCGCAAATTCACGCGCGGCCGGCCCGCCGGGCCGATCTCCACATCAAGCGGCGCCTCAAAGACCTGCTCCAGCAAATCTCTCTGATACACCGCCGCCGGCGTCCCAACGCGCAAGCAGCGTCCTGACTGCAACAGCACCACCTGGTCCGCGAACTCCGCCGCCAAAGCCAGTTCGTGCGTCACCATCAGCACCGTGTACCGGTTCTCCTGCGCAAGCTGGCGCAGCCGCTCCAGCAATTCCACTTGCGCGCCGATGTCCAGATGCAAAGTGGGCTCATCCAAGAGGATCAGCCGCGGCTTCTGCGCCAACGCCCGCGCCAGAATTACACGCTGCTTCTCGCCGCCGGAAAGTTCTCCAATCATGCGCTTCGACAAATGCTCGGCACCGACCTGTGCCAGAGCGTTTCGCGCGATTTCAATGTCTTCGCGAGTCGCAAAGCGCAGCGCCTTCCCGTACGGATAGCGGCCCTGCAACACAAAATCTCCCGCCAGCGCCGGATAAACGATCGGGCTTTCCTGGTGCACCACGGCGATGCGCTGGGCGCGCGCACGCACATCGAGCCGGCTGGTTTCCTCGCCGTCCAGTTGCACGCGACCGGAAAGCGGAGCGATCGTTCCGGTGACGAGCCGCAGCAGCGTCGATTTGCCGCTGGCGTTGGGGCCGAGGATGGCTACAATTTCGCGTTCGTGAGCCTGAAAACTCGTCGCGCCCAGCGTAAACGTCGGAATGGATTGTTCGCCCGACGAGTACGCGTAGCTGGCTTGCTCCACATTCAGGCGCAGGGTTCGCTCCTGCCCGGCGCGATCTTCGCCCGCTCCGGCCGCGCGCGCGAAAGTGTTTGGCGCGCTCATCGCAGCCCTCGCCGCAGCAAATAGATGAACACGGGAGCTCCGGCCATCGCGGTCATGGCGCCCACCGGCAATTCCGTCGGCGACACGATGGTGCGCGCCAGCGTGTCCGCCAGGACGATGGCAATCGCGCCGCACAAAGCCGAAGCCGGAATCAGCAGCCGGTAATCCGATCCGAAAATCAGGCGCACCACGTGCGGCACCAGCAGGCCGACATAGCCGATCGCGCCGCTCGCCGAAACGGCCAGCGCAGTGAGCAGCGACGCGCACACATACACCACCAGTTTGACGCGCGTCACATCGACACCCAGATGAATGGCTTCGCGCTCGCCCGTGAGCATCAGGTTCAGATCTGCGGACGTGCTGTAAATCGCGCCGATGCCCACGACCAGACCCACCGTAAAGATCCACTGTATGGCCGGCGTCACCGGCGTCGATAGATCTCCCATCAGCCAGAAAGCCATGCCGCGCAAGTCGCGACCGGCAAGCGTGGTCATCAAAAATAAAATGATGGCGGAAAAAAACGAGGCGCAAATGATCCCGGCGAGCAACAGCGTGGTGCTGTCGAGCTGGCCGTCGCGCCGGCTCAGGAAATAAACTCCCGCAATCGTGGCGATGGCTCCGATCAGCGCCCCCAGCGGCGTAATCAACGCAAATCGCGGCGCGATGATCAGCGCCAGGATCGAGCCGAGCGCCGCGCCGCTGGAGACACCCAGAACATAAGGGTCCGCGAGCGGATTGCGCAGCAGCGCCTGGAAACTGGCGCCCGCAACAGAAAGCGCAGCGCCAACCAAGATCCCCAGCAAAATCCGCGGCAGGCGCAAATCGAAAACGATCAAGCGATATTCGCTCGGCAGTTGATCGGCGCGGCCAATCGCGATGCGCCCAAGATCCAGCACCAGGTCGGTCACCGAGACAGGCACGGCGCCTAGTTTCAGCGCCAGAACAACGCTCGCCAGCAGCAAGAGCGCGAGGCCGCCGCAGGTCCACAGCAATCGACGGACGGTCAGCGGTCGCATGCGCAGGCCTCTTCGGTTCTCGACTCGAAACGGATCAAATCGGACGTGCTTGAATGGGATCTCGCTGAATCGGAATCCGCGGACGGCGCAAGCGCCGCGGCGAATGCATCGGGATGAAGCGCGCGCGCCAACTGTTCGACGGCGTCGACCATGCGCGGCGCGGGCCGATTGATGGCGTCGCTCACCACCACCACCTTGCCGCGTTCGATCGCTTCCAGACTTTTCCAGCCCGGACGCGCGCGCAGCGCCTCGATGTCGCGCTGCGTCTCTCCGGCATGCGCGCTGGCAAAGACCAGAACTTCCGGCTGCAACCGGACAATTTCCTCCAGGCTGACGTGCGGCCACTCGGCGGAAGTATCCACCACGGAGCGGCCGCCCGCGCGGCGCAGCGCGTCCGCGATAAACGTGTCACGCCCCACTGAAATCAGCGGATCGGTCCACACCACGAACAGAACCCGGCGCGGCGCGCTGCCGGCAAGCCGGCGGTCAATCTCTGCGAGGCGCGCGCGCAGGCCCGCGGCCAGAGCCGCCGCCGATTTCTCAACGGCCAGCGCGCTGCCGATGTGCTCGACCGTGGCGATCATTTCGTCCACCGAGTGCGGGTCAGTGATGAACACCGGCAATCCCACGCGGTCCAGCGCATTCACGGTTTCGCGCCGGTTGATCGAAGTGGCCAGGATCACCTCGGGCATGAGCGCCGCAACTTCTTCCAGATTCGGATTCACCGTTCCGCCCACATGCGGTTTCTGCAGCGCTTCCGGCGGATAGTCACAGTAATCGGTGTCACCCGCCAGATGATTTCCGTCGCCCAGCGCGAAAACAATTTCCGTGAGGTTCGGCGCGAGCGATACGACGCGATCCACTTCCCGCGGAAGCCGCAGCTTGCGGCCCAGCTCGTCCGTGACTTCGCGACCGCCGGGAATTTTCGCGGGCGTGGCACCAGATTGCGCCGCGATGCTTGCCGGGCAGGAGATAAGTAGAAGGAGGATGATCCCCGCGCAGAACTCAGCGAAGCGGCGCCTTTCAGATTTCGAGTTCACCCTGTAGGGCGCTCGCAACTGGAAATCAAATCCCATTGTCTTTGTTCTATCTCTCTCATGCCAAAAAATAAAAAAGCCTCGCGAGAAACACGAGGCCGATCATGCCGCGCTCTTTCTCGCGAAGAGCGGTGGCTGCGACGATCTGGGAGGGTGTCCTGACTTACGGCGATTTCGCCGATCACAGTGGCGGGACCGTGGCCGATTTTCACGGCCTTCCCCCACATCCCAAACCTTCTAAATGTCGAGTGGCAGTCTATGGTGCTCAGCACGCTGTGTCAACCGCGCGCGCCGGCACAATAGGGATTCCCTGGCGGCGCGCTACTTCGCTGCTTTGGTTGCCGGAGCTCGGCAGACGAAGCTGGCTGCGCTGTTTGTGTCGCCCGTGCCTTTGTAGTGTGCGTCCTGCGGGTAGGGGCAAAGGGGCCGCGTCATTGCGACGGCATTGCCTTGGCGCCCGTCAACGAATCCCGTAGCGATGATCCGATCCGGGGCAACGTCATGCAAGACCCACTCGTCGAGCGCCATCACGACATCGTGCGTAGGGTCTGGCTGTTCGATCGCGAACCGATTCCCGAACACGTTTGCGCCGATGCCGCCGCTGCAGTGTGACATCCCCGGCACCATGAAGAGGCGATAGAAATCCTTCGCAGCCCCCACGGTCGACTGCACGCTTTCAAAGTAGTCGATGCTGTCCTGCGGCGGGATGGCCGCGTCTCCCCAGCCATGGTACTGGATGAGTTTGCCGCCGCGCGCTTTGAACGGCCGAAGATTCGCATCCGTCGAATTAAGAATGGATGCAAGCTTATCGTCCGTGAGCTTGACGTCGCTTCCGAAGTTGAGCGTGTGAAAATCCCATTGCGGATTCTCGAACACCATGTCGGCGAAGAAAGCGTTGGCGAAGAATGAGCCGAGTGCGAACTGCTCCGCGGCCGCCCCGGTGATCCAGGTCTGCCAATTGTCTGGTACAGCTTCGGTGCCAGGCGCGAATCCTGGGGAAATTTGCGCGCCAGTTTGAGAGTCTTTCACCGGGCCGTAAATTTTTCTTGCCGCCTCAACCTGCGGAGCGGTCAAACAGTCCGAACCATCGGCGCCCTTGCATTGAACGGCCGCAGGATTGAATCGGCAAAGCCTCGGATTCTGGATGAGGCCGTCTTTGACGCCGTCGATCGCATCGCAGGCCGCGAGCGCCGCATTTTGCAGCACTGGCAACTTGCTGTGCGGAATATAACTCGCCGGCTCATCGTCCAGGGCCCGTTCGTCCATCAGGCCCCTGAACATCAGATGCGTCCAGTGGTTGGCTGGAGCGCCGGCGACGATTCCGCGAAAGTCAGCCGGGAAGCGTTGCGCCTCCATAAGCGCTTCGCGTCCGCCATCCGAACACCCCACAAAATACGACTGCGAAGGATCCTTGCCGTAGAATTCGCGGATGATCGCTTTGGCCTGCACGGATGTTTCGTGTACCGCTCGATAACCGAAGTCGATGACTTTTTCGGGATGCCGGATGGCCCACGTTACGTCCCTTCCGCCCACATGGCCATCGTCGGTTCCGGCGGTGGCGTAACCGCGCAACAGGGGCTCGACCATCGCGGCCACCGGAATGTTGCCCGCGAACCCGCCGTTGCCGACTTGTTCAAATTTGCCATTCCAACCGGAGGCCGGCAGCCAAACCTCGAATTTGATTTCCGAATCGCTGGTCGGCTTCGCGGTTCCAACGACGCGGCAGAACGCCGGAAGATCGGCGCGAGGGGGAGGTTGAAGGGGTTCAGAAGATGGTTTGTACGGCCCGGCTGGAACGGATGTTGCGGATGCGATCGTTGCGTTGGCTAGAGTGAGCGCGGCCAGATTCTCGCACGGGCTTTTGGCGAAGGCCGGCCCCACAACTAGAGCGGAAATCACTGAAACACCAAGAATGAATGGGAATCTGATGCAAAGGCTCATGCGGCTCTCCTCCACGTCCATTGCGTTTCGGCCCGAGCGCCCCGGAAAAACTTCGCGCATCCAACCCCGTCGCTAACGTAAAGTCGAATTAGAGCACATCATGGAAATTCGATGATTAGAAATCGCCCCAACGCACTCGTATGAATGTCTAAATTCGAGAAAAGTCCCGCTCGTCCGGCTCCTGCGTCCAGTGCACATCGTCGATCCACCAGCGGCCATCCGTGCGAACCAGCGTGAAGCGCGCGCGGTAATCCCGGTCATCCGCCCCGTGAAGATAAATTTCCAGGGTCACGCCCGGGCCGCCGATCGACGTGGTTTCCGTTCGCACCACGTCGGCGTGAAACATTCGCCAGTGGGTAATGAATAATTCGTGCCAGGTGTCAAAGGAAACCTGCCCGCGGTACCGCGGCGAAAGCATGTCATAGGCCGGGCGCAATTCGCCGCGATCGAGCGCGCGAAGATGGGCCCGCACGATTTCCTGCGGGCCGCTGGCGAAAATTCCGAAGGGAGCGTCGACGCGAACGAGGATCCATGCCGTCAGAACGAAGGCGGACAGTGAAAGTCCGAGCAGCAGGAGCAGGTTGTGCCGGAACGATGCCCGCCGCCGCGAGGCAGCCTCTTCGCGAGCCGCAAGTTCCGCCCGCGCTTGTTCAGCTGGATCGGCCTGCGCGGCCATAATTCCCGCGGAAATCACAGGCACGGAAATGCTTGGAAAAGCAACCGCGACGGGCACGGGCTCAAAACCAGCGGCGTCAGAACCTGGATCGGCTGATTGTTCCGGGGGAGTTGCTTCAGGGATGTTTTGCGGATCGTCCATACGGATCTCCCGCGCGGCGGGGAGACGCGTTCAGCATGCGCACCTAACGATTCTTCCACTCCGGTTTGCGTTTTTCAAGCAGCGCGCGCAAGCCCTCCTGGGAATCCTCCAGGCGGTACAATTCATTCAGAAAAATGTTCATGGAATTGCGTAGCGAATCGCGCAGGGACATTCCCATGCCGGCCAGCACCGCTTTTTTGGCCATCCCCAGCACCGCGCCGGATTGCCCGGTAATTTTTCCAATGAGCTCGTTCACCGAGTCCTGCAGTTTGGCTTCCGGCAGCAGGCGATTCACCAGTCCGAGGTCGCGCGCGCGTTCCGCGGAAATCGCTTCGCCGGTCAGGATCAGTTCCAGCGCCCGCTTCGGGCCCACGATATGAGGGAACATGGTCGAAGCCAGCGGCGGAAACATTCCAATGGTAATTTCCGGGAGCGCAAACCGTGCGCGCGGCGTGGCCACCACCAGATCGCCATAGGCCACCAGTTCCGCGCCGCCTCCAATGGCCGCGCCCTCCACGATCACCAGAACCGGCTGCGGCGCCTCCACCATCGCGATGCACGCCGAGTGAAACGCGTCCAGCATCGAGAACGCGCGTTCCCCGGTGTACTCGCCGATATCCACGCCCGCGCAAAAAACTTTTCCGCCTGCGTCCAGAACGATCAGCTTCACCGCGCGGTTTTCGGCGATCGTGCCGATCCCGTCCGCCAGCTCGCGCAGCATCTGCTCATTCAATAAATTGTGCTCGGGGCGTTGCAGCGTCAGCCGGGCCACCGGGCCGGCGACCTGATAGCCGATATATTTGAACGCCTGCGCCGTGCGGCGGGCAGGCCTGGCAAATGCTTCCACAGTTTCCACTCGGTTTGCCATCGGAGCTCCAGTTTGATGCTAGCACGGCGGGAATGAGGCGAAAGAGGAGGAGTGGGCAGGCCGAAGTTAAGAGTTAATAGTCCAGAGTGGAAGGGCTGGGCGCAGATGGTGGCGTCCCCTCCTGTTTTGAAACTGCCGCCGGGCTCTCCATCTTTATACTGGGGTCCCCCAAGCTCGCCTCGCACAACTTGCGAATCACAAGTCACGAATCACAGCTCTTCATGTATCCTATTCCGCATGCATGATCTCGGATATTTTCGCGAACACCTCGCCGAATTTGAAAAAATGGCCGCCGACCGCGGCGTGGCCATCGATTTTGCCGCGTTCCGCGCCATCGATCAGGAGCGCCGCGAGCGCATCACCGCCGCCGAGCGTCTGAAAGCCCAGCGCAACAAGGCCAGCGAAGAGATTCCGCGCCTGAAAAAAGCCGGGCAGGATGCCTCCGCCCTGCTCGGGGAAATGAAGCAAGTTTCCGAGGAAATCAAGCGCGCCGACGAGCGTATCTCCGAACTGGACGCGCGGCTCGCCGACTTCATGCTGACCGTGCCGAACCGCCCACACAGCTCCGTGCCGGTCGGACACGATGCCGCAGCGAATGTCGAGGTGCGCCGCTGGGGCGCTCCGCCGAAATTCGATTTCAAGCCGCGCCCGCACTGGGAAATCGCCGAAGCCGCCGGAATTCTCGATTTCCAGCGCGCGGTGAAAATTACCGGCGCGCGCTTTGCCGTCTATCGCGGTCTTGGCGCGCGCCTCGAACGCGCCCTGGCGGCATTTTTTCTCGATACCCACGCGGCCAATGGCTACACCGAAATTCTGCCGCCCTTCATTGTGAACTCCCAGACGCTGACCGGCGTTGGGCAGTTGCCGAAATTCGCGGCGGACATGTTCCACCTCGAAGGCACCGACCTTTGGCTCACGCCGACCTCCGAAGCGGAACTCACCAGCTACTATCGCGATGAAACCGTCGATGCCGATCTCCTGCCAATCAAAATGTGCGCATGGACAGCCTGCTTCCGCTCCGAAGCCGGCGCGGCCGGCAAGGACACGAGGGGACTGAAACGCCAGCACCAGTTCCAAAAAGTTGAGATGTTCAAGTTCACGCATCCCGATCGCAGCTATGATGAACTGGAATCGCTGGTCGCCAATGCCGAGGCTCTCCTTCAGAAACTTGGTTTGCACCACCGCGTGGTGCAGCTCTGCACCGGTGACATGGGATTTGCTTCGTCAAAAACCTATGACATCGAGGTGTGGCTGCCGTCCGCCAATGAGTTCATGGAAATTTCTTCCTGCTCCAACACCGAAGCGTTCCAGGCGCGCCGCTCCGGAATCCGCTTCAAGCCCAAGACCGGGAAGAGCGAATTCGTCCACACTCTGAACGGTTCGGGCCTCGCCGTCGGACGCACCTGGCTCGCCATCATCGAGAATTATCAGCACGCGGACGGATCGGTGCAGATTCCCCAGGCACTGCAGTCCTATTTGGGAACGGATCGCATACCGGGCGGGACGGGCTTCAGCGTTCCCGGCTAAACCTTTGAATGCATGAAACATGTCACCAGTGGCGCACGTTGGAATAGTAGAACGGCATCGAATGTCCCATACTAACCTATTTATTGTTAATGACTTACAGGAAGACTAGCCGCCACCGTCTTCACCGCGCGTGCTCCCAAAGCATCGCCGCCCAAAATATCCCGGTTCTTAGGTTGACACCGCTTTTCCCGGTTGACTACACTCGGCTTATTGCGCGGTAACATTCGCGCTACCGTATCTGGAGTCAATCATTTTGGGGCTTCGGCCCGCCTGGTTCTTTAGCCGGAGTTCGAAATCGGCGGCCGGAGAACACGCGCGGCAGGCTGGGGCATGACGAGCCGCTGGAAAGCGACGGCTGGGTGAGTTTACAAGATCGAATCGATCGATGGGTGAATCGCGGGCTGGCTTGGATGATGCGGAAGCTGCTCGCGCGAGTTCTGGGTAAACCGGGAACGGCACCAGTTCCTCAACGGCAGGAGCCGCGCTCCGCGGTTCCCTTGCATCGGGATCCTTGGTGCGGCACGTACGTCTCATCTGAAATTTCTTTTCCTTTGGAGCAATCGGGCCAGGTGTTGCACTTCTGTTCCGCGGACTGCCGCGCGAAGTATCAGCGGTCCTCGCAGCGCGCGGCGAGTGCGTAATGGCAAGGCTCTAGTCGCAACCCTTCTTAAGGAGAGAAACATACATGGCCACGGTGGTGAAGACGGTCCCTCAGCCCCAGCCGATCCTTCCGCGGATGGCGCCGCGCGAAGACCTGAATCCATTTCGCATCGCGCAGATTCAGTTTGACATGGCGGCGGAATACCTGAAGCTCGACCCGGGCCTGCGCCAGATCCTGCGAACGCCGAAGCGCGTCCTGGAAGTATCTGTCCCGGTAAAAATGGACAATGGGCAGACCAAGGTTTTTACCGGATTTCGCGTGCAGCACAATGTTTCGCGCGGACCGGCCAAGGGCGGACTGCGCTATCACCCCAACGTTACGCTGGACGAAGTGAAAGCGCTGGCGGCGTGGATGACCTGGAAAACCGCGACCGTCAATCTTCCCTACGGCGGCGCCAAGGGCGGAATCGTCTGCGATCCGAAGCGCATGTCCAAGGGCGAGCTGGAGCGCATGACGCGCCGCTACGCCGCGGAAATTCAGCCCATCATCGGTCCCGAAGTCGACATTCCCGCGCCGGACGTTTATACCGACGCGCAAACGATGGCCTGGATCATGGACACCTATGCCATGACAGTTGGGCACGCCACTCCCGGCGTGGTCACCGGCAAGCCGGTTTCGATTGGTGGCTCTGAGGGACGCACCGACGCAACCGGCCGCGGAGTTCTGTACGTGGTCGAGGAAGCCTGCAAGGTGAAAAAAATAAATTTGCGCGGCGCCACCGTCGCGATTCAGGGCTTCGGCAATGTCGGCTCGGCCGTGGCGCGGCTTTTCGCCGAGAAAAAAGCAAAAATTGTGGCCATCAGCGATTCCCGCGGCGGCGTGCACAATCCCCGCGGCATCGACCCGCTGCGCGCCATGCGCTACAAGGAACGCTCCGGCACGGTGGTGGGCATGCCCGGCGCGTCGCGCATCTCCAACGATGAATTGCTGGCGCTGAAGTGCGACATTCTGGTTCCCGCGGCGCTGGAAAATGTGATCACGCTGCACAACGCCGACCAGATCAAGGCGAAAATCATCGCCGAAGCCGGCAACGGTCCCACCACGCCGCACGCCGATGAAATCCTTTCCCGCAAGGGCGTGTTCGTCATTCCAGACATTCTTGCCAACGCCGGCGGCGTTACCGTCAGCTATTTTGAGTGGGCGCAGGATTTGCAGGGATTTTTCTGGCAGGTGCAGGAAGTGAATTCCAAGCTGGAATTTGTGATGCGCCGCGCCTTCAATGATGTGCACGAAACCATGCGCAAATTCCACGTGTACCCGCGCGCCGCGGCTTACATCCTGGCGGTGGGCCGGGTCGCCGACGCAACGCTGGTGCGCGGCCTGTTCCCCTGAGCGGCTCTGAACGACAACGACCGCGGTAGGCGCTGCTGTAGCCCGCCTCTTCAGAGGCGGGGACGTGCCCTCCGGGCATCTAAACCCTCGCCTCTAAAGAGGCGAGCTACAATCCCGTGCTGAGCTCATAAACGTATTCATCGCTGTCGCATCCCTTAAAGCGGTCCGCCTTCTCCTTGAAGGCCACCTGGCGAAATTGCAGTGACTCCACCAGTCTGCGCGACGGAATATTCCGCGAGTCGATCTCCGCTCGAAATAATTTCGTGCCATGCGAGTTCGACAAATAACCGATGACCGCGCCGCACGCTTCCTTCGCAAACCCCTGGCCCCGAAATGCCGCGAACGTTTGATACGCAAGATACGACATGCGCCTGGATTTTCTGACGGTCGCTTGAACCGAGCAGACGTACTGGCCCGAAGACGCCATCCTTCCAAACCAATTCAGCCAGCTCTCGTCGGGCGTGCCGCTGCCCCGCAACAATTCGCTGAATCGCAGTTTCAATTCGTTGACACTCGCCGGCGGGTTTTGCGGAACATAGGTGTACAGGTCCGCGTCGACGAGGCAATCCATGCACAGCTCGGCGTGATCGACCCGCAGCGGTTCAAGAATCATCCGGCGAGTGACGATCTCGGGAGCGATGATTTCATCCATGACATGATCCAACTGCTGCGAAACGGTTTGCACCGTACTGCCAACGGAACTCGCGGAACGTGGCAATGGCGAAATTATTTCATGACAAAGCGCCGCTCTCCAAAAAAGATGTTGCGCCTGGGCATCCACGCGCGTACATTTCGAATTGCCGGCTCGCGCGATTGTTCAGCGCAGCCGGTCCACGTTTCTGTGGGCGATTTTTATCGCCGAGGGACTCGAAGAATTGTCCAATCACGTGAATGTCGCTCCACCGATCGTGCTGACGATCGCAGGTTTCGATCCTTCCGCGGGCGCGGGCATCGCCGCCGACCTCAAGACCATCGCCGCGCACAATTGTTACGGCGTTGCGGCCATCACCGCGATGACCGTGCAATCCACGCAGGGCGTGAAATCCGTTCACGACACTCCCGCCGCGGAACTGCGCGCGCAGCTTGACGCGCTGCTTGAAGACATGAGAATTTCCGCCGTCAAAATCGGCATGCTGGGGCATCGCGGCAACGCCGTGGTGGTCGGAGAATTTCTGGATCGCGCCGGCGTGCCGAACGTCGTGCTCGATCCGGTGATGAAATCCACTTCCGGCGTCACCGACCTGGTCGACGCAGGCGGAATTAAATATATTTCTGAGGAATTACTGAAGCGCGCGACGGTGGTGACGCCGAATATCGCCGAAGCCGAGGTACTTTCCGGAATTGCTATCAAGGATCACGCAGCAATGGAAGCCGCGGCCAGAAAAATCGTCGAGCGCGGCGCGCGCGCAGTCGTCGTCAAGGGCGGCCACATGGAAAAGGCCATCGACGTCCTCTTTGATGGAGTGGAAGTCCTGCGATTCGGCGGCGACCACCTGAAAAGCGAAAACACCCACGGATCGGGATGCACCTTCGCCTCCGCGATTGCCGCGCAACTCGCCTGCGGGCGCCCGCTGCGCGAAGCCGTGCTGCTGGCGAAAGCCTACGTCACCAAGGCCATAGAAAAAGGCTACCCCATCGGCAAAGGCCCGGGCCCGCTCGATCACTTCTACCGCATTCACCAGGAGCCGCCCCCGCGCGGCGTTCACGAAGTTCCTCAACACGGAATGCACCCTGCCGCCGAGCCCGGCGCGCACTAGTTCGGTCAGGCCAAAGTGCGCAATCGCATCGTACCGTTCATCTGGTAGTGGTCAGTAACAGCAACTACCCTGATCTTTGCGCGAATCGCCAGGAAAAGAAGTGGCACAGACTTCAGTCTGTGGGGTTGAGGCCTTGCAAGGACAAAATCCCACAGACTGAAGTCTGTGCCACTGTTACCCTCACTGGACTGGGGAACGTTACTGAGAAAAGACCACGCTGCCACCAACGATCGTGGTGACCGGCCCGCCGCGAAATTCACGGCCATCGAACGGCGAATTTTTTGATTTGCTGGCGGATTCCGCGGCGCGGAAGGTCCATTTCCGTTCCGTGGAAAATATTGTGAGGTCACCCGGCTCATTTTCCGCGATGCGGCGCTGCTTGCCGAGCACGCTTGCAGGCCCTGAGGTGAAAAGTTCCACCATGCGCTTCAGCGAGATTTTCCCGGAGTGAACCAATTCCAGCGCAAGTCCGATCGCGGTCTCAAATCCGGTCACGCCAAACGGCGCCTTGTCGAATTCCACGTCTTTCAGCGCGGCTTCGTGCGGCGCGTGGTCCGTGGCAATTGCATCCACGGTGCCGTCGGCCAGGCCGGCGATCAGCGCGTCGCGATCTTCGCGCGAAGCCAGCGGGGGATTCATCTTGAAGCGCGTGTCGTACTGCACGTCTTCATCGGTCAGCGTGAAGTGGTGCGGCGTCACTTCGCACGTGACCGGCAGGCCCCTGCCTTTGGCGGCGCGGACCAACTCCAGCGAAGCGCGCGCCGAAAGATGCGCGATGTGCAGCCGGCATTGGGTCAACTCGCCCATCTGCACGTCCCGGCCCACGGCCAGCGATTCCGTGGCCGCCGGCATTCCGCGCAGCCCCAATCGCACCGACTGCTTTCCCTCGCGCATCACCGCACCCGCAAAAAGAGAACTGTCCTCGCAGTGGTCGATCACCGGCAAATCCAGCGCGCGGCAATACTCCATCACCTGGCGCAACAGCTTCGCGGTGGCGATCGGCCTTCCGTCATCGGAGACCGCCACGATTCCGGCCTGCTTCATGGCCGCGATTTCCGCGAGCGCCTCGCCCTTGCTACCGACGGAGGCCGCGCCGATGGGCCAGACGCGCACCGGCGAAACGGCGGCGGCGCGCTCCACGATCGAGCGCGTAAGCGATGCGTTGTCGTTCACCGGGCGCGTATTCGGCATCGGACACACAGCGGTGAATCCGCCGCGCGCCGCGGCCCGCGTTCCGGTTTCGATGGTTTCCGAAGATTCGCCGCCAGGCTCCCGCAAATGGCAATGCAGATCGATGAAGCCGGGCGCGACAATTAAATCCTTGGCGTCGAAAATTTTCGCGTCCTGCGCGCGCGAACCCAACTGACCTTGCGGCGCGACCACGGCGATGCGATCTCCGTCCAGCAAAATGTCGCGCGGCGCGTCTGTCCCGCTCGCGGGATCGATAACGCGCCCGTTGCTAATCAGCAGCATGAGAAGAATCCCTTTCCGAAGTTGAATCCGCGCCCACCATCAGGAACAGCAAGGCCATGCGCACGGCGAGGCCGTTGGTTACCTGCTCAAGGACGCACGACTGCGGCCCGTCCGCCACGGCCGGATCGATTTCCAGGCCGCGCACCATCGGCCCCGGATGCATCACTAGCGCGTCGGGCTTGGCTCTTCGCAAACGCTCCGGAGTCAGCTGGAACTGCAAAATGTATTCGTCGACCGACAGCGATGGCTCATGCAGCCGCTCCTGCTGCACGCGCAACGTGATCACCGCATCCGCGCCTTCCAGAGCTTCCTCGATCCGCGTCACTCGGCGCACGGACGCGCCGGCCGGAACGAGACATTCCATTTCCCGCGGCACCCACATCGCCGGGCCGCAAAGCGTGATGCGGCACCCGAATTTCGACAGCAGGTGAATGTTCGAGCGCGCCACGCGGCTGTGCAGGATGTCTCCGAGGATCGTGACGTTCAGCCCTTCCAGCGTCCCGCGCCGGTCGCGAATGGTCAGCGCGTCCAGCAGCGCCTGCGTGGGATGCTCGTGCGTGCCGTCGCCGGCGTTGATTACCGGCAGGTCCAGGTTGCGCGCCACGAAATCCGGCGCCCCGGACGAACTGTGCCGCATCACGATACAATCCGGCTTCATGGCGTCCAGCGTGCGCACCGTGTCCAGCAGCGACTCCCCTTTTTTCAGGCTGGACGATTCCGCCTGCAGGTTCATCTGGTCCGCGCCCAGGCGCGACGCCGCCGTTCCGAAAGAAATGCGCGTGCGCGTCGATGGCTCAAAAAACGCCAGCGCCACGGTTTTCCCGCGCAAGGTCGCCAGTTTCTTCAGGGGATGCTTTTGAATTTCCTGGAAGGGTTTCGACTGGTCAAGTACAAATGAAATTTCTTCGGCGCTGAGCGGTTCTATCCCTAGCATGTGGCCGAAACGAAATGGCACAGCAATCCTCGGAATCTTGGCCAGGCCCGTTGCGGAAGCGGCCGGCGTCAGGGAACGCGCTCAACCAGCATGACGCGCTCTTCCTTATCAATTTCATTGAGCCGGACTTCGACGATTTCGGTGTCGCTGGTTTGCACGTTGCGCCCGACGAAGGATGCTTCCACCGGCAACTCACGATGTCCGCGGTCGATCAACACACAAAGCCGCACTCGCTTCGGACGCCCCAGGTCGAAAAGTCCGTTCATCGCCGCGCGAATCGTGCGCCCCGTGTAGAGCACATCGTCCACCAGCACCAGGTCCTTATCATCCACCGCAAACGGAATGTCGCTCGATTGCAGCACCGGCTGCGCCGCCACCTTGGAAAGGTCGTCGCGATACAGCGTAATATCCAGAGTGCCGACCGGCACGTCCACACCATCGATGCCGCGCATGGCCTGCGCGATGCGCTGCGCCAGAGGAACGCCGCGCCGGCGAATCCCGATCAGCGCCAGATTGCTGGTGCCGCCGCTTTTCTCGACGATCTCGTGGGCCAGGCGCTGGACGGTGCGATCGATCTCCGTCGCGGTCATCAGTTGTGTTTTTTCAACGATGCGCATTGGGCGAACATCCTAGCACAGTGCCCGCCGGTCTCGTAGGCTTGGCTTCTATCACGCCCGCGGATTTCCGGGACTTTTCCACAACCATTCCACACGAGGCGCGTGAACCTCCGTGCTAGAATCCCGCCCGTGACGGTCTCCACCGCACTCGACCTTTCCGTGAATGTCGGCGCCCTGCGCCTGTCCAATCCCATCCTCGCCGCTAGCGGCACCTTCGCGTACGGAGTTGAATTTGCCCACCTCATCGACCTGAATCGCTTGGGCGGATTCGTCGTGAAGGGTCTATCGCTCGAGCCCATTGTCGGCGCCCCTGCTCCGCGCCTGTGTGAAACATCGTCGGGGATGCTCAATGCCGTCGGCTTGCAGAACATCGGCGTGCGAGCGTTTGTCGCCGAAAAATTGCCCGCGCTGCGCCAGTTCCGCACAGCAGTTATCGCTAATGTCTTCGGCTACCGGGTCGACGACTATGTAGGCGTGATTCGAGTCCTCGAAGAAGCGGAAGGCGTGGCCGCCTATGAGCTCAATATCTCCTGTCCCAATACGGATCACGGCGGACTGCAGTTTGGCAGTGATCCGCAGATGGTCGCGGAAGTTGTAGCCGCAGCGCGGCGGGCGGCGCGGCGCCCACTCTGGGTCAAGCTTTCGCCCAACGTGACTGACATTGGCGTGATCGCCCGAGCGGCGGAATCCGCCGGAGCCAATGCGCTCACGGTCGCCAATACCTACCAGGCGATGTCCATCGACATTGAGACGCGAAGGTCGAGGCTGGGCCGAGCGACCGGCGGATTATCCGGCCCCGCGATTAAGCCCATAACACTGCGCTTGGTCTACGAAGCCAGACGGGCGGTCAGGATTCCTATCGTGGGTCTAGGCGGGATCGAGACGGGCGACGACGTCCTCGAATACGTCATCGCCGGTGCCACGGCCGTGCAAGTCGGAACCGCCAATTTCTCAGACCCTGGAGCGTGTTTGAACATCCTAGATCAGGTGGAAAGATCCTGTACGGAACATAAGATAAGCAATATCAGCGACTTAGTGGGTTCATTTCAGGCCGATTGTTCTTGAACCAGCGGTTACCGCGTGTTAACATTTGGTTGTGCCTATGACAGGGAGCGACAATGCGTAGGCGACTTTTCATGGTTTGGGCGGCTCTCCGGTGGTTGCCGCTCATGTTCCTGATAACCCAAGGCTTGGAAGCTCCCCTTGTCGCTCACGTCAGCGAACCGCTGAAACCCATACGAACCTTTACGGCTAAGACCAGTTGGTATGGCGGCAAGTTCCAGGGCCGCAAAACCGCCAGTGGCGAGAAATACGATATGTACGCCGCGACGGGAGCGAGCCCCGATCTGCCGTTTGGCTCTCTGGTGCGTATTTCCAATCCCAAGACCCACGTGGCGCAACTGGTTCGCATCAACGACCGTGGTCCATTCATCGATGACCGCGAACTGGACGTTTCCTACCTCGTAGCCTGCCGGCTCGGTCTGCTGGACAGCGGGATTTCCCGGATGCGAGTCGAAGTGTTAGAGGTGCCAAAACGCCAGAACCAGTAAATGAACGTACCCGCCAGAAACTAATCCTAGCCCTTGATTTTCCATCCCTCGAACCTGCTTTGGAACTTGCCCAATCTCTTGCATCGGTCGTCGGCATCTTCAAGATAAATATACAGTTATTCACAGCTGCGGGCCCTGCGGCGGTAGCCCGGCTAAATCAGCTTGGCTCCGGAATCTTCCTGGACCTGAAATACCACGACATCCCGAACACGGTGAAGGGCGCGGTGGGCAGCGCCGTGGCCTTGCCCGGAGTGCACCTGCTTGACGTGCACGCCCTCGGTGGCTTGGAGATGATGCAAGCGGCAGTCAAAGCCAGGGACGAGGCTCGAGCGTCCCGTGCTTCCACACCGAAGCTTCTGGCAATTACGGTCCTGACCAGCATGGACAATGTTGCTCTGCGAGCTGTGGGTGTTGCCGGGCCGGCGTCCCGGCGCGTCGTTCAGCTGGCCCGTCTGGCAAAGAAGGCAGGGATGGACGGAGTCGTCGCCTCTCCGCAGGAGGTGCGCGCAATCCGGCGCGCCTGCGGCAAGGATTTCCTGATCGTTGTGCCTGGGATACGGCCGGTGGTGGGAGGCGCTTCGTCCGGCAAGCGCAAACACAAAACCGACGACCAGGCTCGCGTCGCCACGCCCGCAGAAGCGATTCGCGCCGGGGCGGATTACCTCGTGATTGGAAGGCCCATTACAGGGGCCCCGGACCCGGAAGCCGCTGCCCGCGCGATCCTCGAAGAAATCAGCTCCGCACTGGCCTGATTTTCGGGCCGCGCGTCTCCCGGCGCTAGACGTCGTCGGGCCGACCCGGCTTCCCCTCACTTGAATTCTGACTAGCGGAATCCACGGTCAGAACGTGGTATAATCCGGCCATCGACTCTTGGGCGCTACCCGTCAATGCGGCGGGGGATCGTCTCAAAAGGCAGGTAGATATGGAATTTTTTCATTTGTACAATGTTGCGCTGTTGATTTTTGACAGCCCGATGGACATCGGTATCGTGGTGCTGATCGCGCTGATTCTGTTCGGCGGCAAGAAGATTCCCGAACTGATGCGCGGCCTTGGCCAGGGCATTCGCGAGTTCAAAACCGGGATGCGCGAGGATTTTCAGACTCCGACTCAGACCGCGCAAACGCAGCCTCCCGCTGCTCCGGCGGCGACTCCCGCGACCGAGGAAAAGAAGTAAAGTCGCGAGGGTTCCGGCAAGTCAGAATTGCTTTGAAGGGGCGGCCCCTGCGGCCGCCCTTTTGTTTATGGGTATACCTGGTCCGCAGATCAGTCTTCGCTTCTCCAGCCGAGTTCGCGCAGCAATTTGTAGAGCGATGCCAGCGGCAATCCCACAATATTGAAATAGCAGCCCTCAATTTTTGGAATGTGCCTTCCGGCGATCCCCTGGATGCCATAGGCTCCCGCTTTGCCTAGCGGCTCCCCGGTGGCCACATATGCGGAGATTTCCTGTTCGCCGACTGGCGCGAATGTTACCGCTGAGGCTTCGACCGCGGCGCGCGCGGCGTTGTCCCGCAATCTCAGCAGGAAAATGCCCGTGAGGACACGATGGGTGCGCCCGCTCAGTTTAGCCAGCATCCCGCGCGCCTCGGCGGAATCGGCCGGCTTGCCGAGGATTTCGCCATCCACCTCGACGGTGGTATCGGCCCCTACAACGATGAGATCGTCCGGCGAGGCTAGCAGCGCGGCGGCCGCGCGCGCCTTCATCTGCGCGAGTCGCGCCACCATGGCATGCGCGGACTCGCCCGGGAGCGGCGATTCATCGACTTCCGCCGAACGAATTTCAAATGGAATGCCCGCATTGCGCAGAATTTCCGCGCGTCGCGGAGAAGAAGAAGCCAAGATAATTTTCATGGGCAATTAAGACCGCAAGCGGGACCAGTGGCACAGACTTCAGTCTGTGCCACCAAGTCACAGGACGACCGACTCTGTGTACTCGCCGAATACTCGGCGCAACGCGTCGGAGATTTCACCCACCGTGGCATAGGCGTCGACCGACGACACAATCGCCGGCATCAGATTCTCACCCGAGCGCGCACGGCGTTCTACTTCCGCCACGGCGGCGTCTGCTCGCGACGAGTCTCTCCGCGCGCGCAGCGCTTGAACGCGCTCGATCTGCGTGCGCTCCAGTTCGGGATCGACGCGCATTGTCGGAATCGGCGTTTCCTTTTCCGCCACGTACTGGTTCACGCCGACCACGATCTGTTCGCGCCGCTCGATGGCTCGTTGATACTCGTACGCAGCCTTCTGAATCTCGCCCTGCACGTAGCCGGTCTCGATGCCGCGCAGCACTCCGCCCAGCGCGTCAATCCGGGCGATGTATTCCGCGGCGCGCGTTTCCATTTCATCGGTCAGCTTTTCGATGGCATATGCGCCGCCGACCGGGTCCACCGTGTTGGCGACGCCGGTTTCGTGCGCGATGATCTGCTGCGTACGCAGCGCCAGGAGCGCGGCATCCTCGGTGGGAAGCGCCAGCGCCTCGTCCATGGCGTTGGTGTGCAGCGACTGGCAGCCGCCGAGCACTGCGCCGAGCGCCTGGATGGCCACGCGCACGATATTATTTTCCGGCTGCTGGGCGGTCAGCGAACTTCCCGCCGTCTGCACGTGAAAGCGCAGCTTCATCGAGTCCGGATCCTTCGCGCCAAAACGATCTTTCATCAAGCGCGCCCACAGCCTGCGCGCCGCGCGATACTTGGCGATTTCTTCCAGCAGATCGTTGTGCGCATTAAAGAAAAACGAGAGCCGCGGGGCGAATTCGTCCACGGCCAGGCCCGCGGCAATCGCGGCGTCGACATAAGCAATGGCGTCGGCCAGCGCGAAGGCAATCTCCTGCGCCGCCGTCGACCCTGCTTCGCGAATGTGGTAGCCGGAAATGGAGATCATGTTCCAGGCCGGCAGTTCGGCGCGGCACCAGGTGAAAAGATCGGTCACGATGCGCATCGACGGGCGCGGCGGATAAATGTAAGTTCCGCGCGCGATGAACTCCTTGAGAATGTCGTTCTGCACGGTTCCCGATAGTTTCCGTAAATTTGCGCCCTGCTTTTTCGCGACAGCGGCATACAGCACCAGCAGAATCGCCGCCGTGGCGTTGATGGTCATGGACGTCGAAACGCGGTCGAGTGGAATTCGATCGAACAAAACTTCCATGTCCTCGAGCGAATCGATAGCCACACCGGTCTTGCCCACTTCTCCGGCGGCGCGCGCGTTGTCCGAGTCCAGCCCGATTTGCGTCGGCAGGTCGAAGGCCACCGACAGCCCGGTTTGGCCCTTGCCAAGCAGGTAGCGAAACCGCTCGTTGGACTGCGCGGCGGTGCCGAATCCGGCGTACTGCCGCATGGTCCACAGGCGGCCGCGATACATGGTGGGATAAATGCCGCGTGTGTATGGAAATTCTCCTGGGACGCCGACGGATTCATCGAAATTGTCGCCGGCCAGATCCTCTTGCGTGTAAACCGTTTTGAGTGGAATGCCCCCGAGCGTGGTAAAGCGCTCCTTACGCTCGACGGACTTGGGCGCCTTCTCGGCAGTCCGATCGGATGGCGGATTCATCGGACACGCCGCGAATCGCGGAAGGAAAGAAATCCGAAGAAAATCATCAGCAGCGCGTAAGCCACGGTCATGCCCACCAGCAAATGTCCCGCACCCCGATGCCACGAACGCCAGGTGGCCTGCAGCGCGGCCAGCGCCAGGACGAAGAACAGCGCGCCGGTCACCTCATGAAAAAGCTCGCGCAAGGCCTTCCACAGAACGCGGAAAGAATGCCGCAAAGTCGCAAAAAATCCCATGGGTCGGGTGGCCACCGTCAAATTCTAGTACAAAATCACGCCCCGATCAGCGTCTTCCGTGTTTGCTGCTGTTCCATTTTCAAGCCCTCCATGCAATCGAACTGCGAGGCCGCGTGCGGGAGGTCCGCCCTTCAGGTCGGACGAAAAGAAACGTATGAATGGGGCCTTTAGGCCCTGAAGCCTCAGGGGCTGAAGCCCTCGTCTACGCGTGTCTGAACGTCGGGGCTGAAAGCCCCGACCTCCTAAAGATCGGAACCAGGCGACGACTTTCAAGCTAGAACACTCGACTGCGCGCGCGAAACTTCTCCAACGAAGTCGCGCAATTTCTTGGTGAGCGAGCTCGTAGTCGAATTGAACACTGGCCTCCGCGATCGAGGACTTGTTTCCCGCGGCACTCGGTCCTACAATCATTTGTAGGGAAGTTTTCCAGAGGGAGGCCCGCGTGCAACTGGACGATCATCTGAAGCAATTGCTGCGCGAGTTGGGACATGCCATCAACGACACGGTTTCGGAATCCGGGCGAATTTCGGAAGCCATTTCCGACGTGCGCTCGGCGGGATTCGATATCGTGCTGAAGCTGGACGCCACGATCGGGCTGGCGCGGCGCGATGGCGACGATACCAAAATCAGCACGAACGACCGCCGCTTCCTGGAATCACTTCACATTCAGGTCGATCAGGAAATCATGCAGGAGGAGCGCGAGGCGCCGAAGTTTGAAATGACGCCGCAGGACATGCGCTTCCTGAAGTCGCTGAAAATCACGCTCGATGACGCGCAATAGGACTTCCGCGTTCTCGCTCGCCGCGGCGCTGGCGCTGTGCGCGGCGCTTGTTGCGGGCTATGCTCCGCGCGCCTATTCACAGACCACCTCGCAGAATGGGGCGCAAAGCGCGCCGGCGCCCGCCGCTCCTGCCGAAAAACTGATCAAGACGCGATTTGAAGTGCTGCACATGATGTACCAGGCGATCCAGGTGCGCAGCCTCGTCGACATGCGCGAAATTCACACCTTCACCTACAGCCCGGAAATCCGCGGCGAGATGCAGAGCGTTTTCAATTCCGGCGGCTACCGCTATGGCGACAAAATCGTCGTCTGGTACAAGCGGGGCGGCGATGTCGCTTTCAAGATCAAAGGCAAACCCTCCAAACCGAATTGAGCCGAGCGGCTCGTCATGATTCGTCCTCCTGCGGTTGCGGGCCGTTTTTATCCAGACGATCCGGAACGCTTGCGCGCGGCCGTTGATTCCTTTCTTGAGGACAATAACCTGCAAAAGAAAATCGCCGCGCGCGCGTGTCTCGTTCCTCACGCCGGGTATGTCTATTCGGGCAGCGTCGCCGGAGAAGTTTACCGGCGCATCGAGATTCCATCGCGTGTGATTCTGATCGGCCCGCGGCACTTTCCGCGGGGTGCCGCCCTGGCCATCCTTTCTGACGGCGCGTGGCAGACCCCTCTCGGCATGGCGTCCATCGACCATCTGCTTGCGGAAAAAATCGTTCAAGCATTTCCGCTGTTGCAAGAGGATGCCACGGCTCACGGCAGCGAGCATTCGCTCGAGGTGCAGCTTCCTTTTCTGCAAAGGCTGGCGCCGTCTTTCGCGTTCGTGCCAATTGTCATCGGGCCGGCGCGGTGGGAGACGCTCGAAGCGCTGGGACATGCGCTGGCCGGCGTGATTGCCTCAGAGCGTGAGCCGGTGCTTCTGATCGCCAGCTCGGACATGAATCACTATGAAAGTGACGCCGTGACGCGCGTGAAGGACCGCAAAGCCATCGAGCAAATCCTCGCGCTCGATCCGCGCAAACTCTATGAGACAGTGCGCGACGAAAATATCTCGATGTGCGGGTACGCCGCCGCGGTTGCTGTGCTGGTTGCTGCGCGCGATTTGGGCGCTTCGCGAGGGGAGCTTGTTCGTTATGCGACTTCGGGCGATGTGAATGGGGATATGGAGCAGGTGGTGGGGTATGCGGGGATGGTGATTCGGCGGGATTGACGTTTGCTTTCCGCGCAATTAAGAAAAGCGGTCAGACCGAGTCAGCTGAAAAACCCAAAGCGTTGTCATTCTGAGCGAAGCGAAGAATCCCGTCTGGTTTAGATTTGCGCAGGACGCTCATCTAAACCAGACAGGCTGAAGCCTGTCCTACGGGTGCTCGCGGGAATTGCGGATGCGCTCGGCCAGAGCTCGCGCTCTGGACCGGGCGATTTCCACGAAATGCGGGTCGGCGGCGATCTGATCGAGTATCGTCAACATGCGCTCAGGCTCTGGCAGCAGGCGGTGATCCATGTCGGTTTCAAATTGCATGAGCGCGTCATTCACGCCGAGGCGGTCAAACTTAGCCTGCCGCTGCAATAGAACCAGGTCCTGCTGCTGCCGCGCCAGGCCCTCGAAGATCTGCATGAGCTGGGTGGCCGACGTGTTCATCGTGTAATTGAACGAGGTCTCGTGCGTTTCCGCGCCGTTTTCGTAGCGGAAAGTTTTCAGTCCGAGATTAGCGATCTTTTTCTGAATATCCAGGCTGGGCGTCGCGAAGTTTTTCAAGTCGGCGGCCAAATCAAAGATTTTCTTGCGCACATCGGCGCCGACTTCAAACGGCTCAGGGTGGCATCCCTCGTCCAACTGGCGAATATCGAAAGTGGCCTTGCCTTGTTCGCCGACTTTTACTTCGATGAATTCGGGATTGCTGCCCTTGAAAACGCGCCGGTAGGTGACCGTCGGGCCGTCGGGATTCGCTGCTGCCGCGTGGGCGAAAAGCCATGTGCCTGCGACGAGGCACATCAGTTGGAGGAGAAAACGGTTGCGCGTGGTCATCTTCCCTATGAGATGCGCGAAGCGGCGCCGCGGCTGCGTAAACCGCGCAGGGAAGATGCGCTCCGGGCTTCGGGTGATGTGGGTGCGCCTGACGGAGCGCTGAGCCGCGCGCGAAATCGCTCGGCCTGCACGTGGCAGAGCGCGATGGCCAGGGCGTCGGCGGCGTCCGCGGGCTCCGGCGTTTCGGACATGCCCAGCAGAGCGCGCACCATCAGCTGCATCTGCTCCTTGGCCGCGTTACCGTAGCCGGCCACCGAGGATTTCACTTCGCGCGGGGAGTAGCTGGTTACCGGAATGCCCTGCTGCGCGGCGGCCAGCAGCACCACGCCGCGAACTTCGGCCAGCCGGAGCGCCGTTTTGATGTTCAGCGCGGTAAAAACCGATTCGACGGCCACACCGTGGGGCTGAAATTCCTCGATTAACGCGGCAAGCAGGGAATGAATTTCGCGCAGGCGTTCGGGAAAATGTTCGGTGCCTTTGCGCGTGGCGCGCAGGGCGCCGAAGCGCAGCATGCGGCAGCGGCGTCCATCGCTTTCGATCACGCCGTAGCCGGTCGCGCCGGCGGCGGCGGGATCGACGCCGAGGACACGCAGGCAATCACCATCAGTTCGGGAAGAGAGTGGCACGGCATTGAGTGTACGGCGGCGCGGCGCGGCGAACCACAATTTTTTGGAGGGAGTGTTTTGTGGCACAGCCTTCAGTCTGTGGGGTTTCGTTCCTGCAAGGACCAACCCCCACAGACTGAAGTCTGTGCCACTTAAATCTACTGCGCGGCCATCACTGCTTGCATTTCTTTTTCGTCGATGTCGAAGTTGGCGGAAACTTTTTGCACGTCGTCGTGCTCTTCGAGCGCCTCAACCAGCCGCAGCATCTGCGCCGCCTGATTGCCGGTGAGCTTGACGTAATTTTGCGGCACCCAGGCGATTTCCGCGGAATCCGGAGTGACGCCGCCCTTGGCCAGCGCTTCGCGCACCGGCTCAAAACTTTCAGGCGGAGTCAGCACTTCCCAGGCCTCGCCGTCATCGCGCAGATCTTCCGCGCCGGCGTCCAGCACGATGGAGAGCATCTTGTCTTCGTTGGCTTTTTCCTTGGCGACGACGATGTCGCCCTTGCGCGAAAACATCCAGCCCACCGCGCCGTTTTCGGCCATGTTGCCGCCGTTCTTGTTCATCATGTGGCGTATTTCGCTGACCACGCGGTTGCGGTTGGTGGTCACCACTTCGATGATCATGCCCACGCCGCCCGGGCCATAACCCTCGAAATTCACTTCGTCGTACTGCTCGCCCTCCAGCGTTCCGGCGCCGCGCGCCATGGCGCGTTCGATGTTGTCGGCGGGCATGTTTTCGTTCTTGGCGGCCAGGATCGCCGTACGCAGCCGCGGATTGGAGTTGGGGTCGGTCCCACCTACACGCGTGGCAATCGTAATTTCGCGAATGAGTTTGGTGAAAATGCGGCCGCGCTTGGCGTCGGTAGCCGCTTTTTTATGCTTGATTGTGGCCCATTTAGAGTGCCCAGACATGTTAATCGCCTCTTGGGTAACAAGTTGGGGGACGAATCCCTGCTTATTGCCACGATAGTTTAGCATAGCCATTGCCGATTCGGAACAATGGGGCAGAGCGAGAAAACGGACTCGTGGTTGAGGCTACTTGCGCGGCGCGGCGCTGCCCGGATCGGTCCCCGTCAGGTCGCCGCTCCCCTTAAAGTGCGCCGATTCCGACGGGCGGCAAAAAGTCTCCGCGAAATCCCAGTCCGGCTTGAGGGTAAAGTCGATGAACATTTTCCAGGGCTGGGCGTAGGCCTTGGGATCGTTCAGCGTCAGATCGAGGCGCATGTGGTCCCGGTCGATGCGGTGGAAGCGTTCCACCAGGTGCAGGTCTTCGCTGTGGGGATAGCCGGCGCGATTCACCCAGCCCCAGTCTGAAAAGCCGGTGGTATCGACCACCAGGTCGTTTCCTTCCCAGTGTCCCATCGAGTAGCCCAGCGCTCTTGGCACTCCGCCGTTGTCAGGCATCGGCCGGCCATTCATCCAGATGGTGCGCCAGGTATGTATGACCTCGTAAAAAATGAACATGCGGTCGGGCCGGTCCTTGGACTGATAAAACTCCACCAGCGAAGAGCCCATGTCGTAGATTCGCGGCACGCCGGGAGGCTCGCAACTGAACGTCGGATCGACGGTGATCACTCCAGTGCTTTTCAGTTCGGCAGTGTTGGAGTCGAATTTGGCCTGCGCTTCGGGCGTCAGCGGCGGAGCTTGCCCCGTGAAGTGCAAGCCTCCTCCCAAGCCTCCGGACCATTGCCCGGACAAATCTTTGGGATCGAAGGGCGGCTGATTTTTGGGCGGGTTCGAACCCGGGGCAGTTTGAGCGAACGAAAATGGAGCGGCCGCTAGAACTAATGCCAGCGCCACGATCGTAATCGCAAGATTTTTCCGCATTGTAATCGATATTTCCATCATGCCTTCGATCGCGAACGCGCGAATCAGTTTGCCGCCGGCGCTGAGCCAGTCGCGGGGCCGTTTTCATCCAGGTTCAACGATTGGCCGCGCAGGACGATCTTGGACTCTGGAATGCGAATGAATCCGTTTCCATCGGCCAGCTTGGAGGGATGAAAGGTGACCACGATTTCGTCGCCGGGCTTCAGCGTCTCCTTGGTCCATCCGGCGCGGGACATCCACAGCGGATTGTACATTTCCAGCGACCACGACCTGGTCACGCCCTTCTCATCCTTGGCGTCGAAATGCAGAATGCAATGCGGATTACCCCACTCGAGGGTGGTGACCGTCGCTTTCAGGGTGACCAGTTTCGTGAAGTCGTAGGCCGAGCTTCCGTGATGCGCGAAGCCGGGCACCACCAGCAGCGACAGGCCCGCCAGAATCACAAAGGCACTTGCCAGCTTGGTTTTCATGAGAGATCCCTTTGAGCGGGATGCTATCACAGTTGCCGCGTTTTGGGAGTGCCGCGCGCGACACGATTCGTGGAGTGCTCCCCTAAATCACACCCATGCCGCGCGAGAGTTGCTCCGCTTCTTCGATCAGCGCGCCGAGGCTGACGCTGATTCCATCTTTCCAGAAGGCTTCGTTCCGCGCGTCGAGGCCGAACGGCGCGAGCAATTCCACTACGTCCTTGGTGGAACCGGAGCGCAGCAGTTCGAGGTACAGCGGCTCGAATTTTGCTCCGAGGCGCTGGCGCTGCGCAAAGAGGCTTTGCGTCAGAAGCTCGCCGAAGGCATAGCCGTAAACGTAAAACGGGCTGTGGAAGTGCGGGATGTACGCCCACAGGTGTTCGGAGTTCTGGTAGGTGAAAATGTCGCCTTCCTTGCCGTAGAGTTCCTGCGCCGTCTTCAGCCAGATCGCGTCCAGTTCTTCCACGGAGCGCTTCGCCGGCTCGCTCCAGGTGGTGTAAGTCTCGTCCATGCCGTGAAGGCGGCGCTCGAAGTTGGAGAAGCCTATCTGGCGAACCACGGTGTTGATGGTGCTGTCGATCTTGGCCATGATCAGCGCCAAGAGCGACTGCCGGTCGCCCGCCCGCACCAGGCGTTCCTTGAGGAACGTGAAGGTGGTCATTTCGCCAAACACGGATGCCGTTTCGCAATAGGCGATGGGGGCGTGGAACATCAGCGGGCCCTGCGCTTCCCCGGCGAGAATGCCGTGCACGCCATGGCCGAGTTCGTGTGCCAGGGTCATCACATCGCGGTTGGAGCCCAGGTAGTTCATCAAAGTAAAGGAGACCGGCTTGCCGCCCGGCAGGACGTGCGAGGAGTTGAAGGCCCCGCTGCGCTTTTCCTTGACCACCGGCACGTCAATACGGCGTTCGTCGAAAAACGTTTTCACCAAGGCGGTGAGCGTGGGGCTGAAACTCTGGTATGAGCTCTTGACGATACTGGCAGCCTCGTCGAATGGAATCACAGTGGTATCGGCGAAGGGCATAGGGGCGTTGCGGTCGCTCCAGCGCAAAACGCTGAGACCCAGGTGGCGCGCCTTCAGCTTGTAGTAGCGGCGAGTCAGCGTGCCGCCCAGCGTGGTCACCGCGTGATGGAGAACATCAACGACGGAGTCCGGGATACGATTCGACTTGTTGCGCAAGTCCATCGGATGCGCGTAGCCGCGTTCCTTGTCCTCCACCGCTTTCAGCCCGGCCACCATGTACAGCGTCTGCGCGGAATACTTGGCGAACGGGCCCTTCAGCCCGTCATTCACGCACTTCAACGCCTCGGCTCGCTCGACGGCATCCTTGGAATCGGTTATCAGATGCATCATTTCGGTGAGGTTCTTGGTGCTTCCGCGAAACTCGAAATCGAGATCGGCTTCCACCTCGTCAAAAAAGTCGGCCCAGGAACCGGAATTGAAGGGTGAGCGCTTGACCAGGGCGGACTCGACCGGCTCGCTCAGAAAATGGCGTTTGAAGGTCCGGATATGCTCGATCCACGGACGGTGCTTAGCTACCACAGGATCGCTGTCGTAGAACGTCTTCAGGGCCTCGTCGCTCAACTGGACCAGCTCCAGTTCGAAAAAGGTCAGATGCTCCCCGCTGATAGCGCTCAATTCGCGCTGAAAGGCGGCATGCTTGGCCTTGATCGCCGCGTTGGTCAGGTCGGTGCTCTCCCGTAAGAACAGGTAGGAGTTAATCTTGCCGCTCAGCATCTCGATTTCCGAGTAGTCGCGGATGGCCCCGCCCAGGGATTCCGGTAGCTTGCCCTTGTAGGCGGCTGAGAAGCGCCTGGCCATCGCGGTCAGCTCCGCCAGATCGGAATCCAGCCTGGGATCGACAATATCCGCATAAAGAACGCTAAGATCCCAGCGGATTTGGTCGGCGCTTTCGATTGTTTTTTCCATGATGACCCTGGGTCTCCGGAATTTGTTCCCTTTCGGAACGTCGTTGCGCTTCTCTAACTAGATGCGCAGCAAGCTGATGGCGGCGCACGGCACCCGGTATTGTACCCCCAGCGACAAAGCAGGCACGGTTTCTATTGCTCCAAAGACCATTCGGGGTGGCCAAAGGTACAGGATGGCTGATTCGGAGCACATTCTGCCGAGGAAGTAGATTTTTGGCAGATGGGGTGCATACAATCTAACTTCGGGCTAACTCTAGGGCCAAGCCTCGGATAACGTCTTTCAGCGATGCTAACACTGACGGCATGCGGCGAAAACGGTTGCAAGGGACAAGTCCCTGCGGCGCTCGAACCGGTGCACCTGTGCCTGCTGCATTTCACGCTGAAAGTCGAGGCCGATTGCGCGCAGATGCGACGTGAGACGGTTTACGGCAAGACTCCCCATGCTCGCCATGTGGAGATCATCCGGTTCATCGCCGAGCAGGGTGAAATGCTGGCCCGGGCTTCCACCAGCGGCCTGCACCTGGCGGATGAAATGAAGGCGCGCATCCTCAACACTTTTCTCACCTTGATGAATCTGCGCGAGAACCTGGACCGGGCCGCGCTGCGGCATCCGGTGGGACGCAGCGGGTAGGTTGCCGCGGTTTTAGCCGGCCGGCAGGGCGATGTCCGCACTGTGTTAGACTCGCGTTGTATGTCTGCGCTTGAGCATAACGGTCCCAATCCACAACCCTGCGTTTTAACTGTCGGACACTCCAACCACACCGTGGAACATTTTCTGGAATTGTTGACCGCCCATGCCATCGAGGTGGTCGTCGACGTGCGTTCTCAGCCCTATTCCAAATTCGCCAAACAATTCGATCACGAGTCGCTAAAGGCTACAGTCCGGTCTGCCGGAATCCGTTACCTCTATCTTGGCCGGGAACTCGGCGGGCGCCCGGACGGGGACGAGTTCTACGACGAAGAGGGACACATCCGCTATGACCGCGTTGCGGCGACGGAGCGATTCCGCGAGGGACTCGACCGGCTGGAGCGGGGAATCCGCGAGTACCGGGTGGCCGTGCTGTGCGCCGAGGAAAATCCTGCCTGCTGCCACCGCCGACTGCTGGTTGGGCGGGTGCTGCTGGAGCGCGGGGTGCAGGTCGAGCACATTCGCGGAGACGGCCGCATCCAGACCGAAGACGAGCTCGCGGCCGAAATGAATCCAGATCGCGACCAGAGTTCCCTCTTTGCGAAAGCCGAGGCTGAGCAGTGGAAGTCTATTTCAACTGTCTCACGAAAAAAACGGCCAAGTCATGAAGCGCCATCCCACACTGCATCCGCTTAGCCAGCATCACCACTTCGCGCTGATTCAAGCGCTGGAGATGCGGCGCGCCGCGGAAGCGCCGGCCGAGAAACGCTCTGCCGCAATTGCGCGAGCCGCGGAGAAGTTTGTGCGCTTCTGGCATAAAACGGGAACCGTTCATTTTCGCGAAGAGGAGGAAGTGCTGCTGCCCGCGTACGCGCGGCACACGCGGCTCGATCGCGATGCTGAAGTGATGCGCCTGCTCGCCGATCACGCGGAGATTCGCGCGGTGGTGGGGGATTTCGAGCAGCGGCTGGCGTCCAAAAGCCCTATTGATCCGGAGGAGCTAGGCCGTGTGGGAAAACTGCTGCACGATCATGTGCGCTTGGAAGAGAACGAAGTGTTTCCGCGCATCGAGCGGGTGCTCGGCGAAGAAGAGCTTAAGTCCATGGGGCACGGGCTCACGCGACTGCACAGCAAGAATGATGTTTGCGACGTTTAGTCCCGTTGTCATTCTGAGCGAAGCGAAGAATCTCTCTCGTTCGTTTTATTTCGACACTTAAATCGAAGAGAGATTCTTCGCTTCGCTCAGAATGACAATGTGTTGGGTGTCTTACCCGGCCTGTTTGGTGTTTCCCCAGCCTTTTCCGTCGTTGCCTTTCAAACCCCAATGTAGCGCGCGTAGAGCGAACGGGCCACGCTGGTATCGCGGGTGCCTTTGATGATTGCGCGGCCGTCGGCGAAGACGGTCATCTCATAGGGCGGAACCCGGAAGCGCAGTAGAAAACCGTTCTCGCGCACTTCGGCCACCGTGGGTGCGATGCGCTTGCCCAGAGCGGAAAGATCGAGCTGCCGGCGGCGTTCGTGAATTTGCACGGAGTCCCGGCCGCACATGGTGAGGTGCGGCTGCGCTTCTCCCTCGAGGTAACGGAAATCGTGGCGCGCGCAGGCACGGCACTGAGGATTGCGCGCGACCCGCACCGATTGAAATTTCCCGGTCCATACGTCGAACGACACGAGGCGCCCTCCCGCCGCATTCGATTTCCCGGCAAGTAGTTTGATAGCCTCCGCCGCTTCGATCGAAGCAATCACGCCGGCGGCGGCGCCCAGAACTCCGATCGTGTCGCAGGTGTCTTCCGTGCCGGCGGTCTGCGAACCATTGGCGTCTTCCGATTCCAGCGCGCAGGCGAGGCACGCCGATTCGCCGGGACGCACCGTGAGCGTCACGCCGTAGCTGGCCACCACCGCGGCGTAAATCCACGGTACGTTCAGGTGGATGGCCACATCGTTCAGCAAAAAGCGCGTCTCGAAGTTGTCCGTGCCGTCGAGAATGATCGGGAAACCGCGCAACAATTCTTCGGCGTTCTTCGGGCTGACGTCCGCGATGATGCCTTCCACCGCCACGCCCGAGTTGATGGCGCGCAGGCGCCGCTCGGCGGCCACCGCTTTCGGCAGGGCCTCCTGCGCGTCGCTTTCCTCGAACAGCGTCTGCCGCTGCAGGTTGGAGGGCTCCACGAAATCGCGGTCCACGATGCGCAGCTTGCCGACTCCGGCGCGAACCAGGAGATTCGCCAGCGCCGTGCCGAGGGCTCCACAGCCGACGATTACGGCAGAGGATTCCAGCAGGCGCCGTTGTCCAGCCTCGCCGATTTCGCTGAAGAGAATTTGGCGCGAGTAGCGTTCGTAGGTTTTTCCATTCATCACGCCGGGTTCTCTCCGCTTCTGTGTAGCGCCCACCTTCAGGCGGGCACTTGGGAGCAGGCCGATGCCCGCCTGAAGGCGGGCGCTACACAATCTCATCATAGGCCAGCTTCTTCGCGCGGGGAAATTGAGTTGTGTTTTGCGCCGTTAATGCGCAATTCGCGCCGGGCGGGCAACCCGGGCTATGCTACCCTAGCTCTGTTGTGAAGAGATGCCAATCGCTCATCGCCCCTTCGTACGGTTCGCCGCATGGCTGCCGGCGTTCTGGATGTTGTGCGCAGCCTCGCTTGCCGCGCAGAGCGCGCCGTCCAGCGCGACGCCGCGCGTGGTCGAAGTGCGCGTCGTCACCGAGTCCGGCGGCGTGCTGGAACAAAATCCTGCCAAGTTGACGGCGCAGCCCGGCCAGCTTTTTTCCGTGGATGCGGAAAGCTCGAGTCTTCGACAACTGTTTCGTTCGGGGCTGTATGCCGATGTGCGCGCCGAACTCACCGACGTGTACGGAGGCGTGCGGTTGGATTTTGTCGTGCGCCAAAATTTCTACATCAATCGCGTGCAGATCGAAGGGTTGCGCGAGCCGCCCGGAGAAGCCCTGGCGCTCTCCGCGCTCCGCCTGGGCGTCGGAGAAACATATCGTGAAATCGACATGAAGGACGCGCTCGACCGCCTGCGGCAAACGCTCGAGGACGATGGGCAATATCAGGCCAAGGTTGACTACGTGACCACGCCTCATCCCGACACGCTGCAGATGGATATTCTGGTGCGGGTGGTTGCCGGGCCGCGCGCCCGGGTCGGCGCCATCACCATTCAAAACCAGACGCAGTTTACCAACGCCGAACTGCGCAGCCAGGTGAAACTGAATGAGGGCGCGGAAGTAACCGTGGATCGCCTGAATCGCGCGTCGGACCGGGCCCGCAAATGGCTGGCCGGAAAGGACTATCTCGGAGCACGCGTGACCATCCATCGCGGCCCGTACGATCCGAAAACCAATCGCGTCCCGCTCGATTTCACTTTGTATGCCGGCCTGGAAGTGCGCATGGTCGTGGCCGGCGCGAAAGTTTCGGCGGCGACCCTGCACAAACTGGTTCCGATCTACCAGGAAGGCGCCGTGGATGAGGACCTGCTGCAGGAAGGGCGGCGTTCGCTGCGCGACTGGTTTCAGCGCGCCGGATACTTCGATGCCCAGGTGAGTTACGCCGTGTCCGATGCTCCCGCGGTGCAAACCGGAACCGGGGCCCGCCGCGCCGCACGGGTGGTGACCTACCAGGTGGATCGCGGCGATCATCACCGCCTGGTGAACGTGGAGTTCAGCGGCAACAAATACTTTGACTCCAGCCTCCTTCGCGGGCGCATCAAGATTCTTCCCGCCGCCTATGCCTCCCCGGGAAGATATTCGAGCGAGCTGCTGCAGGACGATGTCAGTTCGATTCACACGCTCTACGATGCGAACGGCTTTCAGCAAGCCGAAGTGCAAAGCCAGCTTACCGACGATTACAAAGGCCATCACGGCGATTTGTCCGTGAAGTTCGTCGTTCAGGAGGGCCAGCAAACCCGCGTGGAAGGCCTGTCGATCGAAGGCAACCGGGAGTTGAATAACGATGAACTCCTGGGCGTGGTCGGCTCTTCCAAAGGCCAGCCGTATTCGGAATTCAACGTTTCCTCAGACCGTGACAATATTCTGGCGACCTACTACGACCAGGGATTTTCCGAAGCGCGCTTCACGGCCGACGTTGAGAAGATTCCTCCGGCGTCTTCCGCGGCCGGACCCACGGTGCGCCTCACTTACCACATCACGGAAGGTCCCCAGGTACTTGTGGCGCGCGTTCTGATTGGCGGCTACGAACATACGCGGCCCGGGGTGATCTCCCGCCAAGTGGGAATCAAGGCCGGAGAACCGTTGAGCGAGGGCACGGTCGTCGAAACGCAGCGGAAACTTTACAACCTGGGAATTTTCAGCCGCGTATCCATCGCGCCGCAAAACCCCGAAGGCCAGGACGACAAAAAAACGATTGTCGTTATGGTGGATGAGGCGAAGCGCTACACCATCGCTTACGGACTCGGATTTGAGGCCCAGCGCCTGGGGAGTTCCACCAACGCCACCAGCCAATCCCTCAGTTTCGCTCCGCGCGGCACGCTCGAACTTACCAAGGCCAATCTCACCGGCCGGGCCGATTCGCTTTCGTTCAAGGCGCGCGCCAGCACCATTCAGGGCCGCGCTCTAATCACCTATCTCGCGCCCAATTACTTCGCTTCCCAGAATTTCACGCTGCAGCTGTCGGCCTATTACGAGAATTCCCGCGACGTCCAGACCTTCGATTCCCGTCGCGCGGAAGGTTCCGTGGGCCTGGCGGAAAAACTTTCCTCCAGCAGTTCCATTCTCTACCGTTACGCCTATCGCCACGTGGTGGCCAGCAATATTCGAATCGCGCCGGAGGAAATTCCGCTCTTCAGCCAGAACACGGAGGTTTCCGAGTTCGATGTGAACTGGCTGCGCGACCGCCGCAACAGCGTCTCCGATCCCAGCCGCGGGGATTTTGAAAACGTGGATGTGAGCCTGGCCATGAAAGGCATCGGCTCATCGGCGAACTTTGTTCGCGTGTACCTGCAAAATTCCACGTACCATCCGATCGGCCGGCGGCTGGTCTTCGCGCGCTCCACACGCCTCGGCGTGCAGACGGTTTACGGCAACTCGATATCCACGGACATCCCGCTCCCAGAACGGTTCTTCGCTGGAGGCGGCACGTCGCTGCGCGGATTCGGCCTGAACCAGGCGGGGCCGCGCGACCCGGTTACCGGATTTCCGATCGGCGGGCAGGCCATGATCATCTTCAACCAGGACCTGCGATTCCCGATGCACCTGCCGCTGATCGGCGATCGGCTGGGCGGCGCGGTGTTTTATGACGCGGGGAACGTGTTCCCGAGCATCCGCAAGATCAGCTTTCGCACCGCGCCGCCGAAACCCACGTTCGATCCCGCAAATCCCAACGTCTGTTTGACGAACTGCACCAACGAGCTGAGCTACTTTTCGCACACGGTGGGAATTGAATTCCGTTACGGCACGCCCATCGGCCCGGTGGCGCTCGATCTGGGCTATCAGTTGAATCCGGCGCAGTACTTGATTCAGAGCGGCGGCACTTGCCCGGCCACCACCTCGGCGGCCTGCCTTACAACACTTTCGCGGCTCCCCGGCTTCCAATTTTTTATCAACCTGGGGACGACGTTCTGATGCGCCGAGCGAACTTCATTCTCGTTTTGCTTTTTGCCGCGGCAAGCGCTCCGCGGGTTTCCGGCGGAGCCGCGCCTCCGCAGTCTACCCGCGTGGTGGACCGCATCGTTGCCCGGATCGAGGACGACATCATTCTGCAGAGCCAGGTGCGCGAGTTGGGCGCGCTGCAGCAATTGATCGACGGCCGCGCGGAAAGCGATGACAAGCTGCTGCAGGAATTGATGGAGCAGTGGATGGTTGAAACCGAGGCCACTGCGTCGCATTTCCCGCAGCCGGCACAATCCGAAGTGGACCGGGAACTCGCCCGGCTCAAGGAGAGCTTCGCAACACCGGACAAATATGCGGCGCGGCTGAATGAGCTGGGCCTTTCGGACGCGGAGGTCTCGCGGCTGCTGAGCCGCCAGATTTACGTCGAACGCTACGTCGACTACAAGTTCCGGCCGTCCGTGCAGGTCGAGCCATCCGAGGTCGATGCATACTACAAAAACGAGTTGCTGCCGCAACTCGCGAAAAATAATCAACCGGCTCCGAACCGCAGCGCGGTCGAGGAGCAGATTCGCGAAGTGCTGACGCAGCGCAAGATCAGCGACCTGACATCCAAGTGGCTGGACGATACCAAATCGCGTTTGAAGATTGAAATCGAGCCGGTTGCCGGCAGCAAGCCATGAATCGCCGCGAAGATTTGAAGCGATGAACGGGACCAAGCGAAAATTCGGACTGCGGCACGGGCTGGGCCTGGCCGCCTTGCTGGCATTGCTGGCGGGACTGGCCGTTGCCTATGCAATTGTCAGCGGCCTCGCCGACCGCTGGGCGCGCCAGACCATCGTCCGCCAGCTGGAGAGAACCACCGGAGCGCGCGTCGAGCTGGGCAATTTTCATTTCGGCTGGCGTTTGTTGACGGCGCGATTCGATGGACTGACCCTGCATGGCCGCGAGCCGGCCGGAAGCCCTCCCCTCTTTCATGCGGACACGCTGCAGTTCGGCATCCGCATCGAATCGTTCTGGGGCCGCAAGTTTTCTCTTTCCAACGTGGATATGTCGCACTTTTCGGCGCACGTGCAAGTAGAGAAGAACGGCTTGACCAACATTCCGGGCCCAAAGATTCAAGTGAGCACCGGAACGCCGGACGTCCACACGCTGTTTGAATTGAAAGTCGCGCAACTGCGTCTCGAAGACGGCGAAATCCTGTGGAATGACACGCGGATTCCCCTGCAGGCCAGGGGCGGAAATTTTGATTTTGTAACGAACTACACCAGCGAAGAGGGACGCCCCATTTATCTGGGCCAGGCAAGCTGGCAGAACTTTGAAGTCGCGGCGCTGCACGACATGCCTTTCCGTTCCAGCTTTTCGGCGCGATTCACGCTGCGCCCGGATTCCTTTTCTATAACGCAGTTGCAATGGAAGACGGCCGGCAGCGAACTCGATGCCCAGGCCAACCTTGCCAGCTTCGCGCAGCCGGACGCGTGGACGTTTCGTTACCGGGCTCAAGTTCGCCTTGAAGATCTGTGGACAATTCTGCGACGACGCGACATGCCCGGCGCGCACATCGAATTGGCGGGTGACGGCGCCTATTCGCCGGAACAGATGAATTTCAGCGGGCGCTACACGGTGGACCGCACCGCCATCAAATACCAATGGTTTCATCCCTCAAATATTTCCTTGCACGGCAGCTACCAGGCTGACAATCGCAGCATCGACTTGCCCGATCTCGAAGCCCTGGTGCTCGGCGGTACCGTGAACAGCCACCTCCACGTGGATCTGACGAAGATGATCTTTCGCGCCGACACCAAGGTTCGCAGCATGGATCTGCACCAGGCCATGAACGCGGAAGACAATCCCAGCCTGCCGATCAATCCTCTGCACTGGGGCAGTCGGATGGATGTGGATGCGGTCACCACGTGGGTAGCAGGATTTCAGCACGTCGATTCGCGCGGGCATTCCGTGTGGACGCCCCCGGCGACGCCTACGCCAGGGTTGATTTCAACGTCCGCGGAATTTGAGTTTCACTATGACATGGACCACAAACAGTTCGAGCTCTCACCCGGCGAAATTTCCACACCAGCGAGCCGCATCCAGTTTCATGGCTCGCTCAGCACTGTGGAGACCTCGATGGATCTCTCGGTGGACACCGACGACCTCACGCCGTGGGACGATTTCATCAACCGCCTGCGAGGCACGGACGCCGAGCCGCAGGTGATCGGCGGGCAATTCCATTGGGACGGACGCTTGACCGGACCTTTGGGCGGACCGACGTTTGCGGGCCGGTTCAAGGGAACCAACGCGCAGTACAGTTCGCTGTTCTGGGACGATCTGGAGGGCGAGCTGACCTATTCGCCTGACGAATTGCAAATCGGCAGAGGGCGGGCGCGCCGAGGGAAATCTTCCGCGGAGCTGGAGTTGGCTCTGGACCTAGACAACTGGGGCTTTGATCCGGACAGCGAGTGGTCGTTCGACATCAATCTGGTCGGCGCGGACACCGACGATCTGCAGAAAATGTTGGGCAAATCGTACCCGGCGCATGGAATCGTGACCGGAAGATTTCACGGCCAGGGCACGCGAGCTGCGCCCGAGTTTGCCGGCTTGTTTGACGTGTCCAACGCGAGTTCCGGGGCGTGGCGATTCGAGCGCGCGCGCGGCCAACTATCGATGCGTACGGGTGAGGTGCGAATCGCCAATGCGGAATTGCGCCTCGCAGCGCGCGCACCCGGCGCTCCCGCCGGAGTGGTCACCGGCAACTTCGAGTATCGTACCGGCACGGGCGAAGTGACATTTGATTTCACAGGCGCCGCGATTCCCCTTGAATCGATCGAAAAAATTCAAATGGCGCGGCTCCCCGTTGCGGGACGTCTGAACTTGCAGGCCCACGGCCAGGGCCCGCTGCGCTCCCCTGAACTCCACGCCACGCTGCGACTCATTGACCTGAAGCTCGGCAGCGATGTGGTCGGAAGTTTTGACGGCAAGGTGGATTCCGACGGGCGCCATCTGAGCGCCACCATCGATTCGGCGATGGCCTCGGGCCGGCTTGCCGGGAAATTGGATGTTGGGCTCGAGGGCGACTATCCGGTCAGCGCGCAAGTCACCGCGGAGCGAATTGATTTCAATCCGTTCCTGGTTTCGGCGCTGCACCTTTCGCGCATGAACGGACACAGCCTGGTGGACGGCCATTTTGATGTCGCAGGTTTCGGCGCGCGCCCCGAAACTCTGGCTGTGGAAGCCAATCTTTCGCGCCTCACCTTGGATTTTCAGAATGTGAAGCTGGAAAATGTGGGCGCGGTGCGGCTCACCTACCGCCGCGATGAAGTGCGCGTCGAGCAGGCCAGCCTTCGCGGCACGGACACCGATTTCAATGTCAGCGGCTCGGCGCGTTTTACGGGGGATCAGGCGCTCAATCTCCGCGTCGATGGCGCCGTCAGCCTCGAACTGCTGGCAGGATTCTTCCCGCAATTGGAATCGACGGGCCGCGCGCAGATCAATGCGCTGGTCGCCGGGACTGTGGCCACGCCGCGATTGAATGGGAAAGTCCACGTGGAGGGCGCTTCGCTGCGTTACGGCGATTTTCCGGCGGGCCTGAGCAACGTCGGCGGCGATTTTAATTTTGACGCCAACCGCATGGTGTTCGATAACGTGGCCGCCGAAACCGGTGGCGGGCGCCTGACCATCGGCGGCACGGTGTCTTACGGGCAAGGTCCGCTGACCTACGTTCTCAACGCGCGATCCGACCAGGTGCGCATCCGCTATCCAATCGGCATGAGCTGGCTCGTCGGCGGGAATTTACGGCTCTCCGGCAACTCGGACGCAGCCACGCTTTCGGGGCGCATCATCATCGACCGGCTGCTAATGGCCGAGGGATTCGACCTCGGCAGCTTCATGGTGTCCGCCAAGGAGCCGGCGTCCGGGCCGAGCACGTCTTCGCCGTTTCTGCAGAATTTGCAGTTCGATATCCAGGCGGAGTCCAGCGCGGATTCACGCATGGAGTGGACCGGAGCGCGCCTGCTAACGGACGCGAACCTGCGGCTGCGCGGCACCTGGGAGCATCCGATTCTTCTCGGCCACATTCACCTGCTGAGCGGGGAAATGAGTTTCCGCGGCAACCAGTACACCATCGCGCGCGGAGACATCAATTTTGCGAATCCGTTTCGGCTCGATCCGGTGTTGAACGTCGAGGCCACCACCACCATTCGCCAGTATGAAGTGACTCTCGATTTTACCGGGCCCGCCAGCCGCCTCACTCTGGCGTACCGCTCCGATCCGCCGCTGCCGTCGAGCGACATCATTGAACTGCTGGCCCTCGGCCAAACAGGAGAAGAAAGCGCGGCGCGAACGGCCACCGGGCAAAACACCAGCCTGGGCGCTTCGGCGCTTCTTTCCGAAGCCATTTCCAGCCAGTTGGGCGGCCGCATCCAGCGCCTGTTCGGAATCAGCCATTTCAGCGTGGGTCCGTCCGTCGCGACGCTCAATACGCAGCAAAACTCCATTGCCAGCGTCACCATCGAGCAGCAGGTGAGCCGCGGCCTGGTGATCACCTACATCACGGACGTAACCACCACGCAATACCAGGTGATTCAGATCGAGTACACCATCAACCGCGAATTTTCGGTGGTCGCTCTGCGCGATGAGAACGGCACTTTTGGCCTGGATGTTGTGCGCAAAACGCGTTTCAAGTGATCATTTTTCTAGAGTTTGGCGGCATGCACTAGCACGGCACTTCCTCCTCCGATTCCCGCTTGGCGCCCGTTCGGTTCGTGCTATCTTCACCGACGGGGAGCCTTCATGAGAAAAGTTGTCACGAATTCCGCGCGGGGCCAGAGACTTTGGCTGCTGTTGGCGCTCGCTCTGCTCGTCGCCGCAGTTCCGGCGAACGCGCAGAAAAAAGATAAGAATAAAAACGCGCCTCCGCCGTCCGATGCGGGCGCCGATATCAAAGCCGCCATGAACACACCGGACACCCAGGTGATCGATCAGGAGATCGGTGAAGCCCTGGGCTACTGGCAGATTGGCGACGCCGAATCCCTGCACAAATACTATGCGGATGATGTGGTCGTGGTGAGTGGTGCATGGGAGCCGCCGGTCATTGGCTGGGACAATTACCTGAAATCCTACCAGGCGCAGCGCGCGCAAGTGAGCGGCGCGCGAATGGACCGGTCAAATACCCTGATCAAGGTGAGCGGCAATTCCGCCTGGGCCACCTATCAATTCCTGTACGTGGCCCAGACGCAGGGGAACGTAGTTCAATTTCGCGGGCACACCACTCTGGTTCTGATGAAGCAGGCCAATAGCAAGTGGCTCATCACGCTGAACCACTCCTCGATCGTGGACTCCTCGGTTCCGGAGCCCGCCAACTCCATGAATTCGGTGGTGCAGCCCGGGAATCGCTAGAAGCTTTTATAACCCTGATAAATCCACACCCCGCAACTTGCCAGCAGGAGCACGCCGGAAAGCACCGCCAGCGCGATGATCGGCTTGGTCAGCCGCGAGATGCGGTCGATGATCACCACCTGTTCCGCATAGTGATGCTGCTCGGCGGCATCGATGAAGATCTGATCGTCCTCTCGCGATGACAGCGTGGCCCGGTACACCACCAGCACGACCAGAGCGACCGTGATGACACCCCAGGAAATCATCAACATATCGAGCAGCAGTGAACGGGAAGCGTCCAAGGATCCCTCCCTGCGAGAGCGGCGCTCGGTGGAATAGCGCGGGCGGTTGCGCCGTTCTGCGATGGAAAAACGTGGGCGCAGTATAGCACCGGGGCCGCGGCAGGCCGCAAAAATATTATCCAATGGTTACTACGCGGCACCACCATATGAACCAGCATTGCGATCGGCAGGCTGTGCCGCCCGTGCCGCTTCGATACAGCTGTAACCTGCTGATAATGGATTGTTTCTGGGCGGATGGTCACCGATCGCTCGCGCCGCTTGGGGAGGTCGGGGCTTTCCGCCTCGACGTTCAGCCTCAGTAGGCGAGGGCTTCAGCCCCTGAAGCTTCAGGGCCTAAAGGCCACGCTTGTGTGCGTCTGTTCGTCCGGCCTGAAGGTCGGACCTCCTGAACGCCAACTCGCAATCCAATGTGGATAGACATTCTGAAATGAGGACAGTGCTCCGCGGCGCAACGCGTTGACAAACGCTGCCGCCAGCGGGCACAATCGTTTTGGCTGTATCCCCACCTGATGTGCCCGAATGGCGGAATTGGCAGACGCGCTAGCTTCAGGAGCTAGTTCTCGCAAGGGAGTGGAGGTTCGAGTCCTCTTTCGGGCACCAAAATTCCGTGAAACGTGATTCGTGACGCGTGATCCGTGAGGGTTGCGCTGGCGCCCTTTCGCGAGCTTTGCCGCTTTGGCGGCTGTTCCCCGGCTTTTCTTGCGCCTGCGATTGATGCTACTTTTTACCCGGCGCTCGATTCGCCGCTGGGAACCATCATGCCCGAACAGTTTGTGTTTCGCGACTTGCGCGACCTGCTGGCCAAGGCCAACGAGGAAAAATCCGGCGATCAACTCGCCGGGATTGCCGCGCGTTCGGAACGCGAACGGGTAGCGGCCAAACGAAAGCTAGCAGATCTCACTCTCGGCGAGATTGTCCGGCAGCCGGTGATCGATCCTTCCGATGACGATGTGACCCGCCTTCTTCTGGACTCCTACGACGCAGTCCGGTTTCAACAACTCCAGAGCCTCACCGTGGGGGAATTCCGCGAATTGATCCTGGATGACGCGACCACTGAAGAGCAACTAAAAGGAATTCAGTGGGCCATCCTTCCAGAGATTGCCGCGGCCGTCGCCAAAATCATGAGCAACAAGGACCTGATTCTCGCGGCGGCGCGGATCCGGAACATCACGCAGTGCCGCAACACCATGGGCGAACGCGGCGTGCTGGGAATTCGCGTTCAGCCGAATCATCCGGTGGATGATATCGGCGGAATTCTGCTCGCTGCGTTTGAGGGGCTGCTGTTCGGTTGCGGCGATGCGGTGATCGGAGTCAATCCAGCGTCAGACTCGGTGGAAACGGTGGGCGCAATACTCGCGGCTCTGGCCCGTTTGATCGATGCCTACGGCGTGCCGACGCAGTCCTGCTGCCTCGCGCATATCACCACGCAAATCGAAGCGATGAAGCGCGGCGCGCCGGTGGATTTGCTCTTCCAGTCCATCGCCGGGACTGAGGCGGCCAATCGCAGTTTCGGCATCACGCTGGAAATGCTGCGCGAAGGTCGCGAGCAGGTTCTCGAACATCATGCGCGGCGTGACGTTCGATGGGCAGGCCAGCACGCGATGTACTTTGAAACCGGCCAAGGCAGCGCGCTGTCGGCCGAAGCGCACCACGGTGTCGATCAACTGACGCTCGAAGCGCGCGCCTATGGCGTCGCCCGCGTCTTTCAGCCCTTCCTTGTGAACAGCGTGGTCGGCTTCATCGGCCCGGAATATCTTTCTGACGAACGGCAAATCATTCGCGCAGGGCTCGAAGATCACTTCATGGGAAAATTGCTCGGCCTGCCCATGGGTTGCGACGTTTGCTACACCAACCACGCGGCGGCCGATCAAAATTCCGCCGACAATCTCCTGGTGCTCCTGACGGCCGCGGGCTGCAACTATTTCATGGGTGTGCCGTGCTCGGACGACGTGATGCTGAATTACCAATCCACCAGCTACCATGACGCTCTGGCGGCAAGGAAACTGTTTCAATTGCGCCCGGCGCCCGAATTTCTCAGCTGGCTTCAGACCAGGGGAATTTTTCGGGACAACGAGCCCGCGCTGCTCGAACCCGTCGCCCGGCGCGAGTTGATGCAAGGCTTGGAATCGTCTTTGGGAGAAATTGTTTGAATGCCGCGCGATGACGATTCCCTGCTGGCGGCGGAATTCCCGGACGCTCTGCGCAAAATTCGCGATCGCACTCCCGCGCGCATCTTCGCCGGGCGAGCAGGCGCTGCCTACCGCAGCTCCACGCAACTGGAATTGCGCGAAGCGCATGCCGCCGCGCGGGATGCGGTGCGCGCCGAACTGGATATGGAAGCGGCGTTCGGCGCAGCGTTCATTGAACGCTGGAAACTTTTTGAAGTGGCCACCGAGGCGGCGTCCAAGGAACAGTACCTGCTGCAGCCAGACCTGGGGCGCCGCCTTAACGAGGCGTCGCGGCGGGAAGTAACGGCGCGCTGCTCGCGCGGAACTGATCTGCAAATCGTAATTGGCGATGGCCTGTCGGTCACAGCCGTCGCTGCGCAGGTTCCGTATTTATTACCCCTGCTCGATGCCGGAGCGAGATCGCGCGGCTGGAGCCTCGGGGATCCATTCGTGATTCGCCACTGCCGCGTCGGCGTCCTGAATGAAATCGGGGAGTTGCTCGCTCCGAAAGTAGCGATCCTCCTGATCGGCGAGCGTCCCGGACTGGCCACCGCGGAAAGCCTGTCCGCGTACATGGCTTACCAGCCCCACAAAACCCACACTGATGCCAACCGGAACTTAATCTCCAACATTCATTCGCGCGGCCTGACGCCGGAGGCCGCATTCAGCCGAATCCTGAACCTGGCGGCGCAAATGATGGCACAGCAAATCAGCGGTTTCAGCATTCGAGAGCAAGCGACGGCGAGTCCTCAGGGTCCAATGCTTCCCGCCGAGACGGCATAACGTGGCGCAGGCCTAAGCCTGCGAATCTTGCAGCGCCACTAGAAATCCCGGCCAGCGCAACGCGCGAAGCATCCGCGATTCAGGATCGGCCAATCCTTGTAGGGCGCGGCTTCAGCCGTGCCGCAGGGCGCGCAAAATAACTGCCGCTTTAGCCGCTGGCCTGCTCCGAATGCCACGGAGTCTCCGAGGCCATAGCCGCAAAACGCTTAGACTCGAGCGACACCAGGGGCATCCAGCCCAGGATCGCGGCCCACGCAATGCGCAGAGATAAACTGAGCGATGGCTTGCGCCGCAAGGCGCGGCTCCCGCTGCAGCAGGAGATGCGGGGCGCGAATCGAAACCGAAACCGTCGCCGGATGCAGGCGCTGAATCTCTTTCAGACATCTTTTTTCGACCAACCGGTCATTCGCGGCCTGCAGGTAAAGCAGCGGGACATTGATCAGACGAATTTCCCGGGCGGCGGCGCAATTTAAGGTCGCCTTTGCGCGCCGTGCAAGCACATCGGCGGAAACGGAGCGCGTAGCGTGCTCGACAGCGAGTAGCAAGCTGTCTGGAGCATCCGTCCCGGCGATAAAATACTTAACGGCAAACTTCGGTGGATTGAATTGAAAAAAGAACCGGCGAGCCAGCAGCCAGGGCAGGAATCCCCAGTTCTTTACCGGATTGGAAATGAAACCGACGCAAAGAATGATTCCTTTCAAATTGGCCGGTCGCCCACCCGCGAACATCACGGCGAGCGGCGATCCGTAGGACTCACCGAGCAGCACGTACGGCCGGTCTTTCGGTACGGCTTCGCTCAACCACAAAACGAGTTCCGGATAGGAAAGAAATTCTTGCCTGGGATATGCGAGGGCGACGACGTCCAGATCCGGCGGAACTTCCGGCAGAAAATTCGCGAACAATTCCGCGGTTCCGTCGAGCCCGGGAAGCAGCACCAGAGTTAGTTTCGTCAAGGGTGGGCCGTCCGCCTCCGATCCGCACTATACACCCGCGCATCGGGCGGGACTCGTCCAGGGCAGCCGCCGGAAATCACCGAACGCCACAAAAACAAAAACGCCCCGGAATTCCGGGGCGTTTTGTTTCCCGCGAAAATTCCGCGGGGCACGTCTCCGTTTCTCGTCTAAACCTTGGCCGTCTGTGGCTTGGGAACGGTATTGACGGTCTTCAGGATGCGCGAAACGATCTGGTAGGGATCGCCTTCGGAGTTCGGCCGGCGATCCTCCAGGTAGCCCTTGTATCCGTTCTTGATGAAGTTGACGGGCATGCGGATCGACGCGCCGCGATCGGAGAGGCCGTAGCTGAACTTGTCGATCGCTTGCGTTTCGTGCAAGCCGGTCAGGCGCAGATGATTGTCCGGGCCGTACACTTCGATGTGCGCGGCGATATTGTTCTTGAACGCCTGCATCAGCGCCTCGAAGTAATCCTTGCCGCCCACCTCGCGCATATATTTCGTCGAGAAGTTGGTGTGCATTCCGGAACCGTTCCAGTCGCCCTTGATGGGCTTGCAATACAGCACCACGTCCACTTCGTATTTTTCGCAGAGCCGCATCATCAGGTAGCGCGCGGTCCACATATCATCGGCGGCTTTCGCCGAGCCCTTGGCGAAGATCTGGAATTCCCACTGGCCCTTGGCGACTTCCGCGTTGATGCCCTCGTGATTGATGCCAGCCGCGAGGCAAAGGTCCAGATGCTCCTCGACGATCGTTCGCGCGACGTCGCCCATGTATTTGTAGCCGACGCCGCAGTAGTACGGACCTTGCGGCTGGCTCGGGTGACCCTGCTCCGGAAATCCGAGAGGGCGCCCGCCCTTATAGAGGAAATATTCCTGCTCGAAACCGATCCAGAGGTCCGGATCGTTTTCAATCGTGGCGCGCATGTTGGTCGAATGCGCAGTGCCGTCCGGATGCATGACTTCGGCGAGAACGATATACGCGTCCTTACGGCTGGCGTCCGGATAAAGGGCCACGGGCTTCAGGATACAGTCCGACTTGCTGCCTTCGGCCTGCATGGTCGAGCTGCCGTCAAAACCCCAGAGCGGCAAATCCGCCAGGCCGGGCGGATTCTCAAAGGACTTTAATGTCGTTTTGCCGCGGAGTTCCGGAACGGGTTTCTTGCCGTCAAGCCAAATATATTCAAGTTTATATTTCTTCATGGTTCTTGTTGGATCTCCTTAATCAATGAAATGTAAAGACAGAATTCCCGCCTGCACTAAGACACCCGAACCTATTGGCGAAGAGGCAGAGTATCGTGTAAACACCCAAACCGTCAAATCGAAGAAATCTTTCGTCTGGTTCTCTTTTTGTGATGATAAAACAGCCGTGGCGAGGGCATTAGCCGGTGACCGTCCGCTCGCGCAAGCCAACTCATCGCCATGGCCCCTGCCCGCCCCAGCGAAAAGCCTGTGGATAGCCGCTGTTTATAACTCCCCCCGTTTGGTGTAAGCTTTTTTGCTCACCTGACGAGGTCATGATGATCCGTGTAACCGCCATTCTGCCCGCAGCAGGCTTGGGCACGCGAATGGGCGCCCTGACGCCGAAGCAGTTTCTTGCGCTTGACGGCGTACCGGTACTGCTTTTCACCCTGCGCCGGCTGGCGGCCTGCCCGGCAATCACGGATTTCGTCATTGCCACGCGCCTGGAGGAGATCGAATCGCTGTCAGCCAGCGTTAAATCGGAGAATCTTGGCCGGCCGGTCCGAGTGGTTCGCGGCGGCGACACGCGCCAGGATTCGGTAGCCAATGCTTTGACCGAAGTTCCGTCCGAGGCTGATTTAATTCTGGTGCATGACGCGGTGCGGCCGCTGGTTACCCTTGACCAGATTGAGCGCGTGATTGCGGAAGCCGCCGCCTGTGACGCCGCCATCCTGGGAATTCCGGCGATGGACACGGTGAAGGAAGTGAAGCGCGCCAGCCTGCCGACGGACGTGGCGCTAATTACAGCCACGATCCCGCGGGAGCGGGTGGTTCTCGCACAAACTCCGCAAGTGTTTCGCATGGCGTTGCTCCTCGAAGCATTTGGGCGCGCGAGGCAGGATGGCGTCACCGCGTCGGACGAAGCCGGCCTCGTGGAGCGCATCGGTCGCGACGTCCACGTCGTCGTGGGCTCCGAGCGCAACTTAAAAATTACCCGGCCGGGCGATATGGAACTCGCCGAATTTTACCTCCGCCAGGAGCGCGCCGGCCGATGAGCCGCGCCGGAATCGGATATGACCTGCACCGCCTCGCGGAAGGCCGCAAGCTGATCCTCGGCGGCATCGAACTCCCGTTTCCCAAGGGCCCGGTGGGACATTCGGATGGTGATGCGCTGGCGCACGCGTTATGCGACGCGCTTTTGGGCGCCGCGGGCCTTGGCGACATCGGCACGCATTTTCCGGACACCGATCCCCGGTGGAAAGACGCGTCCAGCCTGCGATTTCTGGAGCACATTCGCGATCTTCTGGCCCAGCATCAATTTCGTATCGTGCATATCGACGCCATCGTCATCACCGAAAAGCCGAAGCTCGGCCCGCACTTTCCGGCCATGCGCGAAGCGCTGGCAAAATCGCTGGGCATCGCTCCGTCCCTGATCAACTTGAAGGCGAAAACTAACGAAGGCGTCGACGCCATCGGCCGCGGCGAAGCCATCGCCGCGCAAGCGGTCGCCACGCTGGAGAGATGAGCGGAGCGGGAGCGCCGCGATCGGTTCGCCATCGAATATCAATCGAGCCGATTCCAGTAGAGTCGAGACGCGCAGATTCAGACCGCGGAAATCAGGACTCACGTAGTCAGGCGTGCAGTCAGGCCGCGCAGCTAAAAGTTCAACCCGGCCGCCGATGATAGGGAAGTCCCGGAGGGACGGCAGATCGTAGCCCACCGCGGAAGCGGTGGGATTCCGCGGACCACAACGGACAAGCCCCGGCAGGGGCGGCACACCGGCGCCGCAAACAAATCGTAATCCTCAAGGGAGAACCCGCCGAACATGGATCGTCTCACCGGAATCCACGCGGTACGCGAGGCGCTGGAAGCAGCCCGCCCGCTGGATTCCCTGCTGATCGCCAAAGGCACCCACGGCACGCGCATCGAGGAATTGGTACGCCTCGCGCGAAAACTGGACGTCCCGGTGCGTTTTGAGGAGCGCGCCCAGGTGGACCGCGCCGCCGGAACTCGCGAACATCAGGGCGTTGTCGCATACATTTCATCGGCACCCACCGCGAATTTTTACGATTTGCTGAAGCCGCGCGCGGCTGGAACCGCTCCCGGCCTCCTCGTCTTACTCGATGGCGTGGAAGACCCTCAAAATCTCGGCGCGATTGTGCGCACCTCGCTTGCCGCCGGCGCGCAGGGCGTGTTGATACCGGAGCGCCGCGCCGCCGGGCTCACGGACACGGTCGCTCGGGCATCCGCCGGAGCGCTGGCGCATTTGCCGGTGGCACGCGTCACCAATCTATCCCGCGCGATGGAAGAGATGAAGGAAGCTGGCTACTGGCTGGTGGGGCTCGACGAGCGCGCCGAAAAGCTGCACACAGAAGTCGATTTCAAAGTTCCCGTGGGAATTGTCCTGGGAGGCGAAGGCAAAGGATTGCATGCCCTGGTACGCGAGCGCTGCGATTTCCTCGTTTCCATCCCCACGACGGGACCGGTACGCGCGCTGAACGTATCGGTCGCCGCCGGAGTGGTCCTCTTCGAGGCCGTGCGGCAGCGTGCCTCCGCGGCGAAATAGCCGCGCTGCTCTTCCTACTTGTCATACTGGATCATCGTGAAGACGTCGATTCCCGGCAATTTGGCGCGGCCGTTCAGGAATGTCAGCTCCACGGCGAACGACGCGCCGACTACTATCCCGCCCAGCTTGCGCACCAGTTCCACGGTCGCCGCGGCGGTGCCTCCGGTGGCCAGCAAATCATCGCTGATCAGCACGCTTTGTCCGGGCTTGATGGCGTCCTCGTGAATTTCCAGCGTGTCCGTGCCGTATTCCAGCTGATAGGTCACGGAAACTGCCTTGGCCGGCAACTTCTTGGGTTTCCGAACCGGCACAAATCCCGCTTGCAGACGGTAAGCCAGTGCGGGAGCGAGAATGAATCCTCGCGCCTCAATGCCCACCACGGCGTCCACCTTTTGTCCCGCGTAGTGATCGCACAGCTCGTCGACCAGTCCGTGAAACGCCTGCGGATTTTTCAGCAGCGTGGTCAGGTCATAAAAGAGAATTCCCGGCTTCGGATAGTCGGGAACCTCTCGTATAAATTGCTTCAGATGATTCATTCCGCTTGCTCCGCCTTTCGGAGAAAATTTCGGCAAATTCAAACATTTGAACTGCCGCGATCGGCGCGTGCTTGCCGCGCCTGCTAGTCGCTTTCTATGGAGAATCCGTTCGCGTACTGCGGCAGGATCTCAGCGTCGTGTTCCTCCACGCGATCCACTCCCGCCATGCGCGGGCCGCGCCGCAACGCATTTAGCAGCGCTTCCAGCTGTTCAGCGCTGCCGATAGCATAAACTTCCACGCGTCCGTCAAACAGATTTCTCGCGTATCCGTTGACTCCCAGGCTGGATGCAGTTCGCTGGGCGAAGAAGCGGAAGCCCACCCCTTGCACCCTACCGGAAACGAAGAATCGCTTGGCCTGCATCCCCATAGCGGCGCGCAACAGAAAAAGCGAGTCACCACAGCCGGGCGATTGTAGCAAACGGCAAGCGCCCATGTAGGGGAATCTGCAAGCCAAGAGTTGCGTTCACCGCGCCGGGATCAGCATAGCGCCCGCCTTCAGGCAGGCAAATTTTTGGCCAAGCAAGATGCCCACGTGAAGGCGCAACAGCCTGTCCTCCCGGCGCTCTCCGCGCTACACTAAGGCCGCAACCTGCATCCAACGAATGGAAGCAAATTGCATGTTTCCCAAAACAAAATTCATAGCCGGGCTCTGCGGCCTGGCTCTGGTTCTGGCGGCTGCGCCTCGTTCCGCGCGCGCCCAGGGTTCCGGGCCGATGCAGCCGCCGGAGTCCACGAAATTCCCCACGCCTCCGCCGGCAGCCAAGCCCGAATCCCCAACGCTTCCTCCGGAAGAAATCATCCGCCGGTTCGCGGCCAAAGAAGATGAAATGGTGCGCGCCATCAAGGGCTACACGTTTCAGAAAGAAGTGCGCATCGAGGAAATCGGCCCGAACAACAAGTCCGCCGGCCAACTCGACATCGTGACGCAGGTGCGAGTTTCTCCCGAAGGCAAAATGTCTGAGAAGCCGGTAAGCCGGCAGCCCTCGACGCTTCATTATCTGGATCTGCACCGAGGCGATTCCGATCTGCTGGCCCCCACGCCGATGTTTCCGCTGACCACGGCCATGCTTCCGAAATACCAGATCATCTACGGAGGAAAGCAGCCTCTCGATGAATTGACCGCGTACTATTTCACGATCAAGCCGCGCGCCGTGGACCGCGCCTACGCCTATTTTTCAGGGGTAGTGTGGGTGGATATTCAAGATCTGGTGATCGTGAAGACCATGGGCAAGTGGGTGACCGAGCTGGGCGACGTTACGGCCTCTGACCTTCCGTTTACCGTGTTCGAGACCTACCGCCAGCAGGTGGGCAAGGATTTGTGGTTCCCGGCGTATTCGCGTTCCGACGAAACCATTCAGTCCGGCGATGTCAGCGTGCCGCTTCGGGTGATCGTGAAGTGGAGCGATTTCAAGCCGGCGGGCAGCGACTCCAATGCGGATGTTCCGGGCCCGCCCATGATGAAGCCACCGGACAACCCAGGCAAGCCATAGCGACGGCCGCGAAGTTACCGCCAATCGTCAATTAAAAATACTCCCGGACGGTTATACCCAGGCGCGCCGTTTCGCTCCATGAGGATGCCTTGCCTGGCAACTTGGAACCCGGCATCCAACATCTCGCGATAGGCGTCCAGGCGCGCCAGATTCACGCCTGCGGAAAGTGAGTTTGCGCCGCGCGAACGCGCGAATTCGCGGCAGGCATCCAACAGCCGGCGAAATTCCTGCGCCGCGTTGGGGCCGCTGCGCACCGCGGCAAATTTGATGTAGCATTTTTCGCTTCCCGCTTCCGAACCCGGCCCCGCGTGGCACACCGCGAATCCGGTGAGCTCTCCACCTCCCCACGTCAGCACGGTATCGCCTAATTTTTGCGCGTCCACCGCGCGAATCTCCCGCTGCACGTCCAGGCCCTCGTAGATGGAGTTGGTCAGCTTGCGGCAGGCCTGCAAACACAGTTCCTTGTCGCCGGCAAACAGATCGCTGAACCGCGCCCAACGCTTGGGCGCCGGAGCGGCATCCTTCGGCACGGAAATCTCCATCAACGAAGTGAGGAAGCGCGGCCAGAAACCGAATTTCTGGTAGAGGTTCACATGCTTGGGACTGTTGGCAAACGTAAACAGGCCGGCGTGGCGCACGCCCCACTTCTCAAACAGGCCCATCGTGGGACGCAGCAGTTGTTGCGCAATTCCACGATCCCAGAAATCCGGGCGGATCGTGAGCGGCCCAAAAAATCCGACGCTGCCCCAGCGCGTTACGAAGTTCGTTCCCGCCAGTTCTCCTCCCACTTCCGCGGCTATGGCAGCGGATGGATCGGCCCGCCAGCGCGTCCGCACGTAATCCGCGTCGCCCATAAACTTCAGTGGGTCGGGCATGCCGAGAAATGTGCCGAACGCCAGCCGCATCACGCGATCCGCGGCCGGAAGATCTCCCTCACGCAGTTGCCGAATCGTAACTTCCAAAGGCTTTTGCGGCGATGTTTGAGGCGATGAACTCATTGCGATATTTCCCCCGATCAGTTTTCGGACTTGTGCCGCAGCGTGGGCCGGTCGGATTCGTCCGGCGTATTCTCATTCGGTTTCTGGCCGGGCGCGGGCGGGGGAGCGGGAGCTTTCGGCGGTTGAATGATCCACTGGATTCCGGCATCGAAATCGACTTTCACCATGAAAAGTTTTGTTTCCGGCGTCGTGGTCGCGGGAAGCGCCGCCTTCAAGAACGTTACCACGCTGGCCGCGTCGCTTTTCTGGCTCTGGCCATCGACCACCAGCGTCATGGCTTTGGCCTCAATTTCCGTGGCCGCGCGGATTTTTGCCAGTCGCGCGTCGTTCTGCTGCAGCAGGTCGAGAAGTTCCGGCTCGCCCTTGGCGCGGTTCTCGGGAGGATAGCGAACTTCCATCAGTGTTTTCGGCTTGCCTTTCTCGGGAGGATAAAGCTGGTTGTAACTCGGCCGCAAGACGCGGGTGCGAAAGATGCCGTTGCCCAGTTCATCCTGCTGGATGCGGTAGTCGATGGCCCAAGCCTCTGGGCCATAGTCGCGCAGATAGCCCGCAAGCACAATGCGGATGAGCGGTTCGTCCTCGCCAAGCGTCACTTTGTGATGCAGTGAACCCGCCAGCACGCGCAGGCGCTCCAGCACGGCGATGCCGATGGACTCGATATCGCTCGCGCGAAACCCTTCATCCTTCTGCCCGCCGGTATTCAGCGCCGCGGCAACCAGCCTGGTAAATTCGCCGTCCAGCCGAATGGGCTGATCCTTGGAATCGGGCAGCACCCACTCCACCGCGCCCAGCATCACCGCGACGCGCTCCGCGGAAAGAATCGAAATGCCCGGCGGCAAGGAGCCCGCCTCTGTATGCGCGTCCGTTGCCGCCAGAATGATCGCGTCCTTGGTCGCGCAAATCACCGTCCGGCCCTCGGCCAAATTGACGGCCACTTCCTGATCGCTGGATTGCTGAGCGAATCCCGGCGTAGGAAGGATGCAAGCAAAAACAAACAGAAAAGCTGCAAGAAACAGGAGCGAGGCCGGCAAAGCGCTGCCATTCTGAGCGAAGGGAAAAATCTCTCTTCGATTTAAGCGCGAGCAAAGAAGTAAGGAGAAATTCTTCGCTTCGCTCAGAATGACAGTCAAGAGTCGTCTATCGTTTCCAGTCACGTCTTTCATCCGTGTAAATCCGTGTGAATCTGTGGTTCCAGCATCTTTTCTTTC